>Ga0163153_10000339_pt1 | contig 83971 bp, 89 predicted proteins | sample OliLakLV19MP6IB1_FD_148629 | JGI IMG/M metagenome (GOLD analysis project Ga0163153, IMG submission 148629) | Freshwater microbial mat bacterial communities from Lake Vanda, McMurdo Dry Valleys, Antarctica - Oligotrophic Lake LV.19.MP6.IB-1 | ecosystem: Environmental > Aquatic > Freshwater >...
AGAATGTTCCAAATCCTTGGTCTCTGTTACGAGGCGCCACACCGGCTCCTGGGTTTCCAGATCGTAATAGGAAGATTCAACCAACGCGGACTGGCTGAAATCGGTAATGGCCGGCCCCTGCTGCACCGAATACACGTCGGTGAAATACGGCTGGCCCCAGTTGTACCCGGTGTAACCCACGCCGGTGCCCTCGTATTCCAACCAATAATTGGAACGCTCATAGGTAGCGCTGACACCACCACCGGCGTAAAACATGACGATAACGCCATCGACGCCATCCTGCTGCAACACTTTAACCGCATTTTCTGTATTGATTTCACCACGGATGCCGCCGCTGAGGCCAGGTAGCTTACTGGCAGCAACCACGTTGCGCTTGCTGGTTTTCAGCTTTTTCACCACATCGATTTCGAAGGCTTCGCGGATCAAGCCATCCGGCAGCACGGCAATCACCGCGATCTTCTGCGGATAGTCGTTCTCTTCGGCTTCCTCGTTCTGCCAGCGGTCTACTACTTTGGTGCGAGCCTCAAGACTGGGGGCAGCGGCCAGTAAGCCAGCCATCATCAAGCCCGTCAACAGGGCCTGGATAGAATTCAGTCGGTTCATGAAACATCCTCTTTATGGTGCAGTATGCCCACACGGTGCAACAAGGCGGGTAGTGTATCTTAAGGGCGGAGCGGCTGCCCCTGCGGGGCGCAAGGAGCTATGTATCCAGATTATGTGGCTGGGTCATGAGATTGATAATTCAATCGAAAGGTCCAGCTCTTCTGCCCGGTGACAGGCTACCCAGTCACCTTGCTCCAGTCGCCGCAGAGCTGGAACATCAGTCTGGCAGCGTTTGACGGCATAGGGGCAACGGGTGTGAAACACGCAGCCCTTGGGCGGATTATAAGGTGATGGCATATCGCCTTTGAGCCACAAGTCCTGGCGTAATTGGCGCGCCAGCCTGGGATCGGGAACCGGCACCGATTTCATCAGGGCACTGGTATAGGGATGCAATGGACGCCGGTACAGCGCGGTTTTTTGCGCCAGCTCCATGCTGCGGCCCATGTACATCACCATCACCCGGTCGCTGATGTGTTTGACCACCGACAGGTCGTGCGCAATGAAAATCAGCGCCAGACCGAGCTTTTTCTGCAGATCACGCAACAGGTTGATAATCTGCGCCTGAATGGAAACATCCAGCGCACTGACCGGCTCATCGCAGATCAACAGCTTGGGGTTCAGCACCAGCGATCGGGCTATGCCGATGCGTTGGCACTGGCCGCCGGAAAATTCGTGCGGATAGCGATTGATCTGGTTGGGCAGCAGGCCGACCACTTTCATCATTCCGCGGGTGCGCTCCTCGGTCTGCAAGCGCTCCATATGCGGATAAAAGGTCTGGAGCGGTTCACCGATGATGGCGCCAGCGGTCATGCGCGGATTCAGCGAGGCAATGGGATCCTGGAACACGATCTGGATTTCCTTGCGCTTGAGGCGCAAAGGTTCAGCCTCCAGCTTGGTCAGATCTTCTCCCATCCACAGCACACGACCGCGGTTGGGTTTGATCAGGCCCAGAATCGCCCGCGCCAAAGTCGATTTGCCGGAGCCCGATTCACCGACAATACCGAGGGTTTCCCCGGCGGACAGATCGAAGCTGACCCCATCAACGGCTTTCAGCACCCGCGTGCGGCGATGCCACAAGCTGCCGGTATCGCTACTGAAGTGGAGCGTCAGGTCTTGAACGCGCAGTACTGGTTCGCTCACAGGTCCACCTCGGCCCCGGTACTTGCTTCAATCCGCTCTTTGGTCTGTTCATCGTCGCCAGCAGGCAAGGCCACAATTTCACCGCCCGGCAAACCCAAAATACAGCGGCTGGTGCGGCCACTGGCATCACGCCACAAGGGAGGAGCCTGTTTACAAGCCTCCTTCGCATAATCACAACGATCGCGAAAAGCGCAACCCTCCGGCAGGGCCAGCAGGTTGGGCGGATTGCCACGGATGGCATGCAATTCGGTATCGCCCACGCGATCCAGGCGCGGCACCGATGCCAGTAAACCGCGGGTATAGGGGTGCTGGGGCGAGTAGAAAATATCCTCCACCGTGCCACTCTCCACCACCTGGCCGGCGTACATCACGATGATGTGATCGCAGATATCGGCCACGACTGCCAGATCATGGGTGATCAGAATAATGGCCATCTGCGATTTCTGCCGCAACTCACCCAGCAACAGAGTGATTTGCGCTTGCACGGTTACGTCCAAGGCGGTGCTGGGCTCGTCAGCAATCAACAAATCCGGCTCACACAGCAGGCCCATGGCAATCATCACGCGCTGCCGCATGCCGCCGGAGAATTCATGCGGGTACTGGTGAATGCGTTCTTCCGGATCAGGTATGCGCACCGCCCGCAACATCTCCACCGCATGCGCCTTGGCTTCGCGGTGGGACATTTTCTGATGGTGCATGGCCACTTCCGTCATCTGCCGCTCGATGGTGAGGAAGGGATTCAGCGAGGTCATGGGGTCCTGGAAAATCATGGCGATGTCTTTGCCACGCACACTGTTCAACTGCTTTTGGGTCATGCCCATCAGCTCAACGCCTTTGAATTTAGCCGAGCCAGCCGCGCTGCCGTTCTCTGCCAGCAGGCCCATGATGGAAAGCACCAACTGGCTCTTGCCCGAACCGGACTCGCCAACAATCGCCAGGGTTTCACCCGCCCTGACCTGAAAGTCGACCCCATTGACGGCCGTTACCTGACCATCAGGCGTATCGAAACTCACTTCCAGCCCTTGCACCTCCAGCAAAATGCTCATGAGCGACCCCTCATGAACGGTCCTTAGGATCGAGCGCATCGCGCATGCCATCACCGATGTAGTTGAAACAATACAGCGTGGTGGCCAGGAACAGGGCCGGGAAGACCAGCGTCCAGGGGGCGGACTCCATGTCCTGCGCACCATCATTGACCAGGGCGCCCCAGGAACTCATGGGTTCCTGTACGCCCAGGCCCAAAAAGCTGAGGAAAGATTCCACCAGGATGACTTGCGGGATGGTCAGCGTGACGTAAACCATCACCACACCGAGCAGATTGGGCACGATATGGCGGCGAATGATATCGCCATCGCGCACACCACAAGCCTGCGCCGCTTCAATGAATTCGGTACCCTTGAGGCTCAGTGTCTGGCCACGCACGATGCGCGCCATATCCAGCCAGTTCACCGCGCCGATGGCGACGAAGATCAGCAGAATATGCCGGCCAAACACCACCATCAGCAGAATCACAAAAAACATGAACGGCAGGGCATAGACGATATCGACCAAACGCATCATCAAGCGGTCGGTGGCGCCGCCATAGTAACCAGCAACCGCGCCGTAACTGATGCCAATCACCAGGCTGACCAAGGTGGCCACCAGGCCCACCAATAAGGATATTCGACCGCCTTCCAGCGTACGCACCAGAATGTCGCGGCCCACCGAATCAGTACCAAACCAGTGGCCGGTCGCCAGGCTGGGGGGGGCAGCGGTGTTATCCCAGTCGGTGAAATCCGCTTCCCAGGGGCTCAGCTCCGGGCCGATCAACACGGCCAGAATCATCACAGCCATGATCACGCCGCTGACCACCGCCGCACGATTTTTCAGCAGCCGGTGCCAGCCGTCGCGCCACAGGGAGCGGCCCGGCACATCAGGGCCAGCCAGCGCGGCGGCAAAGGCATCATCGATGGCGGCTATTTTCGGTTCATTCATCGTTCTGCCTCTCACCCTTGCTCATAACGAATCTTCGGGTTCAACCAGGCATACAACAGATCGACCAAAAAATTGAGCAGTACGATGACCACGCCATAGAAAATCACCACACCCATCACCAGGGTGTAGTCCCGGTTCAACGCGCCTTGCACAAAGTAGCTGCCCAAGCCGGGGATGGAATAAATTTTCTCGATCACCACCGAACCGGTGATCAGCCCAGCGGTGGCCGGGCCCATAAATGAAATCACCGGTAACAAGGCTGGTTTAAGCGCATGACGACTCACAATCAGGTATTCGGGCAAACCCTTGGCCCGTGCCGTGCGGATGAAGTTGCTGTGCAGTACTTCGATCATGCTGCCGCGCATCAATCGGGCGATGTAGGCAATCAGCGGCAAAGCCAGCGTGATCACCGGTAAGACCATGTAAGCGGCCGACCACTCCCAGCCGCCGGCCGGTAACCAGCCCAGATAGACCGCCATCCCCAGGATCAGGAAAGGTGCAATCACAAAGTTGGGAATCGACACGCCCACCATTGCCAGGCCCATGATGGTGTAGTCCGTGGCACTGTTCTGGCGCATGGCCGCCACGATGCCCACCAGGCTGCCCACAAAAAAGGCCAGCAGCATGGCCAGGCCGCCTATGGTCAGCGAAACCGGAAAGCCCAGCGCGATGAGTTCATTGACGGTCCAGTCCTTGTATTGAAAAGAAGGCCCGAAATCCAGCGTGATGATCTGCCCGAGGTAGCGGAAGTACTGCTGCAACAGCGGTTCATCCAGGTGATACTTGGCTTCCAGGTTCAGGCGTATTTCATCTGGCAGGGCCTTTTCGCTATCGAAGGGTCCGCCCGGTGCAACCCGGATCAGGAAAAAGGCGATTGTGATCAGCATCAACAGGGTGGGCACCACACCCAGCAAACGACTGACCGCAAAACGCCACAACCCTGAAGACATCAGCCCTGCTCTCCTGTTGGCTGGGCCTCAGTCTGCGCGGGGCTTGGCTGTTCATTGCTGCGTGACCGCTCGTTGCTGCGTGATTTGAGTTTGTACATATAACGGCTGTAATGATGATCCATAACGTTGCTTTGCCAGCCTTGCACATGGGGATCCACCAGGCGTTTGCTGACATAGGTATAAACCGGCACGATGGGATTATCCTCCAGCAACAGGCGTTCCGCCTCATGCATCATGCGATTGCGCCGTATGGGTGATCGTTCCTTGGCCACTTCTTCGAGCAAGGCATCATAACTGGAGTTGCTGTAAGCCACGTCATTACGGCTGTCGCCGCTGCGGAACAACTCAAGAAAACTGTAAGGGTCGTTGTAATCGCTGATCCAACCGCCGCGAAACACCTGGGTTAAAACTTTCTGCTCACGGTTCTGTAAAAACACTTTCCAATCTTCGTTGACCAGCGTGGCTATCACGCCCAATTCCTGCTTCCACATGGATGCTACAGCCAGCGCCAGTTTTTTATTGTTCTCGGAACTGTTGTAGCGAATTTCGGTACGCAGTGGATTGTCTTGGGAATAGCCTGCCTGCTCATACAATCGTTGTGCTTCAAATACCCGTTCTTGCTGGGTCCAGGCGGCATACTCCGGGATCGGCGGCTCATAGTCACCTATGTCGGGTGGAACCAGCGCAAAAGACGGTTGTTCGCCAAACTGCGTGACCTTCTCTGTCAGCACTTCGCGATCGATGGCCAACACCAGCGCGCGGCGCAACTGGGGATTCTCGATAAAAGGCTCGCGGCTGAGATTGAAGCCGAAGAAGAATGAGCCCAGCCACGGGCTGACCACCAGCTCTTGCGGGTAATTTTTCCGCAGCCAGGCGAACTGGTTGTTGGGCACTTCGTAAGTCCAATCCAGCTCACCCGCCCGAAACTGGTTTACTTCACCGGCCAGATCTTCGATCGGCAGGTAAATCACCTTGTCCATCAGCGAAAATTCCGCTTCGCGGTAATAAGGGTTTCGGATCAAAACAATCTGCGCGCGTGGCTCCCACACCTGCAGCAAATAGGCCCCGTTGGAGACCAGGTTGCCCTCGCGGGCGAACTGATCACCCAACTCTTCGATACTGGCCTGATGCACCGGGTAGGCGATGGAGTGTGCCAGCAGACCCAGAAAATAGGGCGTGGCATCCACCAGTCGAATCTGCAGGCTGAAATCATCCAGCGCGGTAACCCCCAGTTGTTCCGGCGGTGAAGAACCGTTGATCACTTCTGCAGCGTTCACTATCGGCAGCAGCATGTTGGCGTTGTTGGATGCTGTAGCGGGGTTTGCCGCGCGCTGCAGGCTGTAAACAAAATCATGCGCTGTCAGCGCATCGCCATTGGACCACTGCAGGTTACGGTGCAAGTAGAGGGTGTATTCCTTGCCATCGCGGGAGATGTTCCAGCGCATGGCAGCACCGGGAATGATGTCACCATCCGGCGCCTCGGTGGTCAAACCTTCAAACAGATCGCGCAGTATATTTCCTGTCGGCACACCTTGAGAGCGGTGGGGGTCCAACGTTCGGGGCTCCTCGCCGTTGCCGCGACGCAGGATTTGCTGCGGGGCCAGAACTTGCGGCGCAGGGCGGCCATCGATCAACATCAACTCAACCGGCTGCGATCGATTTTTACCCGGCGAATCCGGTTGCGAAGAGCGCTCGCCACAGGCCGTCACGGCCACTAAAGTCATGCCCAATAAAGTTATGACTGCGCTCAACGATTTGGCGGCAAAACTCACCAACTCTCCTCGTTGTTCTCGACCCGCAGATAACGGGACAAATGGATGTCACGGATATTGTCTGCATAATTGCCGATACCAGGCTTGACCAGGTGGCGGGAAACATAATGGTACAGCGGAATCACTGGCAAAAATTGCAGCAAACGGCCCTCTGCCTGTTGTAACTCCCGCATGCGGCCTGGCCCGGACATCAGGCTGGCGCCTGCCATCAACTGGTCAAACTCTTGGTCGTTGCTGAAGGTAACATTCAACTCGCTGTCATTTTGAAACTGTTCCAGAAAGCTGGTGGGATCCGCATAGTCGGCAATCCAGCCACCACGGAATACCTGCGTGACAATACCCAGTCGGCGATTGTTGACAAAGACCTTCCACTCCTCGTTGATCAATTCAGTGTTCAACCCCAGCACCTGTTTCCACATGGCGGCCACGGCAATGGCCACGCGCCGATGTACTCCGGAAGTGTTGTAGCGCAATTGCAGCAGGGGCTTCTTTACGCCAATGCCGGCCTCCCTCCCAACCACTTGCATTAAACGTTTGGCCTCAGCTTCCCGCTCCGTCTGGCTGGCATCCGCCATGGCCATGCTTTGCGGCTGATAGCCATTCATCCCGGGAGGGACTGCGCCAAAAGCGGGAAGTTCACCAGCACCCAGCACCACTCGCACCAAGGTTGCCCTATCGATGGCCAGTGCCAATGCGCGGCGCAGCTCGGCTGAACCGCCCAGCACCGGGTCTTGCATATTCAAGCCCAACCAGAAACTCCCAAGGTAGGGACTGATGCGCAGGTCATTCGGCAAATTCTCCTGCAACCAGGCAAAGCGACCGGCCGGTATGGTCTCGGTGATATCCAGTTCACCGGCGCGATAGCGTGCCAATTCGGTGCTGGCTTCTTCAATCGGGAAATATTCCACCTGCTGGAAGTGCACATCATTCGCAGAGTGGAAGTGCGGATTGGCCTTGAGGCGAATCGCCGAGCGGGGCTGCCACTCATCAATCTGGTAAGCGCCGTTGATGGGTGCGTCTCTTGAGTTTTCCGCATCCTCTGCATGCAAAGGGTAACTGACCGGGTGCGCCAGCAATTCCAGTAACCAGGGCACGGGGCGCTGCAACCTGACTTCCAGCGTCTGTGGGTCCAGCGCCCTGATACCGAGCTCGGCGGCAGGCAGTTCGCCTTTGAGCACGGACCCGGCGTTGAGCACATCTTTGAGCAATGCCGCGTTGACCGCCGCAGTAGCCGGTGACAGGGCCAGCGACCAGGCGCGCACAAAATCATCAGCGCTGACTGCACTGCCGTCGGACCAGTGTGCATCCGGCCGCAGGCTGAAACGATAACGCAGCCCGCCTTCGAATTGTTCCCAGTTGGATGCGACGCCCGGCGCTGGTTCGCCATTCACATCAAAGGTCACCAGGCCCTCGCGCAAATCACGTAACAGGTTGACGGCAGCCAGGCCCTGGGCCCGGTGTATATGCAAAGAATCAGGTTCCGGACCCAGCCCGCGTCGCAGGGTATCGGCCTGCACCGCAGTGGCGAAGCAAAGGGCGAACCCGGTTAACAGGCACGCGAGCGGCCTTATGAGGCACGAGGCAGTGGGGCGGAATGGGACGATGGACATACAGGAAACCTGCTGTTTCGCTAACAAGCCAGCGTGTATCCTAGGCAATCGAATCCACCTTTGCATGCTAAATGCATGGAATTTCGAAATTTCCGCATGCCCGCACCGGTCTGGCATGTACGTCAACAGCCAAAACAACAGAACCAGGAACAGAGCATGGCGCTGCAAGCCTCGAAGACCATCGAACATATCAGTGATCTGCTGGATTACATGGCCAGCGGCTCACGGCCCGAGGCGGAATGGCGCATGGGTACGGAACATGAAAAGTTTGGTTTCACCCAGGATGATTTGCGCCCCCTACCCTATGAAGGCGAGCGCAGCATCAGCGCCATTCTGGCAGGTCTGGCAGAGAACTACGCCTGGGAACCGGTGCTGGAGAACGGCCTGCCCATCGCGCTGAGCGACAAAACCGGCGCTACCGTCACGCTGGAGCCGGGCGGCCAACTGGAGCTGTCAGGGGCCTTGCTGGATAACCTGCACGAAACCTGCCAGGAGGTGAATACCCACCTCAAGCAGGTTAAAACCATATCCGAACCCTTGGGCGTGGCGTTTCTGGGCATGGGTTTCTTACCCAAGTGGAAGCGCGAAGACATGCAATGGATGCCCAAGGGCCGCTACCGCATCATGCGCGGATACATGGCCAAAGTGGGTAGCCTGGGGCAGGATATGATGTCGCGTACCTGCACCGTGCAGGTCAACCTGGATTTTTCCTCTGAAGCCGATATGGTGCAAAAATTCCGTGTGGCGCTGGCGCTGCAACCGATTGCTACTGCCTTGTTTGCCAATTCTCCTTTTACCGAAGGCCAGCCCAACGGTTACCAGAGCTACCGTTCGCGCATCTGGGAAGACACCGACCCGGATCGCACCGGCATGCTGCCTTTCGTTTTTGAAGACGGTATGGGCTTTGAGCGTTACGTGGAATATATGCTGAATGTGCCAATGTATTTCATTTACCGCGAGGGTCGTTACAACGACGTTTCCGGCTTGTCTTTCCGAGATTTCCTGGCCGGTAAACTAGCAGGTTTCGTGGGCGAAAAACCCACCATCAAGGACTGGGAAGATCATATGACCACGGCTTTTCCGGAGGTGCGCTTGAAACGCTTCCTGGAAATGCGCGGTGCCGATGGCGGACCCTGGGACCAGCTCTGTGCCCTGCCTGCCTTCTGGGCAGGTTTGCTCTATCACGCCCCTGCACTGGATGCGGCCTGGGAGCTGACCAAAAATTGGAGCATGGAAGAGCGCTTGCAGTTGCGTCACGATGTGCCACGCCAGGGGCTGAAGGCCATGGTGCAGGGTCGCAGCGTGCAATCGCTGGCGCGCGAACTTCTCAATCTGGCCGGAGACGGGCTCAGTGCCCGCAAGCGCCTGAATTCTTCTGGCGACGATGAAACCGGTTTTCTGGCGCCGCTGCTGGAAACCGCCGACAGCGGTTTGTCACCCGCCGACCTCAAGCTACAGCGTTATCACGGCGAATGGCAGCAGTCGGTCGATCCGATTTACCGTGAGTGCGCTTATTAGATAGTTAGCTCCCTCAGGCCGAGGCGTGAATGAACGAAGAAAAAAATGAGCATAGAGCTTGAAAGCGCTTAACAACTCGTCGCAATGACCACGTGATCCCTCGCCTATTTTTGCCGTCGATCAAACAGAGACAGGCTCAATTGCTACTGAATTCAAGCATTTTCTGAATTTGCGCTTTCATTACGATATAACTACAATGTAATTAATGAAGAATTTACGTTTTGAATGGGACGATGCCAAGAACAAGGCGAACATTCAAAAGCACGGAGTTTCCTTTGACGAAGCCAAATCAGTTTTTGCCGATGACTATGGTTTGCTCATTGCCGATCCTGATCACTCTGAGAATGAGGACAGATTCGTACTTCTCGGCTTCAGTGGCAAACTGAGATTATTGCTTGTTTGCCATTGTTTCGAAATAAGCGAACGATTGGTTCGAATCATTTCCTGCCGTAAAGCCAAAGGAAAGGAAACACTAAATTACCGAAGGTGATTTTTATGCGAGACGAATACGATTTCTCAAACGCCAAACCTAATCCATATGCCAAGGCGTTAAAGCGCCAGGTCACCATACGCCTGGATGATTCAACAGTTGAGTACTTCAAGAATCTCTCTGAAGAAGTTGGCGTGCCTTATCAAAGCCTCATTAATCTCTATCTCAGAGATTGTGCTGTTTCCGAAAAGAAACTCGAACTGAAATGGGCCTCCTAGAATCACAAACAAAGCGTTAAAGCGCGTTCCCGCCCTTCAGACCTGCATAAAACTTCGCAATGCTCGGCCACTTGACTAATACGATATGTATTCACAAGTCGGCCACTTAACTGGGGTTGATACCTGTTCCGAATTTATGCGAACTCTCATTCTTCTGGCTTTGGTTTTCCTCCTATCCGTTACGCCTTGCAGTGCGCTGGAGGAACAGGGGCGAGTACTTTTCGTTGGCAACAGTCTCACGTATGTGGGAAACCTGCCTGCTGTGTTCGCTGCACTGGCAGAAGCCAATGGAAAGCCGATTGCCAGCGACATGATCGTACGTGGTGGTGCAACACTTTCAGGGCGAGTTATCGACGGCTCAGTTGCGCGAGCGATTTCCGATGAGAAATACACAGCAGTTGTTGTTCAAGAGCGCGGCGGAGATTTGATGTGCTTATTTGGCCCCGACTCTTGCGTTCAATCGAGGCGGGCGATTAAAAGCCTAGTTGAACGTGCGAATGAGACTGGTGCAAAAATCGTTCTCTTGGGCACCTATCAATTTCAGCCAGACGCTGCCCTGCGCTTGGTTGAGCATGAAGCCGCTGCTGCCCAAGAGGCAGGTATTCCGTACATTGAGGTCTCTCTGAAGTTGTGGCAACTTGGCGGCGCCGGCCCGGAATTTACGTGGCTCGCGAATGATGGAATGCATCCCGGTAAAGACCTGCTATTGCTTGATGCGTCATTGGTTTACCAGGCACTATTTGGTTCGCTCCCGAGACCGAAACCACTCACAGTCACGGCGCCCATCTACGGAAGCACCAGCGGTCTCACGGAGTCTTTAAGACAATCGGACGCCCCGCCGCCTCTTCCTGACACCCCACGTGAGGTGCTATACACAGATGAAACAATCGAGAAGATTCTCAGTGTCATCAACCGTGCTGGCAGCAACTAATAAACTGAAGAGCGTTCAGACAAAGTGCTGAATTCGCAGAGGCCGCTTCAACTTCAGCTGTCTACTTTCCAGATCACCAACCGCCAGTCTTTGCGGCTGCTGGAGCTGTGGTCAAGGCCTATATAGTAAGTTTTACCGGCTTCAAAATCGGCTTCCAGCGGTGGTGTTTTATCCTTGCCAACGGACGGCCCAAGCACTTTGCAAAAGGCAGTATTGATAACGGCGCGCGCTGTCAGGCTGTGCTTGCCCGGCTCAAGGTCAAAGCCCAGAGGCTGAACATAAACCAGCTCGCCATCGATGGCATTGACATGCACCGAAGAAATACATTCGGCGGGTTTTTCATGGCTGGTGATGATTTTGGCCGGTGAGTCCGCATCCTCAGGCCCCGCCATAGCCCATGCAGACAGCAATACCATGACCAGTGCAAGCAGGCTGCCGCGAATCGGGCTTGAGTTTGAAGCAATGCGATTGAACAATTTCATATTGAACCTCCTGCCATGCTGATCGGCACAGCGTGAACATTGATACCAGGAAACTTCGCTGGCGCGGCATCGCAAAGATTATACGAAATCTACGGTAGAAAAACAGGCTCGGTAAAAACAGGCTTTGGAAATACCAGAAGGGCTGCAGTCAGGGCGTGATGGTTCGATATTCACCCGGCTTCAAATCCGCCAACTGGTGCTCACCCACCCGGGTTCTGACCAGCCGCAAAGTGGGCAATCCCACTGCCGCGGTCATACGCCGCGCTTGCCGGTTGCGGCCTTCATCCAGCACGATTTCCAACCAACTGGTGGGAATATTGCGTCGTTCCCGAATGGGCGGATCACGCGACCACAGCCACCCGGGTTTCTTGGCCAACACGTTTACTTCCAGCGCCTGGGCCTGGCCATCATTCAGCTTCACGCCGCGGCGCAGCGTCCTGAGCTGCGTTTCGGTAACGCGCCCCTCGACTTGCAGCAAATAAGTTTTGGAGCTGCCTTGCGCCGGGTGCGACAACTGATGCTGCAGGGCGCCATCGTCGGTCAACAGCAACAGGCCTTCACTGTCGCGATCCAGCCGACCTGCCGGGTACACGCCAGGCACTGGTATGAACTCTGCCAAGGTGCGGCGACCCGATGCACTGCTACCCGGCGTGCTATCCCCTTTGGCATCACTGAACTGGCTGAGCACCCCAAAGGGCTTGTTGAAAATCAACAACACGTGTTTAGCCAGCTACTTTCAAAGCACCTTAGAATGGCAATTCCAAGTCAGGATTCACCGCCAGCATGCGCGCGCGGAACACATTCTTGATGCGCTCCAGCGCTTCTTCTGTCTCGCCATCAAAACGAACCACCAGAATGGGGGTGGTGTTGGAAGCCCGGACCAGGCCCCAACCATCGGCGAAGTCGGCACGAACACCGTCAATGGTGCTGACCTTGGCGCCATCAAAGCGCGCCTGGGCTTGCAAGGCATCCATGAACGTGTGGTTCTCACCTTCCTGCATTTCCACCTTCAGCTCGGGCGTGCTGTAGCTGCTGGGTAATGAGTTGAGTATGGCCTCGGGCGGCGCTTCACTGCTGGCGAGAATTTCCAGCAATCGGGCGGCAGCGTAAATACCATCATCTACACCGTACCAGCGTTCGCCAAAGAAGAAATGCCCGCTCATTTCGCCGGCAAAGGGAGAACCGATTTCTTTCATCCGCGCCTTGATCAATGAATGGCCGGTTTTGTACATTACGGCCTTACCGCCGGCCTCTTCGATCACTCTGGCCAAGTGACCGGTGCACTTGACGTCATAGATGATGGTGGCGCCCGGAACCCGGTCCAGCACATCCAGCGCCAACAACATCATCACGCGATCAGGATAAATAATATTGCCACCCAGGGTGACCACCCCCAGCCGGTCGGCATCACCATCCAGCGCCAGACCTATATCGGCATTCATCAGGCGCACGGACTCGATCAGGTCTTTGAGATTGTGTGGGTCACTGGGGTCGGGGTGATGATTGGGGAAAGTGCCATCTACCTCATCAAACAGCGGCAATACTTCAGCACCGATATCACGCAACACATCTGCCGCACAAACTCCACCCACGCCGTTGCCGCAATCGATGACCACCCGCAAAGGCCGTGCCAGATGAATGTCTCCGGCAATGCGTTGGCGATATTCGGCCAACACATCTTTACTCTCTGTCTTGCCTTCGCCACTGCTGACGTCATTGCTGACGATGCGGTGGTAAATCCCCTTGATTTGCTCACCGAACAGGGTGTCACCGGCAAGCATGATCTTGAGGCCGTTGTAATCGGGTGGATTGTGGCTGCCGGTAATCATGACACCGGTGCCTTTGGCATGTTCGAACGCAGCGTAATAGAGCACGCCGGTAGGTACCATGCCGATGTCCAGCACATCACAACCGGTAGAAGTGATGCCTTCAATCAAACCGCGCACCAGATCCGGGCCAGACAAACGGCCATCGCGCGCCACCACTACAGGCCCGGCATCTTTTTCCAAAGCCATGCTGCCCAGCACCTGTCCAACCATGTTGGCAATGCCGGCATCCAGGGTCTTGCCAACAATGCCGCGAATATCATAGGCGCGGAAAATTTCTGCTTTGAGCTCTACCGCATCACCGTCAGGGCGGTTGTGAACTCGGTCAGCAAGGTCATAACGTAAACGCATGGTTGGGGGCTCCGGTTGGGCAGCGGTGCTTTTGGCTGCGTATTGGTCACTGTCTTGCTTCGCATCATCCGCATCACGGCTGGATTCATCAAAGCCTGCTTCGTGATTCGAGTGGTGGCTCAACTGCTGACGGATCTGATAAGCCTGTTCGTTTTCAGCCAGCTTTCGGGACAGGCGCTCCAGCTCCCAGGAGCGGTTTTTGCGCAAGAAAAATACCACGGCCAGAAGCAACAAGCTGCCAAGCACCAACATCAATATCAAAGTACCAACGCCGAGAAAATTGGTATAAGCCGCCATCGGCATTTCCAGCCGGAACAGCGTACCGGAAACCGGTATGCGTTGCGGTGACAGTTCGGTGTGGCTTTCAGAGCCCAGTTTCTTGAGCTCAGTGACTGGCTGGCGGCCGTTGTATTGCGTCAGCTTTAGGTAACTACCCGAAACATCCGGGTTGAAACGATCGAGCACATAGACCGGATCTACCAGCAAAACCACATAACCACTCAACTCTTCGTCCTGATGCAGAGCAGCAGCTTCCACCAACATGGGCGGCTTGAGGCTGCTGTGTATCTGCATGGGTGGATTGCCACCCTGACTCGCCTGGGTCAGCATTTCCATCAGGGCAAAACCATTTTCGCCCTGGGCCAAAGGATCAAAGGTGCTCAGGTCTGCAGGAAATACTTTGACTTCTCGCACTTCAGGGATTTTGCCGTTGGCAAATGCGAGAACAGCATCCAGATCACCACCCTGATTAAAGGCTTGCAGGGTCAGAGTGTGTAATCCCGGGTCTGTGACCAGTTGTTGTAATTGGCCGGCAATACTGCTCAATTGTTCAAACGATTGATCACTTTGCTGGGTAGTGCGATTAAAAGCACGCAATCCACCCAGATCCTTGAAACTCAACCACAGGCCGCTGAGTACCAGCGACAGGCCCAACAAGGCTATCAATGCCAGAACGGGTGATGAAACCCGCATTTCCCCCATGGCGCCGAGCCTGTCTTCCAGCAGTAATTTGAGTTCGTCCAGCTTGTTTGATTTCTGATTCATTCCCTGCTCTCTCACTGTCCCGGTTACCTGAGCCTTATGCCCGACTGGCATCGGGCTGGCTTATGCTTAACCCTGCCCGGTATGCCCAAACCCCCCGTCACCCCGTTGCGATTGTTCAAAATCTTCTACCAACTCCCAGTTTGCGCGAACCACCGGCAGAAATACCAGTTGTGCAATACGATCACCTGGCTCAATGGTGAAAGGATTATCAGAACGGTTCCAGCAGGAAACAAACACCTGGCCCTGATAGTCACTGTCAATCAAACCCACCAGGTTACCCAGTACGATGCCGTGTTTATGTCCCAGACCGGAACGAGGCAGTATCACCGCAGCCAAACCGCTGTCACCCATATGCATGGCAAGGCCGGTTGGTATCAATTGGGTTTCATTCGCAGCCAGCACCAGGGTCTTTCCCAGGCAGGCGCGCAAATCCATGCCCGCCGAACCAGCGGTGGCATAGTCGGGCAAAGGAAATTCCTTTCCCAGTCTGGGGTCCACGGCTTTGATCCGGATGGGTCTCACGGCTGTTCTTCCCTGTGGCGAGGTCCGTTAGCGCTCGGTTCTGACCATCTTCAAAGCGCTCACTAATTCGGTTGATGGATCACGATCTGCGTCATGATAGCAAGCCTGCTGTCTGAAAGCTGCCGAACCCTGTGCAAAACCCAATGCCGAACCCAATGCCAAGCACGCTGAGGTAATTGCTTACAAACCGGTAGCGGATTTCCTCTGGATAGGCCCAACACTCTGAACAACACTGTACCTACCTGATGAGTTACAAGAGCGCCAAGCTGATGCAACTTTCCATTGCACCCCGAGAAAAACTGGCCAGCTATGGCCTCGCGTCCCTGTCTGACAGCGAACTGCTGGCCTTGTTACTGTGCACCGGAACGGCTGCCATTCCACTGGAAGCTTTAGTGCAGGGCTTGCTGATCCGCTTCGGTGGTTTGCGCGGCCTGCTGACAGCGGATCAACGCACATTATTGTCGCAGCCGGGCCTGGGCCCGGCCAAATCAGCGCAATTGTCGGCCGTGCTGGAGCTGTCACGCCGCTACCTGCAACAGGGGCTGGTGCGTGGTGAGCCGCTGGAAAGCCCCCAGGCGACTGAGCTTTACCTCAAATCGATACTGCGCGATGCGCCACACGAGATTTTTGTCTGTTTGTTCCTGGACACACGTCACCGTGTTATCGCTTTTGAGGAACTGTTTCACGGCACCATCGATGGTGCTACCGTCTACCCGCGCGTGGTGGTGGAGAAGGCCCTGAAACACGGCGCGGCGGCACTGATCGTGGCTCACAACCACCCCTCCGGTATAGGTGAGCCCAGCCTGGCCGACCAGGCCATTACCCGGCGTCTGAAAGAAGCCTTGGCCCTGCTGGACATCCGTTTGCTGGACCATTTCGTTATCGGTGAAGGTGCGCCCGTGTCCATGGCTGCCAAGGGGATGCTGTAACAATGGGGTCAGAGTAAACTCCTAATTAAACAACCAAGCCAAGCCAATTTACTCTGGCCCTTTACTCTGACCCCAAGTTTGTTTGGCTTGCAAGTCCAGCCTGCATAAGGTATAAAGTGCGGCTGATTTTTACCGATATATATTTAGGTATTTCCCATGCCAAGAATTTGCCAAGTCACCGGAAAGGGCCGCATGAGCGGTCACAACGTGTCGCACTCTAATATCAAGAGCAAGCGTCGTTTCCTGCCTAACCTGCATCACCACCGTTTCTGGGTGGAGAGCGAAAACCGCTGGGTACGCCTGCGGATTTCTGCCAAGGGTTTGCGCATCATTGACAAGAAAGGCATCGACGTGGTGCTGAAGGACCTGCGCGCGCAGGGCCAGAAAGTTTAAGACTCAGGTCTGAGGAGAACACCATGGCAAAGAGTGCACGTGAAAAGATTCGTCTGAATTCCAGCGCTGGAACCGGACATTTCTACACCACCGACAAGAACAAAAAGAATACGCCTGAAAAAATGGAGATGAACAAGTACGACCCGGTCGTACGTAAGCATGTTCCATACAAGGAAGGCAAGATCAAGTAAGGCTGAAAAATGTGCCCGCTTTGGGCCAGAAAAAACGTGGCTTGGCAATCAAGCTTCAGCGCCCCGCAGTAAAAAAACCCGCCGTTCGGCGGGTTTTTTTTGGCGAAAAAGTGGGGGCAGAGTAAAGTACCACAGATATTTGGGGTCACAGATATTTGGGGTCAGAGTAAAAATTCTCGACACCCTCGCGCGAAACCATTTACTTTAGTACCTTGGAATTCAGCAAACGGTCAGGCGTATTAATTTTTTGGGCTTGGCTCGTTGTGAATTCTTGTTGCGACTTAATCATCTCCTGAATTTTTACTCTGACCCCAAATATCTCCTGAATTTTTACTCTGACCCCAAATATCCCAAATATCGTGCCTGAATTACCTGAAGTAGAAACCACGCTCCGCGGCATAGCCCCGGTACTCAAAGGACAGCGGATCGACGCCATGGTGATCCGCAACCCGGCCCTGCGCTGGCCCATACCTGTGGCCGTACAACAGGCGGTTGGGCAGCAGGTTCACGATTTGCAACGCCGCGCCAAATACCTCCTGATTGAGCTGGAGAGTGGCGGCCTGCTTTGCCATCTCGGCATGTCGGGATCGCTGCGCATCTGCGAACCGGATACGCCGCTGAAGAAACATGATCATTTCGATATTGTGCTGGCTTCTGAACAATGCATTCGCTATCACGACCCGCGCCGCTTCGGCGCCCTGTTGTGGTGGGATGCCCCGGCACTGGAACACCCCCTGCTCAAGGACCTGGGACCCGAACCGCTGCAAAGCGGATTCAGCGGCGAGCATTTGTGGCAACGCTCTCGTGGCCTGCGGGTGGCGGTGAAAAACTTCATCATGAATGGCAAGGTGGTCGTGGGCGTGGGCAATATTTATGCATCTGAAGCCCTGTTCATGGCGGGCATTCATCCTTCGCGAGCAGCTGGTCGCGTATCCAAGGAACGCTACAAAGCCTTGGCAGAGGCTATACGCGACGTGTTGGGTCGCGCCATCCGGCAAGGCGGTACCACGCTGCGGGATTTTCAGAATTCGGCAGGTGAGCCGGGCTATTTCGCTCAGGATTTGTTGGTTTACGAGCGTGGGGGCAAAGGCTGCTTCCAGTGCAACAGCCCAATCAAACGCAAGGTCATTGGCCAGCGATCCAGTTATTATTGCTCACGTTGTCAGCGCTGAATATACGGGAATTTGATTTATGAAAAAAGCAACCCAGGCCGTACATGCCGGCAGCCACAAAGAACTTAACTTTGGCGGAGTAAACACGCCGGTATTCACCTCCAGCGCCATCGAGTACCTGGACGACTCCGAGGTGCGTTATCCGCGCTATTTCAATACCCTCAACAACCGCGTGGTGGCTGAGAAAATTGCTGCGCTGGAAAACGCTGAGGCCGCATTAGTGACCAGCTCCGGCATGGCCGCCATCAGCATCATCCTTTACGGCTTGCTGAAACCCGGCGACCACGTGGTGTTCCTGGAGGGCTTGTACGGCGGTACGCACTCGATGATCTGTCTTGAATTTTCGCGCCTCGGTATTGAGTACAGTTTTGTAGCTGCCGACCCTGCCGCCATGGCAGCCGCAGTGCAGCCCAACAGCCGCATGTTGTTTATCGAATCGCCCACCAACCCCTTGTTGACGGTACTGGACCTGGCTGCCGTGGCCGATGTGGCCAAACGCCATGATCTTTACGCGGTGATCGACGGCACTTTTGCCAGCCCCATTTTGCAGAACCCGCTGGATCATGGCTTCGATATCGTCATGCACAGTGGCACCAAGTATCTGGCTGGCCACAGTGATCTGTGTTGTGGGGCAATCGCTGCATCGGCAGTGCTGATTGAAAAACTGCGCATGCATGCGCTGATGCATGGCGGCAGCCTCAATGCTCAGGATTGCGCGCTGCTGGAACGCAGCCTGAAGACCCTGGAGTTGCGGGTACAGCGCCAGTCGGATAACGCTCTGTTGGTGGCGCAGGCTCTAAGCCAGCAAGCGGGCATTGCGCGGGTCAATTATCCCGGTCTGGAGCATCACCCCGGGCATGACATTGCGGCGCGCCAGATGCGCGGCTTTGGCGGCATGATGAGTTTTGAGCTGGCCGAGTCCATCGACCCACTCACTTACTTGCGAAAACTGAAAATGGTGCCCTGTGCGGTCAGCCTGGGCGGGGTGGAAACCACCATTTGTCAATCGGTAGCTACTTCACATCAGAAAGTCAGCGTGGCAGAGCGGGAACGGCTGGGCATCCGCCCGGGCTTGCTGCGGTTGTCGGTGGGAATTGAGGATGCTGAAGATATCATTGCCGATCTGTTACAGGCCTTATAAGCCCATAGAAATGGGGTGTTTAAGCCAGCTTTCAGCTTAAAACAAAGGCGAACTGGTTTATTTTTCATACTCTTATACAGGTCCGACCCCAGCGTCTAACCAGCGTCTACAGGTCCGACCCCAGCGTCGCCCAGCGTCGGGCCTGGCCGCCGTCATCTTCCGTCATCTTCGACTTGTTGATCCATTTTCTTGCGGTGCTCATCCAGCGCCTCGTCGTAATCTTCGGCCTGGAATTTCTTGGCTTTGTTATAGGGTGTCAGCGGGCCGTTGATAAAGGTGTCTTCAGCCTTCATCAGCGGTGAAGGTGGAGGCGGTTCCGCCCGGAACCACAAGGCATAAACGCAAACAGCGACGATGATCAGTACTAGCAGGAATCTCATGGTCACAATCTCCTGAGTTTTGGTCAGGGGTCAAAAAAGAGTTGGGGTACCCGCGGCTTCGACTTGCACATCGTTACTGGCGGGCTGCTCGGTTTGATCGATCAATTTCACCCGCTTACCGCCAAGAAACACTTCCTTGAACTCGCGTCTGCTGACCGAGACGTAGCGGTCATTGCCACCGATCTCAACCTGCGAGCCTTCCTTCAGAGCGTAACCGTTATCGTCTACCCGCACCACCATGGTCGCTTTGCGCCCGGTGTGGCAAATGGTCCTGATCTCTTCCAATTGGTCAGCCCAGGCCAGCAAGTGCTTGCTGCCTTCAAACAACTCGCCCTGGAAATCCGTGCGCAGGCCAAAACACAATGCCGGAATGCTCTTTCGGTCCACCACTTCGCTTAACTGGAAAACCTGGTCTTTGCTGAGGAATTGCGCTTCATCTACCAACACACAGTGGATATTGCGTTGCTCCAGCTCGCCCAGCACATACGCATACAGGTCGGTTTCAGGCCCAAAAATCACCGCTTCTGCCTCCAGCCCAATGCGCGAGCGGATAGCCCCAACGCGGTGCCGGTCATCCATCGACGGTGTAAACAACAAGGGATTCATGCCGCGTTCGCGGTAGTTATGCGCTGATTGCAGTAAAACCGTGGTTTTGCCGGCGTTCATTGCGGAATAGTAAAAGTACAGTTTAGCCATGGGTCTTTCTCTGCCACTACCTTACAGCCGCTGGGCCGCTAATCTTTCCTCTGATGAAGCAAGCATTCTAACGGCAGGCCGCAACGATTCACACCAGCCTGCTTCGTCGTTGACCTGTGGCCCTGCCCTGAAACTTTGCTGCTGTTGGCTCTCGGGCAGCAGGTATAGTCGCGCTGCAAATCAAACCCCAAGCAGATGCAAGAAACCATGAGCCTGCAGTATGTGCCGATCGGCAACCCCATTCCCGAAGACCTGGAAAAGAACACTCGCCGCCAGATTATGGCGGTTAGCCATTTTACGAAGCATCGACCAGACTGTCGCGAAACAACTGATCGGCGGCATGCCACAAGCGCCAGTGAGCACTATTGCTGGCCAATCTGGCAGACATCAGCGCAGCAAACTCCGTGACCAACTGCTGGGCAGTTTGCGGCTGGCTGATGGCCCCGAAATACAGACCACGTTCACCGTTCTCGTCCACCTCCAACCAGTAATGCACGCAATGAGCTTGCCCCTGGATCAGCAATTCTGGACCTTCGCCGGCAAATTCCGTGTCCAGCCCCAGCACGACGGCATGGATCGATTGGCCGGCGCAAGTCACCGGAGCATCCAGTAAAACGACCGGGGTTCCGGCTTCCTGGAGCGCGGCCCGCAGCGTATCGCGCGCTCCTGGAACCAAAATTTCCCTGCCCTGACAAGTCTGCTGTATGTAGCGCACATTCAGTTTGCTGAACAACCACTGGAACGGTACCAACCTGCGCAACTCAGGCCCAATTCCCCGATAGACAAAGCGCGGACCCAGGCCCTGATCCTGGAAAATCTTCAACACAATGGCGGTTGGTCCGTAGTGCAAACCCAGAAGTACCAGCCCACTCATCGGTTGGGGCACGTTGTGTAGCTTGATACGTCGACTGATAGCCGCAGCGCGACCCATCACGCTCAACCACAAATCCCGTGCTTCCATCATCTCGACCAGGCGCCAGTTGCGTCGCCAGGCCGTCACGTCTGCAACTGCTACATAACGTTGTGCGAGCTGCAGGGCCAAATCTGAACGCGATTGCAACAGCCAACCGCGCCGCGCCACCGACAACAAAAGGGCCTGCCCCCAGTTGTAAGGTAATACCCCACACACCATAGGTAACAAAATATAGGTGAGAAAGTCACCGATCTGCCGGCCAAGTGTAAAGTGGGAATTCAAGGGTGCGTTGGCCTCGTTGCAGTGCGGGTTCAGGGCAGTAAAACAGCGTCAGATAGACGATGCCCGAGCAGACGCACCCACTCCTCACGCTGTTCCTGCTGCATTGGGCCGCAACTTTCAACATAGGCCGCAGCAACTTCATCTGCCTGATGGTCCAGTATGCCGGAGAGCACGATGTGAGCATTTGGTCTAAGACAGGCACAGAGTTGCGGCGCCAACTGCATCAGGGGCCCCGCCAGGATATTGGCCACAATCACGTCATATGGGACGTCGTGTCGGCTCGCAACCCAGTCTTCCGGCAAATAACATTCAATCCGTTCGCTGACCCCGTTGCGCTCCGCGTTGTCCACAGTTGCCAGCAACGCTTGCGGGTCGTTATCGACACAACAGATTGAGGCAGCACCTTTGAGTGCAGCGGCGATACCCAGCACACCCGAACCGCAACCAAAGTCCATGACCCGCAAACCGCGCAAGTCCATGCCATCAATCCACTCGAGGCACAATGCTGTGGTGGGGTGTGTACCGGTACCAAAGGCCAGGCCGGGGTCCAGTTTCAGTTGCAAAGCCAAGGGGTCGTCTGGCCCTGGCATGCCACTGGGCACTATCCAAAGATGCTGGCCAAACTGCATGGGTTGGAAGCGATCCATCCAGGCACGTTCCCAATCCTGGTCAGCCACATCCCGCCAGGCTATGCAATCGGGCCGCTGAATAACCCCGGCTTTCAACAAGCCGGTCAGCAAGCCCGTCAAAATGGCTGAGCGATCGGTATCCTGTTCAAACAAACCGCGAATCTCCACTACTGGCCATAAAGGCGCCGTGCCCACAGCGGGTTCCAGCACGGGATTATCGGCTTGATCTTCAAAGGTAATGGCCAGTGCGCCTTGCTCTTCCAGCGCCTGCTCGGCTTGCTCAGCCTGTTCGCGGGGAACGCTGAGGCTGACTTCGGCCCATGGCATCGTTAAATTATTCCCGGCCCGGTTCAGGCCTTGGCCTTTTCTGCCAGGCGTTTTTCCAGGTAGTGAATATTGAAACCGCCTTCGATAAAGCCCGGATCAGCGAGCAACCACCTGTGCAGGGGAATGTTGGTCTTGATGCCATTGACCACCATTTCGTCCAATGCCACGCGCATACGGGCAATGGCGATGGCCCGATCAGTGCCATGTGAAATCACCTTGGCAATCATGGAATCGTAATTGGGCGGCACACGGTAACCATCGTAAATATGCGACTCCATGCGAATACCGGGTCCACCAGGCGCATGGAAACCGGTGATCATGCCCGGGCTGGGCATAAAGGTTTCCGGGTCTTCGGCGTTGATGCGGCATTCGATGGCGTGGCCACGAATCTGAATGTCTTCCTGGCGGTAGGTCAGCTTTTCACCACTGGCCACCAGAATCTGCTCCCGTACCAGATCCACCCCGGTAATCCGCTCGGTAACCGGGTGCTCCACCTGGATGCGGGTATTCATTTCGATGAAATAGAATTTACCATCGTCATACAGGTATTCAAAGGTACCCGCACCACGGTAACCGATACGCTTGCAGGCCGCTACGCATACAGCACCAATCTCGGCTCGTTGCTCAGACGTAATACCTGGCGCTGGAGCCTCTTCAATCACTTTCTGGTGCCGCCGCTGGGTGGAACAATCGCGCTCGCCAAAGTGCACCGCATTGCCATGTTCATCGGCCATCACCTGGATTTCGATATGGCGCGGATTTTCCAGGTACTTTTCCAAATAAACGGTGGCATCGCCAAAAGCGCTTAGCGCTTCCTGGCGGGTCAATTGCAGGGCGTTGTTCAAATGCGCTTCGGTATGCACCACGCGCATGCCACGACCACCGCCACCGGCCGAAGCCTTGATGATCACCGGGTAACCGACCCTACGCGCGATGGCCAGGCAGTCCTGCGGATCCATACCAAGCGGGCCATCGGAGCCAGGCACACAGGGCACACCTGCTTCTTTCATGGCCTTGATGGCCGAAACCTTGTCGCCCATCAGGCGAATGGTTTCCGGCCGCGGGCCGATGAAAATAAAACCGCTTTGTTCAACACGCTCAGCGAAGTCCGCGTTCTCGGCCAGAAAGCCGTAACCGGGATGTATGGCCACAGCATCGGTCACTTCGGTAGCCGCGATGATGGCAGGTACATTCAAATAGCTGTCTTTGGCCGGTGCCGGGCCAATACAGACCGACTCATCGGCCATGGCGACATGTTTGAGATTGCGATCGACGGTGGAATGTACCGCTACCGTTTTGATGCCCATGGCATGACAGGCCCGCAGTATGCGCAGGGCGATTTCGCCGCGATTGGCAATAACCACTTTATCGAGGAGCGCCATGCGTCACTCAGCGAATGACAAACAGGGGTTGATCGAATTCCACCGGCTGCCCGGTTTCAGCCAGTATGCCCACCACCGTGCCGGATGATTCAGCCTCGATCTGGTTGAACATTTTCATGGCTTCGATAATGCACAGTGTTTCCCCTTCAGAAACCTTCTGGCCAAGCGTCACAAAAGGATCGGTGTCCGGGCTGGGTGAAGCGTAATACGTACCAACCATGGGTGAGCGCAGGATATTGCCTTCCGGCATATCATCCACTTTCGGCGCTGCCGGTGCGGCTGGCGGCGCTGCGGCTGCAGGTGCCGCAGCGGGCGCCGGCGCTGCATAGTGCTGTGGCATGGGTGGTGGCATGGCATAGCTGAGCGGCACTGCCGGACTGCCGCGGCTGAGGCGCACCGATTCTTCGCCCTCAACAATTTCGATTTCGGTGAGGTTGGACTCTTCCAGCAATTCGATGAGTTTTTTTACTTTTCTGATATCCATACGCTGTTGCTCCTGCCAATGGGCAATGATTCAAATAAGTTCTGAATCAGGGATCCAGGTGATTGACGATGGCTTGCAGGGCGAGCATATAGCTCTCTCCGCGAAAACCACTGATAACGCCCATGGCGATGTCTGAGAAATAGGAATGATGCCGAAATGGTTCACGTGCATGTACTGATGACAGGTGAACTTCAACAAAAGGAATTTGCACCGCCAGTAAAGCGTCCCGCAACACGATGCTGGTATGGGTGTAGCCGGCCGGATTGATGATGATGAATTCGACCGCATCGGTAGCGGCCTGATGGATGATGTCTACCAGGCCGCCTTCGCTGTTATCCTGCCGGTGAGTGAGTTCATGTCCGCAGGCAGCGGCGAATCCTTCCAGGTCTTCCATGATTTCCTGCAGGCTGCGGTGGCCGTAACTTTCCGGCTCACGGCTGCCTAGCAGGTTGAGGTTGGGTCCATTGATAACCAGTATCTTGGCCACCGGCACTCTCGCTGATCAGGGGACAGCAAGTCTGCATGACTCGTGCTGATTTGTCCACAATTCGCCGCCGTATTGCGGCAGATCGCAGCAATTAGCCACCTAACTGCTTCAAGGCCCCGATACGTTGACAGCCGTTTCAGCCATCAGCCTGGAAATTTCCTCGCGCAGAGCCGTTTCGTTCAACTCACCCAGGTAGGTCCAGCGAATCGTGCCTGCGCGATCCAACAAGACACTGTAAGGCAGAACACCAGAGCGGTTGCCATACAGTTGCCCCACGGTCATCACGTCAGTAGAACCGATCAGTATGGGATAATCGATACCCAGCTCAGCAGCAAACTGGCGCGCCTGGGCCACATCATCCAGTGCGATACCGACCACTTCCAGGCCGGAATCACCCAATTCCCTGTGCAACCTGGCCAGCATGGGCATTTCCTCGCGACAGGGCTGGCACCAGGTGGCCCAGAAATTCATCAACACGATGTTGCCATCAAAATCGGCCGCCGTGACCCATTGCCCCTCGCTGTTGCCCAAGCGGTAATCCGGCCGCTGCAGTCCCACCAGGTCCGGGGCTTCTTGCCGCAAGGCAGCCATGGTTTCCTGAGTAGAAGGCGGCATTGGCTGAGTCAAAAAGCGGTATGCCACTGAGCCGCCTATGCCAGCCAGCAGCGCGATCGAAATCAACAGAAAGCGTTGCGGCCAGCTCATTGCGCTGCCAGCACGGCTTTGAGGTGGACCGCGAACTCTTCCGGCGGGAAATAGCCTACCAACCTCCAGTCCTTCATCTCATTGCCGTTGCGATCAAAGAACAGGATGGCAGGCGGCCCGATAATGCCGAACTCCCGCATCAACTGCTGATCGATTTCATCATTGGGCGTGACATCGGCCTGCAACGCCTGCAGGCCGCTCAGCAAGGACTGCACCTCTTGCTCATGGAAAGTATTGCGCTCCATACGGATGCACTCCACGCACCAGTCGGCGTAAAAATCCAGCATGGCACCCTGGCCTGAGGCGTTGGCCTGCTGCACGGCGAGCTGCAAGTCTTCCAATGACTTGATGCGCCCAAAGGCTGCCTGCTCTTTTTCTGCCACCGTCTGGCGACTGCCCTTGAAAGCCTCCAACGGTCGCAACCAGTAATCACCACCCGCGGCGGCACCGATGATTTCCAAAGCGCCCAGCAACAGCAACACCAGGCCCAGCGACTTCCACAATCGTTTCCAGCCGGAAACACCGGCTTGCAGGGCTTCAAATGCGCCGAGATAGACACCACAGCCAATCAACAACACGCCCCACATCAGCATGATGATGCCGCCCGGCAGGATGCGTTCCAGCATCCAGATGGCTAGCGCCAACAAGCCCACGCCGAAGACATTTTTGACCGCTTCCATCCAGGCCCCGGCTCTGGGCACCAGCTTGCCGGCCGATACGCCAAAGGCAATCAGCGGCAAACCCATGCCCAATGACAAGGCAAACAAGGCGCTGCCGCCCAGCCAGGCATCGCCGGAAGCACTGATCACGATCAGCGCCGCCATCAGCGGTGGTGCCACGCAGGGCCCTACGATCAGCGCCGAGAGAAAGCCCATCACCGCCACACCCAGCAGGCTGCCGCCCTGCTGCTTGCCGCTGATTTCAGCCAAGCGGGTTTGCAGACGGCCGGGCAACTGCAGCTCAAAAAAGCCGAACATACTGAAGGCCAGGGCGATGATGATCCAAGGGTTTTGAAATACTGCTTGAAGGTTCTGGCCAAACAGGCCAGCCAGCACTCCGGCCACGGTGTAAGTTACGGCCATGGCCAGCACATAAACCAGCGACAACCAGAATGCTTTGAGGCTGGTGAGTTGTTCACCTTGCCCGGCAATAATGCCCGACAGAATGGGCACCATGGGGAATACGCAGGGCGTAAAAGCCAGCAGGATGCCGGCGATAAAAAAGGCGATCAATGCGCGGGCCGGATTGTCGGTCAACAGGCTCGCCAGGCGGTCTTGCTCACTGACTGGCGCGACTCTGGCCGCGGCCCTGGCTGCGGCCCTGACTGCGGCACTGGCAGGGTCGCCGGCTGCATTACTGGCTGCGGCGTCCGTTGGTCGAACAGGCGCGGAGGGTTCAGCGACCTGTGCCGCGACCTGGCCAACAAAGGCCTGCTGGGCTGCTGGCATTTCAAAACTGAGCGGGCGTGATTGCGGTGGATAGCAGATATCGCCATCGCGACAACCCTGGAATTCAGCCTGCAGGGTGATGGTCTGAGCAGGCCCGGCAGGGCGATTGAACCGGACTGGAATTTCGACCTGATCGTAAATCACCGGCACTGGGCCGAACTCCGGATCATCCTTGATCACGCCTTCGGGTAATTCAACTTCGCGAACTTCGAAGCCCTCACCCTGCAACACCCGAAACTTGAACTGGTCCCGATACAGGTAATAGCCGGGCTGCGCTGTAAAGCGTACCAAGGCGGTTTCGGCGCTTAGACCAATCGTCTCGTACACAAAGGCCTGTTCGGCCTCCAGGGCAGGTTCCTTTTCCGGGTCGGCGCCCAGACTCAGCTCAGCCGGGCTGTGCAATGCCGCATTCAGTTCTGCCAGGGCGCTGTGGGGCGCTGCAGGAGCCTCATCTATCAGTGGTTGCGCATCATCCGTTTCCAACAAATCACTGAGAGCGCTGGCACCATCGGCAGGCAGACCCACCAGCACCACCTGCTCAGTAGGTGGGTAGCACAGCACATCCTGCAGACAACCCTGCGAACGCACGCGCAACTGCAAGCCATTCAGGCCAGCCATGACCTGCGCCAGGGGAATTCGCACGGTAATCTCGCCGGTGTATTTCTCAACCTCTTCACCGAGCAGTTCATCAAAGGAAATCTTGCCCTTGGGCAGGCGCGGCTGGCCTAATTCGACCCCGGATGTGGTAGTGCTGAAGGCCAGAAAGCGATTGTTGTAGAGGTAATAGTCCGGCGCGATGTCCCAGCTCAGCTCCACTTGTTGCCGGTCGGCGGCGACGGCTGAAATGACAAAAACATCACCGTAATCCCTGACATCTTCAGGATCGATCGCGGCCGCCAGGGTACTGATCAGCAATCCAAAGAACAGCAGCGCCAGTGAGACCAGCCGTGAGTGCTGGAGGTTTTTTCTTGTCATGGAGTGTCCGTCATTCTGAATGCCTGCTGCCTGGGCTTTTTTTGGCTGCCTGATCTGGTGAGTGCTCATTCGGTTTTACCCAACTTGCGTGCAGTAGACCGGATTTACCGCTTTTAATTCCAGTTTTTATGCCAGGTATTCTTGGCATCTACATGGAAAACACTAAGAGCAGCCCATCGGTGATCGGGCCGATTCTACCGGAAATCTCCCCCTGGCCTTGATTCAAGCCGAAGTGAGCAATTCTCACAATGTGCTGCTATATTCTGAATTCATGACTTTTTTGGCTTTTTAGTCAGCAGGCTTTGAAGGGGGCTTTCATCATGCTGCGTAAGATATCTGCCGTGTTGCTGGGTGTGCTGGTGGCGTTTGCTACCGTGATGCTGGTCGAATGGCTGGGTCATCAGGTTTATCCGCCGCCGCCCAATCTGGATTTCAAAGACCCCGAGCAACTGCGACAGTTCACCTCCAACTTACCCTTGGGCGCTTTTCTGTTGGTGTTGCTGGGCTGGTTACTGGGCACCCTCAGCGGTGGTCTGACGGCCTGCTTTGTGGCCCGGGAAAAGCCATTGGTGTTTGCCTCCATCATCGGTGCCATCATGTTGGCGGCCACCATTGCCAACCTGGCTATGATCCCCCACCCCACCTGGTTTTCCATCGCCGGAATCGTGGTTATTGGTGTCGGCACTCTGCTGGCCGGTCGCTGGTCCTCAACTTCCGCAGCAAGAATCCGGGCTTTGTAGCGTTTGATAAGAGTCGGCGAGCGCAGAGCCAGCTTGATGTGGCTGCATGCTGCGGCGTGATGATGGCCGCGCCTGACTGATTCACCTGCCTGTTTGGGGTTAAGCCGGTTTTCTGCCGGGGTTCACGGCACTTCTTTGACAGCGCCTATCTGCAGCATCAGTCGCAAGGGATCAAACAGCGGCCAGACATCGGTGATTTTGCCGTCTGCAATGCGGATCACATCCTCGCCCAGCACATCAATCGCCTTGCCTGTGGCTGGGACACCACGAAACTCGGCCTGATGCGTACCGGTCCAGCGCCAGCGCACAAACACTAGATCACCATCAGCGATGAGCTCGTCGACCTGAGTGATGCGAGTGTCTGGGAAACCGTCATGACAGGATTTTATGATGGCCACATAAGCATCCGGCCCACTGGCCGGATAGCCTGCGCTGTGGCGTTCAAAATTGGCCGCCAGTAACTCACTGGCGACTCGATAATCACCTTGGTTCCAGAGCTCCTCCAGCCAGCGCTGCACCAACTCTTTGTTGGCTGCTTCCAAAGCAGCCTGTTTTTCCAGCACAGCAAGACGCTTGGCAGCATCCTGCACATCAGGGTCAGCCTGCGCAAATGAAGCCAGCATGGCCAGCATAAGCAGGGCGAATTTCAGGCTGCGAGGCTTCATCAGCATTTTTACTCCATGCATCAAAGGTCAGAAAAACGGCGGCGCTGTCGAATCAGCAACACTCAAACTTCGAAATCAGGCAATTTTTTAGCCAACAGGGTTTTCTTTAGCGTCACGTACTTGGGCAAACCCTGTTGATCGTAAGGCGGATAGTCTTCGCCCTGAATCAATGGCTCCAGGTAGCGGCGTGCCGCTGCGGTAATGCCAAAACCATCTTTGCTGATGTAATTCTTCGGCATCAATTTTTCGCGATTGGCCACTTTGCTGAGCTGCGCTTCGCCGATTTTCCAGCGGTAGGGTTTATTCGAAACCCGTTCAATCACCGGCATCACACCGCTTTTGCCCTGCAGTGCCATTCGTACTGCCGCTGCACCCACGGCGTAAGCCTGGTCTACATCGGTGGCCGATGCGATGTGCCGGGCAGAGCGTTGCAGATAATCCGCAACCGCCCAATGGTACTTGTAGCCGAGATTGCTCTTGACGATTTCAGCCACCACTGGCGCCACGCCGCCCAATTGGGCATGGCCAAAGGCATCACGGGTGCCCGCTTCAGCGAGGAATCGGCCATCGGGGGCGCGTACGCCTTCAGATACCACGATGGAGCAATAACCCGAGTTTTCTACCGAGTATTTCACCTTGGCCAGGAAAGCTTTTTCATCGAACGGAACTTCTGGAAACAGGATGATATGTGGCGGATCACCGGCCTCGCGCTGCGCCAGTCCACCGGCGGCAGCGATCCAGCCGGCATGCCTGCCCATCACTTCCATGATGAACACCTTGGTGGAGCTGGAAGCCATGGAGGCCACATCCAGGCTGGCTTCCATGATGGACACCGCCACGTACTTGGCTACCGAACCAAAACCCGGGCAGCAATCGGTGATGGGCAAGTCGTTATCGATGGTCTTGGGCACACCAATACACTGCACTGGAAACCCAAGCTTCTGGCCAATTTGCGAAACCTTGTAAGCGGTGTCGGCCGAGTCGCCACCACCGTTATAGAAAAAATAACCGACGTTATGCGCTTTCAGCACTTCGATCAGGCGCTCATATTCGCGGCGGCTTTCTTCTACGCTTTTCAGCTTGAATCGGCAGGAACCAAAAGCTCCGCCGGGTGTATGCCGCAGAGCGGCGATATCCGCTTTGCTCTCTTTGGAGGTATCAATCAGCTCTTCCCGCAGGATGCCAATGATGCCGTCTTTACCGGCCAAAACCTTGCCGATCCTGTCGCGATTTTGCCGCGCGGTTTCAATTACCCCGCAGGCTGTGGCATTTATTACCGGTGTAACACCGCCCGACTGGGCATAGAGGATGTTTTTCTTCATGGCATATGGGTTTCCTGCTGCCTGCTTAAATGGACTTGCCAGCTTAAATTGACTTGATTGGGACTAGCGGTTAGCTTTAGCGGCTTATTCTAAAGGACGGGAAGCGTCTTATGCGAATCGTGTTATTGGGCGCACCAGGCTCGGGCAAAGGCACTCAGGCTGCCCTGATGGTTGAAGCACTGGGCTTGCCGCACATTTCTACTGGCGTTTTGTTGCGCGCAGCCGTAGCTGCCGGATCGAAGCTGGGCCAGGCGGCCAAGGCGGTGATGGATCGTGGCGAACTGGTTTCCGACGACATCATGCTGGGCCTGATCGAAGAACGTTTGTCACAGCGTGATGTGGCTACCGGCTTTATCCTCGATGGTTACCCACGCAATCTTCCGCAGGCTGCCGCCCTGGATGAGGTGCTGAGTCGCTTGCAACAGCCGGTCGAAATTGCGCTGCAGATCGATGTTGATGAAGAAGAGGTAATCCAGCGCATCGCCGGCAGAGCCGCGGCCGAAGGTCGCAGCGATGACAGCGAAGCAGTGGTGCGCAACCGCATGCGTGTTTACGCCGAACAAACCGCGCCAGTGGCTGGCCATTACGCCAAAAAGGGGGTTCTCACGCGCATTCTGGGACAGGGCTCTGTAGACGATGTGTTGCAAAGAATTCTGGCCGTATTGCACGCTGGGAGTGAGTGATCATCAGTCAGCTTGCTGAGTTGCTGGCCTGGCGATCACTCCAGCCGCGTTGCAAGAAGTTGCTTACATGATCCGGCTCCCACAACAACTGCTGCAGGTCGTGGCTTTTCGCGCTGGTCCGCAAGATTTGCCGCCGGGCTGGAATACCGCGACTCTGACGGTGCTTTTGTACATAGCGCTGGGCATGTTGGCCGACAGTATGTTGCAACTGGGCAACAGCAGCCTGCGCAGCCTCCTTTCGATTGCGTTGCAAATCGTGGCCATTACCCTGTTATTGCGGTTTCGCGGATTTTCCGCGCGGCTGCCGCAGACCATTGCCGCAGCGGCCGGCACCGGCTGTTTGTTTGGCTTGATGTCCATTGTCCTGTTGGCACAAACTTCCGGTGCATCTTTGCCGGTCGGGTTGGCAACTTTATGGCTAGGTCTGTTTGTCTGGAGCCTGTTGGTGGATGCGCATATTTACCGCTCCGCGCTGTCCATTAAAATGAGCCAAGGGGTGCTTATAGCTGTGATGCTTTTTGCACTGAACTTTATTCTGATCGATGCAATGTTTCCTGCGGCGCAGGGTGGTTGAGTCTTAGCTATGCATATTCATATTCTGGGTGCTTGCGGAACCTTTATGGGCGGCGTCGCCTTGTTGGCCAAGCGGGCCGGACACCAGGTTTCGGGTTCCGACCAGCACACTTATCCACCCATGAGCACGCAACTGGAAGCCGAAGGCATCCATCTGTTCGAAGGTTATTCAGCCGAGCACCTGCAACCCCACCCGGATCTGGTGGTCATTGGCAACGCTCTGAGTCGTGGCAACCCGGCCATCGAATATGTGCTCAACAGTGGCATCCGCTATACCTCGGGGCCGCGTTGGCTGGGTGAGAACTATTTGCGCGGCAAGACGGTCGTTGCTGTGGCCGGTACGCACGGTAAAACCACTACCTCGAGTATGGTGGCTTTCATCCTTGAACAGGCGGGTCTCAAGCCGGGGTTTCTGATTGGCGGAGTGCCGCATGATTTTGGGCACTCGGCGCGCGATGGCGAAAGATTTTTCGTGGTCGAAGCCGACGAATACGACACGGCATTTTTCGACAAGCGCGCCAAGTTCGTGCATTACCGGCCAGACATCGCCATCCTGAATAATCTCGAACTCGATCACGTCGACATTTACCCGGACCTGGCCTCCATCCAGACCCAGTTCCATCATTTGGTGCGGACCATACCCGGCAAGGGCACCATCATCAGCAATGCGGCCGACGATAACCTCGAAGCCGTGCTGGAGCGGGGTTGCTGGAGCAACTTGCAACGCTTTGCGCTGAATGATGTCGACGCCGAATGGCAGGTCGAGCTGAACAAACCCGGTGGCAGCGAACTGAGTTTTTTGCACCAGGGCGAACCAGTCGGACGAATGCAGTGGATCATGCAGGGTCGACACAACGCTATGAACGCCTGCGCCGCCATTGCGGCCTGTGTGGCGGCCGGTGTGGATGCAGCCGAAGCTGTAGAGCACCTGTCGCGCTTTCGCGGGGTCAAGCGGCGCATGGAGTTGGTAGCGGAAATTGGTGGCGTGCATATCTATGATGATTTTGCCCATCACCCCACGGCCATTCGCCTGACCCTGGAAGGTTTGCGGCGCAATATCGGCAATGCTCGCCTGCTGGTGGCATTGGAGCCACGCAGCAATACCATGAAAGCAGGTATTCACATCGATGAACTGGGCCCGGCGCTGATTGCCGCGGACCGAGTGTGGCTCAAAGCCGGTGAAGGCATCAACTGGGACCCACAGGAAGCTTTGGCCCCGCTGGAGGGCCGCGGCCGGGTGGTCACCAAAACCGAGGATCTGTTGCAGCATATGGCCGATGCGGTAAAGCCAGGCGATCATGTGGTGTTTATGAGCAACGGTAGCTTTGATTCGGCTACGCAACGTTTTTGCCAGCAAATCGGCAGCAAGTGGAGTGCTTGAAATTCCGCTGTTGCCGCTGCGCACGGTACTGTTTCCGGACGGTTTCCTGCCTTTGCGCATCTTTGAACAGCGCTACCTCACCATGGTGCGCGACTGCGCCCGCAACAACTCCGACTTCGGCGTTTGCCTGATACTGGAGGGCGAAGAGGCCATCGCTCCGGTGCGGCCGGCCACCGTGGGTACTCTGGCTGAAATTGTCGACTGGTATACGCTTGAAGACGGCTTACTGGGGGTTTCTGCCATTGGTGCGGACCGATTTCGCGTACAACACACCCAGCGACAGGCGGATGGTCTGATGATGGGCCAGGTAGAACTTATGGCCGAGCCGGCCGCCCAACCCGTTCCCGAAGCCTACTCAGTGCTCACCCAGGTATTGGCGCGCTTTATGGAAAAGGTCGGTAATCAATACCCCAGTTTCACCCCAGAAAACCTGGACGACGCTACCTGGGTAGGCTACCGACTGGCCGAGCTGTTACCGCTGGCAGCCATTGAGAAACAACAACTGCTGGAATTGAATGATCCGCTCAGGCGCTTGCAGGACTTGCTGCAAATCCTGCCGCGCTTTCAAGCAGAATAGTTCAGTGCGATGAGGGCAGGATCGCGATTTAGGTGGATGATCGGCAGCAAAGCTGCCCTCCAAAAACCAGCTAGCGCAGCAACAGCAGCATATCCTCTGAAACCTGGCGTTGCTCAAACTGACCCAGCTCCGCGCGTAAGTCGCCCATCTGCTCGGCCACTAAAGGCTGCGCGCGCCAATAGCTGAACAAACCAAAACGTTGCACCAGTTGTTCCTCGGAAACCTGCGCCAGGTAAAGGGTGCGTGCTTCGGGCTGCAAGCGTACACCCGAGTCCCACAAGCGCAAGGTCAGCAAGGGTCCGCCGTGCGGCATTTGCTTGCGCAACAGCAAAGACTCCGTGCGGCCCTGGTAGGCGCGACCCAACAAGGGCAGCGTGGCCTGGTCGGGATCTGGATTCAACGCCTGGATCACCCAGAGCCAATCGCTGGGCGACTCGGGTTCCCAGCCGGACTTCTGCAAGGTCTGGGCTATCACTTCCGGCTCGGCCACCAGTTGCATATTGAAGCGGCGCGACAGAGCTTGCAGCGAGCGCGTGCGCTCACTGGGCAGCTCACTCCAGGCTTCATCCCACCAGATCTGCTCGCTCATCAGTTGGTTGGGCGCTACTGAATGCAATGCCACCAGCTCCTCCGGCGTATGATCATTGACCTGCCACAGGAACAACACGCTGGCCGAACCGTAAAAAATCAACCCAGCCAGGGCCCCAGAGAAAGGCAAAATGGCGCGTTGGCGATAAGCCATGCCAACCACCAGCGTCCAGGCCAGCCCCAGCAATACGCCCAGCAAGCTAATGCTGAGCCATTCCAGACCAAGATAGAGACGCGCCAACAACAACAACGTCAGGATCAGCCCGGCTGCCAGATATGGCCATTGGCGGTGTTTACGGCGCACTTCGCCGGCAATCATGACGGCAAAAAAGCTGAACACGACGGTGGTCAGGCTCATGACAGAGCTGGGGCTGCGCAACAATTCGCTGGAAACTTCCATAACCTGCGGTGTGGCGCGCAAGCCCCAGGCCAGCAACAACTGAATCAGCCAACCGCCGCCAATCGCCACCAGCCAATGCATTGCTGCGGTGCTGCGCCCTGCGCCGTGCAACCAGAAAAAAACCGCCGCGCTGGACAACAAGGTGACCTGCCAACGCGACAACTGCGACACCGCCACAAAGAAAGGGTCGGCTAATTCGTTGCGCAATGACAAAGCCAGATCCTGCACCGACTGGTCCAGGGCTTGTGGTTGCGCTGCGAAGGGCGACAGGAATAACAGCATGATCAGGCCCCAGAAAATAACTACCAGCAACAATCCGGATGCGGAAATCGACAACACTTCGGGACGCGCGGGATCCAGCAAAGGCGCGGCCAATCTGCCCAGTTTCGGGTGGCGGCGGGTCCAGCGGATGCCGTGTCGCATCCAGCGTGCCGAGCGACTGGCCAACGGTTCATAGATAGCCCGCATCAGCCACCAGATCAGCCACAGGCTAAACAAGCCAATCACCAGCACCATGGCCAGGCGACCGGTGTATTCGGAGGCGACTTCCAGGGAAGCGCCGAATAAAAAACCGGGGATCAGGAAAGTTGGGGCCCAGGCAATGCAGGCTGCCAGGTCGACCGCGATAAAGCTCGATGGCGGCATGCGCATGATGCCGACAACGGCAGGAATCACTGGGCGCAGTGGGCCTATGAAACGCCCGGCAACAACGCTCTTGGCACCATGGCTATTAAAGAATTGGATCCCCCGATCCATCATTCCCGGGTAACGGGAGAAAGGCCAGATATCCAGCAGATGCTGACGATAACGGTAACCCAGGGCAAAGCTCAGCGTATCGCCCAGCAACGCACCGCTGGAAGCGGCCAACCAAACCGGCACTATGTCGATCACACCCAGACCAATCAAAGTGCCAACGCCAAACAGAATCATAATGCCGGGCAACAGGATACCGATCAGCACCAGTGATTCAAAGAAGGCCACCAGGAATACGATTAACACGCCCCAGCCAGGGTTAGCGTTGACCCAATTCAGTAATTCCTGTGACCAACCGGCAGATTCCATGAAGGTATTGGGGCCTGTTCATTTTCCATGCCCGGAAAAAGCCCGGGGCGGTTATGATAAAGGATAGAAGCAACAGGCTGGCGCCAAGATGATTCCGGTCTATACCCATTGGGGACTATAAGAATGTCTACAGGTTCAAATAATCTCAGCGGCAAAACCCTGTTCATCACCGGCGCATCGCGCGGCATAGGCAAGGCCATTGCCCTGCGCGCCGCCCGTGATGGAGCCAATATTGTCGTGGCTTCCAAAACCGATCAGCCGCACCCCAGGCTGGAAGGTACCATTCACACTGCCGTTGCAGAGATCAATGCTGCCGGTGGCCATGGTTTGGCCATAGGCATGGATGTCCGCGAGGATGACCAGGTAGATGCGGCCATCGACAAAGCCGTGACACATTTCGGTGGCATCGACATCCTGGTGAACAACGCCAGCGCCATCATGCTCAAGGGCACGCAGGAATTACCCATGCGCCGCTTCGACCTGATGTTCGAAGCCAATGTTCGTGGCAGCTATACCGCCATACGCGCCGCCATTCCGCATTTGCTCAAAGCAGCCAACCCGCATGTGTTGAATCTCTCCCCACCGTTGAATCTCAACCCGGACTGGTTTGCGCCGCACGTGGCCTACACCATGTCCAAGTACGGCATGAGTATGTGTGTGCTGGGCATGGCCGAAGAGTTTCGCAAGCAGGGCGTAGCCTTCAACACCCTCTGGCCACGAACCGTGATTGCCACCGCTGCCCTGAGTCAGCTCGGCGATATGGTTTCACCGGATAATTGCCGCACCCCGGAAATCATGGCGGATTCAGCGCATGAAATCCTTTGTCGCGACAGCCGCTCATGTACCGGTAATTTCTTCCTCGATGAAAACGTTTTGCGTTCTGCCGGCATGAAGAGCTTCGATCAATACAGCGTAAAGGCGGGTATGCCGCTGATGAAGGATCTGTTCCTGGATTGAAGGTCTGAGCCAGAGGCTTTAATCAGCCTTTGGGCTCACGACTCATTTGACGAAAGGCCTCACGCGCCGCACCTATGGTGGCCTCGATATGTTCTTCACTGTGCGCGCTTGAAACAAAACCGGCTTCGTAGGCGGAAGGCGCGAGATAGACCCCTCCATCCAACATCAGATGGAAGAACCGCTTGAAGGCCGCGGTATCACAGGCGCCTGATTGTTCGAAATTCACTACTTTTTCGGCCGCGGTAAAATACAGACCAAACATCGCGCCAACCTGGGTGGTGCGGAAGGGAATACCGAAGTAACCCGCTTCGCGCTGCAAGCCCAGGAGCAGTGCTGCGGTAGTTTTTTCCAACTGTTCATAAAAACCATCGGCCACGATCAGGTCCAGCGTGGCCAGCCCAGCCGCCATGGCCACCGGATTACCGGACAGCGTTCCGGCCTGGTAAACCGGCCCACTGGGCGCGATCTGTTCCATGAATTGCCGCTTGCCACCAAAAGCTCCCACCGGCATGCCGCCACCGATGATCTTGCCGAAAGTCGAAAGATCGGGGGTGATGCCATACAAACCCTGCGCCCCTCCCAGTGCCACGCGGAAACCGGTCATAACCTCATCAAAAATCAGCAAACAGCCATGCTCATCGCTGGCTGCACGCAGCCCTTCGAGGTAACCGGGTAAGGGTGGAATGCAGTTCATATTGCCGGCCACTGGCTCAACGATAATGGCCGCTATGCGTTGGCCTTCGCTGGCCAAAAGCTTCTGCACGGCAAGCAAATCGTTAAAAGGCAAAGTCAGTGTCAGATCAGCCAAGGCCGCAGGCACACCCGGCGAATTGGGCACACCCAGGGTCAGAGCACCGCTGCCGGCCTTGACCAGAAAACTGTCGGCATGCCCGTGATAGCAACCTTCAAATTTGACTATGGCATCGCGACCGGTCGCCGCCCGCGCCAGGCGAATCGCGCTCATGGTGGCCTCGGTGCCTGAATTGACCATGCGTACCATATCCATGGCCGGAACCAAGCGACACAGGCGTTCCGCCATGTCCACTTCAGCCGGGCAAGGTGCACCGAAGCTCAGCCCATTTGCTGCCGCCTTCTGCACCGCTGCAAGCACATGGGGGTGTGCGTGGCCCGCAATCATCGGGCCCCAGGAGCCGATGTAATCAATGTAGCTGCGGCCCGCTGTGTCGTATAAGCAGGCACCTGCTGCACGCTCGAAAAACAGCGGTTCGCCGCCTACGCCGTTAAAGGCTCTGACGGGTGAATTCACCCCACCTGGAATGTGTTGGCGGGCACGGTCAAGCAGTTCTTGGTTCTTACTCATGATTCAGTGTCGATCCTTCTGTTTCGCATGGCGATGATTTTTGTTGCGGGCATTCTACTACCGCCTAATATAGGCGCTGAGGTTTCATGCCACCAACAAGCATGGCAAACTACGCCGCTTTCCAACATGACCCACAGGTAAAAAGCGTGAACGAGCAAGGCTACAGAAACTGGATGTGTATCATCTGCGGATGGATGTATGAAGAAGCCTATGGGTCAGCCGAAGACGGTTTGCCCCCCGGAACCCGTTGGAAGGATGTGCCCGATGACTGGGTCTGCCCGGATTGTGGAGCATCCAAAGACGACTTTGAAATGATTGAGATTTGACGGCTTGATAGGTTTATCGTGCACACAAGACTGGCAAACAAGGCAGGCACACTCATGAGCAACCGTGGCGGTATCAAGCGTTCTCGCAGCAACAAAATAATTGGCGGCGTGTGTGGCGGCATTGCCGAACATTTTGGTTGGTCCATAACGGCCACCCGCGTGGTTTATGTATTGGCCTCGGTGCTATCGGTGGCCTTTCCGGGCATCATCGTTTACCTGGTGTTGTGGTTGGTGTTGCCGCGTCAGGCGTAAACCTTTTGTAGGAGCGTGAAGAATTCCCGAGTTCATACGCCCATCGGCAAATAGCTCCAGCCAACGAAAAGCCGGCCCGGCTGGGTCCAGAGTGAATTTAGCACTCGCTGGCAGGCTGTTGGCCGCCGTTGAAGGCGCAGACATAAACCGCGCGCTGCCGATCTGTGCTGCAAAGGCCTGGTGAACATGGCCCCAGACCACGGCCTTGATCTGCGGATGATCAGCCACGCTATTCATTAAACCTTCGGGTTGCTCCAGCCGGTATTTATCTATCCACGGTGAACCTATGGCCATGGGTTGATGATGCAGTGCCAATAAAGCCGGGCCGTCTCCTGCCAGGTACTGATTCACCCGCAATAAATCGCCGTTATCAATACAACCATCAATGCGCCCGGGCCTGGCCGAGTTCAACAACACCACTTTCCAGTCACCGGCCTGCTGGAAGTAAGGGCTTTCATAAGGGCCCTGGGGAAAATACTGCTGCATCAACTCGGGCACATCGTGATTGCCGGGTAAGGCACAAACAGGAGCATTCAGCGGCTCAATCAGCTCTGCCAGGCGCTGATACGAGGCCTCGCTACCGTCTTCGCTCAGATCACCGGTGAGCATCAGTGCATCGGGCTGCCAGGTGGCAACGGCTTTGACTACAGCCGCCAGACCGGCATCCGCACTTAATCCACGATAAGGCGTATCCGCTCGGGCGGACAAATGGCAATCACTGATCTGGGCCAGCCGAAAACCGCGACTCTGTTCAATACGAGAATGCACTTCGCTTCCTGGCGGTCGGGTCAATGAGACCAACACTCTAGCAAAAACGCGGAGGATTGGGGTCAGAGTAAAGTCAAACAAGCTAAAGTCGGTTAGTAAATTTAATTGCTGCCAACCAGCCAGAGTGCAGGTTTTACTCTGGCCCACTCTGACCCCAAAGTTAGAATGTCAGAAGATTGCCTGAATTGAAGCCTTACTGGGTGCTCTGCTTTCTGCATACTCTGCTGCATGTGCGCAAAACACGAAATCTGAATTGATATGAAAATCTTTATTCCACTCAGTGATGAGCAACTGGAAACGCTGTTGGACCATGAGCAGCCAGTGCCCTACCAGCTCGGCTGTGTCACCTTGTCGCAGATGTCAGGGCCAGATTCTGGCAAAAAACTCAGTCCAGATCGAGCGCCAGTGAATCGCCCGGCGCTACGCCCAGTTGCTCTGCCTTCCCCGCGTTGAGCTCCAGCACGTAGCGAGCCGGCCCTGCGCTGGGATAACTGGGACAACGCTCGATACGACAGGGTGGGGTGTTTTCCGACACGCTGACCAACCTGAGCTCAGCATCGAAATAGAAGATATCCAACGGAATGCGCGTGTTCTTCATCCAGAAGCTGCGGCTCGTTTCGGTGGGAAAAATGAACAGCATGCCGTGATCCTCGTCCATCTGGTCACGGAACATCAGGCCCATGCTCTGATCTTTCGGCGTAGTCGCCAACTCCACACTGAACCATTCGCCACCGAGGCGCACCCGCGACTCATTCGACATGCACGATGTGGTAATCAGCAGCAACAAAAGCGGGGGCAGCAGGCGTTTGATCATAGGGTGTTTGACTGGTGGCTGGACACGATGAATTCGCATCCTAGCCGCTTGCACGGCTTGAGTCGATATTTTGCCCCATGACAGCAATCACTCGACTGAGAAAACTCCAGTGAAAAAGCATGATGCAAAAACCCCGGCGCTCTTCTATGCTGAGCCCATCAGCCAAAGTGGAGTATCACCATGAAGACTTTTGTAATTATGCGCCGCGGTGCCTGGGAAGATGAGCCAGAGCTGGAAGATGCAGCAGCCGAGTCTACCCGTGTGGCTGACGAAGAAATGCCGGATCAGGTTAAATGGATCCGCTCCTATGTGATCGAAGAAGAAGACGGTACCTTGGGTACGGTGTGCATTTACCAGGCCGAAGATGAAGATGCCATCATTGATCACGCGCAACGCGCTGATCTGCCGGCCGATGAGGTGCTGCGCGTACTCAACACGGTAATTGTTCGCGACGATCCTTGATTTGAGATAACCACAGTCGGACTACCTCGGGTTTGCCGCAGCGCCAGTATCACTTCGATACTGGCTCAATTAATGCTGGCTACATGTACATTACGAGCGCTTTCGTTTTCTGCGTCCAGCGCCACCATGACATTGGAAAAGCTGTCTGGACGGATCTCGCCCATCAGGTTGATCACCACCACCTCGGAATCTTCTTCCATGGCCAGCAGCGTCAAGCCGAGTATGCGATCTCCCTGATCTTGACCAGCAAATGCGTTTCCTCACCTTCCTCCCGCACCAGCATCACCGGCTCCCAACCAGACTGCAGCAGCTTATTCTGCATGCCAGCAATGCGGCTGGCCAACTTGTCGGAGTTGCGTTCGATTTCGTAAATGCGAATACGTACGCCATTCAGGTCACGCAACAAGGCCTGGGTCTCCGGATCATCATCGATATGTGCGGCCGCAAAGCTCAGCAGCGTTGGACCAATTGAAAGCGTCACGCTGTTATCCGTATCAAAGATGCCGGCGGAGTCCAGCTCAGCAAAGCCCGCATTGCCGTGCGACGCAGTAATTCCGCAGGCCGTGAGCGAAAGCACAGCGACGCAAGCCACCGCGCAAAACGCCAGCCAGCCAAATGCTCTACCGGGAGGGTTATCGCGAACAACAGCCCTGCTCATGGCATTTCCAGGTGGCTGTCGATATCGATATCAAAATTCTCCATTACCTGGCTCAGTTGTGCCGGATCCAGTTGACCGATGATGTTGATGAACACCGCTTCTTCTTCATCCACCGCCATCACCGTCAGGCCCTCCATGACATCGCCGCTGAACTTGATGAAAATCTGCGCCTGCTCACCTTCTTCGTTAACCTGCACGATGGGCTCCCAGCTACCGGACTGCAGCAGGCTTTTAACCTGGCTGACTTTCTGCAAGGCCGCATCGGGCTTGCCGTCTATCGAGTAGACATTGATCCGCACCCCTTTGAGCTTGTCCAGCAAGGCGGTAGTCTCCGGGTCATCCTTACTCATGCCGCCAACAAACTTCAGGATCGAACCGCCCAGGTTGATCATCACCTTGGGCTCACCGTATACACCCTGCAATTCGCCAAAGTCCACATAGCCTGGCAAGCCTTTGAGGGCATCTTCCTGCGCCATGGCGGGCAGGGCCACGATAATGCTCAGGGCCAGGCCCAATACGGCAGCGATGCCGGTTTTAGTCCAATGTTTCATGCGTTTCGCTCCTTGTTGAATTCCATCTGTTCCTGAATAGTCCGGATCATGTTCTCGTTAATGGTTTGCTGCATTTCACGGTTGACCGTGTTGCCTATCTCCAGACCAGTTTTGCGACCCACCCTGCCCAAATAGCCGAAGGCTACAGCCAACTCCCGCCGAGCCTCTCTTAGCTCGGCTGTGGTGGGTTCGGTCAGTTCAGTTACGGTATGCTCGATTATTCCGAGTTCTGCCGGCTGCCATAAGCTCAAGGCAATAATGACCAGTGGGATGGCAGCCAATGCACTGATCCAGGCGGATTGAAACCAGCCTGAACGACATGTCGGGCGTGCTTTTCTGCCCACTTTTCTGCCCTGTTCATCCGGTATGTTGGTCAACTTGTGGCGCAAACTGGCGGGTGCCCGTTGCTGCGGTATGGCTTCCAGTGCCTGTTGCAGTTGGTAGGCTGCGACAATCGCCTGCGCCAAAGCCGGATCATTCCGAGCCGCTGCCTGCAATTGCCCGGCCTGTTCATCATTCAGTTCACCGTCCAGCAGAGCGTTGATTTGCTCTTCCCAATAAAGGGGATTGGCATGCAATTGAGGTTTTTCGTTCATGGTCTGACCTCCGCGAGCTCTTCGCGCAGTTGTTTACGTGCCCGGTGCAAATAGACTTTCACTTGTGCCAGGCTCAGTTCCAGGGCATCGGCTACTTCCTCGTAGCTGTTCTGCTGCACATCCCGCAACACCACCAGCGAGCGGTACGGCTCGCCCAGTTGATTGATCGAGCGCTGCAACCTTTGCCCCAATTCAAAATGTTCGGCCCCCTGTTGCGGCCCATCACCGGGAGCTTCCGCATGCCAATCACCCAATTCTTCGCTGGGTTTACGCCGCCGGATTCGATCCAGGCAACCATTGCGGGTGACTTTCATCAGCCAGGCCCGGGTTTTATCCGGATCAATCGCATCCTGCTGGTGCCACAGCTTCATAAAGGACTCCTGGCAAACGTCTTCCGCCTCAGCGGCATCTTTGAGCAGATAGCGGGCCAGAGACCATGCCTGATCCTGGTACTCCTCCACCCATTGCCGAAAGACTCTGCTCATTTGTAAAGCTTAAACGTGCGGCCAGCGGATTGGTTACAAATCTGCTCCAGAAAACGCGGCCACGCTCCATCCCACGACCAGCCGGGCCACAGCGACCAAAAGCATAAAATGCCGCGCTTTCGAGCTGAATTGTGGGGAAATTCCGGGCAATTCCGCAAAAATGCCGGTTTCCAAGCCGATAAATACGCTTTTCCCTTGAAACAGTTCACCGACAGCCCCAATTGGATTCACAGGCTGCATCGCCTGCCGGAACCCTGAGTTTCAAACTGAGTTTCAAACTGAGTTTCAAACTGAGTTCCGGTCGAAAGTCAAAAGAAGTTTTAGGCGGGGGTGCAGACAAACACAAATCTGACGGGTCAATCCGCCGGAATAATTGATTTAACTTTTACATTTGAAATTGGGAGATTCTGAAATGAAACTTCGTCCTTTGCATGATCGCGTGATCGTCAAGCGCGTAGAGGAAGAAAAGCTGTCTGCAGGCGGCATCGTCATACCTGACAGCGCAACTGAGAAGCCCATCCGCGGCAAAGTCTTGTCAGTAGGCAATGGCAAGATTCTGGAAAACGGTGAGGTACGCAAACTGGATGTCAAGAAAGGTGACACGGTGTTGTTCGGTAAATACTCCGGCACCGAAGTCAAAGTGGATGGCGAGGAATTACTCGTTATGCGCGAAGACGACATCATGGCCGTTATCGAAGGCTGAACCAGCCCCGAAACGCTGATCAACCCCTGAAACATTTGTCAGCGGAGCCACCGGCTTCGCATCACGAACTCGAGGAATAATTCAATGAGTGCAAAAGACGTTAAATTCGGCGAAGACGCCCGCAGCAAAATGCTGAGGGGTGTTAACGTTCTGGCCAATGCCGTCAAGGTTACGCTGGGCCCCAAGGGTCGCAACGTGGTTCTGGACAAAAGCTTTGGCGCCCCGACCATCACCAAGGACGGCGTATCCGTAGCCAAAGAAATCGAGCTGGAAGACAAGTTCGAGAACATGGGCGCACAGATGGTCAAGGAAGTCGCTTCCAAGACTTCTGATATTGCCGGCGATGGCACCACCACCGCTACTGTTCTGGCCCAGGCCATTCTGCGAGAAGGCTTGAAAGCCGTTGCGGCTGGCATGAACCCGATGGACCTGAAGCGTGGCATCGACAAGGCCGTGGTTGAAGCCGTTGCAGCCCTGAAAGCCCAGTCCACCCCCTGCACCGACTCAAGCGCAATTGCGCAGGTCGGCTCCATTTCAGCCAACTCCGACACGGAAGTGGGTGAAATCATTGCCGAGGCAATGAAGAAAGTGGGCAAGGAAGGCGTAATCACCGTTGAAGACGGTTCTGGTCTGGAAAACGAACTGGACGTGGTTGAAGGTATGCAGTTCGATCGTGGCTACCTGTCACCGTATTTTATCAACGACCAACAGACTATGAGTGTAGAGCTGGAACAGCCTTACGTACTGCTGTTTGACAAGAAAATCAGCAATGTCCGTGACATGCTGCCGGTACTGGAAGGCGTAGCCAAGTCTGGTCGTTCCTTGCTGATCGTTGCCGAAGACGTGGAAGGCGAAGCTTTGGCTACGCTGGTGGTTAACACCATTCGCGGTATCGTCAAGGTTGCTGCCGTCAAGGCGCCTGGTTTCGGCGATCGCCGCAAAGCCATGCTGGAAGACATCGCGGTTTTGACTGGCGGTACGGTGATTTCTGAAGAAATCGGCCTGAGCCTGGAAAAGGCCACGCTGGAAAACCTCGGTTCGGCCAAGAAGATCAGCATCACCAAGGAAAACACCACCATCATCGACGGTGCTGGCGACAGCGCGCAGATTGAAGGTCGGGTGAAGCAGATCCGTGCCCAGATCGAAGAATCTTCGTCTGATTACGACCGTGAAAAACTGCAGGAACGCGTAGCCAAGCTGGCTGGTGGTGTTGCAGTGATCAAGGTTGGCGCAGCTACTGAAGTGGAAATGAAAGAGAAGAAAGCCCGCGTTGAAGACGCGCTGCACGCAACCCGTGCGGCCGTTGAAGAAGGCGTGGTTCCTGGTGGTGGCGTAGCGCTGATTCGCGCCGTTGCCAAGCTGGCCAAGCTCACAGGCCTCAACGAAGACCAGAACGTTGGTATCGCTATTGCCCGTCGGGCCATGACCGAGCCCTTGCGCCAGATCGTAGCCAACGCCGGTGATGAGCCATCCGTGGTTCTGAACAAGGTTGCAGAAGGCAAAGGTAACTTCGGTTACAACGCCGCGACCGGTGAATACGTGGACATGATCAAAGCCGGTATCCTGGACCCCACCAAGGTGGTTCGCACAGCACTGCAGCATGCAGCATCGATTGCTGGCCTGATGATCACCACCGAAGCCATGATTGCTGAGGCGCCGAAGGATGAAGGTGGTCACGGTCATGGTGGACCGGATATGGGTGGCATGGGCGGTATGGGCGGCATGATGTGATCTGACTGGCCCTTTTTACCTGTGGCGGTGTTGCCGGCGCTTGCTTCACCAGTCATTACCATTAACGGTAACTCCTGGCTCGCAAGCTTCCGGTGCCTGGCCACAAACAAAAATTGCTCACTCAGATCAACTCTGGATGAGCAGAAAAGCCCCGCCACCAGGCGGGGTTTTCTCTTAGCGCTGCTTATTACCAATCTGTGGTAAATCGCAGCTCAAAAAGCAAACAGGCCTTTGCAGTAAAGGGTTGGTTATACTTGGTGTTCACCATTTATGCAGGCGATGGGGCTCTACGGGACCATTTCTCCGCCAAAAGCTCCACGAGGCTCACTTGAGCAAACCAGAAAACAACCTGCCAAAGCAGACCGTCCTCCTGGTCGGTGGAGCCATGCGCAGTGGCACCACCGTCATACATCGTGCGCTTTGCACAGCAAGTAATTCCAACCCTTACATTTCCGAAAGCTGGTTCCTGCATGAACTCTTCATCCTCTTTGAGCGGAACATGCGGCGTTTTGAAGTACGGCACCAGGACCAGTTCGGCGAGCGGGCGGAGTTCGCCCGACTTATTAACCTCAATCTCAACTACTACGTCGAGATGGTGTCCGCCCGCTACGGTAATCCTGCAGTGCTCATCTTCAAGCACCCCGAATTGACAGGCCATTTCATTACCATCAAGCAGCTTGCACCCGAGATGAAGTTTCTGGTCATCGTGCGCGACCCTCGAGACGTAATCGCCAGCATCAAGGCCGTGAACGCCAGGCATGCCGAGACCGGTACCTGGAGCCCCCACGGGACTCTCAGCAGCATGAAACAGTTCTGCGAATACTATGCCTCCTATTACAACACCGTGTTTGCGCAACGCGCCGACTTTGGCTCAAACCTGATGTTCGTGCGCTACGAAGATGTGGTGAGTAATCCCGTGAAGACGTTTGCGCACATCAGCGCATTTTCCGGCGCTACCTATGCGGACGACGCGATGACAAAATTCACCGACGAACACGCGCAGGCCAAGAATTTCCAGAAAGACCTCAGGCTCAAGGACCCGTTGAGCGGCGCATACTGGTCCGAGATGTACACCAAGGATCTTTCCACTGAACGCATTGGTAGTTACGCGCAGTCTCTGGCCGCCAGCGACGTCGAGGAAATCCAGACCCGACTGAGCGGTTTCGGAAAATCGTTCCGCTATTGGTGATCCGTTATCGTTGAACTGGCGGGCTAGCGGATTGCCCGCTGCGCCCGGCAGTCATTTAAGTGTTGGCCGCATCCCTTGGTATGTTATTTTTGTTGGATGAAAATCGAATCAAAATCACGCATCTTGCTGCTGCTGGCCCTTGCCATTTTTATTGGCGCGGGATTGTGGTTGTTCAACCGTGCTGCAGAATCTCCACCCCCTGATGGCGATGTTGCAAGCACAGAGTTGGAGCTTGAAAAATTGGCACCCCCGGACGAGGAAACAGGCCTGCTCGCTGAGGCGGATCTGCTGGATGCTATAGCCGCTTTGGCAATGCCAGCCGAAAAAAGCGCAACAGATTCTGCCCCCTTAACCGCCAGCCCGCAGCCTGATGTGCCCGCCACGCTTTCTGCAGAGCAAGTGGTGAATCGCCGGGAGATAGAAACGCAGATTGAAGCGGCTTTTTCCGGCGACAACAACGAGGCCGTCGAGTTAGGTAGTTTTCTCAATCAATGCCGCTTGGTGCCACAAACCAAGGAACGGGTAGAACAGTCGATCGAGCGAGCGGCTCAGTCTTTCGCCGAAGGTAAACCACTGAAACAGTTCAGGCCGTCCAATACGATCCAGGAGTTCGATTCGCTCGAATCCTTCGAACTTGAAAAGTGGAACTCCTTCTATCGCTGCGACGCCGCACGGGGGCTGATCAACGACGATTTCTGGGATCGCCTGGAGCGCGAAGCCGATGCAGGTAACCCGGTAGCCCGTTATCTGTTCGCCACCTTGCAGCCCAATTCCACCAACAGGTATTTGGGATTCGACCAATGGGATGAAGAACTGGAGCGGTATGAGCAGTCCCGCAATTACACCTGGCGCAACATGGAAGATCGTGAGCCTTTGGGGCTGCTGGCCTATGCACAGGCCGGACGTTCTGGTTCGCGATTAACTTCGGGTGGCGCTTCAACCAATGTGGTGATGACCTTGGCGGCCGTTAAATGCGGACTCGCCACTGCCGAGCTGCTTGATCAGGTGGACCAGATGATAGAGAACCTGAAGAGAATGGAAGTGACTCACCCCGGCGCTCTGGATCAACTCAACACCGCCTCAGATGAAGCCAAGCGAATGTTTTGCAAATAGGGTTCAGGTCTGGGCTGCTCGGGGTCAGAGGATAATTGGGATAATTGGGGTCAGAGTAAAAACAGTTGCCAACCAAAATTTTGCTGTTTTCAATAAATGGTTTTTACTCTGACCCCAATTATCCTCTGACCCCAATTATCGGCGCTTGTTTGGAAACAGCGGCGTACGCCCCGAGCTCCTTTGACAGGTCCTGCAAAATGCGTTTCAGGCTACCAGTCATCAGTATAAAGTCCGCGTCCTGCCGGGCGATGGGATCCTCATCATCGGTGGTATCAACGGCTTCGCCTTCAAAGAATTTGAACTTACTGATGACGCAATCGGTGCTCAAAACGAGCGCCAGGATACTGTCGTAACTCAGGCCCAGATGGGTGAGTTGCATACCCTCGGTCAGGTGATGGCGAATGCTGTCATCATCCAGGTCCAGATCGCGCCAGGTGACGATGGACTTGTTGTCCAGCATGCCTTGCATACGACATTCACGACCCAGCTCAAAACGCGCTACCGGTCGGCCCATAAAGACTTTGCTCAGCAGCTCCAACGGTGATTTTTCAAACGCCAGCGGCGAGCAATGCAGCCTACCGAGCGCCTTGCGCAAGTGATCGATAAACCATTCCGCTTGCGCTGGTGTAGCTGTTTCAATCCCCAGTATGTTTTCGTCTTGCAGATAAAAGCCGCGGATCCGGTCTGACTTCACCAACGATTTGGGCACCAGTTCGTCACGGGTCTGTTCCTTCAGGCGCCGCAACTCGCTGCGTGGCGGATCCTGTGACATGCGCTCGCGGTATTCAGCCACCCGCGCTTCCAGCGCTTCTTTGACGGCAGATGCCGGCAACACGCGGGTTTGGGTGCGTAGTTGCAACAGGTCAGCACCGGCCAGCCTGCGGCAGAATAGACCTGCAGCGTCATTGGTTGGGGCTTCCCAGCCACCACTCTTCTCCGAAAAAGCGCCACAAGGCACAAACGATTGCTCACCCAGACTCTGGCTGAGCTCTTCTTCGGTTTCCGGCCAGGGGCTGGCGGTACGATACAGGCGAATGTTGCGGAACATGTTTCTCACTCGGGACGACGGACAGGCGGGGGATTATAGACGGCATGGCCAACCTTTTGGCGGGCCATTGTCGCTGGGCTCTGTCGAGCCGCTTGGGATTATTTAAAAAACGCGAAATAAATCACATAGAACCAGGAAAACAGGCCGTGCACGATGGCCCAGCCTATGGACTGATTCACATTGAATGAAATAGCCATGGCCAGGGCTGAACCAAAGCCCACGCCCTGCCAACCCATTTGTTTGACGACTATCTGGCTCATAAACGATGACTCCTGTGTGGCTGGTTGCGGTAATTGATCTAACCGATCGATTTGGTGCTCAGCCCCAGCACCTTCTTGATCGCATCGCGAGTAACGGGATGATACTGCGCCTGATTTTGCGCAAACAAGCTTTGCGCTAATGGCTGATCCTGACCATTCTTCACCAGCGCCTCGTATATCGGCTCCACCAAACGGGTGCGACCATAACGCGACAAGTAGGCTTCCATGGCTGCATAGGCCGGTTGGTGGCGGCGCTTCGCCACCTGAATGAACCAGCTGCGGGTAATTTCTGCATTGCCGCTGGTGCTCAGACCCAAAGCAGCGTCCAGCCCCACCAATTGCCGCTCATTGAGGTCCGTCGGCAGAGCGTTGATAAATCGCACCATAACCTTGCGGGCTCCATTCGCTGGCAGGCAAGGCAGTGCTGGCGACCTCGCCCAATGCCCAGGCACGGGACAATTCACCAATGTCATCCAGGCCCGCAGAAACAGGGATTTGTGCTGTTTCAGGAATACCGGGTTGCTCCAGCCATTGCTCCAGCTCAGCCCTTGAATAAATGCCCGGGTGCTGTTGCAATAGATGCTCATCGATGTATTCCAGGAACTGCTCGGTGGTAATGGCTTGCCAGGCAAAATGTTGGAAATAACCGGTCAGGTAAGCATCAAACAGCTCGCGGCCAAAACGTGCTTCCAACGTTTCCAGCAGCAACTGGCCTTTGCCGAATTCCAGGCCACCCTGGCCCACATCCGGATCACCGCTATCCATGCGCGGTGCCAACGCTTGCATTTCTATTTCGGTTTCCTGCAGTTGTTCCAGCAGGCTGAGATAAGTCAATACCCGCTCTTCATCAGCGCGCTCCTTGCCGAACAACCCTTCCATCAACCGCGTCTCGAGATACGAGGTCGTGCCTTCATTCAGCCAGATATCGCGCCAGGTGGCATTGCTGACCAGATTACCCGACCAGGAATGCGCCAGCTCGTGCGCGATCAGGGAGACCACGCTGCGATCCCCCGCCAGCACGCTGGGAGTGATAAAGGACAGGCGCGGATTTTCCATGCCGCCATAGGGAAAGCTCGGCGGCAAAATCAACAAATCGTAGCGACCCCACTCATAAGGCCCGTAATTCGCCTCGGCAACCAGCAACGTGTCTTCAGTATCGGCAAACTCCCAGGCGGCTCTTTCCAGCACCTCCGGCTCGGCATAAACACCGGTACGCTCGCCAAAAGGTGAGAAGTACAGGTTGCCCACGGCCAGTGCCAGCAAGTAGGAAGGAATGGGCTGTGGCATGGAAAATTCATATTCACCACCACGCGCTGCCTGCGAATCATTGTCGGCGCTCATCACAGCCAGCAGGTTCGGGGGGGTGTTAATGCGGGCTTGGTAGCTAAAGCGCACCGCAGGAGTGTCCTGCAGCGGCACCCAACTGCGCGCGTGGATGGCTTGCGATTGGGTGAACATGAAGGGCTGCTCGCCACCGGCGGTCATTTGCGGTTCCAGCCACATAATCGCTGAGGGATTGGGGCCGGTGCGATAGCGCAATTGCAAGGTGAACTCTGCCACGGCGCGAAGCTCCGTTGGCAAGGCGATACGTATGGCTTCGCCCAGAACCGGCTGGGTTTCTCCCAGCACAAAGCTCCATACTTCCGGCGGCAACCCATCGCGTCGCAGGCTGACCGATTCGACCTGCAGGCCGCGACTATCCAGGATGATTTCATCGGCGGTTTTGTCCAGCCTCAACAGGTGTAAATCAGCCTGTCCTTGCAGTTGTTGCTGAGCAAAATCCACATTCAGGTCCAACACCAAATGCTGCAGCCGGAACTGCCTATAATTGGCTTGGGTAAAATAATCGCGCGAAGGATCATAATCCGCCCCGCCCGGGCTCGCAGCTATGCCAGCCGGAGAAGACGAAAGGAGGGCTGCAGGATCAGGCTCTGCAGGGCCGCAGGCCGTCAGGGCGAGGAGCGTCAGGAACAGAAAATAACGCATGGGTAAAATCCAGTAATTCAGTAAAAGTACCTGGGGCAGGTTAAACGACTCGGTACGGGCGCACACGGCCTTATAATAAAACCATGAGCCAAAGCGTGACCCAAAGCATGACCCTAAGCACAACCCTAAGCACAACCCTAAGCACAGAGCCCCCAGCCGTTTTGCACTGGCAACTGGCAACTCCCACTCCGCTGGCGATAGCGGATCGGCTGGCTCATGTGCGACGCTGCAGCCCGTTTGCAGCAAGCTTGTTGGATCGCCACCCGCACTGGGTCGAAGAGCTGGGGCAAGATCAGGATCCGGCTTTAACCGAACTGAATGCCCTGGTCAGCGAGATCGGCCTGGATTCCGCCCTGCGCCTGCACCGCAATCGCTGCATGCTGGGCATTATCTGGCGGGATCTTTGTGGCCTGGCCAACCTGGACCGGACTTTTGCTGATCTGGGCGTGCTGGCCACCCACTGTCTGCAGGCCGCTGTGGATTATCACCACCAACAATTGGCTGAGAAACACGGCCAACCCTGTAATGCCGCCGGCCAGCCACAGAAACTGGTAGTGATCGCTTTGGGTAAGTTTGGCGGTGGTGAGCTCAATCTTTCTTCCGATATCGACATCCTGTTCTGCTACGACAGCGCTGGTGACTGCAGTGGTAATGGCCGAAAACCCTTGTCTGCCGACCAGTTCTTTACCCGCCAGGCTCGCGCCGTGATTGCCAGCCTGGCTGAAATGCAGCAGGAGGGTTTCTGCTTTCGAGTGGACACCCGCCTCAGGCCGTTTGGTGATTCCGGTCCCTTGTGCAGCAGCCTGGCGGCCATAGAGCAGTATTATCAGCGCGAGGGCCGCGACTGGGAGCGCTATGCCTGGATCAAGGCCCGGCCGGTAGCCGGCGATTTGCAATTGGGGCAACGCCTGATGCAACTGGTGCAGCCTTTTGTTTATCGGCGTTATATCGATTTCAGCGCCGTGGAGGCCCTGCAGGAAATGCACCTCAGTGTGCTGGACGATGCCCGCCGCAGCGATCGTCTGGACGACATCAAGCGCGGCCCGGGCGGCATACGCGAGATCGAGTTCCTGGTGCAATGCTTCCAGTTGCTGCGCGGTGGTCGCGCAACCAGCCTGCAAACACCCTCCTTGCTGGCTGCCCTTGCCGCTGTGCAAGAGCTGCAACTGATGGGTGCAGACTCGGTTCAGCGTGTACATGAGGATTATGGTTTTCTGCGCCAGTTGGAGAATCGCATTCAGGCCCAACACGATCAGCAAACGCATCAGGTTCCTGCGGGCGAAGACCTGCAACGGCTGGCCCAGGCCATGCAGGGGGCCATGCAAGAGGCCATGCAACCAGCCATGCGCCCGGCCATTCAACTGGACAGCGTGGCGAAGTTACAGCAGCGGCTCGAGGCCGTGCGCAACAGTGTGAATCAGCGCTTTGAAGCCATTTTTCCTTCCCGGCCCAAGCCAGAAGCCGATCCGCAATGGGCCCGCTTGTGGCGGCAAGCGCAGGATCAACAAACGGATGTCACCGGCTCGTCAGCGACCATCGCTGACCCCAATCCGCTGGAGCCCACACCTTTGCATCTTTTTCTGTCGGCCTTACAACGCCTGACCCTGAGCCAGCGCTCGCATCGCCGGCTGGCCCTGTTTATGCCGGTATTGCTCAGCAGACTGGCTCGGCTGGAACTGGACCGGGTTACACAAAATCGCATTTTCGACCTGGTGCTGGCCGTCTGCCGACGCAGCGCTTACCTGGTGCTGCTGGTACAGAATGCCGCTGCGCTGGATCGCTTGATCGAGTTGTTTGCCCGCAGCTCCTGGGTTGCACAGCGGGTGATTCGCTTCCCTGCGTTGCTGGATGAACTGATCGACCCTTCATTAGGCAGCCAGATCCCTCAGGCCGAGGACTTACAACAAAGCGTATCGCGCTTGTTGCGCAGCGCACCCGATACGGAAACGGCGCTGGAAGGATTGAACTACCTGAAACTGGCCAGCACCCTGCGCATCGCCGTTGCCCAGCTTGAAGGGGCGATAGACGGCCAGGCAGTACAAAGCACTTTGGCTGCCCTGGCTGCTGCCATTGTGCAAGGAACGCTGGAGCTGGCGACACAGGAGCTGATTGCCCGCCATGGCCAAATTAGCAGCAAGCCATCACCGGACAGCAACAGCCTGGCGATCATCGCCTACGGCAGCCTGGGCTCGAGTGAACCGGGCTATGAATCCGACCTGGACCTGGTGTTCCTGTTCGACGAGCAGGACCCACTTTCAAACGGCGAACGCAGCCTCACCCCGGAGCGTTATTACGCCCGCCTGGCGCAGCGCCTGCTGGGCTTTCTCACCGCCATGACGCCTGCAGGGCGGCTGTACGAAGTGGATACCCGCTTGCGTCCCAACGGCCGCGCCGGTTCTCTGGTCAGTTCGTTGGCTGCTTTTGGTGAGTATCAGCGGCAACAGGCCTGGACCTGGGAGCTGCAGGCCCTGACCCGTGCGCAGCCTATTGCCGGTGACATTTCCGGCCTGGGCGCAACAGGCCAGCGATTCGCCGCGATTCGCCGCGAGATCCTGGCGCAACAACGGGATCCGGACCAGTTGCGTGACGAGCTTTGCAACATGCGTTTACGCATGGCCGATGAGAAAGGCAGCAAGCTGGATGCGGGCCAGTTGGCCAAACATGCGCCCGGTGGCTTGGTGGATATTGAATTCGTCGTGCAACTGGGCGTGCTGAGCGCAGCCGCCCGTTTTCCGGAAGTGCTGGGATCATCGGCCAGCACACACCAACTGCAATCGCTGGCCGAAGCGGGTTGGATATCCTCCGCGGAAGCAGAAGTCCTGGCGATGACGGCCCGGGGCTTACACCAGGCGCGTTTGCTGCTGGTGCTGCGGCCCGGTAATCCGGCGGAGAAGGTCAATACCAGGGGCTCCGCTGCAATCTGTCAGCGGATTCTGGGCTTGCCAGCGACACCCGCGAAGCCACCCGGCTAGAAATTGCTGACACAGCTTGTGCCCCTTAACGTAAGATGCTGAGTAAAATGCTGGGTAAAATGCCCGTCTGTAGAGCCATGTTTTTCTGCTGAAATGATCCCGCTGAAAGGGATAACTCAGGACTGACTGTTTTTGGAGAACGATCGTGACCCATGCTACTGATGCCGCTGACGAAACTCTGGATACTGCCAGTACCAAAAACGTCTACCAAGTGAACCGCACCGATCTGCCACTGTCCTGCCCCACGCATGAGCAGAAGCTGTGGAATTCACATCCGCGGGTTTACCTGGCCATCGAAGAAACCGGCACAGCCAGTTGCCCCTATTGCAGCGCGCAATACGTTCTGACCGACTGATTCACGGTCAGTAACCCAGCCTCATGCACATAGTTCAAGTGCTGGTCTCCCTGAATCTGGGTGGCTCAGAGCTGGTAGCAACCGAGCTCACCGAAAGCCACCGCCGCCTCGGTCACCGCGTGACTGTGATTGCTGCCCATGGCCCCTTGCAGCAGCGGGTACTGGCCGCGGGTGCCGAATACCTGGAATGGCCCATTGGCAAGAAAAGTCTTGTAACCCTGGCCGGCATAGGCCGCCTGGCCCGCTGGCTGCAGCAGAATCCGGCCGATGTGCTGCATGTGCATTCGCGCCTGCCGGCCTGGATTTGCCGAATGGCTCTGCGCAAACTGCCAATTGAACAAAGACCGGCTTTTGTCACCAGTATGCATGGCCACTATTCGGTGAACCGCTACAGCGCCGTAATGGCCAGCGGTGACCGGGTGATAGCGGTTTCCGAGCACATTCGTGACTACACTCTGCGTAATTATCCCGGGGTTCAACCCGAGCAGATAGTCACGGTATACGGTGGCACCAGCCCAAAGGAGTTTCCCTATGGCCATGAGCCATCAGACGAGTGGCTGCAAAATACCTTTAACGAATTCCCGGAGTTACGCGGCAAACGGCTGTTGTGTCTGCCGGGGCGCTTGTCGCGCTACAAGGGCCATGGGGTGTTTATTGAGCTGCTGGCCGCCCTGCGCAACGAGTTTCCCGATGTGCATGGCCTGGTAATCGGTACAGCCAGGAAAGGCTCGCGCTTGCGCAGCGAACTGGAAGGCCTGGCCGAACGTAGCGGTGTGCTGCAACAACTGACTTTTACCGGGGCCCGCACCGATATGCGTGACTGGCTGGCTGCCAGCAGCATAGTGTTCAGCCTTTGTTCCGACCCTCCCGAAGCCTTCGGCCGCACTGTGCCCGAGGCCTTACGCCTGGGCGTTCCGGTCATTGGCTGGAATCATGGTGGTGTGCAAGAAACCCTGGCTGCGATGTTTCCGCAAGGCGCGGTTTTTCCCGATAACCCGTTAGACCTGCTGGAAAAAACCCGGGCTTTTTTACGCCAAACGCCCACGGTAGAACCCAGCCAGGCATTTCTGCTGGAAGATTCCATGCAAAAAACCCTGCAGGTTTATCAATCCCTGCTGTCCGTTTCCAACCGAGAGACCGCACTATGAAGGTATTGGTATGAAGCTATTGGCCCGCAGACTGCAAATGGAGTGGCCCAGTTGGCTGGCCGTGGCCTTTATCGCCCTGCTGCCCTTTGGTCGTTTGGCTGAAATTCCCTTGTCATTGTTCGCCCTGGCCTTGCCCTTGGTCGTTCGCTCGGCCGCTAACCGCGCCCGCTTGCGCGCCGTTGCACCGTTTCTGATCGGCCTGTTCCTGTGCTTCTGGCTGCCCATGCTGCTGTCCAGTTTCGACTCCATGGCCGCGCAGAAAAGCTGGGTACAAAGCGTGGCAGCACTGCGCTTCCTGGCCGCTGCCTGCTCCATGGCGATTTTGCTCAGCCCACCCTCGGCGCGCTGGCGAGTGTTGCGCTGGAGCGCATTTCTGCTGTTGTTCTGGGCCATTGATGGTTTTGTGCAACTGTTGCTGGGCAGCGACCTGTTCGGTATCGCCATGCATCCCGACCGGTTGAATGCACTGTTTATCCAGAAATACCAGTTCTATGGCCCTACCCTGGCCATGCTGTCGCCATTGCTGCTGGAATATGCGCGCCGCGAATGGGCGCCCTGGGCCTGGGCCGTTTCTTTCACCCTGGTACTGGGCGCGGTGTTGATCTCCGGCATGCGTGCCGGTTGGCTGAGCATGGCGGTGGTGTTGCTGACTTATGTGCTGCTGATGTTCCAGCGTGAAAACCGTGAATTGCGGCGCATGATGTTGTCCATTCCTCTGCTGGCCGTATTGATACTGTCGTTCAGCTATTACGCCTCTCCGCTGTTCCAGCAACGCGTTGAGAGCACCCGCACGGCCTATTTGACAGCTGGCGCTGAGCTCGACAAGGTTGCATTGGATGAGGCTACCAGCAATCGCATGCCGATATTCACCACCGCCTGGAGCATGTATCTGCACCATCCGGTGAACGGTGTCGGCGTCCGGGCGTTTCCGCAGGCGTACATGGTGTATGCCGCGAAGGACGACATTCATATTAAGAAATCGGGCGGTACTTCCGGTGCCACTCACGCCCACAACGTGGTGCTGGAAGTGATGGCCGATACCGGAACCATAGGGTTGGTCGGCCTGTTGCTCGGTGCTCTATTGGCGCTGCGCTACTGGTTAAAGGGTTCGCCCTCACAGCGCCAGGACAGCTTCCCCTTCCTGCTGGCGGTGGTGCTGATCCTGTTCCCGTTCAATTCGCACTTTGCAATTTACGGCACCTACACTTCATCGCTGTTGTGGTTCCTGTTGGGCTTGTGGGCTTCGACCGGTCGGCCATCGCTGGCGGGATCGGACGCTAAACCATAGCGCGCAAAATGGCGGCCGTAATCAAGGCTACAGTAAGCAGGAAAATCAGGCGCAAGAAAATTTTCATTGCATGCTCTAAAGTTAAGTTAGCTATTACCGGTTTGGCTGCAAGACCATTATGAATAAAAAGGCGGCTCGCCGGGTGGGCGGGTCTTGAAGCGCCGATGCACCCACCAGTACTGATCGGGCTTGGTGCGGATCAGCTCTTCGGTGAGGTGATTGATGCGCTGCAAATCAGTCGCTTCATCGTTACTGGGGAATCCTTCCATCGCCGGCAGCAGCCGTACACAGTAGCTCTTTTTCTCCACATCGTAGAAGGGATGCATCGGCACCACCGCGCAGCCCGCAAGTGCTGCCAGTTTATGGGTGGCCAACAGGCTGGCGGTCTGAATGCCAAAGAAGGGCGCAAAAGCAGTTTGGTCCGGTCCGAAATCCTGGTCCGGTGCATACCAGACAATATTGCCGCGGCGTAACTGGCGAATGGCGCTGCGCATATTCCGCTTGCTGATCATGCCATCGGTGTAATTCATCCGCCCACGAATCTGGTACCACTCAACGACCTCGTTCTTCAGCGGTCGATACATCGGTGCCGCAATCCAGCCGCGCTGTTTCATGGCCATGCCCAGAACATGGCCACCCATTTCCAGGCAGGTGCTGTGCAGGCCCACAAGCAACACGCCCCGCCCGGTGGAATGGGCTGCCTCAAGGTGTTCAAAGCCATCCAGATAGCTGATGCGTGCAATGCGCTTTGATGCGTGTGCCCATATCCAGGCTGTTTCAAACACGGCCCTGGCCAGGGCATAGAAGCTGCCCCGCAACAATTTCTCGCGTTGTTGCGCATCGAGCTTCGGAAAACAGGCTTGCAGATTGCGCTCGGCCACTTTGCGCCGGCTGCCCATGGTCACGCGCATCAACCCACCCAGCGAGTGAGCCAGCCACAGCGCCAAAGTCGCAGGTGTATGCCCCAGCAACCACAACACAGCCACGATCAGCCAGCCTGGCCAGTTCCTGGGCGCAAATGACGGTCGGGGTCCTGGCTCGGTCAGCATGCGGCTATTGTTACTGTTTAACGGCCCGAGTCCAAGTATTGATGAGGCCTGGTGAATTGCGCTGGCATTGCCGGAGTTTGCCAGACAGCCGCATGGGCGATGGTATAATTTTTTTCCACCTCAACACTGGCTAGGAACCTGTCGGGTTTGACCGATCATAGTTCAGATCAAGTTAAGCCCGACAGGCTGCTGGGGAAAGCACCACCGTGCGTATGCTCTATTCTCTTGCTTTGTACTTGTTTACTCCGCTGTTTTTTTTGTATCTGTTATTCCGCGGCTGGCGGGATCGCGGCTACTGGCAAAGCTGGGGACAAAGGCTGGGTTTCTGTCGCAAGCAGGTCCATCCCGGCGGCATCGTGGTCCACGCTGTGTCGGTTGGGGAGGTGAATGCAGCCGAAGGCTTGATCCACCAGTTGCTCAAACGCTATCCCAACCTGCCCGTTACAGTCACCTGCTTTACGCCGACCGGATCACGCCGTATTCGAGCACTATTCGGGGCCGAAGTCGCCCACGCCCTTTGGCCGTTGGATCTGCCCGGCGCCGTGCGGCGCTTTCTGCGTTTCACGCAACCCAAGCTGATTATCATCCTGGAAACCGAAATCTGGCCCAACCTTTATTCCGCAGCAGATGGCCTCGGTATTCCTCTGATGCTGGTCAACGCGCGTATTTCGAATAACTCCTTTGCCCGTTATCAACGCTTTCATGCCTTAACCTCTGCAGCGCTTGGCAGCGCCGATCGCATTGGCGCCCAGAGTGAGGAAGACCAGCGACGCTTGCTGATGCTGGGCGCGCCGCCGGACCGCACGCTGCTCACCGGCAACCTGAAATACGATTTGCATCTGGCTGCGGAATTGCCCGCTCAGGGCCTGGCGTTAAGACAGGGTTGGGGCGCCGAACGGCCGGTGTGGTTGGCTGCCAGCACTCGCGAAGGCGAGGAAGAGGTCATTCTGGAGGCCTTCCAGCAGGTCTTGCAAAAGTTTCCGCAGGCTTTGCTGGTGATGGTTCCCAGGCATCCGGAGCGTTTTGACGAAGTTGCCGGACTGATCACTGGCAGCGGTCTGAGCATGCTTCGGCACAGCAAGCTTGGCTGCGAAATGCAGGGCGTGTCCTGCTATCTGGTCGATGCCATGGGTGAACTATTGCGCTTTTATGCCGCCTGCGACCTGGCCTTTGTTGGCGGCAGTCTGGCCAATACCGGCGGGCATAACGTGTTGGAAGCAGCTGCTTTGGCTAAACCTGTTCTGGTTGGGCCAAATACCTTCAACTTTGCGCAAATTACGGAACGGTTACTCGCCAGTGGCGGCGCATTACGGGTGATCGATTCTGCCAGCCTGCAACAGGCTGTGGTCGGATTACTACATCAACCGGAGAAAGCGGCTGCCATGGGTGCGGCGGGGAAAAATCTGGTGCTGAATGAACAGGGTGCGCTAGAGCGCACCCTGGATATGGTGTCAGGGTTACTGGGTTACTCCAACAGCTGATTCACTACCGCCAGGTCTTCTGCAACCAGAAGTCCTGCTGCCGCTTTCAGGCGCAAGTGGTTAACGATATAGGCGTGGCGGGCGATGGAGTTATCGCGCTGTGCCTGATAGTAACGCTGCTCAGCAATCAATACATCCACGATGGTGCGCGTACCCACTTCAAAACCGGCCTGGGTGGCCTGCAAAGCACTTTCCGCTGAAATCACCGCCTGGCCAAAGGCCTCCACTTCCTGAATTCCGGCAATCACCGCGCGATAGGAGTTCTGCGTCTGCCGCTCGGTAATGCGCTGCTGGTCATCCAGATCCTCGCCTGCAGCATCCATCAGATAGCCCGCCTGACGGGTGCGGGAACTGACATAGCCACCCTGGTAAATCGGTACATTCAGCAACAAACGGACTTGCGCATCCTGGTTGCCCAAGCTGGTGGTGCCGATGGGCCGCTGGAAATTGTCGCGCAGGACGAATTCATTGTTGGTGAAGTCCGCGTAGCTGGCAACCAGATCCAGTGTCGGGTAATGCCCGGCACGTTGCAGTCGAACATTGGCATCGGCCACATCATAGCCAGCCCTGGCCGCCAGCACCTGTGGATTGCTGGCCATGGCCATTTCAACCCAGTTCTGCGGACTGGGTGGATCAGGCTCTATCAGCGGGAGCTGCTCCTGCAACTTGTCGTATTCCTCAAAGTACTGGCCGGTCAACTCCTTCAAACCTTCTTTGGCATCGGCCAGATTATTACGTGCCACGATCGCACGTGCGCGGGCATTGTCATAACTGGCACGTGCTTCATGCACGTCGGTCACGGCCGTCAGGCCAACCTCAAAGCGCTGCTCAGCTTGTTCAAACTGGCGCTGAAAGGCCTTCTCTTCAGCCTCGGCAAAGATCACACCATCCATAAAGGTCAAAACCTGAAAATAGTTTTCAGCAACACGCAGCAGGAAATCCAGAAAGGCAATCTGGTAATTTGCTTCTGCCTGCGTGATTTGCGCGCGGGCAATATCCAGTGATTCGTAATTGGCCTGGCGATACAGGCTCTGGCGCAGGGTCACGCTCCAGGATTCATTGTCGGTATCATTGTCCGAGACTTGGGTACCAGCAATATCAGTTGTGCTGCTGCCAAGGGTTATGCCTGCATCGGCACTGATGTTGGGTAACAGGTTGGACCAGGCTTGGGACTTGTTTTCGTCAACCGCTTCACGCCGATATTCAGCAGCGCGCAATCGCGGGTCATTCTGCAATGCCAGATCACGCACACCAACCAAATCTACTGACCACGCAGGTGTGGCAGCTGCCGTAACCAACACACCTGCGATTGCCAGCGCAATTGGTTTAATCTTGTTCAACATGTAAATCTCCCTAATCATCGACGTGCCCTGGCTTTGTTTTCGTCGGCGCAACAACTGCGGCACCGGCATGGCTTTCTTAACGGCTTGCTTAAAATTCAAAACCGGCCGCTGGTTCAGAGTTCTCCAGTCGGACCAGATCGGTTTCAAACAGGCTTTCTTCCTGCCATTCGGTCACGCCTGTTCGGGTCAACCGTATGGCCTGCATCGCTGGTGACTCACCCGTTATGACGAACAAACGGCCGCCGGGGTTTACCCAGCCACGAAAAGTTTCCGGAATATTTGGCACCGATCCGGTTACCACCACCACATCATGGGCCAGTTCCGGCTGCCAGCCGCGCATCACATCGCCATGAAACAGCTCAACGTTATCACTGCCGTGATCTGCCAGGCGCATCTTTGCCTCTGACAGCAGGTCCTGATGAATATCGACGCTGACCACATGGCGCGCCAGACGGGACAGGCAGGCGGTGACAAAACCGCTACCGGTACCGACTTCCAATACCGTTTCGTCCGCCTTCAGCCCAATGGCCTGCAACATACGGCCTTCCACCTTGGGTCGCATCATGCACTGGCCCTGCGACAAGGGTATTTCCAGGTCAGCAAAAGCCAGCTTACGGTAACGGATAGGAACGAAATCCTCGCGATGCACCGACTCCAGCACCTCAAGCACCCGGGCATCGAGCACATCCCAGGGCCGGACTTGTTGCTCCACCATGTTGAAGCGCGCGCGCTCAAAATTCATATTCACGTTCAGATATCCCGGCTTTTATGCACAAAAGCCCCAATGCAAACTGCGAAGGTTAAGCCTTCGCAGTGTTAGCAGCAAGCCTGAAGCCTGCTGGCGTTTTGATTAAGTGCCATTAGTCACAATCCAACGCTGCTGACAATTACCCTCTGGCCGCAGAAAAGTGCTCCGCGCATCATTATTCCGGCGTCCCGTTAGGCTATGATGCTTTCAGATCAAGTGCCCGCGGAGTCTGCCAACGAAGTTTCATTTTACCGGCAGACTTTCAATCAATCATCAATCCGGGCACGGCCGCACCCCGGCCAGACGAGCGCCAACGGGACACACCAGGGGATATTCAGGAGCCAACAGGTGCAATATTTTTGCAGGAATACCGGTCATGAGCAGTGAATTCAATCGTTCGGCCCGATTTAATGAGCTGGCCGAGGCCTACGGCACGGACCTCTATCGTTACGCCATGTGGATTTGCGGCCGTGACGCACTGGCCAAGGACCTGGTACAGGAAACCTATTTGCGGGCCTGGAAAGCGTTGGACAAACTGAATGATCCGAAGGCCGCCAAAAGCTGGTTGATCACCATTTTGCGGCGTGAATTTGCCCGCACCTTTGAACGCAAAGTGCCCAAGTTCACCGACCTGGACGAAGTGGATGTGCCAGAGGATACCGAGCTGGAACCGGACGATCGGCTGGAAGTACACATGTTGCGCCGCAACATAGGCAAGCTGGCGCCCAAGTATCGTGAGCCGCTATTACTACAGGTCGTGCTGGGTTATAGCTGTGAAGAAATTGCGCAAGAACTGGGTGTCAGTAAAAGCGCTGTAATGACTCAATTATTCCGCGCCCGGGAACAATTGACTCAAAACCTGCAAAGCGATGGAGTGAGCGGTAATGTCCATGAACTTTTCTGAGTTCAAGCGTCAGTTGAATTCTGATCCTGCCAGTCAGGATGCGGAATACCAGGCTGCGCGCCGCTCAGGGCCGGAGTTCGTGCTGGCAGCCGCTGCATCAGATGCCTTTGAGCAGCAATTGCAGCGGGCCACCCGGTTGCCCGCAGACAGCCATCTGATCGAAAGCCTCAAGGAACTGCCCGCCACGGCCACGATTTCCGATGAAAGCCTGTTGTATCCTTTTCGCTATGCGATTGCAGCCACCGTGGTGCTGGCATTTTCCGGCCTATTGCTGATGCAGCAAATCGGGCAACCTTGGGATTCGGCGGAAGATTATGTGGCTCACCACTACAGCTATGATGGCAATCAAGTGCTGGACATGGCCGATAACCCCAATACGGGTGAGTTGAATGACATTCTGGCTACGTTTGACCTGCAGATGGACGCATCGATGTCGCAGCAGGTACGGTTCGTTAAATACTGTCCCACGCCAGAAGGCAACGGTGTGCACCTGGTGCTTAAAACTGAGCAAGGGCTGGTCACCGTCATCATCATGCCCGGCCAAAAGGTGCAGGACGGCGCACGCTTTGCCTTCAACGACATGGAGGTATCGCTGGCCAATCTGCCCGGTCGGGACATGTCACTGGCCATTATCGCCAGCCCGGAACAAATGAATGCAGAGTCAGGTGCGAATCTGGGCCTGTCCCTGAAAAATGCGCTTTCGCGACGCGCTACCAGAGCCTGACGCGGCCAAATTCGGAATCTGGTCCACGCATGCCAACGTGACCCATGGCATGTTCTGGCGGCGGTTAAATCTGCTATCTTGATACCCCATGAACAGCCCTATATCCAACACCACCCCGGCGACCCGCTCGCGTCAACGCTATTGGCTTTGGTCAGGAATTGCTGCCGGCCTTCTGGTGCTGCTCAACCTGCTGCTGATGTTCTGGTTCAACCATGAGCCAGCGCGCTTTGATTCGCAGCAGCGCAGCCTGGAGCACGCCACAGAACATAGCCATAAGGTAGTGGTGGGTTACACCACCACGGCGACGCTGATCGAAGTGCTCAACACCCTGCTGGATAAGCGCGGCGGCTATATGTCGAACGATATCATGCCTCCCTGGGTGTTGCTGGATAACCAGCCCAACTGGGAGTTCGGCGTACTAACCCAATCGCGTGACCTGGCGCGGGCCATGCGCAACGACCTGAGTCGTTCGCAAACGCAATCCACCGAAGATCCCGACCTGGCCGAGGCAGACCCCATGCTGCATTACGACAACTCGCGATGGTTTCCGCCAGATACAGAAGGTCGGTACCGCAAAGCGGTGGATTATCTGGAAGCCTACCTCAGCCGGCTGTCATCGCCGACTAATCCCGACGCGCAGTTCTATGCCCGCGCTGACAATCTGACCGACTGGCTGTCGGTGGTGGAAAAGCGCCTTGGTTCGTTGTCACAACGCCTCAGTGCCAGCATTGGCCAGGCACGATTGAACACCGACCTGTCGGGTGACCCTGATGCGCGCCAATCGACGGCTGCTCCCGACATAGTGATGGTCAAAACCCCGTGGACCCAGGTTGATGATGTGTTCTATGAAACCCGCGGCACCGCCTGGGCGCTGGTGCAATTCCTGCAGGCCATGGAAGTGGATTTTGAAGATGTGCTGCGTAAGAAAAACGCCCAGATCAGCTTCCGTCAGATCATTCGAGAACTGGAAATTGCCCTCTCGCCATTGCATTCACCTATCGTGCTGAATGGCAGTCAGTTTGGCCTGTTCGCCAACCACTCGTTGATCATGGCCAATTACATCGCCCGTGCGAACGCCGCCATTATCGACCTGCGCCAATTGCTGCAAGACGGCTGATGCCGCTGCGCGGTGGCCCGTTTTTACCCAGAATGGTTTGAGATTATTTTGTGCCACTCCAAAATAGCTGAACCCGGAACAAGCCGACCTTATGAACCAACGCATCCTACTTTGCCTGACCCTGCTGACTTTTTTCCTGGCTTCCTGTGCCTCCGACACCATTGAAAATCGCCGCACTGGCCAGTTGATCGTTTGTCACAAACAGAACAAGACGCTGACGGTGTCCAATGCCGACAGCTTTGTGCATCTGGATCACGGCGACAGTCCCGGCCCTTGCCCCGAAGAAGGCAAGCAAGACTGAAGTCCACAGCAGCCTGACTACGTGGATGCCAGGAACATCACGCTACGCCCGCTGCCTTACCAGCGATTGCTGCCCACCCGCCCACTTTCCCGTATTGATCTGCTGGTTATCCACTGCACCGAACTGCCCGACCTGGCGACCGCTAGAGAATATGGTGAGCGTCGGCTCTATTCAGTCAATGCACCTGGCAATGTCAGTGGCAAAAACAGTGGCAAAAACAGCGGCATGAGCCGCGGCACTGGCAACAGCGGCCATTTCTACATAGACCGCGACGGCAGCATCGAGCAATGGGTGGATCCGCAGCACATAGCCCACCATGTGCGTGGCTATAACCCCCGCAGTGTCGGCATCGAACTGGTCAACCGCGGCCGCTTTCCGGACTGGTTCCACTCCGACCGCCAGCAAATGACGGAAAGCTACCCAGAGCGGCAGATGGACGCCCTGTTGCAGCTCATCCGCTGGTTGCGTGAAGATCTTCCAGCGCTGCGGCAAATCTGTGGTCACGCCGAGCTGGATCAGGAGCACATCACGGCTGCAGACAACCCCGCAGTTCAAATCAGCCGTAAACTGGACCCTGGCCCGCTTTTTCCCTGGCCGCACGTTATGGCAGCTTGCGGCCTGCAGCGATTCGCGCCTTGAGATCCGTTCCATTCGCGGCAATGCTGGTTGTTCAAGCCCCGCAGTCCGCGCCCCCCTTCAGCGCTCGCTCACGCGCACGGCGATGATTCTGCCCTCGTGCAACATCACCACACGCTCCAGCCGACGACCGGAGTTCTTGTAGTACCAACGCTGCACCCGCACCGTTTTCTGACTGGATCCTGAGCCCACCCGCTCCTGTGCCGAATCACGCATCAAGGGCTCGCCGCAGGCTTTGACCAGAACCGACTCGGCATCACCGCTGCGAACCACCTTCTGGCCACAGCGAAAACTGTCAGCCATAGCGTTATTCGCTGGCAACAGAAGCATCAATATCATCAGTGCGCCCACCTGCAATCTGCGGTTGCGGTAATGCCCCTGCTTGACACCTTTAATCATGATCAATTTTAGCTGCTTCTCCATGACTCCATTCTGCACCACAGCGCCTCTGCCGCCAGTCGGAAAACAGCGCCAATTCGTGTAGGAATTCGCCGCTGGCTGCTGCTGTCAGGGACAGATTGCGCTAGAGTTAACCTGACCCGCGTTGTTGCGAGGAGCGTATGATGCAATTGTTTGCCCAGCAAACCTTCCGTGTACTTAAAGCTTTGGGCCTGTTGTTCATGCTAAACACCTCTTCCTTTCTGGCCGACCCGGCTCGCGAGCAGAAAGAGGCCGGATTGGACGCAGCCTGTGAAGCGGCACGTAACTGTTTTATGACCTGCCCGAGTGTGTAAAAGCCTTTGAATACCAGAACAGCGAACGGCAGTCCTGAAACTCCGCAGCCGGAACGACCCGGCATTGAAACTGAAAGTAGCAGGCATTTGCAGCGGAATTGTCAGCCGTGCACTGCCTGTTGCGAAGGCTGGCTTTCTGCCCAGATCAATGAATTCAAAGTCAGCGCCGGCAATCCTTGTCCGCACAGCAAGAACCAGGGTTGTGGCATCTATGCCGAACGGCCGAAGGTACCCTGCCGGACCTTTATCTGCTCCTGGCGCATCGAACAAAGCTCATTGCCCGACTGGATGCGGCCAGACCAATGCGGCGCCATTGTTCTTTTGTCGTTTCCCTGGGAAGGTGAACTGGTGATTTCCGCGGTGCCGGTTGGGGCAGAGATCCCGGCCAAGACGCTGGACTGGTTGCAGTCTTATGCGCGTAAACACAATCGGCCGATGATTTATTACCAGCGTCCGGTCAGCAATGGTGAATTCAAGGGGCTTAAAAAACTGGGCTATGGATCCGCCGCCTTTCGCCAAAAAGTGGCGCAGCTGGGTTCAAAGACTGAAGAACATCAAGCAATGGCAATGCACAGCGGCTCAGCCGGCTAACAGCGACCGAACATCGGCCTCGCTACGATCGGCCAAGCCCGACAGGCTGCCCGAGCATTTCTGCCCGAGCCCGGTAACCCACTCCATAGATTGACTCGATCAGATCCAATTGCGGCGCAGCAATTTGCAGCTTGCGACGCAGGTTCTTGATGTGTGTATCCACCGCACGGTCGCTGACCACCCGATAGTCCGAGTACATTTCGTTCATCAGTTGATCGCGGGAGAACACGCGCCCTGGCTGTGCCGTTAACAGGCGCAGAAGATTGAATTCGACCGGAGTGAGTCTGAGTTCAGCATCACCCAGCCAGGCCTGGTAACGAGAGGGGTCCATGCGCAAATCAGGGCTGGCGTTTGTTTTGTCTGCAGTCTGTTGATCCGGGTCTGCGGGTTGTCTGGCGCGCCGCAACACCGCCCGGACCCGTGCGACAACCTCCCGCGGCGAGAACGGTTTGCAAATGTAATCATCCGCGCCCAGTTCCAGGCCCAATAACCGATCAATCTCTTCAACCCGGGCGGTCAACATGATGATGGGCACCGCGCTGTTCTGCCGGATCAAACGGCACAGCTCCAGACCATCCTTTCCCGGTAACATCAGATCAAGCAGAACCAGGTCTGCGTGATGCTGGTCCAGCCAGGGCATAACCTGATCGCCGCGGTGCAGCACTGCTGTAACGTAGCCTCCAGGGCCGCGCAAGTACCCGTCCAGCAAGGCGGCGATCTTGGGTTCATCTTCAACGATTAAAATCATAGGCCCAAACAACAGCTCTGACAATGGCTCTGGCAGGGGCGCTGACATGCTCACACCCTAGCCGGCAAGTTGACCACCACCGCCAAGCCACCCAGCTCACTGGGTCGGGCTGCGATCGTGCCGCCATGGGCCAGAACAATTTCTCGGCAAATGGACAAACCGAGGCCACTGCCACCACCGGCTCGGCCCCGACTGTTCTCGGCTCGATAAAAGCGTTCGAATAGCTGCCCGCGCTGCGCCGCATCCAGGCCTGGTGCTGAGTCAGCTACCACCAGCTCCACCCCTGAAGGCGTGCGCTGCAAATGCACTTTGATCTCGCCCCCCGCATCGGTATAACGACAGGAATTCTCCAGCAGGTTCAGCAAAAGCTGGCGCAGACGCTGTGCATCGGCCTGCACCACCAGGTGGTCTGGCACATCAACTTCAAGCTTCAGTCCAGCCTGCCGAACGTGTTCCTGCACAGCCTCCAGCGCCTGCCGCAAGACCGCCGCGACATCGGTGTCTGCCAAGCGCATATTCAAAGCACCCGCATCCGCCAATGACAGGGCCTGCAGATCATTCACCAGCCGGGACAGATGCATCACTTCTTCATGCAGCGAGTCCAGCGTAGCCTCCAGGTTAGGCCGGATACCGTCCCGCGCCGCCTCGATCTCGGCCTGCAGGATGGCGATGGGGGTGCGCAACTCGTGTGCCATGTCCGCCGTCCAGCGCCGCCGTGCGCTTTCATTGGCTTGCAGGGTTTCGCCCAGGCGATTGATGTGCCGCGCCAAAGAAGCAATCTCATCGCCGCCTTTGACCTCATTGCGAACGCTGAAATCACCCGCCGTCAGGCTTTGCACCGAGTCGCGCAAAGCCACCACCGGTCGCGATAAATGCCGTGCCAACAGAAAGCCTAAAAGGGCGGATACCAACAGGGCGATACCCGCTGATGCCAGCAGCGTGTTGCGCTGGAACATCAGGAAGCGTCGGGCTTCAGGTGCAGCCGGTTGGGCAGATGAGACAAACCCCAGCCAACCCACCACGGAACCGCCTACCTCAACCGCTTGCATGCTGCTGGAATACAGCTCTTTGGGCCTGGCGCCCGCCACCCACAAACGCCGCTCGTCGAGCAGAAACATCCGCCGCCACAGCCGCCGCAACTCATCAGAGGGGGGTGGTTCATCGTGTTTTCCGGGGCCATATCGAAGCTTGTTTCTGTCCGGTGGCTGCTCCAGCAAAGCGTCTTCCGGCGGGGAAATGCCTTCAGGACGAGTACGCGCCAACAGGCGCAGCCAGCGTCGCGGTTCGCCGCGCAAGCTCTCCCAGGAACCCCTGCGGCTGTACCAGCCCTGCAGCTCCGGAATCAGGAAAGACAGTTGCACTTCTTCCTGTTGTCGCAGGAAATCACTGAAGCCCCGCTTGAAACTATTGCGTTGTATAAAACTGACCAGTAGCAAAGCCAGCAGGGTACTGGCCAGCAGCGCCAGCAGGATTTTTCCCAGCAAGGAGTTCATTTTCATGATGGTTGTCATCCTGCCTGCCGGTGCATTCCGGTAGCAAGCAACTTTTCGATATTGAACAGAATATCCTCGATTCCCTCACATTTCAGACGCATTTTGCGCCGAGACTGCAAGTGTCGACCAAAGACGGCAACCATTATCAGCCAGCTAGTCGGATAAAACCCAACTGAACAGGAGTAATACCCTTGCAGAATTCATACTTGATCAGCATACCCCTGGCCTTGCTGCTGGCCACCAGCATAGCGCAGGCCGAGCCCCGTGATCGGCACCATCGTGGGCCGGACATGGAAAAACGCATTGAGCGCATGACCGAAGAGCTGGCTCTGGGCGAAGAACAAAGCGCTCAGTTGCTGGCTGTGATGGAAGCATCCGCGGCAGAGCGGGAAGCGCTGCGGGAAAAATATGCAACGCAAATGAAACCGGAGCTGTGCACACTGCATCTGGCCACCATGGAACAGGTGCGGGAAATCCTCACCGCGGAACAGGCTGCTGAGCTGGAAGGCAAGCTGGAGCGCTGGTCTTCTGATGACGCGCCAGGCGGCCCGCACCATGGCAGGAAAGATCGCGCCCTGAAGGATTGCGAACCGCAAGCCTGAGCGACGGTTAACAAAAACTGGCCCGCTGTGCCTATCGGCGGGCCAGGATGATTGCCCGCGTGGGCGCCGGATAACCTTCCAGTGTCCGTTGCGGGTTTTTTGCATCCAGCGCCTCAGCCAGAGATTCAAACCTCATCCACTCGGTACTGCGCTGTTCGTCCCGGCTGGTAGGGGTGAGAACCAACAGGCGAGCCTCTTTAAGGCCAGCCTGTTGCACCCAGTCCAGCAGCTTTTCGGTACGCGGAATGGCCCATACATTACGCATACGGGCATAGCGCTGTTGCGGAATTAAAATCTCCTCAAAATGTTCCTCGGGCAACACCAACGTCTCCAGTACCACTTGCCCACCCGGCCGTAACAAGCACCTGAGCTGCAGCAGATGCTCAACGGGATCGCGCCGGTGATACAGCACGCCCATGGAACACACCACATCCATCTCCGCTGTATCTGCGGTGTCGCCGGTCAATCCTGGCAAATCTTCAATGCCCAACGGCAGGACAAAATTGGCCTGATCTCCAGCGAAATTCCGGCAGGCCAACCATTGCATCACGAACAGCAAGGTGGGATCGACACCCACTACCAGTTTTGCGCCCGCGGCCAACATGCGCCAACCGAAGTAACCATTGCCGCAACCGATATCCAGCACCCGAGTATTCTGCCACCGGACATGCGGTGCCAGCCGATCCCATTTCCAGTCCGAGCGCCATTCGGTATCAATCATGCAACCCGCCAGGTTCAACGGTCCTTTGCGCCAGGGATGCAGTTGCATCAAGGTTTTGGTCAAGGCTTGCTGATGTTCGGCCACAGCACCCAGTTCCGGGGCCGATTGCCCCGCACGCATCAGGGCTGCGACCCGGGGCAAGGCCCGCAACGCTGCTTGCCAGCGCGGCAGATCGCCATGCTCGTGATGCGCTAGCCGTTGGTCTGCCCGATCGCACAGGGTTTGCAGCCAGCCGCTGTCCGGCCAAAGCCGACGCAGGTCTGCGTATGGAGATTGCAACGACTCAGCGAATGGCAAGGTAGGAAACAAAATTAAAGCATTGGAACCAGCGTACCGTTTTACTCCAGCCAGCGTGCTGTAAGCGGGCCAGATGTTCATTTTCGGTGTCCGGCAACATCACCCGCTCCAACGCATCGCGTTTACGGGCTATTTCCAGGTCAGAATAGCCTTGTGCCCGTTTGAAATCGTGATGCCACTCGGTTTGCAATGCCTGTTCAGCCTCATCGCTGAAACGAATTTTCTCGGACAACACCAGGACCCCACCCGAGCGCGTGCCGTGGGCAATGCGCTGCAGCAAATCCTGGCGCTGCTCGCGGCCAATAAATTGCAGGGTGAAATTCAACACACTGAAACTGGCATTGCTGATTGGCGTAGTGGCGATATCACCCAACACCATTTCAATTTCTGGGCCATCAGGAGCGCTCTGCGCGTCCAGCAAATCGGCCTCAAAACGCTGGAGCATTTCTGCTGAATTATCCACCGCGATGATGCGCACATTCGGTACCGTAACCGATTGACGTATCACCTGACTGACGGCACCCAGCGAGCAGCCCAAATCATAGACGTGGCTGCCGGGCCGAACGCAGCGTCGCGCCAGCACCCCAAGCATGGGCAAAATCAGGCCATAACCGGGTACCGAACGATTGATCATGTCAGGAAAAACCCGCACCACGCGCTCGTCAAACACGAAATCGCTCATGCCTGCTGGCGGTTGTTCAAACAACCGGTCGCGCTCGCTCAAGAGCTGCCCCGAATTCGGCTTGATTGAAGTAATGCTGATGACTTCTGGCGCATTCCAATGGTGCCGCTTCTTGCTATGTTAGATAAAGACTGAAGAGTGCTATGGTACAGCAGCCATAGACAAAAATTTTTCGGCGCCTTTTTGCAACGACTTTTGTGGCAACTTTTTACATAACCAATTTCAGGGAGACAGGCCATGTTTGAGAACCCAATGATCTGGGCCATAGTCGTGGCCATTCTGGGAATCACCATAGTACGCACCTCGGTGATCATCGTGCGCCAGGGTTTTGAGTACACCCTGGAGCGTTTTGGTCGCTATGCAAAAACGCTGAGACCGGGTTTTCATTTCGTGCTGCCCTTTATCAATCGCATCGGTCATCGGGTCAACATGATGGAGCGTGTTGCCGACGTGCCTTCGCAGGAAGTGATCTCCAAGGACAATGCCATGCTGACGGTGGATGGTGTGCTGTTTTTCCAGGTTTTGGATGCTGCCAAAGCCGCTTACGAAATCCACCACCTGGAACATGCCATCCTCAACCTGACCATGACCAATATCCGCACGGTGCTGGGCTCATTGGACCTGGATGATGCCCTGTCCAATCGCGATGTGATCAATGCCCGACTGTTATCGGTAGTGGATGAGGCCACCACGCCGTGGGGGGTTAAAGTCACCCGCATCGAAATCAAGGACATCAGCCCACCTGCGGACTTGGTTGATGCCATGGCCAGGCAGATGAAAGCCGAGCGCGAGAAACGCGCCACCATCCTGGAGGCGGAAGGTCACCGGCAGTCACAGATTCTGCGCTCTGAAGGGGACAAGCGGGCTGCGGTGCTGGATGCCGAAGGCCGCAAAGAAGCCGCCTTCCGTGATGCCGAAGCACGCGAGCGCTCGGCCGAAGCCGAAGCCAAGGCGACGGCCATGGTTTCCAAAGCCATCGCCGAGGGCGATGTGCAGGCCATCAATTATTTTATCGCGCAGAAATACGTCGAATCATTGACCGCGTTCGCCAATGGCCCCAATGTCAAAACTCTGTTGTTACCGATGGAGGCCAGCGGCATTCTGTCCAGTCTCGCAGGCATTGCCGAAGTGGGTCGCGAGGCCTGGGAGCAGGCCGGCCACAAAAATCCGCGGAGTGCGAAATAATGAGTGACTGGGGGCCTATGGTTTTTTGGCATTGGTGGATATTGTCGGGTGTGCTGCTGATTCTGGAGCTGACCAGCCCGATATTTTTCTTCCTCTGGGTTAGCATTGCGGCAGCCGCAGTAGGCTTTTTGTTGTTGATCATTCCAGGCATGTCGCTGGAAATCCAGTTGGTCAGTTTCGGCATCATGTCGGTGGTCGCGGTGATGGCCTGGCGCAAATACCGCGAAGCCCACCCGCCCGAATCCGAACAGCCATTATTGAATCAACGGGGTTTGCAGTACAACGATCGTATCTTCACGCTCGATCACCCCATCGTCAATGGTGCGGGTAAAGTCGTGGTGGATGATTCCACCTGGAAAGTGAAAGGGCCTGATCTACCGGCGGGTATGCGTGTTCGTGTTACCGGAGTAGACGGTACGGTGTTTATTGTGGAGCCGGCGGATTAGGGTTCAGCGCCCTGGTAAGCGTTCTGGCGACCACCAGCCGGGAGGTTTCTTCCACAGCGATTTAAGTGCCGCTTTAGGCTGGCGGGGTCATTGACTATACTAGTCCGCCTTAGCCCGCGGCGGATTCACATGACATTCCAACAATTCATCAAGCAGCTCGACAGCTACTGGTCTGAGCAGGGCTGTGTTTTAGTGCAGCCACTGGACCTGGAAGTAGGCGCAGGCACGTTTCATCCCGCCACCTTTCTGCGCTCCATTGGTCCCGAGCCCTGGAACGCCGCCTATGTGCAGCCCTGCCGTCGCCCAACCGATGGCCGTTATGGTGAAAACCCCAATCGTTTACAGCATTACTACCAATACCAGGTGGTGATGAAGCCCGCGCCCGACAACCTTCAGGAGCTTTACCTGGGCTCTCTGGATGCGGTCGGCATCGATCCGAAAATACATGACATCCGCTTTGTTGAAGACAACTGGGAGTCACCCACGCTGGGCGCCTGGGGCCTCGGGTGGGAAGTCTGGCTCAATGGTATGGAAGTCACGCAGTTCACCTATTTCCAGCAGGCCGGCGGGCTGGAGTGCCGGCCGGTAATGGGCGAGATCACTTACGGCACCGAACGACTGGCCATGTACTTGCAAGGGGTGGACAGCGTTTATGACCTGGTCTGGACCGATGTGGGTGGCCGCACAGTGACTTACGGCGAAGTATTTCTGCAAAACGAAATCGAACAGTCACACTACAATTTTGAACATGCCGATGTGGCCTCGCTGTTTGGCTGGTTTGATAATTGCGAGCGCGAAGCGCAGAACCTGGTCGAGCGTAACCTGCCCCTGCCCGCCTACGAGCAGGTGCTTAAAGCCTCGCATACCTTCAATTTGCTGGATGCCCGCCATGCCATTTCGGTTACCGAACGGCAGCGCTACATCCTGCGTGTGCGCGATCTGGCCAAGCGGGTAGCGGAAAGTTATTTTGCGCGACGCGAAGCGCTGGGCTTTCCGGGCCTCGCGAAGGAGGCGCAGCCATGAGCGAAGCAGCAAAAGTCGCGCGCGCTGATCTGCTGATTGAAATCGGTTGTGAAGAGCTGCCGCCCAAAGCGCTGGACCAGTTGCGAATCGCTCTATTCGAAGGCGTTAGCAAGGGCTTGCAAGACGCCGGTATTGAGTTTGATGCAAGCCAAAGCCAGAGTTGGTCAACACCGAGACGATTGGCGCTGTTTTTCGCGGCCACTGCAAGCTCACAACCTGACCAGGACCAGGAGCGACGCGGCCCGGCGGCGGCGGCGGCCTTTGATGCGGATGGTAAGGCTACTCAAGCCGCCTTGGGTTTTGCCCGCTCTGCCGGGGTGGAAATGGCGCAGATGGAAACGCTGCAAACCGACAAGGGTGCCTGGCTGGTGGCGCGCAGCCACATCAAAGGTAAGGCCTTGTCGGAGCTGCTTTATCCCATCCTGGAACAGGCCTTGAAACAGTTACCCATTCCCCGCCCCATGCGCTGGGCGGATCACGATTTCAGCTTTATTCGGCCAGTCCACTGGCTGCTAGTACTGCATGGTGAAACCGTTCTTCCCGGCGTTTTGTTCGGTTTGAATGCTGATCGTCTGACCCGCGGTCACCGCGTTCACTCACCCGGGCCGCAGGCCATCTCGCTAGCAGGAGACTATCTCAGGATTCTGGAAGAGGCAAACGTGCTGGCCGATCAACAGGTCCGCAAGGACACCATTGAGCGTATGGCTCGAAATACCGCAGATACCGTGCAGATTGATCCCGACTTGCTGGATGAAGTGAATAACCTGGTCGAGTGGCCCAGCGCCATCCTGTGTAGTTTTGATGTCGAGTTTCTGGCGGTGCCGCATAAGGCTTTGATTGCCAGCATGCAGGACCACCAGAAGTTTTTTCCCGTTACCGCTATCGGCGCCGATGCCAAGGACCATGACAGCATCAGTAACCGGTTTATCGCCATCGCCAATCTGGATTCCGTCGACCCGGACCAAGTACGGCAGGGATTCGAGCGGGTGATTCGGCCGCGGCTGGCCGATGCGCGCTTCTTTCTGGAGCAGGATCAAAAAAAGCCGTTAATTGAGTACGCTGACGCCCTCGATGAGGTGGTTTTCCAGAACAAGATCGGTTCATTAGGTGCCAAATCCAGAAGAATGGCCTCAATTTCGGAGCAATTAGCAACACATTTCAATATTAACACTGGACCCGCCAAACGCGCTGCGGCGCTGGCAAAATGCGACCTGCTCACCCAAATGGTGGGCGAATTCCCGGAATTGCAGGGTTATATGGGTAGGCAATATGCGCTGCATTCAGGCGAAGATCCTGGCGTGGCCGCCGCCATCGAAGAATATTACCAACCGCGCTTCGCCGGCGATGTAATTCCCGCCAGCAAAGCCGGGCAATTGCTGAGCCTGGCTGATCGGGCCGACACGTTGGTGGGCATCTTTGCTGCCGACTTACGACCGTCAGGTAACAAGGACCCCTTCGCTTTGCGACGCAGCGCTTTGGGGTTGGTGCGTATTCTGCTGGAGGCCAAGCTGAAAATTGCGCCGCGGCGCCTGTTCGAATTGGCTGCCGAGCAATTTCGTCAACAGGGTGTGGACATTCCGAATGAACTGTTGACTGATCTGGAATCCTTTGTGCTGGAACGCGCTCGCAGTTACTTCCACGATTCTGGCGTGGATACCAACCTGATCACTGCTGCTTTGGCTTCCAACTGGACGGATTTGGCTGATCTGGCAGCCCGGCTGGGGGCCCTGGCGGGCTTTATGGGCCAGGAGTCGGCCTTGAGCCTGGCTGCAGCCAACAAACGCATAGCTAACATCTTACGCAAATCTGGGAATGCTGTTTCTGCGGAAATAGCCGAGGATAAGTTGATTTTAGACGAAGAAAAGCTTCTTTTCTCTGAAATTGTTTCTGCGGAAAGAACTCTTGAGCCGCTGTTCCAACGCGCCGATTACCAGGCTTGCCTGAACGCATTGGCCGGTTTGCGCCCCGTGGTAGATCGCTTTTTCGATGGAGTCATGGTGATGGATAAGGACCCGGAACTGCAACGCAATCGTTTGGCCCTGCTGGCACGACTTAAAGCATTGTTCGATGGTATAGCGGATGTTTCGGTGCTCGCATGAGCCGCTCTGAACATGAGCTGTTATTGATCAGCCGCGATGACATTCTCGCCGTGATGAAAGAAGCGGACGTTAGCAATGCCGATCGGGTTTTTCGCTTATTGGCAACACTGACCCGACAGGGTTATCACTTATTGGCCACCGCTCCACAACCGGAACAATGGGCCGGCGAACACGGCAGCCCGGATGACGCCTTGCTTGGCCCCGACAGCATTCGCAGGCGCCTGTCGGATGCCGGAGGAAAACTCGATGGCGTTTATTATTTGCGCCGCTCTTTGTTGACCCAGCGGCGCAACCGAGAGGACGCTTTAGAGGACATACTGCGGCGTTATGGTGTAATTGCGGAAAACTGTATCCTCATCAGCTCTAGCAAAAAGTTTTTGGCATCGGCGCGGGGCTTAAGCTTCCAAACCCGTCAGCTTGGGCGTGATGGCAGCCTGCTGGAAACTTTGCAGCCCCTGGATAATTCGGCGAACCCAATAAAGTAAGCCCAAAAAAATCCGCCCAAACCAGACTTTAAACATCCAGATTGGTGGCATCCAGCGCGTAACGCTCGATGAATTTTCGCCGCGGCTCTACTTCATCGCCCATCAGGGTGGTAAAGATCTCGTCAGCGGCCACAGCATCCTCAATGGTGACCTGTAACAAGCGCCGCGTTTCCGGGTTTACCGTGGTGTCCCACAATTGTTCCGGATTCATTTCACCCAGACCTTTGAAACGTTGGATGCTGCGACCTTTGCGGCTCTCGCTCATCAGCCACTCATAAGCCTGACGGAAACTATAGACCTCCTGCTCGGCTTTACCCCGCACCACCTTGGCACCTTCCTGAATCAGGCCAAACAAAGTGTCCGCCAAACGGCCGATCAAACGGTATTCCGGGCCGAGGAAAAAGTCCCGCTTGATGCGTTTGCTCTCGGTCACGCCATGGGTGAATTTATTCAGTTGCAGCTCACAACCCTCTTCACCTGGGTTTACTACGATGTTGTAATTCACGCTGGCGGGGCTGTTCTGGTTCAAACGATCGGCCAAAAGGTCGGCCCATTGCTTCGCTCTGGCCTCATCCAAATCAACAGAAAACCGTTCTGCATCAATCAGATAGTCCAAAAACATGGCGTCGTGACGCTGTGCCAATCGAATGTTTGCATGACTGGCGACCATAAAGTCGCGCATGATCTGTTCCAGCGCCGGGCCCTGCAAAGGCGGCGCATCGGGTGAAAACACCAGCACCGCATCATCCAAAGCACGGGCCAGCAGATATTCATTCAACTCGGCATCGTCCTTCAGATAATGCTCCTGCTTACCCTGCTTCATCTTGTACAGCGGCGGTTGGCCAATATAAATATGACCGCGCTCAATCAGCTCACGCATTTGCCGGTAAAAGAAGGTCAACAGCAGGGTGCGGATGTGCGAGCCATCCACATCGGCATCGGTCATGATGATGATGGTGTGGTAGCGCAGCTTGTCGGGGTTGAATTCATCCCGCCCTATGCCACAGCCCAACGCTGTGATGAGGGTTCCGACTTCAGCCGAAGAAATCATTTTGTCGAAGCGGGCTTTTTCCACGTTCAGGATCTTGCCCTTCAGCGGCAGAATAGCCTGGGTTTTTCGATTACGGCCCTGCTTGGCCGAACCGCCGGCAGAATCACCCTCCACCAGGAAGATTTCCGACAGGGCGGGATCCTTCTCCTGGCAATCCGCCAGTTTGCCGGGTAAGCCAGCGATATCGAGCACGCCTTTGCGACGCGTCATTTCACGTGCTTTACGCGCTGCTTCACGTGCCCGGGCAGCTTCTACCACCTTGGCGGTAATGGCTTTGGCTTCAGCCGGGTTTTCCAGCAGGAAGTCGCGCAATTTGGCGGATAAAACCGACTCAACCACTGCTTTCACTTCAGAGGAAACCAGCTTGTCTTTGGTCTGTGAAGAAAATTTGGGATCCGGAACTTTAATCGACAATACCGCCACCAGGCCTTCACGCGCATCATCGCCTGAGGTCGCAACCTTGTCTTTCTTGGCCAGGCCGGACTCTTCGATGTATTGATTCACGGTGCGCGTCAAGCCGGCGCGGAAACCCGCCAAATGGGTGCCGCCATCTTTCTGTGGAATGTTGTTGGTGAACACGAACACGGCTTCCTGGTAGGAGTCAGTCCATTGCAAGGCCACCTCAACCACCACGGCATTCAGTTCATCAGTGAAATGCATAACCGTCGGGTGCAAGGGAGTTTTGTTACGGCTCAGATGTTCTACGAACGAGCGTATACCGCCCTTATATTCAAATACATCTTCCTTGCCGCTGCGCTCATCAATCAACTCAATGCGCACACCGGAGTTGAGGAAACTGAGCTCCCGTAGGCGTTTCGCCAGGATTTCATAGTGAAAAACCACGTTGTTGAAAATGGCTTTACTGGGGCGGAACCAGATCTTCGTGCCGGTCTTGTCGCTTTGGCCGGTCGCTTTCAGGGGTTCCTGCGGCACGCCCATATGGTAGGTCTGGCGCCAGACACTGCCATCACGGCGAATGCGCAACTCCAACTCCTCAGACAAAGCGTTGACCACCGACACGCCCACGCCGTGCAAACCACCTGAAATCTTGTAGGAATTGTCATCAAATTTACCGCCCGCATGCAACACGGTCATGATCACTTCGGCTGCTGAGCGGCCTTCCTCCTGATGCATATCCACCGGTATACCGCGACCATTATCACTGACACTGACGGCGTCATCTTCGTGAATGGTTACCCGCACATAATCACAATGTCCGGCCAGGGCTTCGTCAATGGAGTTGTCCACCACCTCAAACACCATGTGGTGCAAGCCGGTACCGTCATCAGTGTCGCCGATGTACATGCCCGGGCGCTTGCGCACCGCGTCCAAACCCTTGAGAACCTTAATATTTCTGGAATCGTAATTCGAATCGCTCATTATTCGTCCCGACCCCCGTTGGAGTCTTTTGATTCTGCTGTGATGGGTGATCCAGGCGCCAGCCAACAATGCGGCCAAAAAAGCGCTCCAAAGAAGCACAGTTTACAGGCTTAAAAACAAACCCCGATCTGGGCTCAAATCAACTACTTAGCAAAGCGCTGAATCTGGCCGGGATTATACCACCTTGAGGATGTTGCCGTGTTCCACGTGAAACACCGCCGGGTTGCCTTCCAGACCATTCGCTTGCACACCCGTGATCCACACCTGGCTGGCGCAGGACAACGCCTTTTGCAGCACTTCCCGGAAGTGACGCTGGTCGAACTCAGACGCCAGGTCATCCAACAAAATAACCGGGTCCTGACCAGAGCGCTTGAGCAATTCAGCCTGGCTCAGCAACAAGCAGGCAGCCACGTTTTTCTGCTCGCCTCGAGACAGTGTGGATTTCACCGGTCTTCCATTCCTTTCCAGCAGAACATCCGCTCGATGCGGCCCGTCTTGACTCAAGCCTTGATCCAGATCCCGTTCACGGCCCGATTGCAAGGCTTCTGCCAAACTATCTGTCTTCCAACCTTTATGAAAACGCAAGCCAATATCCTGCAAACCAGCGTGATCGGAATCCAGTTGCCGGCTGAACTCCGCTGTCAGATCCTCAAAATACCGTTGCCGATACGCGCTCAGTTGCTCTCCCAATGGCGCAATGATTTCGTCCAGGCTGTCAATGACTGCGGCCTGCCCCCATCGCAACGCCGCATTGCGCTGTTTCAGGCCGCGCGAATACTGCCGCCATGCGTCCAGAAAAAGAGGTTCCACGTGAAACACTCCCCAATCCAGGTAGCGTCGACGACCCTCAGGTGAACCGCTTACCAGAGCGTGGCTGTTGGGCTCCATCAACACGATGGGCAGCGCCCTGGATAACTCGCTCAGTAGCACAACATCCTGGCCATCTTTACGAGCCCGCCAGTTTTTTTTGCTACGTTCCAGGCCCAGTCGAAGTGTTTCTTCGCCGTCGCGGGCTTCCAAGAATACTCGGAAATTTTCTGCCTGGTAGCGAATCAGCTCAATGCTGCTGGTGGTTCGGAAGGACTTGCCGCGCGATAACAGGAATAAGGCCTCCAGCAGACTGGTCTTGCCGGCGCCGTTTTCTCCATAGAAATAATTGAGACCCAACTCGGGTTGGAACTCAACGACCTCGAGGTTACGAAAGTTTTCTATCCTTAGGTGCGTGATGTACAAATACCGCTATCCTTGGGCGCTTAACCGCAGCCGACCATTCCCGCCCGCTACTGAGCGGCTATTGGCCCGCTTGCGCTTGATACGAAAATCAAAGCTTCAGCGGCATGACCACATGCTGATCCGGGCTTCCGCCCAGAGAAGAAATCAGGCAACTGCTGTTGGCATCGCGCATTTCCAACACAATTTCTTCTGCTTCCAGCGCATTAAGTGCGTCGAGCAGATAGGTGACATTGAAACCAACGGCCATCTGGTCAAAAGTTAAATTGGCTTCCAGTTCTTCCTCCGCCTGCTCCTGCTGTGGATTATGAGCCATGATTTTGAGCGTTTTGCCAGCGGCTTCGAGGCGCACGCCTTTGTATTTTTCGTTCGACAGAATAGAGGCGCGTTGCAGCGCCAGAATCATCGCGCCGCGGTTCAGCACCATTTTTTTCTCGGTTCCCACCGGCACAACCGCTTGATAGTCCGGGAAACGGCCATCGATCAACTTGGAGGTCAGCACCAAACCGCCCTTGATCAGCCGAATGTGATTCTTGCCCAAGCCCAGTTTCACTGTCTTATCGGAGTCATCCAGCATGCGCGACAACTCCAAAACACCCTTGCGCGGCACAATGATCTGCCGGTTCTGGCCAATATCCAGCTTGCCATCGTGATCACATACCGCCAACCGGTGCCCATCGGTGGCCACGGTGCGTAAGCCGCCATCCTTGAATTCAAACAACAAGCCATTCAGGTAATAACGCACATCCTGATTAGCCATGGCAAAAGACGTCTTATCCAGCAGCTTTTTTAACTTATCTTCTTGAATTTCAACAGTTTCTATGGATTCAACCTGATCTGTTGCGGGGAATTCATTGGCCGGCAGTGTGGCCAACGTATAGCGGCTACGGCCTGCTGAGAATGTAAGTTTCTCAACCTCCAGGCTGACATTGATCTTCACCCCATCGGGCAACATGCGGATGATATCCAACAGCTTTCGCGCGGGTGCCGTGATTTCGCCATCCTGGCTGACATCGGCACTGGCTTCTGCAATCATTTCCACTTCCATGTCGGTACCGGTAATAACCATCCGGGAGTTTTTGGAATGGGCCTGGATTAAGAAGTTGGCCAAAACCGGTAAGGTCTGGCGTCTTTCCACCACACCAATAACCTGGCTCAGTGGTTGCAGAAAACTTTCACGAGAAATACTGAATTTCATACCGGTACCTTTCCTTTTTATTAATCTATTTATATATATAACAGTAGTAGTAATAGGGCCTGTGGATATCAGGATAACACGATTATATATTTTAAAATCAATAACATAAAACTATTTTTTCTGTCAGCAACTAGTGGCTGTTCATGTGGGTGGCCTGTGGATAACTCGAGCCTTCGAAAGTACCCACAGCTTGCTAACCAGCCATACATAAAGCAATCACCGACTGATACACATCAGGCCGTCAACTGGCGTAACAACTTGGCCTTGTCTTCCCGCAAACGCCCATCCGTGGCGCACAACTCCTCAATTCTACGACATGCATGCAGCACGGTGGTATGGTCGCGACCACCAAAAGCAGCACCGATTTCAGGCAGGCTGTGTTCGGTTAATTCTTTGCACAGCGCCATAGCCATCTGTCGCGGCCGCGCAATGTTGCGCGTACGGCGTGGTGACAACAGGTCAGCAACACGCAATTTGTAATATTCCGCAACGGTTTTCTGCGTATTTTCAATGGTAATCTGCCGATCATGCACCAACAACAGATCGCGCAAAACTTCCTGGGCAAAGGCTTCGTTAATGGGTCGCCCGGTAAAGCGAGAGTTGGCATAGAGCGTATTAAGAGCCCCCTCAAGATCCCGTACATTGGAACGGATACGACGCGCCAGCAGGAATGCCACTGACTCATCCAATGCCGCGCCCCGCTCTTGTGCTTTGTTCAGCAGAATGGCTACCCGGGTTTCAAAATCCGGCGGCTCGATGGCCACGGTCAAGCCCCAGCCAAAACGCGAGCGCAAGCGGGCTTCCAGGCCGTCGACTTCCTTGGGATAGCGGTCGCAGGTCAGGATGATCTGTTGTTTACTGTCCAGCAAGGCATTGAAGGTGTGGAAAAACTCCTCCTGGGTGCGGTCCTTGCCGGCAAAAAACTGAATATCGTCAATCAGCAGGGCGGCAGCAGAACGATAATGCTGTTTGAACACATCAATGGTGTCGCGTCGCAAAGCCTGGATCATTTCGCTGACGAAACGTTCGGAATGAAGGTAAAGCACCTTGGCGCCCGGATTGTGTTGGTGTATCAGGTTGCCGGCCGCATGCAGCAAATGGGTCTTGCCCAGGCCGGTGCCGCCATACAGTAGCAGCGGGTTGTAAGCCAGGCCGGGCTTTTGCGCCACCTGTTGCGCTGCAGCAAAACCCAGCTCATTGGACTTACCCTGAACAAAATTGCTGAATTGGTAACGACTGTCCAGGCCCGTGTCGAACGGTTTTCTGCTGGTGGCCGTCCTGGCTTTGCCCGGTTCGCGGCTATTGGCCACCTCCACAATGACCGAGTCACGGGCGGATCCCAGGTGCTCGTAAATATCACGAATCCGCTCCAAATGGTTGAGCGCGATGTAGTCGCGCACATACGTATTGGGTGCGGTCAACACCGTTTGGCCTTTGGCGGCCTTGGGTTGTAAAGGCCTGATCCAGGTATTCAAATCTTCAGCCGGAAGCTCCCGTTCCAGGTAGCTCAGACAGGTTTGCCAGTGATTTTGGGCCATCTGTTGTCTTGTGGGCCTTCCCGCCAGGGTTGTTCTTGGTTCTGCTCAGGGTGGTAACCGCCGGTGAGCCACTGCCATTGTGTGCCGGGCTATAGGATCGGTTCAGTACTTGCCAACCTCAAGGGCATCCCGGGCCGCCAAGTCTAACGTGCTGTGGATAACTTGACCACAAGAATACAAAGTGAGCGGCAAAAGCAAGCCTGCCCGCGATTTAAGTACCGTACGGGCTTGTCGGCACGGGCGTCAGCAGTTACAATTCGGCTCTTTTGTCGATTAGTTTGGCATGGGTCGGGTGGTAATGATTTACCCCTTGTCCCTTGGTCCACCCAGATTCAGTAAAGGAATTTGTCATGAAACGTACATTTCAACCGAGCCTATTGGTTCGCGCTCGCCGTCACGGCTTTCGTGCTCGCATGGCCACTCGTGGTGGCCGCGCCGTCCTTTCCGCGCGCCGCGCCAAGGGTCGCAAGCGCCTGAGTGCTTGATCCCTTTGCTTTGACTGGTATGCTTTGCTGAACGCCCGAACCCAACGCAGCCAGTTCCGGCCGGTGTTTTTCACAACCGGGTTTTCCACAGTCAGGCCTGCACCCCGGATTCGCGTAAATTCATGTTGTGATCAGTGCTTTTACAGTTTGCCTGGTTAAATCAGGCAGCGCCCTCGGCCAGGAAGCAGCCCCGGAATGAGTCTCCCGCGCCAGTACCGCCTGACCGAGAAACGGGCTTTTCGCGAAATCTTTGAAAAGCCCTGCGTTGTCTCCGATCCCTGCTTCAAGATTCTGGCCAAGCCCAATGGCCAGGATTATTCCCGGCTGGCGTTGGCCGTGTCGCGCAAAGTGGATAAACGGGCGGTGCAGCGTAACCGGCTCAAGCGTCTCATTCGTGAAAGTTTCAGACAGCACATTGTTGCAGGCGCTCTTTCCACAGCAGCAGACTTCATGGTCTTGCCACGCCAGCAAGCCGTCACCATATCCAACGAAGAAGTATTTGAGCGACTGGGTGGGCTTTGGAACAATGTCAGTCGAAAACTCATGTCTGCCTGAAACGCTGGCAGTAAGATTTCTAACGCACACCACTTAACCGTCAACATACAGCACAAGCAGCAGGATCAGGAAAACAATTCATGGATAACCTCAGACCGGTGTTACTGATCAGCTTGGCCTTTCTGGGCTATTTGATGTGGCTGGAATGGCAAAAGGATTATGCACCGATTGCGACCCAACCGGCGG
>Ga0163153_10000341_pt1 | contig 83880 bp, 92 predicted proteins | sample OliLakLV19MP6IB1_FD_148629 | JGI IMG/M metagenome (GOLD analysis project Ga0163153, IMG submission 148629) | Freshwater microbial mat bacterial communities from Lake Vanda, McMurdo Dry Valleys, Antarctica - Oligotrophic Lake LV.19.MP6.IB-1 | ecosystem: Environmental > Aquatic > Freshwater >...
TTTCTGAAATCTCAAACGACGACGGGAATGTGTTTGAAGCGGTCTCTCGCAGGCTGTCGAGCCGAGAGTGAGCGCTGGGCGAGCACGCCCAGACAGCGACCGCTGAGAACACTTCCCGGCGGCGTCGATTTCGGAAATGATTGCTGTCGCGAGCGGAAATTACGGCAAGAACGAACGGAACGCCTGCTTCACATTCTCGAGCATACGCGAAAGAATATCTCCTATTGGGTGCGAATTGCCAAGCATGTCTTCAGCGAACCCCCAGCGACAGAGGCCGAACGCGACGGACCACGTCGCATCGAGCGCCGAGACGCGCGGCATCATGAGGGGCAAGCCGACTTGCGAGGGCAGCTTGAGCGCAAGGCGTGCCGCGTCTGGTGCGCTCGAGAGGCTCGCACCGCCGCCGGTAAGCACTATGCCTGCAGGAAGCAAGCGATCGCGACCGATCATTTTGAGATGAGCTGATACGAGCGCGAACATCGCCTTGAGTCGTGCATTCACGGTCATCGCGAGTTTTTTCGGCGGGATAGTGCTGCCGATGACTGCGCCGCGCTTCAGCTGTTCCGCTTCTTCAAGCGGAAGCTGGAATGCGAGCGCGATGGCGTTCGTGATTTCGTTCGCACCGACAGGAAAGACTTTGAGCGAGACGGGAATATCGTTGTCGAAAACGACGAGCGAGAGCGTTTCGGCGCCGATGTTCGCAAGGACTACGCCGGCAGTCTTCTGGGATTTAGTGAGTGTGACGAGCGATGCGGCCAAGGGTGACGCCATCACGCCTTCGACTTCGATACCAGCCGCTTCGACCGTGGCGATAAAATCATCATGATGCTGCGCAAGCAGAGTGATGAGCATTGTGTCGACACCGAGGCGATTGCCCTGCATTCCCGTCGGTCTACCGCTCAAAGGCGTTCCATCGAGGCGGAATTCAATCGGAATCGTGTGGAGTACCGTGCGGTTCGTCAGCTTCGATGCGGCGCGCTTCTCGCTCTCGTCGATGACGCGCTCGATGTCGCGGCCGGTGACGATACCGCCGGAGGCAGTGAGCGTGATTTCTGCAGACGACCGCGCCTCTTCGAGGGACACGCCGCCGACGGCTATGCGCGCGCTTTTCACCGGGACTCGCGCTGCTTGCGAAGCGCGATCGACTGCCGCGCGTACTGCGCGAGCAACTTCTTTCGCATCGGTGATGTAACCCTGGCGTACGCCTTTCGATGGCGCGGAGGCGGTCGCGAGAATCTGCATCGGGCTCTCAGGCGTCGGTGGCGGGGCGGCAATTACGACCTTCACGAGCTGCGTCCCGATATCGATGCCAGTATAGATCCGTTGTGCCATGCAGAAAAAGCGCCTGGGTCGGCGTGCTTGCCATTGTAGCCTACCGATGCTGTATTAGTTAACGCTGAACTGCGGGGATATCGCGATAACCGAAACGTTGCAAGATGCGCGTCTCGAGACGATCCATTGCCGCGCCGTGATCATGGCCTGCGAGGTGAACGCATCCATGCACGAAGAGACGAGCGAGGCGATCTTTTAGAGGTATGCCCATGAGGCGCGCTTCGCGCGTGGCCTTTCTGATATTGAGAAAAATTTCACCGTCTGTTTTGGAAAGCGGGAACGAAAGCACATTGGGTCGGTAGGTCTTTTTGCGATACGTCGTGTTCATCGTCTGCGCGAGACGGTCGCCGCAGATAACCAACGAAAGTTGGTAGCTGCGCGGAAGCGCCGCTTCTGCCAACTCCAAAAACGGCAAACGCACGGTGTCGTCCACCGTGCGTCGTATATCGAGCGTAATGTGCGACATCTAGCGGGCGATCGGAGTCGATTCGCCGAGGCCAGAGGAGCGGGTCGGTGCGGGGGTGTTCTGCTGAGCGGTAGCCTGAGCAGAGGATTGGTTTGACTGGAACGGGCGGCGACCGCGACGGACTTCTTCGACGAGCTTACCTTCCTTGATGAGATCCTGACGGGTGTGGTAGCGGGCGATGCGCTTCAAGGCGCGCTTCTTAGAAACGGTCTTCGAAGTATCGCGCTCGAAATAGCGGCCCTTGCGGACGGTCTGGATGAGACCCGTTCCTTGGACTTTTCGGGAGAATTTGCGAATAACCGTAAGGGTACTTTCGGCGCCGCTCTTCTGTACTTCTGCGTTTATCATGTGCGGGGAATACTACCACGGGGTAGTCGGAGGGGCAAGTATTGGGTGCTATTTGGTATTCCAATCACAGGGACCCCAAGACCCAAGGGTCGCCTCGAACCTAACGCGAGTAACGATTTACTTTCTCACATCTTTTGCGCTGTTTCTGCACGCGTTGTCATCTGCTGCGCAATGTTCTCCCGACCCTTGCGTCATGGAGTCCTTAAGCGCGTGACCATCGCTGGGGATAATTTGACGTGTGTGGAAGCCCAAAATGCCACGTGAGGTAGCGAGACGGCTGCTTTCATTTCTGAAATCTCAAACGACGACGGGAATGTGTTTGAAGCGGTCTCTCGCAGGCTGTCGAGCCGAGAGTGAGCGCTGGGCGAGCACGCCCAGACAGCGACCGCTGAGAACACTTCCCGGCGGCGTCGGTTTTGAAAATGATTGCAGCCGCGAGCGGAGTCTATGCGTACACCTTCTGACGACGGAGATAGGCCGTGAGTTCAGGGAGAAGCACGGCTTCCTGCGAATTCGTTGCGATTTCGCGCACGAGGACAGTGCCTTCGATCGCCTCTTTGTGTCCCATGATGAGCATATGCGAGATCGCCATCTTCTTGGCACGTTCCATCTGTTCGTGCAAGCGGTCGTACATGAGCGACTGCTCAACCGGAATACCGGCATGGCGGAGTTGTTCGAGAACGGGTAGCGCTTTGCGGCGCGCCTCTGGCCCGAGGTGCGCGAAATAGAGAAGCGGGCTCGTGCGCTTGGTAGTCTTCACAGCGCTTTTGCCACGGATCTCCGTCAGAATCGTCACCATCGCCGCCGGCAAGTTTGCACCGATGATGCGAGCCGCCAAAGGGTCGTAGCGACCGCCGCTCGCGAATGACATTCGAGTATTCGTCTCTGGATCCAAGGTCGAGAGCTCGAAAAGCGTATGCGACCAGAAATCGCGACTACCGAGGACCGACGGGCTGAGTTCGTACGGTACGCCGGAGATCTCGAGGTACTCCAAGAGGTCCCAGAATCGGCGACGCTCCTCTTCGGTCAGATATTCAACAGATTGTGGCGCGCGCGGCATTGCCGGGTGTCCTTTCTCGAAGAGCTGAATCAAGGTGCCGAGAGGATCTTGCGCTGCGCGCGGACGAAGTGCCGGTGCGATCGAGTCGATGTGACGGCGCAGGAAGTGGCCGACGTCGCGCACAAAACGATTCGACGATTCGAGGGAGCCGATCGAATTGATGGTCAAGAGGCGGCTCGCGACGCCGATCTCTTCGGCAATCGCATGCGTCACCACGATAAGGAGCGCTTCGGAAATCGCGCTTGGGACACCGAGGACATGCAGCTCGAGCGACATATGCGGCACGGGTGATCGTCCGCCAGCGGGGTGCTTGGCGAGTCTCCAGACGAGTGGTGTCTCGATGGGCTGCTTTACTGCGGCGAGAACAATCCACGCGCTTTCCATGAGCGGCTTTTCATCCTTGCGTGCCTGCGCGGCTCCGGGCCGCGGCTGGCCGTTCGTACGCGCGACCGCATCGAGTGGCTGGAATCCGTAATATTCGGCGGTGCGTATCGCGATGGCGATCAAATCCGCAGTGCTATCTGATTTCGTATCCTTAAGTTGGATCATGTGGTGTCCGCGTTAGCGGGTAAATTCTGAATCGCCTGGTGTAAGGCCGATCATGTCGAAGGGGAAAAGGCGCAACAGCACATGCCCGATGATATTCTCTTGCGGCAGTGCACCCCAGACGCGTGAATCCGAAGAGACGCGTCGATTGTCACCGAGGACGAAGTATTCACTGTCGCTGAGCGTGATTTCAGTGCCGGTCGGACCACCGAGGTTTTCGCTCGCGAGGTATGGCTCATCCAATACGAATCCGTCGGGATTCGCTGCGTTAACGATGCGGACCTCCGCGCCGTTCACGGAGATTGTTTCTCCCGGCAAGCCGATGATTCGCTTGATAAGCGTGCGTGGACCACCCCATTCCTGACGCAACACTCGCTTGAAGAAGGAGCATTCGCCGGTATTCGGGAGACAAAAGACGACGACATCGCCTCTTTCGGGTGCTGAAAAGCCATATGAAGCGCGATCGGTGATGAGATAATCCCAATTTTCGAACGTTGGCAGCATCGAATCGCCAGAAACGACGTAGGGAGCAGCGATAAAGAAGCGAACGAAGAGCGCGAGGCCGAGCGCAAGCGCGACATACCACGCAAATCCATGAGAAGCGGAGACTGATGCGTCCGCGGGACGATCCGATGATGCGTTCTCAGTCATCGATGGATCAGTCATGCGCGAGCATTATACATCGCTTCTGCGTTGACACAAAGTATTCCTGATGACGTATGCATAAAAACATGATGTAACTTCGAAATTCGCGCGATGAGCGCGATGCGATATACTCTGGCGCATGACATGGGTCATTACCGGACTCGGAAACCCTGATGAAGAGCATATTCATACGCGTCACAACACCGGACGCATGGCGCTTGAGTATTTTGCGAAGCAGAAAAAATTCGGCGAGTGGAAAGATGATGCGAAAGCGCGATCATTCGTGATTCGCGGAGCTATGGGGAAGGCGCTTGTCCTCGGACTCCTCCCGAACACCTATATGAATAAGTCCGGAACCGCGGTGACGCGCTTTGTGAAGAGCGTTAAAGCGGCGGAGCGCCTCATTGTCCTTTACGATGACCTCGATCTTCCGCTCGGGAGAGTAAAGATTTCCTTTGATAGAGGTAGCGGGGGGCACAACGGCGTGGAATCCATCATGCGCGCGGTGAAAACGAAGTGCTTCGTACGAATCCGCATCGGCATCGCATCAGTCAATGCCCGTGGTGAGATGAAGAAGCCGCACGGAGAAGCTGTCGTGGAGCGATTCATCCTGGGGGATTTCCGTCCCGATGAACTTGCGACTCTCAAAGCATCGTTCAAGAAAGCGAGCGAATGCATTGAGGCGATAATCACTGGCGGGCGAGAGAAAGCGATGAGCGAGCTCAATTAAGTGCGACGGTGGAAGGAATGCACATGAAGTTATGCACAGATGAAGAATTCTTCACGTACTACTCATCGATGAGCCGGTATACTCCCATTATTATTCACCGCACGACTCGGGGATCGTGTGTTCATTCACGCATTCTCATATGGGAAACAGGGCGCGAGTTGTATCTACAATAGGAGCAGTATCAGCGGCGTTAATCGCCGCCTTTTTATTCAGTATGCCTTCGCTAGCTGTTGCCGGACGTAATGATCACGGCCGACCTTCGTTTGCAGAAAGCATCATCAGCATGGTGAATAAGCGACTATGCGATCGCCAACACGCACTCGCTGGGCGTTTACCAGTGCAGCTTATTCATCCGAGCAAGTGCTTCCAGCAACCGAATCCTGATCCGGAGCCGACAGTAACTCTTACCGCAGATCCGATGACGATCGATGAGGGCGAATCGGCTCTTCTCGAATGGGATTCAACTGATGCCGACGAATGTGTCGCCTCGGGAGGATGGAGCGGAACGAAATCAACATCTGGCAGTCAATCAGTCTCACCAAGCGAAACCACCACGTATCATCTCGAATGCGAAGGTGATGGGGGCAGCGAGAGCGATAGTGTGACGGTCAACGTGAATGATGAGGAACCAGACTTGGGAACGCTCATCGTACGCAAGCTCGTCATTCGCAACGACGGAGCCACGAACGCGACGACGACGTTCTCATTCAAGGTGAATAATGGAGCCACGACGACGTTCGAAACCGATGGTGAGAACAGCATGTCCGTCGCCGCAGGCACCTATTCAGTTGTAGAAACAGCTGCCAGTGGATTTACGACAACGTACAATAACTGCTCGAACGTCGCGATCTCCGACGACGAGACGGAAATTTGTACGATCACCAACAATGACGTCGAGGAAGCGGAAGAACCGACAGTGAATCTCACGGCGAGCCGCATGACCGTTATCGCGGGTAGCGCAGGGCAAGCGACGACGACCCTCTCGTGGGACTCGTCGAATGCAACATCATGCACCGCATCAAATGGGTGGAGCGGGTCGAAAGCTGTCGATGGTACTGAGACGGCTACGCCGACAGCGACGACGACGTATACCATCACGTGTACTGGCGAAGGCGGCTCGGCGAACGACAGCGTTACGGTGAATTTCCAACCGGCAGCTCCGACTACGGGCACCCTGATCGTACGCAAGCTCGTCATTCGCAACGACGGAGCCACGAACGCGACGACGACGTTCTCATTCAAGGTGAATAATGGAGCCACGACGACGTTCGAAACCGATGGTGAGAACAGCATGTCCGTCGCAACAGGGACGTACACAATTGTCGAGACAGCGGCAAATGGGTTCACGACGAGCTACAACAACTGCTCAAACGTAACAATCTCGAACGGCGAAACAGAAATCTGCACCATCACAAATAACGATGTGGACGACGTAGAAGAGCCGACGGTGGAACTTACGGCGTCTCGCATGACGGTATTCGAAGGCAGCCAAGGCGAAGCGACGACGACACTCTCGTGGGATTCATCGAACGCGACTGAGTGCACCGCATCGAACGGCTGGAGTGGTACGAAAGCAGCCGATGGCACCGAAACGGTAACACCAACTGCAACGACGACGTACGCGATATCCTGCACCGGCGACCAGGGCTCCGCGAATGACAGCATCACGGTGAATTTTGTTCCTGAAGACGATCCCATGTCAGGTAATTTGTTGATTACCGAGGTGCATTATGACCTCGCGACGACATCGGAAGGTGTCGAATCGGCGAATGAGTGGGTCGAGCTCCACAATGGCACGAATCAGGTACTCAATCTCGAGGGGTATTCGATTCACGATGCAACTGGCAGCGATACGATTCCGGCGGGCGTGACATTGCAGCCTGGGCAGTTCCTCGTCATCACGGCGTCTTCGACCACGGCGTCGTTCTACAGTATTCCTGTGTCGGCAGTGGTGCTGGTTTTGCCAAACCTTATCGGCAGTAACGGCCTGGCGAACACCGGCGACATGATCGAGATCTTCAATACGGCCAGTAGCTCAGTGGACAAAGTGAGCTGGGGATCGAATACTAGCGCATTCACGCCGTCAGTTCGTCCGACAACCGCCGACGATTTCCCAGGCAAGCCGATCGGTCGCATCAGCATTCATGTGGATACCGGTTCGGCGGCTGATTGGGAGACGAAGCAAACGCCGACACCGGGCCAGGAATAAAATTACTCCTTTTAGCGAAGAAAACCCGCCAGATGGCGGGTTTTCTTTTTCTTAGCTGGGATTGTAGAAACGGAAGATTTCTTTGAAGAATTCCGTGATAGCGGCGTGTGGCCAGCCTCGCTTAGCGGCAAGATATTCGTATGCACCCACGAGCGTGGCATAGACAATGCTCCATGTCACAAAGCCGGCGAATGCGCTCTCGAAAAGAATCCAGATTATCGCGGCAGGGAAGACTGCCATCGAGAACAGAATGTCTTCGCGGGTCCAGAAATAGATGAAGGCTTTCATACTCGAAATAGACGCAGGTGTGGATAGTTTCTTACAGCAAATGCGACTTCGTGTCAAGTTTTCCGCTCATGACATCGGAAACCCCAGCGATTGGAGCGAGACGGCAGTTCGCCGCGTGCTTTGACGGGGTCTCTCGCAGGCTGACGAGCCGAGAGCGAGCGCTGGGCGAGCACGCCCAGACAGCGACCCCGGAGAAGCATGTGGCGGACTGCCGCGAGCGGACTATTTACCGGCGTAGGAGAGCGTCATGCGGCGTTCCTTCGGTTCGAAGAGCTTGATGACGAACGGATACACCTTGCCGAGTTCGAGCTTGGCGCGCAGATCGCTTTCGTCCTTGAATTCGGAGATATGAACCAAGCCTGCCACGCCTTCTTCGATCGAAGCGAGCGCACCGTGCTTGTTGTACTTGATGACCACGGCATCCACCTTCTGGTCTTTTTTGTACTTCTCGGCGGCAGCCTTCCACGGGTCGTCGGTGAGTGCTTTGATCGAGAGAGAGACTTTGTCGTCCTTGATCTCGATGACCTTCACCTTAACCTTCTCGCCCACCTTGTAGCGAGCTTTCGGGTTCTCGACGAGCGCCCAGTCCATTTCAGAGATGTGGACGAGTCCTTCGAGGCCTTCTTCGAGCTTGACGAAGACGCCGAATTCCGTAGCGCCCGTCACCATGCCCTCGGCGACGTCAGCAACGTGATACTTCTCGACGAGCGAGGATCGCTCCGACGAGCCGGCGCCCTTCTCGGAGAAGATGAGCTTCTGCTCCTTCGGGTTCGCCGTGATGATCTGGACTTCGATCTTCTCTCCGATGAGCTTCTTGAGCTCCATAAAGATCTTGTCCTTGTCGCCATCCGGGACGCGTGGATAGTGCAATGGGGCGAGCTGCGAAGCCGGAAGGAAGCCCGCGATACCTTGCCAGTTGATGATGAGGCCGCCTTTGTTTGCATCCGCGATTGGAAGCTCGAAAGCGGTCTTCTTCTGCATGGCTGTCTCGGCCTCGCTCCATATGAGCGCCTGGCGAGCCTCACGGAGAGAGAGTTCGATGTAGCCCTCTTTCTTCTCGATACCCACCACCTTTGCGGTGATGATGTCGCCGATATTGGTGTTTTTCAGCGATTCGCGGGCCGAGAGGTATTCACGGCCGTAGATGATGCCGGTCCCGAACGGGTGCAGGTCGACGAAGACGCGTGCGCGGCCGATGGCGATGACCGGTCCTTCGACTACATCATCGTTGGCGGGACGCTTCGGCGTCGCTTCGAAAAGCCCGTGCATCGGGCCCTGGTTGCTAACTTCCTCACTATCCATATCTTTGGCGTCGACGTCAGTTTCGACGTCAGCAGTTATTGCTGTGGGCATTTTTCAAAACGTCCAGGTTCTTGTCCCTCATGCAACCGTACCTTTGAGGAGGATCAAGGGTTACCCCTTCCGCAGAGAACTAGTAATGCGTGGGGGCACTATACTAGAGGGGTGAGAAAGTGTCAAAATCTGCCGGTGCAGACGGCCGAAAGGCGGAACTTCCTTCGAACGTATCCTTTTCTAACGCCCTCTCGTAACATCTTTGGCGGGTTGTATTCACGTTGAACGTTCATAGGCAATGTTCTCTTGAAGTTCCGCCTATCGTCCGCCCCGTGCAAGATTATTGTGATTATACGATAGCAAGCATGCTCGAACTTCGACTTTATAATCTGGCGAGCGGCTGATTGCGGTAGCGAGACGGCACCAGAAGGCGAGCCTCCGAGAGACATTCCGCAGCAGACGTTCATGCGTGATGTCACACAGCGAAAGATGTGACATAGGAGTATCTGGTTACGACAAGTCGGGTCGGTGGCTCGCCTGCTGGTGCCGCGAGCGGGAATTTGCTACCATCACTCGCATGATTCTCACCTACCACGATGGGTATTGTGTCCGCGCCAGCGCGGGAGATACGACGGTCGTATTCGGCCCTGTTTCCAAGCAATCGAAGAAGTTCAAGCCGACGAATTTCGGAGCTGATGTCGCTTTCGTCTCGGTAAACCATCCCGACATGAACGGCGTCGAAGAGGCTGGCCGCGGCGACCGCCAGCCGTTCCGGGTTTCCGGTCCTGGCGAATACGAAATCAAAGACGTAACCGCCTTGGGATTCGGCTCGACATCCCAGTACGGCGGGGAACAGCGCATCAATACCCTCTATTCGGTCACTTTCGACGGGCTCACGGTTATGTATGCCGGTGCAGCAGGAACGACCACGCTTCCGAAGGACATCGAAGAGATGGATTCTCCGGATGTGCTCATCGTCCCGGTGGGCGGCGACGGGTCGCTTACGCCCGCTGAAGCGCAGAAGCTTGCCGTGAATCTCGAGGCGAAAATCGTCATCCCCGTCGCGTACGATGAGAAATCTCTCAAGCTCTTCCTGAAAGAAGCCGGAGCGGAAGGTACTTCTGCCGAAGAGAAGCTCACCATCAAAAAGAAAGATGTTGTCGGCAAACAAGGGGAGGTCGTTGTGCTCAAGGCGTAGACAGTGCGCAGAGTACGGTACAATTACGGGAATGGTAGTGCAGGATAAAATCGACAGTTTGAAAGAGAAGCCGCATGAAGAAAAGCGGGCGGTCGCCGGCGGTATCGCGGTGACGGTTGTAGTCGTGCTTCTCGTGGGGTGGGCATTCCTTTTCTTGCGCAATATCCAGAAAGGTGCCGAAATCCCCACGCTCCAAGGGGGCTCGGTGCCTGAAGACCAGCTGAATACGCAGTTCATCCAGGCGACACAGCAGCAGATCAATCAGTACTATCAAAGTGCGGAAGATCAGTATCGCGACCTCCGCAATACCGATGGTGGTGCGGGGAGCGTCAACGCAGGCGCGGGCGTGCCTGCAAGCGGCGGCGGTAGCGATTTCGGGGCTTCACAGAGCGATTTTTAAGGGTTCAATCACGTGCAAAAGGTGTAATTTCTGCTATACTAAACGCATATGGCACGCGCCACTAACGACTCTGATTCTTCTTCCGCGCCGGAGCCGCTCCGTATTGTTCCTCGTTCGATTTCGACCGAAATGCGTGAGGCGTATCTCGACTATGCGATGTCGGTCATCACGTCCCGTGCTTTGCCGGACGTGCGCGACGGCATGAAGCCGGTGCACCGCCGCATCCTTTTCGCGATGAATGAAATCGGTCTTACGGCGAATGTGAAGACCCGAAAGTCGGCGACAGTCGTCGGTGAAGTATTGGGTAAATACCATCCGCATGGCGATAGTGCCGTCTACGACTCGATGGTTAAGATGACCCAGGATTTCACGATGCGCTACCCTCTCATCATCGGCCAGGGCAACTGGGGTTCAATCGATGGCGACAATGCCGCGGCGATGCGCTACACGGAAGCAAAGATGTCGAAGCTCGCGGCTGAAATGTTGCGCGACATCGACAAAGACACTGTGGATTTCCGTCCTAACTATGACAACACCAAGAAAGAGCCGGTGGTCCTGCCAGCCGGCGTGCCGAATCTTCTTCTGAACGGCACGCTCGGCATTGCCGTGGGCATGGCCTCGAACATTCCGCCGCACAACCTGCGCGAAGTCTGTGACGCGACCATACATCTCATCGAGAATCCCGAAGCGACCACCGACGACCTTCTGAAATTCGTCCAAGGCCCCGACTTTCCGACGGGCTGCGTCGCCTTCAATCAGAAAGACATCGCACATGCCTATGCGACTGGTCGCGGCGGCGTCGTGGTGCGTGGCGAGGCGGAAATCACCGAGAACAAGAAGGGTGACTATCAGATCATCATCACCTCGATCCCGTATCGCGTGAATAAATCCGACCTCCTGCAGAAGATCGCCGATCTGGTTCATCAGAAGAAGCTCGAAGGCATACGTGATATCCGCGATGAATCAACCAAAGACATCCGTGTCGCTATCGATCTCAAGTCCAATGCGAATCCGCAAACGGTACTTAATTACCTCTATAAACACACGCAGATCGAGGAGACCTTCCACTACAACGTCGTCGCGCTCGTGGACGGCGTCCCGCAGACGCTCTCGCTGAAGGCGATCATCGAATCGTTCGTCGCGCACCGCAAAGAAGTAGTTACGCGTCGCACGAAATACGACCTTGCGCGCGCGAAAGAGCGCGAACACATCCTTCTTGGCCTTTCGATAGCCCTCGATCACATCGACGAGATCATCGCCATCATCAAGAAGTCGAAAGATACCGATGATGCGCGCAGAGGACTCATCGCGAAGTTCAAATTCTCGGAGATCCAGGCGAATGCCATCCTCGACATGCGCCTCCAGCGCCTTTCCGGCCTCGAGCGCAAGAAGATCGAAGACGAGCTCGCCGACGTCCAGGCGCTCATAGCCGAACTCGAATCGCTTCTCAAGAGCGAAAAGAAGCTTTTCTCGCTCATTACGAAGGAAATCAAGGAGCTTTCGGACAAATTCGGCGACGATCGCCGCACGAAGATCATGAAGCGTGGCGCGCAGATCCTGAATGCCGAAGACCTTGTCGCGGATGAGGATTTCGCGCTCGTTCTCACCCAGGGCGGATATATCAAGCGAACGAACCCTGCCGAATACCGCCGTCAGAAGCGCGGTGGTGTCGGTGTCATCGATCTCGATACGAAGGAAGAAGATTTCGTGACGCATCTTCTGACAGCTAGTGCTCACTCGGACATTCTTTTCTTCACTGATCGCGGTAGGGCATTCCAGATAAAGATGTATGAGCTGCCGGAAGGTAAGCGAGCCACTAAGGGTAAGTCGATCATGAACTTCCTTTCGCTTGAAGGGGGTGAGCGCGTCACCTCGATCCTGCCGATGCCGAAGGAAACTAAGGCGGCCGACGGCCTCTCGCTCATGTTGGCGACGGCGAACGGCACCGTGAAGAAGACTGCCGCAGCAGCATTCAAGGAAGTTCGACGCAGTGGTCTCATTGCGATCGGGTTGGACACTGGGGATTCGCTCATCAGTGCGAGTTTCGTGCGCAAGGGCGACACGGTCTTCCTTGTTACTTCAAAAGGCCAATCCATTCGCTTCGACGAGAAAGATGTCCGCGAGATGGGTCGCCAAGCGGGTGGCGTGCGTGGCATCAAGATTCCTACGGGCGATACCGTCGTCGGAGCGGGCGTTGCGCAGAAAGGTGGCGCCGAAGAACTGCTCGTCCTCTCACAGCTCGGTTACGGTAAGAAAACGCCCATCAAAGAATACAAAGTGCAGGGACGTGGTGGCTCAGGCATCAAGACATCTTCGGTAACGCCAAAAACCGGCCCGGTAATCGCCGGACTCATCGTCGAAGAGGGCGAACTCATTGCTATGTCGCAGAAGAGTCAGGTCATCCGCACAGATCTCTCTGAAATTCGTTCCAGCGGCCGCCAGACGCAGGGCGTGCGCGTCATGACGCTTCGCGCAGGGGACAAGATCGCCGCGTGCGTGGTGTTGGACGGAAAGGAGGAGTAATCCGCTCGCGGGAGTGTGGCACATGCTTCCTTCGGGTCGCTGTCTGGGCGTGCTCGCCCAGCCTCAGTCACGCATACATCGCTGCTGCAATGTTGCGCGACCCCGCCTCGGCGCCAAGCGCCTCCGGCCTTGCGATGGGGCCCCACCCCCGTCTCACTCGGCCCGTCGGCCTGCGAGAGACCCTCGTGAAGCATGTGCCACACACCTTCTCGCTCCTCCACCTGCGCAAAGCGAGATATACTGACGTCATGGTCAGCATGGAGTCGCAACAATTCAGGGACAACCTTGCAAAAAAGCTTACGGATTCGCCCGATGAACGTAAGCAAATACTCGCGGATGAGAAAACAAAGCCCGCGTATTGGGATGCTCGGGCAAAAACTTTGCAAGAAAGACAGAAGCCAGGTGAAGAAATCGTCGACGACGGTAAGGGAATCCTCATAAAGCACAAGAGCCTGTACCACGGCACCCATGCTCCTGACATCAAAGGCTTTTCGCTTGAAGATGCTGAATTCGATACGATAGGACGCGGCGTCTATCTGACCTCCGAAGCAAAGGACGCAATAGGGTATGGTCGCAGGCGGTCGAGGGCAAGGGGACTTGACCCACGAATTTACGAGGCCTCGATTAATAACCTGAAGCTTTTCGATTTGCGAAAGGATGAGAACGTGCGGGAAGTAATGCTGGGGTTCAAGGATCACCTTGAAGGCATTTTTTTACAACAGCGGGATGTCCTGAAAAATGCCCCGAAGGACGGACCAGAATGGGAGTTCGCGGAACGTTTCGTAAGGCAATGGATTAGATGTTTTTCCGCTGATCAGCGAATAGGTAAGGAACAAGTTGATTGGAATACGCCAGAGTATCTGGATAATCCGCTAAAAATGTTAAGAATGCTATATGAGTACAATTATTTTTCTAAATCTTTCGGAGAATATGTTGCATCACTCGGGTATGACGGCATCGTAGCGATAGAAGGCGGCGAGGGTAATGATGTTAGAAATCACGACACATATCTAATATTTGATCCGAACAAAGTCCATATCAACGAAGAGCAACACATCACCGATTGACTCGGTACAGTTCTATCCACGTCCGGTGCCGCTTTCGCCTCCAGGCGGATATTTAGATATATAATGACTGCATGATTCACGCCCGCACGGGAAACGCGGTGCACTCTACGCACGGCTTCGCTCATCCAAAGCGCAATATTCTTGCGCTTGGCATCGATCATGCGATGAAGGTCGCTGACTTTGGCGCAGGAAGCGGCGCATATGCCCTGGCAATGGCGGAACACCTTGAAGGAAGCGGCATCGTGTATGCGCTCGATATCCAGAAAGACCTCTTGCGTCGCCTTCACAACGAAGCGAAAGCGCGCAATCTGAAGAATGTCGAAATACTATGGGCTGATCTCGAAGTGCCGGGAGGCTCTAAGCTCTCCGACGGGCTTCTCGATTTGGTTCTCGTCTCGAATCTGCTCTTTCAATTGGAAGATAAAGCGGCGGTTCTCGCGGAAGCGAAGCGTATCGTGAAGAATGGAGGCCGTGTCGCTATCATCGATTGGTCGGAATCATTCGGTGGAATGGGGCCGCATCCGGAGAGTGTCGTCACGCGGGAGGCGGCTTATGCGTTCGCACAAGACGCAGGGCTCACATTTCAGAAGGAATTTGCCGCTGGCGCACATCATTACGGTCTGGTTTTCCGCAATGGTATCCCGCGCGGCGGAGGGCAAGCAGTGCAGTCGCACCAAGAAACGCACCATCACGATTCGCCGCACGATTCAAAACCCCACCGGGTTACAATACGCTCATGAAGTCCGGAATGTCGCTTTTCCAGATCATACTCCTCTGTTCCTTCGGAGCATTCGCAATCGCCGGTATCCTCATCTTCGCGTTTCTCGTCGGCTCAGGCGGCGGCGGCTCTATCGGGCCGGTGACGATGTGGGGGACCTTCAGCGAGACGTCCGTCTCGACCGTCATTCGCCAGCTCGCCGAAGAGGATGATCGTTTGCGGCAGATAACGTATGTCGAGAAGAATCCCGAGACGTTTTCCGTCGAGCTCACTAACGCACTCGCGTCAGGAAGCGGCCCCGATCTCTATATTCTACGCAGTGACCATACGATCATCGATGCTGCAAAGCTAGTCGTGATTGAAGAAATAAAATTTCCTCGCGAGCAATTCAAGGCGCTCTTCGTGGAAGCCGCCGAGCCGTTCCTGGTTGAGGGCGGTTCGATAGCGGTGCCGCTCGGTGTGGATCCCTATGTACTCTATTGGAATCGCGATCTTTTCGCGAACGCTGGCTTGGCGAAACCGCCGACGTATTGGGATGAGATGCAGTCGGTCGCTCGTGCAATCACGACCCGCAGCGATGCCGGTACCATACTTAAGAGCGCTATCGCGCTCGGAGAATATGCCAACGTGAACCACGCGAAGGGGATTCTTGGCCTGCTAATCCTGCAGGCGGGCGGGCCCATCACGACACGCGACAACGGAGGCAATCTGCAACCTGCGTTGCAGGCACGTACCGGCGCGACTGGGATAGCGCAACCGGCGCAAAGCGCTCTCACGTTTTTCATCAGTTTTGCGAATCCGTCACAGGACATCTATAGCTGGAATCGCTCGCAAGGGTCGAGTCGCGACGAATTCGCTGCGGGCGACCTCGCCACCTATATCGGGCTCGCCAGCGAAGATCCGGTGATCCGACACCAGAATCCGAATCTCAATTTCTCGATTTCGTCCCTGCCACAATTGCGCGATACCGAGAGGGCAATCAATAGCGGGCACTCGTACGGCTTTGCTGTGCCACGAGCCGCGCAGAATCCGAGCGGCGCGCTCACGGCAGCGTACCTCCTCGCTTCGCCCGCAGCATCGAAGGCGCTCTCTCAAGCATTTGGCATCGCATCAGCACGTCGAGACGTCCTGTCCGAACCGGCACAAGGGAATGACGATCTTTTCAATAAGATGGCAATCATCGCGCGAATCTGGGAAGACCCGAATCCGGTGGAGACGAACGAAATTTTCCGCGTTATGATAGAGAGCGTCACCTCGGGTGCGGCTCGTGTTGGGGAAGCTACCCAACGTGCCGACGCCGCGATGCGTGAGATCCAGATTCAAGCACCATGATCCGCATTCGCTCCATATTCACTTTATTTGCGGGCACTCTCCTCGTACTCCTCACTGCACTGCCGGTTTTCGCGCAAAATCAGCGCGGCCTCGAGAATCCGTTGCGCTTCACTTCCATCGAACGCTTCATCGAAGGCGCGTTGCACGCGATGGTTATGATCGCGCTCCCGATCATTTCGGTATTCATCATCTGGGCCGGATTCATGTTTATCAAGGCACGGGGTAATCCCGGAGAGATTTCAACCGCGAAGAAGAATCTAGGGTATGTACTCATGGGTGCGACACTCATCCTCTCAGCGTGGGTCCTCGCAACACTCATCGGCGGCACGGTCTCGCAGTTGATCAGAGGCTGATATGCGCATCCTGTCCATTCTTTCACTTCTCCTCTTGCCGGGTATCGTGCTTGCAGCGCCGCGCACCCTCCACGAACTTGCCGCTCTTTTCGTTACATTCATCAACGCGGGAATAGGTGTCGCATTGGTCGCTGGTATCGTCATCTATTTCTACGGCATCGCAACGAGTATCCCAAAAGCCTCGTCGGGGGACATCGACCGCCTGCGGGCGCATATGATCTGGGGCATTATTGCGCTCTTCGTCATGTTCAGCGTCTGGGGCATTCTCGCTCTCCTACGCAATACGCTTTTCGGCGGCGGAAGCGGAGCTTACGGCACGGATAGCGGATCGTTCGAAATCGAATGCGAGACATTTGAAGATTGCATGTAGCGCATGGAAACCAACTCATTCACCATCCTCCTCTATGCCATGATCGGCATCTCCGGCGCCCTATCGGTGGTCGTATTCGTCTGGGGTTTCGTGACCTACATCTCGCGTCTCGGCACGGATAGGCGTATCGCCGGCATCCGCATTATGGAATGGGGAGTAGGGCTGGTCATGACCTCGATATTCCTCATCGGGGTCCTCAATCTGGCGCTATAGAGCGGGAAATCCTGCGGCGTGTGTCCGGGGATATCCACACACGTCCGGCCTCTGTGGCAGTTCTATGCTGTTCGTGGGATACCATTAGGGAACTATTCGTAATCATGAATGCTATGCGTACCCGACTATCAGTTCCTGCCATTTCTGCTCTCGGAGCCGGAACAATGCTCCTCCCGATGCTCGCTTCGGCCCAGACGCTTCTCAACACGCTAGCGCTCGTCTCAACGTTTCTCAATTCGCTCGTCTACCTCTTTATTACGCTCGCGATTGTCGTCTTCTTCTGGGGCCTCATTAAATACCTCTACTCCTCGGCAGAAGAGAAGAGTGCGGGTCTCTCGATCATGATGTACGGCATCATCGCCATCTTCGTCATGGTCTCGATCTGGGGCATCATCCGTCTCTTGCAATCAACTTTCCGCGTCACCTCGACAGAACCGGTGATCCCGAAGACCATCCAGCTGGACACGCGCTTCACGCAATAATCTTGGCGGCCGCGGAAGCGTGAGACGGGGGAGGGGCCCCGTCGCAAGGCCGGAGGCGCTTGGTGCCGAGGCGGGGTCGCGCGCATTTTCAGCAGAAAATGACGCGTGACCGCTGGGGATTTCTCATTCATTTGTAGTGGCAACATATATACTTCGTACATGAATGCCGGACAATCGCTACTCGAGCGCATAAATACGTACGTGGTGGATCCGATCATCGCCGTTATATTCACCCTCGGTCTGCTCCTTTTCTTTGTCGGAATCGTCGAATACCTCTGGGAGATAAAGGATGGAACGACCAACGGTGACGGTCGGAAGCACCTGATCTACGGCCTCGTGGGTATGCTCGTCATGGTGTCCGTCAACGGCATCATCAACATGATCACCAATACGTTCCAACTGGACGACGCTGTGGATATCAGCCGTATTCAGAACGTGAATCCGGGAGTGAATTTCCAGAACCGCTAATTTTGGTGGACGAGAGGAGACTCGGTCACAAATAAAATTCGTCTCGACAGACGAATTTTTTCGCTACCCCGGCTCGCGGTTTTGCGTACTGGCAAAACATCGATCCGCCTTTCGCGTCTCCCACGATGCGCGCGCAGGCGCGCATCTCTCGCCCGCTCTTCGCGTTGCTCGGTGGGCGAGGGGAGACTCGAACTCCCAACCCTTGCGGGACATGGTCCTAAGCCATGCGCGTATACCAATTCCGCCACTCGCCCAATGACAGGAATATACCATGACAATGCTTATTTTCATGCTATATTTTTCGAGACCGCCCATAGCTCAGCTGGTAGAGCAGCTCGCTCTTAACGAGAAGGTCCTAGGTTCGATCCCTAGTGGGCGGACATGATAGAAAAACCGTGCCTGCGCACGGTTTTTTGATACATGTCCGGGCCGGAGCGATGTTTTGCGAGTACGCAAAACCGCGAGGCGGGGTCGCGAAAATTCTGTCCCGGCGGGGACAGAATTATTTGTGCCCACTAATGGGATTGCGACAAATGTATATAAAGTTTCTCCCTGAGCTCGGAAATTATTCTTTGGCGACACGGATGTACATGCTTCGCTTATTCTGAAATTCAAGGCTTGTAATCTGTGTCGGAGACTCACGTAGTTCGGCGTGCGGATATTTCGACTTAACAAATTGATACGTTACGTGTTGCGAAGCGTCGGCATCGGAATCCATAGCGAAGGTATCGAAACGCACCTCATCCTTGGTGACGCGAATAGCTTCATCGAGGGCATGTAGCGATTCAGGGTTATTGGGATGAATGTCGATACCTCCTGCATGCGAAATGGAAATATCAAATGTATTGTCGGCAAAAGGGAGAAGGTTTGCTTCTGCGACAATGTATCGTTCACGAGTAGATTTAGGAAGGGCTCCGGGAGGATTTCGGTCGAGAGAGGTTACACGAACGCCATGTTGCCGCGCCGCTCTGGCTAATTCAGCGGTGTGTGCTCCTAGATCAAGAATCTCTTTCTCTTTTAAATCATCCCACGTTAGACCGAGACGTCCGAGAATAAATTGGGCGCGCATCTCAATTCCTTGTACTTTCTCCTTTTCCATGTGACTCTATACAACCACGCTCGAACCTTTTTCATCAATCCATAACGTGCGCTCCGCGCGCGCTGTGGCTTTGTACCGAATCGCACGATTCGATTCTGTGCCCCCCCCCGCCCCGCCGTCTCCATTTCTCATCTCATTTCGCGGGGTTTTTTAAAAATTGAATGGGCAGCGGGGCGGGGGCAAACGGCTCACATGGGAAGATGTGAGCCGTTTGGGATGCAAATGCAAATCCAATATGGAGCCTCGTGCATTCTGTCGCTAGTGGTCGGCCAGTCCACGAGGTGTCACCCTCGGCATTCGCCTCGGGCAATTTTCGTAGGGCTACTCGCGCCTAGATGCCAGTGTGCGTCGCTATTCCTCGCCAGTGCGCCGTGCTCGGCGCTGGCTCGGGCGTCGCCTCTATTTGGGGGGAGGACGGAATCCTCCCCCCAGCGTCGGCCTCCTCCTCGCAGCTGTACTTCTTTCCGTTTCGGTAGTGTCCGCTTATATCTTTTTGCTTCTGTTCGTGCCTCCGTTTATCCGGCCTTCGGAGTCCGTCCTCGCACAACCCCCCTCCACGTTTCCAGTATTTCTTTCGTGGTGTCGCTTCCGCTTTTTGATTCACGTACTGCAAAAGTGCGGCGGCGCTCATCCGTCGGCCTGGCCGCCCTAGCGAAAATGCCCGTAGGCGCAAAGTCTCTCGTGCTTGCCCCGGAGCCCGCGCGAGTACGCGCGGGCTCCACCCACCCGTGCGCACACGAAATCACTCCCTCAAAAATTCAAATCAAATGCGCGTGTATTCGACCGCCTTTCCCGTTTTCCCGATTTGTTTTATCTTTCCTTCCTTTACAAGCGCAGAGAGATACCTCGTTGCTGTCGCATCCGAGACATGCAGTAATTTCTCGACTTCGTCGTTGGTTATTTTTCCTTTCTTCGCCACTTCGCTCAGTATCTTTTCGAGCTTGATATGTTTTCTGTTTTGGATAGCTGCTCGTGCTTTCACGAGCAGATCGCGTGCCGCGTGCGTGATTGTTGTGACTACCGTCGGTGTGCTCGCTGTTGGAGCGGGAAGTGGCTTGTCCTGCGCGGAGTCGACGGGCTCAGGCGTGGGTGCTAACGGCTCACCGGCTGGTATTTGAGCCGTTTGTATCTCTGGCACGTCCACTGGCGCGACTTCAGACGCTGTAGCCGCCTCCGGCGGCTTAGATGGCGCTGTAGCAGGCTCGGGCGCTAGTGATGTGTCCTCATCAGTCATTCCGGTATTCTATCGTGCCAAACGCCTCATATAGTCGGGGCTTAAACACTTGCTACTTTGGTAGGAAGTGGTATAATAATATCTTAAAGTTTCTTGCTCTCATTCAAGCCCGCTTCGCATTGCCCGAATCGGCGAGCTTACAAAATACGTTGAGAAGCATCATTTCGTCGATTGAGCCAGCAGTTGCAGTGGCAATACGAGGATCAGCAACGACTATAGCGAGTGATTTTGCCCGAGACATCGCAACGTTGATGCGATTCTTATCCAGAATGAATGCCAGCCCACGTGAGCCATATTCACCGTAACTGGAACACAACGAAAGGATACACACGACAGCTTCTTGACCTTGAAACTTATCGACGCTTCCAACGCGAGCACCAGCCGGTAACTCATTCTGGAGTGCTCGCACTTGTGCGTTGTAGGGCGAAATGAAAAGGAAATCTCCGAGTACTAGTTTCTTTTTCTCTCCATCAAATGTTGTATAGGGTCGTCCCAATAACTCCTCGTAGATTTCCTTAACTTGCTGAACCTCTTCGTCACTCTGTTGAATGTCTCCGTCATGTTCGACTCCCACAAATACAACACCACTCTCTTTTTGAATACGTCCATGTGCTTCACTCGGCACACTCACAATTTGCTTTTCGCAGTCCGGATGCGAGCCGAGGCGACCCTGATAGATGCTGTCCGAGATGAACTGGCAAACGTCAGGATGCATTCGACGAGTCTCGCCAAGAAATATGCCGTAGTCAGCCGGTACGACCGAGTGATATGCGGGAGCGTCCTCCTGACTCGTTTTAAGATCCTTAAGTGTGTATTGCAAAGAGGACATACCTGAGTCGCCAGGATGTGTGCCTTGAATCGGCTGTTCGAGTTGCATCTGATCGCCAAGGAGAACAAGATTGTTTGCACTTCGAGACATCGCTATCGCATTCGCAAGCGAAACTTGTCCTGCCTCATCTACAAAAAGAAAATCAAGTTTTCCTTCCCATTCTGGACGAGTAAACAACCACGCCGTTCCGCCCACAACACCTGAAGAGAAAGATGGTAGCGCGTCCTTACTTTCAGAGATGAAGGTTATGCTTTGATTATCCCCCAGTAACTCCGCAGCGTCCTCTTTGTCTCCTCCGACTTTGATTCCGGAAAGCTGATGACCATCTTTACGTACGGATTCGCCGCACGCCTTCATAAGGTTGATTACTGCTTTGTGACTATTCGACGTGATGCCAACCTTCTTTCCATCGGCGATCAACGCCTTAATAACCTGCGCCGCTGTATAGGTTTTACCTGTACCGGGTGGACCTTGTATCACGAGACAGTCACCAGACATTGCATTCGTGATACGCACCGTAGATTCGACTGCGCTTTCTGTGTCGCTTTGCAATACGGCTGCAGGTGCCGTGCGACTTAAAAGCGATGTTATCGGTTGCGTGAGATTATCAGACAAATGTTTGATACCCACGTCTGTGAGTGCGGTCTGAAGTGCGGCAGTTGATATGACTTCCTGAGGGATGATGGATCCTCGGCTCGGGAACCTACCGCCCAGTTTTTCACTCAGCATTTTATTACTGATCTTCAGTTGAAACGTGCCCGCAGATAGATCCAAGGCCACCAACTTGAATGCTACTTTCAGGTTATGCATAAACATGACGGTCTTGTCGTCACCCGCTACGAGTTTGCACTCCTGTGTAGGATCAAATTCGTACGTTTGAACTAGTGATAGTTTTTCCGTCGTCGGTGAACCAACAGATTTTATCCCCTCGATACATCCTGTATCGTCGCGTAATTCATCTGCGGTAGCTTTTGCTCTATCAAACATTCGCCACCAAATTGGCTTCTCTTCTCGTCGATGAAAATCTAAAAGATTGGCAAGTTCGATAGCAAATTCATCCCCTTTTTCTCGAAGCTTTTGGATGGTATCTATTCTCCTTTTGACTTCGTCGGAAAGTTCCTTCGTGGCGCTCACCGTTACCGCATCACTACTTCTCGTTCGAGTTGGCGCGATGCCGTTATCAGCGGCAACTTTTCTTAACCAACCTGTCAGCTCAACGGTAGATTTACAGTCGTCCTCGTTGTAGTCCCGGATGCCTTTTAATATCGAACTATCTTTCCACTCTTTGGATTGACCACTGCCGATCCAGTGTGCGTACTGAACAATGGAGTCCACAGCGGTAGAAACTTCCGTTGCTCGTTTTGATCGATAGAGGCGCTCGACTAGTTTGATTGAGTAGCTCTCTTCACCGACTATCAGTCCGTGTCGCACCGTTTGATATAAATCAACAAACACTTCATTCCTCAACAGGTCGTCCACTTCGTCCTGTCGTGTGTCGTGTCGTGTGCTGAGCCTGCGGAGTGCACTGACTTCATACGCCGCGTAGTGATAGATGTGCAGCTCCGGATTCGCCAGCCAGCGCTTATATGTCCAATCCACGAAATCCTCAAAAGTCTTCTTCTCCTCATCGCGGTCATGCGCCCACCAGTCATGAAATTCTGGTGTCCCATCTTTGTCGACGGTCGTTGCACCAAAAAGATATTCGAGACCACCAGCAACAAGCGGGTAGCCTTCCATATCGAAAAATATGTCTGCAGCATCTGCCGGGGGGAGTGCCGATAGCCCGCGAGCCTCGTCATTCTCGCCCCGATGTTGCAAGAGCTCATAGCGTGCAGGAGCGTCCGGGTCCTTTGCTCGATCCTCACGCGTTCCGCACTGTACACGAGCCTGATCAACTAGCTTTGTGAGTGTATCTTTCGGTAGCTTGGGGACAGTCAGGCCGGAAGCCTTCGAGAGTGCAGCCATCGTTGAAATGCCCGCACCTTTCAGTTTTTTAATCTGACCAACTGTGATTCCTGCGACACGAACAAGGTGATCTGTGTCATCGAAGAACTTTTCCGCGTGCGATGTCCATCTTCCATGCTTTGCGCCAGGCTGAGGCTCTGGGCAATCCGCTATGTCACCCGTAAAACCGTCCTGCATAGCAAGAAACGCGTCACGCACACGTCTGTAGTAGTGGATGAAATCCTCCACTCGAAACTCTACCTTTTCTTTTGTGCCGAGAATAATACCGAACTTCTCAGGCATTGGTTCACCAGTAGTTGACGCATACATCTCCGAATAGCAGCAGAGCTGGATGATGTAGTAAGGTTTTGGGGATCTAGCGAGCTTTGTGTCCCAGATTTCGTACGCCCCCTTATCGTCAAGAATCAAGAAGTCGGCGAAACCTGCAAACCTTTCATTTACGAGTGCGGCCTGATAAACCACTTTAGTCTTTGCCTTGAATTCTGACTTAGTGCTTTTCTCTGCGGACTCGTCGTGCGAAACCTCAGCAATATTTATACCGGCTCCTTTCAGCTCCCGTAGGATTTCCTTTTCGTGTTTATTGCCCGTTTCTGCAATCAATTTTTGATCTTCGGTCTCTTCATCCGGCGTAACCACTTTCGGATTCTCCAAATAGTACCTATCCATCCATGATGCATAGGGGGATTCGACATAGCGGACGAGATCGCTCGGGGAGTATATGATCTTTCCTGATTGCTTTTTCATATCCATGCGCGATATTGCGGATAGTTGTCATGAATGAGCCCTTTCCACCAATTCGTTTCTCTGGAACCGCGGACGTCTGTCTTGCAATACACGAGAAGAACGCAGACGGTTTGTGTTTTATCGTGTACGGCGACGATACATCGATTTCCCGATGTGTGCCTTGCCTCATGTGTTCCAACTACGCGAAACTCAGTCTTTACAATTCGGACATCATTTTCAGAAATTATCGTTTCGGCGATATTGGTTTGTCCGATCAGCGCATCGATTCGCTGCAATTGGTCTTGTATTGCCGCGAGTGTGGCATCCCAGTGTTTTTTATATTTCTTTGCAAAAAGTCTTACAAAGTGACTTTCAGCAAACGGTTCGATTACGACAGCGTACTTAGTAGACATGATCCGGATCCTCTTGAGTTATGAGAGAATACGGAATCATCTCGTTCTCTGCCGCTATTTGATATGGTAATTGATTGTGAGTGAAATCAACTATTTCTTGCGTACGTTTGTCTCGCCATTTCTTTGCAATCTCTGAAATTAGAGTCGTTTCTTCCTTCGACAACAGGTCGAGTGACATGTTGGGAGAGCTTCCTGCCTGAGCTATTAGGAGAGCTTCGCCTTCTTTATCAATGCTTATTTTTCCGCTCTCATACATCTCATCCACTGCGAGAAAATAAAGGTCGGGTACCGGGCCGAACTGGATGCGCCGATACTGCATCCCGCTCATACTCTCGAGAGTTTTATAGAACCATGCAAAATCTGCCAAGTAGAGCAATTTTGCCAATTTTGTTTTTGGAACCTTCCCGCGCGGATCAGCATCCGCCCTCAAATACGCCAATATCATCTGCTTATACTTTTCATAATTGGGGATCTCAGCTTGAGACAATTCATCGAGCGTTATGGAGAATATCTGAGCAAGTTTCTGCGCTTCCATCAGAGACAGCTCCTTTGTACCGTTTTCGACGGCTATATATGTGGTGCGCGAAATGCCTAGCTTTTCGGCCAATACAGCCTGAGAAAAACCATGCTTCTCCCGCAACGCCTTGATAAATGGGGCGTGTTCTTTAATCATAGGGGGTAGTATAGCATATGTGTCGCACTATGTGTACATAGTGTGTATAGCTTTCTGACATGTTCGTGCTACGCTTATCTTAATTCGTGCGTGCGAAGATTATCAGAATAAATATCAAAGTTATGGCAAAAACATCAAAAAGCGCTGGAAAAGCCGCGTCAAAAGTGCTTCGAAATGGACGACAGGATAGGGCGTCAAAGACTGCAGCCGCCTCCGCTCTCCGACAGCGACGAGATCGTCGTTAGAGCTGAAAGCCGCACCTCGCTCAGTAAACTGCCGCACATTGTGCGGCAGTTTGTCATTACGCTGCGACGCGCTTTTTGCGGGATTTTTTGATTACAACCGGCTGCGCGTCGATATATTTCTTGTATAGCTCGAACAGAAATTCGAGACGTTCAGGTTCGGATTTGAAAGACTTTTTGCCGTAGCAGGCATCGACGGCACGGTCGAGGTCATGATGAGCTTTGAGAAGATCGGCGGGCATTGTGTTGGGATCGTACAGATCGGCAAGCGTAGAAGTCGGATATTTCGAGCGTGCATCAAGAACTGCTTGCGCCGCTACCTCAACAGCGTTTCGTTGCTCTTCAGTCGGCTTTTCCGGCCATGGGAAGTTGTTGTAAACAATTGCTACGGAATAGCGATAGCGACTCTCCAGACGACCACAAACCGCCCGTATCCATGCGTTATGCATAGTCGAAGTCAGTACACCAAATACGAACATGCCGGAGGTTGGAATTACATATACCTGATTCGATGCAATCACAGCCGATTTGAGCATTGCAATCGGAATATAGTTACGATTTTCTGACGATAGTGTGGGAAACGCGATGTAATCTGTCGCAGGCTGTCGAATCTCTGCAAAGCGAAAGGGGGTTGCTGCCAATTTCTTTGTGGTTTCTCGATTGCTCAATAGTCGCCATTGACGAACCGCATCTACTAGACGGGCAATTTCCGGCCAAGAGCGAATTTCTTCTGGCTTAGCATCTACAAGCCACAAACAATATCGCTTTTCATTATGAATAAGTTCTTGACCTCCAACAAATTCACGTATGTACTTTTCGGAATCAGGATACTTGGCAAGTATTTTGGCCCTATCATCAGCCGATAAAGTATAAATACCATCATCCAAAGCAAAGCTCCCGTAAGAGGCATCGGGGACATTTGCGATCAACGAACCTCGCCTTGCTTGTACTACAACATCCGGCGCGTCTACTAGGTACGGGTTGATATTGGCTACGGCAGTACAGGTCTCATCGCAAAGAACGGGCTTTGATGTTGCGTACGCAGCAAATCCGACAATTACACAGTGCACCGCCGCTTTACCGGTGGCCTCATTGCTCCAACGAAACGTCCGGTGGGCAAAATGAATCTTGATTCCGCGCGAGAGTAGCCATGGCCAAAGCACTCCAACCTGTTCGCCCTGAGTAATACTGTTGGTTGAGACAAAAGCAACCGGAATACGTGTGCCTTCTATAAAGTCGGCCGCTTTCTTGTACCAACAAGTCACGTAATCGAGTACACCCGTTCCTTTTTCATCACCCCATACTGCTTCCATATCTTTTTTCTGCTCCTCGTCCTGTTCCTTTTTTCCAAGAAATGGCGGGTTGCCTAGGATGTAAGAAAGTCTATCCTTTGGAACAACGGACTCCCAATCTGTTCGCAAGGCGTTTCCGTGTACGATATGTGGCTGTTCGCGCAACGGCAGTTTGACCAGGTGTTCGCCGAAGATACGCCCAAGTTCGATATTCATTTTATGATCCACGAGCCAGAGCGAAAGCTTGGCAACCTCCACAGGAAATGGGTCGAGCTCGATTCCGTACATGCGCTCAACGGAAAGTCTTGAGATTTTCTGTAGATCGACTTTTTCGAGACCCAGTCGTCCTTGTGTATCAGCATGTGTGACAGCTCGCTTATCAGCCTTTCCATGTAAACGACGGATGATCTCATTCTCGATGGTGCGCAATTCTCGGTACGAAATGACGAGGAAATTGCCGCAGCCACAGGCGGGATCGAGCAGTGAGACGTTTGCGATTTTTTCCCACAACGCTTCAAGCTTTGCCTTATTGGTCGTAGCTAATGAAAGTTCATGCTGAAAATCTTCGAGAAAGAGCCCATTTATCACTTTTTTGATATTCGTTTCCGACGTGTAATGCGCACCGAGATCGTGCCGCTCCTCTTTATTCATTACCGATTGGAACATCGAGCCGAAAATCGCAGGTGACACCTGCGACCAGTCAAACGCCATACACTCGATCAGCATGTTGCGGATATCGCGGGTGCCCTGAAGTAGTCGGACATGCCCCTTGAACATACCGCCGTTGACCCATGGAAGGGCGCGCAGTACGTCAATCATTCCTGTCTGTCGCTCGTTCTTGCTCCCTGCTGTACCATCGGGCGTATCGAGTGTTTCAAATATATTGTGAAGCTTGTCGCCGACATCGGCTCCATCTTCTCGCGTATTCTCTTCAAGGTATCGCCGCATTACATTCTTCTCAAAAATACCAATGTCGTCAGCAAAGAAACAGAAAACGAGTCGCGTGAGAAGTCGTGGGAGATCCTCCGTCGGATAATACGAATCCTTTAGAGCTTTGTGCAGCTTTCCTATGACGCGGACGGCGCGGACGTCGATGTGTTCTTCAGGTTTGAATACGCGCACTTCTTCGTCGGCAAAAAATCCGAGTTCGTGCACTCGGTTCGGCAAATCTTCAAGAAAAAATTCTGTGGCGCGCTCGCTCTCGTCTTTTTCCAAATTATAAACACGTATGCGTGCAAAATCTGACACTATAATGTGCCGCGGTCTAATCTCACTTGCGAGCGAGTCGAAGTAATAGAGTGCCTGCTCATATGCCGCGTCGAGATCTTTGCCGCGAGATTTTTGTTCGATGAGAAATTTGCGAGGTGCGAAGTAGTCCATTTTACCGACACCCGGACGCCCATACATGCGCACGCGCTCCTCAAATGCACCAATTGAGCGCGCCTCAACGCCGTAAAGCTGCATGAGGTCTTTCCAGAAGGGCTTCGCGTCCCTGTCTTCGTCTTTGGCGTCCTTATAGTCAAAAACGATTTTTTCCGCTCGATCCTGTATATCCTTCCAATTTGGGGACGTCATTAGCGGAAATCATCGCACGAATCTTCATTTTCGGGAATCACACGGACCCCGCCCCGCCGCCCATTCAATTTTCAAAAACCCCCGCGAAAAAAGATGAGAAATGGAGACGGCGGGGCGGGGGCGGGTACAGAATCGAATCGCGCGATTCGGTACAAAGCCACAGCGCGCGCGGAGCGCACGTTATGGATTGATGAAAAAGGTTCGAGCGTGGTTGTATAGAGTCACCAGAGAAGAGATAAGGTCGGTTTCGGAGTGGTTTTCTTTGGCAGCGGCCAGAGAAAACCACTGATTTTGCGGCACGCCGCGCGCTTCGCGCGCGTGGAGGATGGATTCAGGAATACAAAGCCGAAGATTTTTTGGAGGGAGGATTTTTTGGAGGGGAAATGCAAATGCAGATGCGACATACAGTAGAGTGCTTGCCCCACCCACCCGTGCGCGCACGTATCCTTTCGCTGAAAATAACTAATCAGCGAAGCTCCCTTTTTGTTGCGTCTTTTGATATAATTCAGAAGTAATCGTATGTTTTCCAACACATCGTTGATCTCCAATTCCTCAAAATTTATGCTAATCCTGGAACTTTTTGTTGCAATTTCTTTGACGTCGCAGCTGAAAGTGGATATGCTGTCTAGCGACAGCATATCCACTTTCAGGTAATAATTTTAGAAAAATATCCTTTTCTTGGCTCAAGATAAGGGTGTTTTGGCGACTGTGGATATCATTGATTCTTCACTCAACTGTTGATATCCTGTGGATAAGCAAGTAATTCCCTAGGCGTGAGGCTCCGTATGGTTCCTCTATATAGCGCTTGGGGTTTTGCTTTACCCAAAAAGCGAATTTTCCTCGATAATGTCCGGCTTGATGATGTTGTAGTAACTCTCGTCTCCATGTTCGTATTTACGGAAAACAGACCAAGAAAGCATATCGACAACTTGTAGTGATTTCTCCTGAGTCGGTGATTTTATTTCAATATCAATATCGAGCTTGTGGTTGTTCCTCACTTTGGTCTTGAGGTATGCGGTAAAATTTTGGTTCAAAAATTTGTTTGTCTCTCGCCGAGAAGCAACGAGCGAGATCTTTTCATCAATTGGAATCAGCTTTTTTGTACAAACTCGATCCAAAAGAATGTTCGTCACATAGTTGTATAGGATTTGTTTCTCGTCCTGTAGTTTTGAGTAAACTTTTCTCTTGTTCAAATAGATAACGATCACATTCGACGTATTGTTCTTGCGCACCATATTCAACAGTTTTTGACGCGTTCTCGGTGCCTCTTTGTATGCATGTAGCACGCCGTGATGGTTTTTCACTTCCAACTTCGAGAATCCTTTGAAGACCTTCTTGACCATTCTTTCAACCACTCTTTTGTCCTTTGCAAAAAGGAAGGTAATAACAAAAAACTTTGAAGTCTTCTTCTTCGTAAAATCGAAGCCAAGGTCGCCGCTCTCATCCAAGAAAATATAGGCCATATTCGTGTATTTCTGATGCCCCGTGCCGTTATATAATACAACTTATGCATTACTTCCTCTACGCTCGCAAAAGTACCGATGTCGAGGATAAGCAGGTACTTTCTATTGAGGCGCAGTTGGTGGAACTGCGTGCGCTCGCCAAACAGGAGGGTTTGGAGATCGCGGAGGAATTTGTGGAAAAACAATCAGCCAAGATGCCCGGCCGTCCATTTTTTAATGCGATGCTCGCGCGAATACAGAAAGGCGAGGCACAAGGCATTATCTGCTGGAAAATAGACCGGCTCGCTCGCAATCCCGTGGATGGCGGACAGATACAATGGCTCTTGCAGAATAGAACGATTACGCATATTCAGACGAATGATCGCGGATATTTTTCTGCCGACAATGTTTTGATGATGTCCGTCGAGTTCGGCATGGCTAATCAATACATCCGCGACTTGAGCGTGAATACGGCGCGGGGTCTGCGGCAGAAGGCGCGGCAGGGAATTTATCCCGGCCAAGCGCCGCTTGGCTATCTCAACGATCCGCTCACCAAGACGATTGCGGTAGATCGCAAAAAATCGAAAATCATTCGCGCCGCATATGAGCTGTACGCAGAAAACGGCTCGCGGCTCGAAGATGTCTCAGGTTTTCTTTTCGAGAACGGCATATATACGAAAGCGACGAAACGATGGAAAGACAGTGGCAATCGACCGCTTAAAAAAGATCAGGCAAAATTAATTCTCACGAATCCTTTTTATTACGGCCACTTCCGATACGGCGGCGAAATGTACGAAGGCACGCACACGCCCATCGTTTCAAAAGAACTTTTCGACAAAGTGCAAAAAGTGTCAGCGCTGCGCGGCAGATCGCAGCGTGCTACCAAGCAAGCGCAAGCGCTCTGTGGTCTTTTGAAATGCGGCGAGTGCGGCTGTAGTATCACCGCCGAGACGCAGAAAGGTCATATCTATTATCGCTGCACGAAAAAGAAAGGCAGCTGTTCGCAGCCTTTCGTACGCGAAGAAATTTTGGATTCGCAGCTCTCAGAGCTGCTTTCAAAATTTCACCTACCGCCGCATTGGGCGGCAGAATTGAATCGCATGGCTGATCGCGATGAAAAAGAAATCGCTCACACTACCGGCGCGTCCGTCCACGAGATGCGGGCGAACATTGCCGCTCTCGACGGCAAAATCGCCCGTCTCACCGATCTCTTTGTCGAACAGGATATTGAGCGCGACGAGTATCTGTCGCGCAAGCGTGAATTGATGTCCGAAAAGAAGTCAGTGCAGGAGCGAATCCTGCTTCTTGAACGCAACGGTGCCTTGTGGCTCGAACCCATGCGAGCATGGCTAAAAGACGCTTCAATGCTTGAAGAAATAGCAAAATCCCAAAACAACCCCTCCAAAAAATCCTCCCTCCAAAAAATCTTCGGCTCGAACCTCATCCTCCACACACGCGAAGCGCGCGGCGTGCCGCAAAATCAGTGGTTTTCTCTGGCTGCCGCCAAAGAAAACCACTCCGAAACCGACCTTATCTCTTCTCTGGTGCCGGGGGTGGGACTCGAACCCACACGTCCTTGCGGACAGTCGATCTTAAGTCGACCGCGTAAACCATTCCGCCACCCCGGCGTGCATCTTTTATAGCACGTCTTAGAGGTTTTTCGTGATGCCTGTAAGAAAACCCATGCTTCGCATAGGACCAGGTTTTCTTGCGGGAGAGGTGCGGGCCACCGCCCGCGCAAATCACGATGAATTCAAGACGCTAGAGCGTCTTGAATACTCCCCGTAAGTACTCCTTGAACTCACCATTCACTTCCGCATGGGTCAGCGCGAAGTCGACGGTCGCCTTGAGGTAACCTATTTTCGAGCCGCAATCATAGCGTGTGCCTATGAGTTCGACGCCGTATACGGGTTCTGTTTTGACGATCTCCTCGAGCGCGTTGGCGAGGCGTAGCTCGCCCTCGAAGCCGGCGGCTTGCTGCCGTTCGAGTTCTCGCAGTACGGCCGGCGTCACAATGTATTTCCCCGGCGCAATCAGATTCGACGGCGCGTCTGCTTGTTTCGGCTTCTCAACGAACTTTGTGATTTTGAAGACATTGCCTTCGACTGGTTCGACGCCGACGACACCATACGCGCTGACCTGATTTTCGGGGACGCGGGTGAGCGCGACGACCGTCGCTCCGTATTTTTCATGCACATCAATCAGTTGCTTGAGCGCCGGTACTTCGCCGGCGAAAATGTCGTCACCAAACATAATGCCGACCGATTCATCGGGCGCGATGAGATGCGCCGCCGCTAGAATCGCGTCGCCGTCGCCTTTGGGCGAGCGCTGACGGACGTAACTGATGCGTGCGATGTTCGAGATATCCTGCACCAGCTTGAGCGCTGCTTCTTTGCCACCAGCTTTGAGCGCGGTTTCGAGTTCGGGTGCTGCGTCAAAATGGTCTTCGATTGCACGCTTCGAGCGGCCCGTCACAAAGGTGATGTCGGTAATGCCAGAAGCAGCTGCTTCTTCGGCAAGGAACTGAATGACCGGCTTATCGATAATTGGAAGCATCTCCTTTGGCATCGCCTTGGTGGCAGGGAGGAAGCGCGTGCCCATGCCGGCAACGGGGATAATGCATTTGGTGACTTTCATATTGAGAATCCTGCTACGGAGAGGTGTTTTAGTCAATTGAGAGGTGTGGAGCAGAATTAGATTACGCGAAGCGAAAACTGGTCACACATAAATTGCTGGTGCAATTTTGCGCGACCCCGCCTCGCTAGCCAGCTAGCTCCGGCCTTGCGACGGGGCCCCACCCCCGTCTCACCTCGTGAGGCCACGGCGGGACTCGAACCCGCGCGTAAGAGTTTTGCAGACTCCCGTGTTACCCCTTCACCACGTGGCCGTAGCGACTAGCGTAACAGAAAACAGACAGATACAGAAGCGGACGGTGCCTAGGCACCGTCCGTAATTGTCGGGAAGTACTCGTCCGGGAAGTGTTCGATCTGCATCACATAGCTACATCCCACGTAGCGATACTGTCGAATGCCGCGCACTAACTCGTTGTAGCTCTGATATCGCTGCGACCGCCAGAATGTCCTCAAGAGGAACTCTTTCTGCATCTCTCCGGTAGCATCTCGGCAGAACACCGCATCCCGATCCGGAATGTTCGACACCGGTAGAATGGCCCACCGATACTCTTCGCCTTCTCCTGATCGATTTTTTGTCCCTACTACCAGTATGAATGGGTACATCTTTCACCTCCGAGAGCACCCTACTACTTCTTTGTAAGCTCATCAATACGTTGACGATTCTCTTCGCCGAGGTCGAGTTGGAAATCGACCGTCGGCACATCGCGCAGCACCGTCTTGTCCTTCAGATAATCATGGAAATCAGTGCGCAGACGTTTTAATTCCTTCAGCATGTCCACTTCGCGGCTCTTTGGCAGGACCGATACGAAGATGGTGATGTTGCGCAGATCCGGCGAGATGCTTCCGCGCGTCACAGTGATGAGCGCTCCGCCGGCACGCATATTCGCGGCGAGGAATTGTCCCGCTTGGTGCGTGAGCTCTTCTCCTACTTTATTCTGTCGGCGCGATGGCGCGCGGTAATTACTCATATTTCTTTTGTGAAATAACATTCGAGAACATCCCCTTGTAATACTTCGGTATCGCTCGTGATTTGTGCGCCGAATTCCCGGCCTTCCTCGGCGCGATCAACGGCCTGCTTGTTGGTCTGCAATCCGGTGATTTTCCCACGGCCTACTTCCTCTTGGCGTCTCATAATCTTTACGCTCGCGCCTTTTTCGATGCGACCGTCGAGAACGGTGCCGCCGACGAGATGCGCATCGCGCCTTGAAGAGAACTGCGCGAGGATCTTGGCACGGCCGAGCTTTTCTTCGACCGCTCGCTTGGGTGCGCGCTCCCGCATCAATTCCTCGATGCGCTCGACGAGTTTATAGATGATATCGAACGTCTCGATCTGGACGCCGTGCTGGCGAGCGGACTCGCGAGCAAGATTGTCGACCGGTACATCGAAGCCGAGGATGACAGCAGGCTGGGTCGAGGCGATCGATGCTTTCACATCCGCTTCGGAGATGGTGCCCACGCCGGAGAGTGCGACACGTACGCCCGTATATTCATCGCCGACCTTCGCGAGCTCGTGCATGATGCCCTCCAAGGAGCCCGTCACATCCGAGCGGATGATGACCGGGAGCCAGAATTTACCTGAGGTGTCTTCTGCAACGGAGTTCAGCATCGTACGCTCGAATGCCGGCCGGTTCAGTTCCGCGTCATGCTTGTTCTTATACGAGGTGAATTCCGAACCGACGACGGGAAGCTCGTCGAAGCCGTAGAGCGCGACCGGGGTTGAGAAGGTCGCTTCCTTGATGGTTTTCCCGAGATGGTTCTCCATGATGCGCACCGGTGCGATCGCGCGTCCGGCAAGGACTGCCATGCCGCTTTTCAGTGTGCCGTTATTGATGATGAGCGTAGCCGCGATACCGCGCTTCTCGTCGCGGTGTGCCTCGACGACGAATCCCGAGGCGTTCTCTGAAGTATCGGCCTTGTATTCAGCGAGTTCGGCGACCAGCAGGATGAGATCGAGGAGTTCGTCGACGCCAGCGCCCGTTTTGGCCGATACAGCGGTCCAAGGGATGTCGCCACCGAGTTTTTCGAGATAGATATGATGTTCCAAAAGGGAAGCCTGCGTGCGCGAGAGGTCGGCGTTCGGCTTGTCCATCTTATTGATGGCGACGACGAACGGCGTGCCGGATGCTCGGATACTCTCGAGCGCTTCAAGCGTCTGCGCTTTCACGCCGTCGTCTGCAGCGACTACGAGGATCGCGATATCGGCGATCATGGCTCCGCGCGCGCGGATTGCTTGGAACGCTGCGTGACCTGGCGTATCGATAAACGTGATTTTCTTGAGTTTTCCTTCGCGCTCGTGCTCTACCTCGTACGCTGCGACGTGCTGCGTGATGCCGCCAGCTTCGCGGTCAACGGTATTCGTCTTCCGTATGTAATCGAGGAGTGTGGATTTACCGTGATCGACGTGACCGAGTACGGCAACGATAGGCGGACGTTCTGTCTGAGCGGAATCTGTTTTCATAGGAAGTGCGGAGTCCCATAGGGGTTTAACCGCATGAGTATACGACAGATTCTGCTCCTTGTATACCTCCCGCACTCTGCTACGATGCCCGAATGTTCTGGCAGAAAAAACGCATCTATCTCGACCATGCATCATCGACGACTCCGATTCCGGAGGCGATTTCGGCAATGCGCGCAGCGGAGTCGCTCGTCGGCAATCCGGGCGGGATACATGCAGAAGCACTGGCGGCAAAAGACGCGCTCGAGCGCGCGCGTCAAGCAATCGCGCATGAGTTAGCCTGCAAAAGCAGAGACGTCGTTTTCACGAGTGGGCTTACGGAGGCGAACAATCTTGCGGTACTTGGAGTAGCGCGAAAACTGCAGATAAAAAATACATTCGAAGGGACGCACTGGATTGTCTCATCGATTGAGCACTCGGCGGTGTTGGAAAGTTTTGCGGAAATCGAACGGCTCGGCGGAAAAGTGACGCACATCAATCCTGACGATCGCGGAATCTTCTCACCAGAGAAAGCACTCCATGCGGTTCGAGAGAACACGGTCTTTCTTTCTATCGGTTGGGCGAATAACGAGACGGGTGCTGTGCAGCCGCTTCGCGATATTTCTCGAGCAGTGAAAGAGAAGCATCCTACAATAGTTTTTCATTCCGATGCCGGGCAAGCGCCGCTTTACCTCTCGCCGCAGGTGCATACGCTTGGCGTCGACCTTATGAGCTTCGGTTCGAATAAGCTTTACGGACCGCATGGCATCGGCGCTTTGTACGTTGCGTCCGGCGACAATCTTGCGCCCATCATAGTCGGTGGCGGGCAAGAGCGCGGGTTTCGCAGCGGTACAGAGAATGTGGCGCTTGCGGTTGGATTCGCGAAGGCTCTTGAGATTATTGCTCGTGAGCGGAAAGATGAGGCGGAGCGCTTGGAGGGTTTGCGCGGAAATCTCGCGCGCGAGATTTCCGCGCGCATTCCATCCGTCATCATAAATACGCCTTTGAAGCACTCGCTTCCGCATATGCTCAACATCTCCATACCGGAAATTCAGAGCGAATACGTCACGCTGTCACTCGACAGGGCAGGATTCGCCGTCTCGACGAAAAGCGCGTGCGCCGAAGGCGGTGCGAAAGCATCGCATGCCGTCGCAGCGCAAGGAGGAGAGGCTTGGCGCGCCGAAAATACGCTTCGAATCTCGCTCGGACGAGCAACACGCGCGTCTGACCTCCATCGATTCATCGAAGTGTTCGTGCGCATCCTCGCAAAGCAGCACTGATACTTGTTATTTTTCGCATCTGCATAGTAGTATGTAGTAATGGATATAGAGAAGCTGAACAAATCGCAAATCGTGCTTCTCACCCTCCTCGTGAGCTTCGTGACGTCGATCGCGACGGGAATCGTCACGGTTGCGCTCATGGAAGACGCGCCGCCGGCAATCACCCAGACGGTGAACCGCATCGTCGAGCGCACCATCGAGACGGTTTCTTCGGAAGGGCAGATGGCGGCCGTCGCAGAGGTATTACCGGCAGAGACCATCATCATCCGCGAATCAGATCTTTTGCCGCAGGCGGTGGCAGCTATCGAATCATCCGTCGTACGCCTCTTTTCCGGAGAACAATTTGTAGGTATCGGCATTGTTGTCGACGCGACGGGAATAATCGTCGCCGATTCGGACATTCCTGCCGGACAACTCTCCGCACTCCGCTCCGACGGCGTTTCCCTCCCTGTCGTCTCACTTGAGCGCCGCGATGGCGACTCGGTGGCGTATTTCCAAGCAAGTGCGGCAGGGGCTACGGCAGACGCCTCACAGGTTACGTGGACACCGGCACGCAGGGTAGGAACGGTGCCCGGCTTGGGTTCGACGGTCGTCGCCATCGGCGGCTCGAGCAGGACCCGCATCGCTGTCGGCGTCATCACGGCAACTTCAGGAACCACAGGCGATGATGCAGGTAGCTTCGTGGCAACTGACATCGCGCCTGCATCGTATGTCGCCGGCTCGCCGCTCATCACGACCAATGGGGAACTGGTGGGAATGGCGGTCGGTGGTGCAAATGGCGGATTTCTTGCGGCGAACAATATAGCATTGTATAATCAGAGTACGTCGGCGCAGTAAGCAGCGTCTGGCGCAAACCTCGCCATGACACCATTCAATAACTTCACGACCAAAGCCAAGGAAGCGATTCATCGGGCGCATCAGCTAGCCGTGGAGCGCGGACATAATCAAGTCTCGACCGCGCATCTTGTCGCGGCGCTTCTCATGCAGGAGGAGACCATGGTCCTCCCGATGCTCGATCAGCTCGACATCGATACGACGCATTTCCAGGATTCCATCATCGAGCTCATCGAAGGCGGCGGTGGCGGCTCTGCCGTCTCCCCGTCATTCCAGTTGTACCTCACGCCTGAACTCGTGCGCGTCTTCGAGAGCGCTCCGCGCATCGCCGCATCGTTCAATGATCAATTCGTCTCACCGGAGCATCTCCTCCTTGGCGTCGTCGAGCATCCGGGGCCGGTCGCGGAAGTCGTATCGCGCTTCCGCATCGATCGCGCCGCACTCGCTCGCATGCTCTCCGATATCAAAGAGGGCCGCATCCGCGACGTGGAGACCGAGAAGAAGCCGCGTGCGCTCGCACGCTTCGCCCGCAGCCTCACTGATCGAGCGCGCGAAAACAAACTCGATCCGGTCATCGGTCGCGATCTCGAGATTACGCGGGTCATACAGATCCTCTCGCGTCGCACCAAGAACAATCCCATCCTTATCGGCGAAGCGGGCGTCGGCAAGACGGCAGTCGCAGAAGGGCTCGCGACGCGTGTCGCCAACGGCGATGTGCCGGAGAGCCTGCGTGGTAAGGAAATCATCCAACTCGACCTCGGCCTCCTTGTCGCTGGCACCAAGTACCGCGGCGAATTCGAGGAGCGGTTGAAGATGGTCATGAAGGAAGTCGAGCGCTCGGAAGGGAAAATCATCCTCTTCATCGACGAGCTGCACACGCTCATCGGTGCAGGTGCTGCCGATGGTGCGCTCGACGCATCGAATATGCTGAAGCCCGCCCTCGCACGCGGCGAGATTCGCGTCGTCGGTGCGACGACTCTGAAGGAATACCAGAAGCACATCGAGCACGATGCGGCTTTTACGCGCCGCTTCCAGCCCGTCTACGTCAACGAGCCAAGCCTCGAGGATGCGACGGCAATTTTGCGCGGCCTCAAGAATAACTACGAGCTTTTCCACGGCGTGCACATCACCGATCAAGCTATCCAGGCTGCGGTGCAGCTCTCGAGCCGCTACATCACCGAGCGATTCTTGCCTGACAAGGCTATCGACCTCATCGACGAGGCCTCATCCGCGTTGCGCCTTTCGCTCGAGAACAAGCCGCCGAAACTTGAAGAAGCGCACCGTGCCATCATGCGACTCGAGATCGAGAAAGAGGCGCTGAAGAAGGAAGCTGAAGAAGGGGAGCCGAAAGCCAAGGCGCGCGTGAAAGCCATCGAAAGCGAAATCGCCGATCTGAAGGATTCAACGCACGAGCTCGAGCTCAAATGGAAAAACGAAAAAGAGACGCTTGGTATCATCAAGCGCGTGAAGGGAGAGCTCGATGAAGCACGTATCGAAGCCGAGCACGCGGAAGCGCGGAGCGATCTCACCAAGACAGCGGAAATCCGCTATGGTCGCATTCCGGCACTCGAAACAGAACTTGATACGGCGCAGAAGCGCATGAAAAAGCTGCAGGAAAAGCGCCGAATTCTCAAGGAGGAAATCACCGAAGAAGATATCGCGAGCGTCGTCTCTCGTTGGACCGGCGTCCCGGTTTCGCGCATGCTCGAAGAAGAGGCAGAGCGGCTCTCCAAGCTCGAAGAAGAGCTCAAGAAGCGTATCATCGGGCAGGACGAAGCGGTGCAGAAGGTGGCAGACGCCATCAAGCGCAGCCGCGCCGGCATCAGCGACCCGAATCGTCCCGTCGGCAGCTTTCTTTTCCTCGGACCGACCGGTGTCGGAAAGACCGAACTCACCCGCGCTCTTGCCGATATCCTCTTCAATAGCGAGAAATCCCTCATACGCGTCGACATGTCCGAATACATGGAGCGCCATTCTATCTCCAAGATGATCGGCAGCCCGCCGGGCTACGTGGGACACGACGAAGGCGGGGGACTCACCGAGTTGGTGCGCCATCGCCCATACTCCGTCATCCTCTTCGACGAAATCGAGAAGGCGCATCCGGAAGTCTTCAACGTGCTTCTGCAGGTCCTCGACAACGGTCGTCTCACCGATTCCAAGGGGCGCACGGTGAATTTCAAGAATACCGTCATCATCATGACCTCGAACATCGGCGCGGAACACATCGACCGCATGTCCGGCCTCGGATTCGCCGCAGGTGCGAGCGTCACCGAAGGCGAGCGTTACGAACAGGTGAAAGAAAAGGTGACGGGCTCGCTGAAAGAATTCTTCCGCCCGGAATTCCTCAACCGTCTCGACGAAATTGTACTCTTCAACATCCTCTCGCCGGAAGCCATGAAGGAAATCGTGAAGCTGCAGGTAGCAGAAGTCGTGAAGCGGCTCGAAGAGAAGCACATCGCGGTTTCGTTCAGCGACGGCGCGCTCGCACAGCTCGCCAAGGAAGGCTACTCGACACAATACGGCGCCCGCCCTCTGAAGCGCCTCATCCAGACAAAGATTCTCACGCCGCTTGCAAACATGATGGTAGCCCGTGGGGTGCTTGAAGGAGGCTCTGTCATCATCGACGTGAAGGGAGAGGAATATTCTTTCGAAGTGCGCAAAGGGGAGCGAACTCGTAGTCGCTCGCGAATGCGAGCAGAGGTGGGTGCTTAAGGCACTTGACTAAAACTATAGATGTAGTATAATGCTTTCTAGCTCGGTGTCATTTGGCATGGGCAGCAATTATTGGAGGTCATGATGGTTGAACGAGTCATAAATACACTCCTCGCAGCATTCGCCATCTCGCTCCTGACGGCGCAATTTGCCGCTCTGCCGGCGCCCGATGCAGCGTTCTGGATTACTCTTCTTCACGTCGGCTTCGCGGTCGCCCTCATCTTTGCCTTCATCGTAAGGCACGCGATGAGGCCATCCAAGCTCGAGCAGATCCACGGTCGGCGCTAACTGACCGGACATCTGCTCAAGAGGGTCGTCTACCAAGGCGACCTTCAAACTATTTCAGGGGTGTGCATTCTATGGTGGAGGGGAGTATGAATAATATGATATCTTATACAGATGGCTAGACGTTGGAATTCGAATGAAGAAAACTACTTCCGACACGAATTGAATAATCTCTACGTTCTGCAGAACAAATCGTTGCGAGAAGTAGCTACGGCATTGTGCGTATCTCAGCAGACAGTTTTCAAGCGCTTGCAACGGCTGGACATACCCGTCCAAAGACACAAAAAAGCCCGATACAACAATAAGACTGTTCACGTGAATGTGCCTATTGCATTTACTCCAGAGCTCGCGGAACTTTTTGGCATTTTGCTTGGTGATGGGCATATTTCGCGTTTTCAGGTAATAATCACTTTAGGCAGTCAGGAATCCGAATATGCTCAATATGTTCAAACGATATTGGAAATAATTTTCAAGTGTCAGGCGCGTATAGGGAAACGTGCCACGGGACATTTCAGTGTGTATGTAAGTTCGGTTGAACTTGCTGCGTGGTTAACAAAAATGGGCCTTGTAAACCATAAGGTGCGACAGCAAGTAGATGTGCCGATGTGGATACAGCGTAATGCGAAATTTTCAGCACGGTTCATACGGGGGTTCATTGATACGGATGGTTCAATCTATAAATTGCGATACGGCCTCCAGATTTCCTTTACCAACAAGTCCTTGCCCCTACTTCATTCTTTACAGAAGATGCTGAGAGCGCTAGGATACACTCCATCGGTGGTGAGCGCGTATCGGGTGTACCTCACGAAAAAAAATGACGTAGAGCGGTTCTTTCGTGAGATACAGCCAGCTAATACGAAGCATCAGCGTCGATACGCGGAATTGCGCGTCGGTACCCAAGCGGTCAAAGGGGGTGCGCTGTAGACGCATTGACTTCGGTCTTCGGGGGTTCGAATCCCTCTCGGCGCAATAAAAGAAAATTCCGGTTTCATGCCGGCATTTTCTTTTATTGGCACGAAGGAGAGTGCGGGGCACTCTCTGGGAGGGATTCGAAAGGAAACTCGGGGACCTGCCTAGTAGGGCGGGTCGAGTTTCCAGGGCCGAGAAATTTTGCGAGCGACGGCGAGTAAAATGTTCTTGGCCGATTCTCTCTCGGCGCAAAATCGTGGTCAGGCGGAGTTCTATTGCGACGGCAACAGAACGAGCGCTTGACCGAATTCGTTGCAGAAGCCCGGGTCGCGGAAATTAATTTGTGCCGGCGAACAAAATGTTCTTGGCCGAATCCCTCTCGGCGCACATAACTCTTGACTCTTACTGCGAATATTGCGGAACGCGCTTCAGAAATGAGCGTTTGAGCCACGCCCCGCCAACTTCATTGCGCGTCCATGCGCCGCTGGTAGTGTTCTGCCTTGGGTGTGTTCTCTATCGCCCTCCTTCGCTAACAGCAATGGAGATGTCTATGGCGAGAACGTCAGCGGCACGAATATCGAAAGCGAATCGGTGGCTTCGTTTGAATATTGTCGCCACTTTCATGGTGTTCGCATTCCTTGCGGCCATAGTGTTCGGCATGGGGAACTGATTTCGGATGTACATTCTGACCGATGGGAGCTCTGCTAGATTTCTGCAGAGCTCCTTTTCTTTTCCCCACTGCGAGGCCGGGAGAGGGGCGCCAGTGCTACAATTGCCGCATGACTAGGGCGGCGCGCTACTTCCTTGCAGGCTACTATGCCATTCTTTTCGGGTTGCCGGCGCTGGTTGCTGCGCAGGCAGGGATTCCGACGCGGCTTGTCCCATGCAATGGTGCCGTTGCGGGTAATAGTTTGCCGGCGTGCACGGTCTGCCACATCGCCGAGCTCGCACAGAACATCATAAATCTCGGCATTTTCCTCTTTGTCTTTTTCGCCGCGATTATGTTCGCATACGCAGGGTTTATGTACCTCACGGACCAGGCACTTCAGGGCCAAGCGCAGGCCAAGAAGATGTTCGGCCACGTGGCTGGCGGACTCGTCATTCTGCTCTCGGCATGGCTCATTGTGGATACGCTCATGAAGACGCTTCTGGGAGGCAATTTCGGCCCTTGGAACGACATCTGCCGGCCGCTCGGGCTCTAAAGGTCTACCCTGGTTGCAGGGCTGGGGATTCTCCGGTATAGTCTTGCCATGTCTCAGGACCAATTGATAATGCTCAAGCACGCCGCCACCGGGGAGGTGTATTGGACGCGCAAAAACCGCAAGCTCGTGACGAAGAAGATCGAGCTCAAAAAGTACTCCAAAAAGCTCCGCAAGCACGTCGTCTTCAAAGAGTCGAAGAAATAGCTTACGGCTTGTAGCTGGCCGCATGTAGCCCTATACTTCTCCACACAGGGCCTATAGTTCAATGGTAGAATAAGCGACTCCAAACCGCTTGATCAAGGTTCGAATCCTTGTGGGCCCGTTAAACACGAAAAAAAGTGCCTGCGCACTGTTTTTTCGCTTTAGCGGAAGTCGGACATTTTTCTTCAGTCGGCGAGACGGCCGAAACGTAGTCGAAGAAATTATCTGTGACCGATTCCTTCATCGCCAAAAAAGAAAAACCCCTGGCGCGAACGCCGAGGGCAATAAGCTCATCCGAGCTTGATGTTGTCGCACGCTAAGAGCGTACAGAATTTGTTGTTCTTGCGATACAGCGTGACGTACCGAGATAGATGCCTTGAGCCGACTGCGAGCGAGCGAGTGCCTCTATCGGCAACATACGGGCGATACCCTTCACCGATTGCTTCTGAATTGATTGGTTCCGCTCCTCGCTGGAGCTGATCGCCGCAGACTGCATCGTGCAGCTGTTGCAGCTTGGTTGTTTTTTTCAATCATGTGCACGGGCACGCCATTGCACCAGCTGATGTACTCCTTTCTTTCGGAGAACAATTCGATGGGAGCGAATCGTTGAATCAGGGATTTGGTCTCCATGATTATTTGTGACTGCGTGCATTCGCGCCGAAAACGGAAGAGCGCGCAATAGAGCGGCAGCTCATCGTTGACATCACCCATTCGGACACTATCCGCTTCGAGAGCGAAGAGGAATTCAAGCATCGTGAATCTCCGTACTTGTTTCTGCGAGACGCGCCGAAGCGCGCCTTTTCATACCTTACGATATTTTTCTCGAGTTGCCAATACTTTGTATGAATCTTAAAAAAAAGCGGTCGCGCCTGAAGGGCGCGACCGCGTGTATAGTGTCAGCCGATTGCTGCTTGGATTAACAACCAAAGCTGTGCTATCCACTGCACGATTCGGGCATGCAGATCGAAATATTGGTTGCCCGTGATGTATCCCCACGCCAGAAGACCAGTGAAAAGTTTCCATTGGATGATGGTGATGCCAAACGGACCGGCTCGGTCATCCTGCATAGAGAACGCATCATGCTCGATGCCGAGTTTTCTTCCGATTGCGTCGCCTGCGCGAATCATTCGTCGAAACTGATTGAAGCTGTATCGATCGCTCAATATGAACGAGAAACCGATGACAATGGCGATCCAAGGAATCGCCCGATGGAAAGCGATAGCCTTCGCATCGGAATTCCCAAATAGATGCGCGCCGAAGTATAGCGTGGCCAATCCAAGCCAGATAAACACACATCGCATAGAATGATCGGTGCGAAGCGTCCTCCACGATTGCATCTCGCTCACTAGTCCGAAATACTTGGTCTGTTCTCCTGAAAGCAGGGGAACAGATACCATTTTCCGCGGATCTGTCGTCATTCACGTTCTCCGTTGTTACGGCCCTCGAACAAGCCGTTGATACAATACAACAAAATGGGATTATGACAATTTTTCAGGATTCTTCCATGTAATTTCCGCATTCCGTCGCCAATACGTCTTCTGTCGCTTGGCATATTTCCAGATGTCGTGCTCGAGAGAGGCCAGCATCTCGGCCTTAGTAGTTTTTCTCTGTAACAGGGAAGCGAGGTGGCGATATTCGAGGCCGAGGGATTCCATTCGCTTGTATGAAAGGCCGCTTTTGTGGAGGCGCCGCGCTTCGGCCACCATGCCGGATTTCATGCGTGCGAGAAGGCGGGCATGTATCTTCTCGCGCAAGGGAATCTCGGCAGTCTTCATCCCGAGCCAAAAAACTTCATAATCGGGCAGGGGACTTGCGGGCTTTTTCATCTTCGGGACCTTCCCCAGAGCTTTGGCGATTTCTATCGCGCGTATGAGGCGAACCGGATTGTGCTGGTCGATGTCTTTAGCGCGCCGTGCGTCCATCTTTTTCAATATAGCGAATAGCTGGGGAGCCGACTTCCCTTTTAATTCCCTTCTCAATTCCCTGTTCGGTGGAACATCCGGAAGTGAAATTCGCCCGAGGAGTGCGTCGATATAAAAACCGGTGCCACCGCAAATGACGACCGACTTCCCTGCTTTCAGTTTTTTCTCCAGAATCGGCCGCGCTTTACGTACGTAATCATGAGCCGTAAAGACGCGCGTCGGCGAGGCGACATCCAGCATATGATGGGGAACGCCCGCCATTTCCCTTTTCGTAATTTTCCCGGAGCCGATATCTAGCCCGCGATATACCTGGCGGGAATCGGCTGAAATGACCTCGCCGCCCACTTTTTTCGCGAGCTTGACCGCATAGGCGCTCTTCCCGGATGCGGTCGGGCCGACGACGACGTAGATGCGGGGCTTCATAGGCGAACCGTATAAAAAGAAAGGCCGGACCGCAAGCGTGCGGTCCGGCCTCGATACCGTCAGTTATTCAGATAGGCACGGATAGCCTTGGCATCCTTTATCCGAATCAGCTTCGTTTCCTCGTAAAACGAAAGAACTTCGCTGAACTTTACAACGCTGGCCAAGGGAATGCCGCTATCAATTAGATTTTGCGCACCACCTTGTTCGCGGTCCAGGTAGACAGCGATGCCAGAGACTTCGTGGTTGGCATCACGGAGTGCTTTGATCGCATTCCACTTTGTATCTGCTCCCGTGATGAGGTCATCAACCAAGAGCACACGAAGCCGGCGTCCATCGCTGCCGCTTGCGGGCGGGGAATCCACCCGCATGTCCCTTCCTCTACCGACCTTCTTGAGACTGATATACGGGTACCCTTGCCGCTCACCTCGTACAATAGCTTCCGCGAACGGAGTCCCTGCGCGCGGGATGCCGGCAACAGCGTCGTATTTCATCTTCAATCGAGATGCGACAGCGACGAGCTCGCTGGCGATTGTCTCGACATGAGTCTGTTGCAGTGGACCCTCCTTGTTGTCGGGCGTCCGCAGATTGATGTAGAAAGGAGAGAGTGGTGCTTTGGGATTCGTATCGTGCAGCGCCAATCTAAAGCGGTCTTTCGTATCGATCTTCACCGCACCAATTCGATGCAATTCGCGAAGAAAACCCTGCGTTCGCTTTAGGAGCATTCTGCCCTCCTTTGGTTTAGTATCTCGGCCCTATTGACCGCGGTGAGGATAGCGCGGAAAGGGGATAAAAGAAAGCGGGCGGGCTTTTGATAAAAGCCCGCCCGCACAAACCTTAAGGATCTACACCATCGAGCGATTCGCCACTGCCGCGGCGATTTCCTCGGCGAATACTTGCGCCGCAGCGACAGGATCGTTTGCCTGCATGATCGGCCTTCCGATCACCAGGAAATCGGCGCCGGCCCTGATTGCTTCAGAGGCCGTCATAGTGCGCTTCTGGTCATCCAGCGGTGCATCTTTCGCGCGAATGCCCGGCGTGATGCACAGCAGCTTGTCGCCAATGACTTTGCGCACCGCATCGAGTTCGAGCGGCGAACAAACCATGGCCTGTACACCGCACTCGACGAGTTTCTCCGCGAAATACAGAACCTGCGATTGCGGGGAACGGCCATACATTTCCTGACATTCCTGTGCAGAGATCGAGGTGAGAACGGTCACACCAATGATCAGTGAATTGCCGCGGTTTTCGACAGCGGCTTTCACGGATGCCGTCCCTGCTCCCGCCATCAACGTGATGCCCCATGGCGCGAATTGGTGGACGGCGTTACTAACCGCCGCGCCCACGGTGTTGGGAATGTCACAGAACTTGGCGTCCCACATAACACGTTTGTTGTGACTCCTGACCAGATCGTGAGCCTGAACTGCAGCCGAGAATCGCGAGAGACCCATGGCCTCGAGCCCAACTTTTACCCCGCCCAGATGCGGCAAAGCTTTAGTGAGCATCTCCTCGTCTGATGTTTCGAGTGCTCTCTTATCGAACGCAAGTAGTATCCGATCGCGCGGATTAATTCTCGCCATAACTATCTCCTGTTGCTGCTATTGACTCTAGGCAGCCTAGCAGAACCGCCATAGAAAGGCTAGAATCCTCATCAAGCCGGAATGGCGGAATGGTATACGCACACGACTCAAAATCGTGCGGGGGCAACCCCTTGAGAGTTCGAGTCTCTCTTCCGGCACAAAGCGAGGCACGAGACTTTGTGCCGGAAAGGGCAGCGCCTGCGCGCTGCCTGTGAGAGACTCGAAAGGCGGAGCGATGCCGAGCCAGCAGGCGAGGCCGCGAGCCGGGGTCGCGGGATTTTCGAGTGGCGGCGAGAAAATACCCGTGACCGAGTCTCTCTCTTCCGGCACTAAAATAGAGCGTGATATAATCGTGCCCATGGACCCCAAACAGCCTATCTTCAGTTCGATCTATTGGGTCGAAGTCGACCGCATCAAGCCGAATCCGTTCCAGCCGCGTAAGGAATTCGACGAGGACGCGCTCAAATCGCTTGCCGAGAGCATTCGCCAGTATGGTGTATTGCAGCCGCTCACGGTGACGAAGCGGGAAAGCGAGATCCCAGGCGAGGGCATCAAAGTGGAGTACGAGCTCATCGCTGGAGAACGCCGTCTGCGAGCATCGAAGCTCGCCGGTGTCGCGCAGGTACCGTGCGTCATACGCACCAATGAAGACAGCGACCAGATGAAGCTTGAGCTCGCAATCATCGAGAACTTGCAGCGTGAGGACTTGAATCCGGTGGACCGCGCCAAGGCCTTCAAGCAGCTCGCCGAGGCGTTCGCTCTGAAGCATGGAGAGATCGGCAAGAAGATCGGCAAGAGCCGCGAGTACGTCTCGAACACGCTCCGCATTCTCAACCTTCCCGAGACAATGGTGAAGGCGCTGCAAGACGGGGAAATCGTGGAAGGGCACACGAGGCCGCTTCTTATGCTCTCCGATAGGCCAGCCGAACAGAAGACGCTTTTCCAGGAAATCCTTATGAAGCGACTCAATGTGCGCGATTCCGAACAGATCGCACGGCGTATCGCGCTCGAGCGAGCGCGCAAGACTGACCTCACACCGGAGCTGATGATGCTCGAGAAAGAGCTTTCCGATAAACTCGGCACGCGCGTGCGCATCGAGAAATCTTCTTCCGGAAAAGAGAGCGGGAAGGTGATGATCGAATTCTTCTCCGTCGATGACCTCACGAATATCCGCCGCGCGATTTCAGACCCGATGGCGGCCGCTGTCGAAGCGAAACATACGACTGAGGTAAATCGTGTGCGCGGGATAACCTTTATCCCGAAAGAGCCTGTGGAGATTCCGATTGATGAACCGGTAGTAGCTGCTGATATGCCGGAACCTGCGGTAGAGCCCGCAACGCCGGCGGAAGTAGCTGAGAATCCCGATGTAGCGCCGCAAGCCGAGGCGCCGAAGACCGAAGAGAAAGCGATGGAAGAGCCAGCCGAAGACTTGTATTCGGTGAAGAATTTTACGGTGTAGCGCGGTGTATACTGATGCCGGAAATGCGTGCTGTGCGCATACATGAAAGGTTTCGACAATGGCACAAGCGAGAGAGAAGTGGGTACCGCAATCTGACGAGTTGCCGCGATGTCCTTGGTATGGCGGCATTCTGGCTGAGAATACGATGTTTGTCAGTGATGTGAATCAGTGCCCGCACTCGCGGATTGCGGAGTGTCCGCGCGCAAGCATCGGCATGCGCCCCGAGAGTGCAGATTGCACGTGGGCGAGTCGATCGTTACCCGAGCGTGTCGTCAGATGCGCGACCGGCGAAGAAGTCAATTCTGTGGAATGGACCAGGCGAGTCGCCGAGCGACTGTGAACGAAGGCCCGCGCTACACGAGCGCGGGCCGTTTCTACACTCTCTTTTCAGCCGAAAGCGCCGCGCGGATCATCTTGCGCGCGAGCGTGGTCTTCGCCATGTCGTGCCATTTGCGCGTCGGTTTTCCTGCCGGTTTCGTGATGATCTCCACGATATCGCCATTGCGAAGTGCGGAATCGAGCGAGACCATCTTGCCGTTCACTTTCGCGCCGCTCATCCTGTTGGCGATTTCCGAATGGATGTTGTAGGCGAAATCGATCGGCGTCGCGCCGAGCGGGAGGTCGATGACATCGGCTTTCGGCGTGAAGACGAAGACGCGGTGCTGGAAGAAATCGCTCTTCAGCGTATCGAGATATTCCTCGTGTTCGTCAGAGCCGACATGCGCGTGCGCGAGCTCTTTCACCCAATTGGGGATGTTGCCGTGCTTGCTTGGTTCGGCGGCAGGGACGGGCGCCGCGCGTCGCACGAGAGGAATGAACTGGCGGATCCACTCGATACCGCCGCCGCGTGACCCTTCCACGTATCCCAGCACTTCCTTGTAGGTGAGGTGCGATGCGATGCCGAAGAGCGCTTCGCGATGTTGCGTCTCGGTGCGGATCTGGATTTCCATCGCGCCGCCGTCACCGGTATACACGGTCGTGTGGATGGATTGGTAGCCGTTGGGCTTCGGGAAGGCTATGTAATCCTTGATCTTTCCTGGCACCGGTCGCCAGTGATTGTGGATGACGCCGAGCGCGCTGTAGCAATCGGCGACGGTGGGAACGATGATGCGCAGGGCGAGGATGTCGTAGATTTTCGTGATATCCCAATCTTTTCGCTCCAATTTGCGGAAGAGAGAGTATACGCCTTTCACACGTGCCTCCATTTTGAACGTGCGGATTCCCGCGTCCGCGAGCTCCCGCTTCGCATCTTTCTCCATCTTTTCGAGGCGCTTTTCGTTTTCGGTCTTGCGCTCTTTCAGGAGTTCATGCGTCTTTTCGTATTCGGCAGGATACGCGTATGGGAAGCAGGCATCCTCGAGCTCGGTCTTTACGATACTCATACCGAGCCGGTCGGCGATCGGTGCGTAGATCTCAAGCGTCTCGAGCGCGATGCGTGCCCTCTTGTGTTCTGGCACGTGCTGAAGCGTCTTTGCGTTGTGGAGGCGGTCCATCAGTTTAATGATGAGGACACGGATGTCTTCGGCGGTCGCGGCGAAAAGTTTGCGCAAGGATTCCGTGTGGCGTTCCATGCCGCGATACCGCAGGGCGCCGAGCTTGGTGACGCCGCGCACGAGGGAAAGCACCTCGGGCCCGAATTCGGATTCGATGGTTTGCGCAGTAACTGCTGCGTCTTCCATGGTGTCGTGAAGGAATCCGGCAGCGATGGTCGGGGCATCCATGCCGATTTCTGCCAGAGAAAAGCCGACTTCCGAAGTGTGGATGAAATACGGCTCGCCGGAATAGCGTTTTTGAGGGGCGTGTGCGTTCTCGGAGAATTCGTACGCTTTGCGGACGAGCGCTTTCCCGGCGTCATCCGCACCCTGCATAGCCGCCAGGACTTCATCGATGGATTTGACGGCAGACATGTGCCGTATCATACTCCTCTTCGGCTGAGGCTCAAACAGGAGGAAACCTATGGCCAAGTCGTTGGATCTCGAGGGTTTTACACCCGAATTCCGGAAACTGATCATTTCGACGTCACCGCTCGCACCGAAACCCGATGGTACGCATCGTGATGTCTTGCTCACGGAACGCATCCATATCGCGCTCGCAGCGTGGCTGGCGAAACAGAAAGCCGGTAGTTCTGGGGAGTATGCCTGATGCGACAGCGACTACGCTTGAAGGGAAAGCCGGTCAGACATAAAGCGAAAGAATGCTGTCCGACCTGTGATAGGGAACGTAGCGGCACCGATCAGTGGTGTCATGGCTGTTTCCGTCGACGGGTGTTCAAGCCGATCGAAAAAGCGACGTCACAGCGACGTTGAACTGAGGCGCGACGAAGTCGCGCCTCTTATTTTTTTTTGTCGCTTGCGCGCGTGTCACGGTCGCATATAGTGAAGGTAGGCAGAATTCAGGAGGATGACATGCTTCGTAAGACACTGTTCGCAGTAGCTCTGCTCGCGTTCTCGATCGTCTCATCGAAGGCTTCAGCCGACGATATCGCGAAGAAGGAGGCCTACTTCAAGGCTCTCTACGACAATTCCGACTTCTGGGGACAGACCTATGTCCGTTTCCCGAACGGCCAGATTTATATACATGGTCCGTTCTGGGGCAAAGCATTAGGCCCCTTCCTCGGCAAGTACGGGAATCTGATGGTGATATCGCACTGCGCAAATTACGGCCATCTGCATATCCGGGATGATGCGCATATCTATCTCGCGAGTAAGCCGGTCGAATTCCTGACCGATGGCTTCGCGAAAGCGGAGTACAAGATGCAGTGCACGTTAGGGAAATACACGCAGCACGCGTGGGAAAATCCCACAATCGTCGCGAGCCGCTGAGGCCACGACAAATATGAACAAGGGCGCGACGAAAGTCGCGCCTATTTCTTTTTGGATTTCGATTCCTCTTTCTTATGCGGGTTGTGGTTGGGGCACGTTTTCAACGAACAACGTTCGGGGATTGTTTTCGTCCCTTCCATCATCAAGCTTCCGCATTCTTTACATAGCTTGCCAGTCGGACGCGCCTTAATGGCGTTCTTGCAGTCGGGGTAATTGGAGCACGAGAAGAACGGGCCGAAGCGACCACGACGTTCTACCATCTCGCCCGTCTTACAGGTCGGGCAGGCGACGCCGGTCTTGGATTTCGCTTCTTCCTCCGGATCCTTCTTCACGAATTTGCACTTCGGAAAGTTGCTGCACGCGATGAACATGCCAAAGCGGCCATCGCGCTGCATGAGTTTGCCGTCTTTGCATTTCGGGCAATCTTCGCCGATCTCTTTCGGCGGCTCGATGATTGAGCCGTCTTCCTTGCGAGCGCCCAAACACTCGGGGAATTTCTTGCACGACATGAAGCGGCCGTTCTTGGAAAGCTTGTAGACCATGTCGCCGCCACAGGTAGGGCAGGTGAACTCGACAGGCACGGGTCCCATGTTCGTGATCTTTTCAATCTTATTTTTTGCTTTTACCGCTTTGTTGAACGGGGTATAGAACGTCTTGAGCGTCTTCGCGTACTCGCGCTTGCCTTCGGCGATCTCGTCGAGCTCGTCTTCCATCTCCGAAGTGAACGTATCGGAAATGTACTCGCCGAAATGTTCTTCGATGAACGATGAGACGACGTCTCCCGTGTAGGTAGGGATGAGCGTGCGGCCCTGCTTTTCGACGTAGCCGCGAACTTCAAGCGTGGAGATGATGGATGCGTAGGTAGACGGGCGGCCGATGCCGCGTTTTTCGAGTTCCTTCACGAGGCCGGCTTCGGAATATCGCGCCGGTGGCTGCGTCTCTTTTTCCGTCGTGTGCGCTTCGATGAGGGTCAGGCTGTCTCCTGCAGTCACTTTCGGCAGCTCGACATCCTCGCCGCGCGCCGCTGGATCGGCTTTCAACCAGCCTTCGAAGATGACGCGCGAGCCGGTGACGGTGAAATCGGGAATCGAGTGGCCATGGACGTTGGTCGTTATTTTCGAGCGCAGAACCTTCGCGTCGGTCATCTGGCTCGATATGGCGCGAGCGCGAATGAGCTGGTAGAGCCGCTTCTGATCATCGTTGTGTCCGGCCGAGCGCGTGTGCGGGTTGGTCGGGCGTACCGCTTCGTGCGCTTCCTGTGCGCTTTTCGATTTCGTCTTGTACACGCGCTCTTGAGCGTAGCCGTCACCGAATTCGCTCTTCACCACGTGGAGCATCTGCGCTTGCGCTTCTTTCGAAAGATTCGTCGAGTCGGTACGCATATAGGTGATGAAGCCGGCTTCGTACAATTTCTGCGCGGCTCGCATGGTACGCGATGGCGCGAAGCCGAGGCGAGTGGATGCGACCTGCTGGAGTGTGGAGGTAGTGAACGGCGCGCGCGGGCCGCGATTCTGTTCGGACTCTTCGATCGAGACGACGTGCCAGTCTTTCGATTGCGCGGCGTCATAGATGCGCTTGGCTTCTTTTTCGTCTCGCGGCTCTTCGACGCAGGTGACGGTGAATTGCTCGCCTTTCTTCGTCTTCACATCAGCAGCGAGCACCCAGAATTTTTCGGGGATGAATGCGCGGATCTCGCGCTCTTTCTCCATGATGATACGCAGGGCAGGGGATTGCACGCGGCCGGCGGATAGGCCATAGCGCACCTTTTTCCACACGAGGCCCGAGAGATCGTAGCCGAAAAGGCGATCTAGGACACGGCGCGCTTCTTGCGCGTAGACGAGCTCCTTGTCGATCATGCGGGGATGCGCGAGCGCTTCTTGCACGGCCTTCTCGGTGATCTCATGGAAGACGATGCGTTTCGGCTTCTTCAATTTCATCGCTTCGGCGAGGTGCCACGCAATGGCTTCGCCTTCGCGATCGGGGTCTGTCGCGAGGATTACCTCGGTCGCCTTTTTCGCTGCTTCGTGGAGGAGATCGATGACCTTTTGCTTCTCGGTGACGATCTGGTAGCGCGGCTTGAAATCATTTTCGACATCGACGGCATCTTTGTTGCTTTTGGGAAGATCGCGAATGTGGCCCACTGACGCACGAACAACGTACCCCTTGCCGAGGTACTTTTCGATAGTCTTTGCTTTTGCGGGTGATTCGACGATTACCAATTTCATACATCTATATGTGCCCGACAGGGCATAGGTTGTATTAGATACACTACAAGACTACCATGTGTCAAATAGGGTCGGGGATAAACGGCAGAATCATCCTTGCAAATTCATGAATGTGTGTTACTATACTACACGGAATCGGCGCGTGGGGCGCCGGTTGAACACTCTACGGAGGGACGGGGATGGAATACGGTTCTGACTTCTGGATTGCGCTGACGTTCGCACTGGTGTTTATCGCCTGTGCAGCGGCAGCATCGTATGCACTCGTGCGGATGATCGAGAGAGCGGGAGAATGGGCTTGGTATAAGCTCAGCATGAGGAACCAAAATCATAAAAGTGGACAGCGCTTCTGGCGCTTCATGCCACGAGATCATCTCAACAATTAAAAAGGGAGGCAAACGCCCTAAAAAATCCGTCAAAAAAACTCAAGCTCGGCGCCTCACAACGCCGAGCTCTTCTTTTATGAGGCCTTTTATTTCCATCATTGAGAGCAGAATGTTTGCGTCGGCAATCGGGAGTGCGAGACGGGTGAGCACTTCGTCGCGAGAGGACGGACTCGCAATGATATCGAAGACAAGGCGTTCTTCTGCGGAAAGATCACTGCGATCGATATCGTCGAGCGCATCTTCCGTTTCGATGCCGAGCGCGCGGAGGATGTCCGCTGGCTCGGTCGCGGCTTGCGCACCCAATTTCAAAAACTGATGCGTGCCTTTCGAGGTGGCGCTGAAGATTGAACCAGGCAGCACGAGCAGTTCGCGATTGTAATCGGTGGCGAATTTCGCGGTGATGAGCGAGCCTGATTTCTCTTTGGCTTCGATGACGAGGGTGGCATGTGTGAGACCGACCATGATGCGGTTGCGCGCAGGGAACATGAAATCACGCGCCGTCTCGTCGGGTTCGAATTCGGAGAGGTGCGCACCACCGGCCTTGATGATTTCTTTCGCAAGCGCGACATTAGCTTTCGGATACATGGCTGCGTATTCCAATCCGGAGCCGGGGACGGCGATGGTCGGCAATCCGGCGTTTAGTGCAGATTTGTGCGCGCATGCATCCGCGCCATAGGCGAGGCCGCTCACGATGACGATCGGGTAGCCACGTAGTCCTTCGATGAGATATTCACACGCCTGCTTGCCATAGGAGGTGAGAGCACGAGAGCCGACGACGGCGAGCCACTTCCATTCGAGCGGCGGCAGTTCTCCGCGCAGATACAACTGCTCCGGCGGGTGCGGGATCTCGTTGAGGAGCGGCGGGAAATCGTCTGGTCGCAAACGCGACAGATCGGATGTCATCGCACAATCGTACCATTTGCTTTCTTTGAAGCCGCTACGATGCTATATTTCTCCAATGTATTCGGCCCGCTACAAGCTACCGGCTACCAGCTACAGGCTATGTTAGATATCAAATTCATCCGCGAGAATAAGGACATCGTAGCGATGGGTGCCGCGAAGAAGCACATCGAGATCGATCTCAACCGCCTCTTAGAGCTTGACGATAAACGCCGCGAATTGCAAAAAGCGGTCGAGGAGAAGCGTGCAGAACAGAACAAAGCCTCTGAAGAGATTGCCAAGCTGCAACCAGAGGCGCGCAAAGACTACATCGTAAAGATGGCGGAGGTGAAAAAGGCCATGCAGGAGAGCGATGCGCAGCTCCAGGAAGTCTTGAAAGAGTGGCGAGAGCTGATGGTGCGTGTCCCGAATGTGCCCGACATGACGGTGCCGGACGGCGAAAGCGATGCCGACAATCAGGAAGTGAAGACGTGGGGTGAGAAACCGAAATTCGATTTCGAACCGAAAACCGCATCAGAGCTTCTCGTCATGAACGACATGGCGGATTTCGAACGCGGCGCGAAAGTCGCCGGCTTCCGCGGCTATTTTCTGAAGAACGACGGCGTGCGACTTTTGTGGGCACTCGAGCGTTTTGTGCAGGAGAGGTTCATGTATCGCGAAGGATTCCAGCCGATTATCGTGCCGTCGCTTGTGCGCAAAGAGCCCTTCGTCGGTACGGGATATCTGCCGCAATCGGAAGAGGATTTGTATAAGACGCAGGACGGTGAGTATCTCGCGGGAACGGCCGAGGTGGCGGGCATGGGGTACTACATGGACGAAATTCTGGAGAAGAAGGATCTGCCGATCAAATTCTTCGCCTACAGCCCCTGCTTCCGACGTGAAGCCGGATCGCACGGCAAAGATGAAAAGGGAGTTTTCCGTGTGCACGAGTTCGTCAAATACGAGCAGGTGGTCCTTTGCGAAGCCAGCCATGAGGAGAGCGTCCGCCACCACGAAGCGATTACCGCGAATTCCGAGGCGCTTCTGCAGGAATTGAAGCTTGCATACCATGTCGTTCTGAATTGCGGTGCTGATATCGGTCTCGGGCAGGTGAAGAAATACGATCTCGAGGCGTGGATGCCGAGCGAGAAGAAATATCGCGAGACGCATTCCGCGTCGTATTTCCATGATTTCCAGACCCGTCGCCTGAATATCCGCTACCGTGAGGATGATGGGACGCTGAAATTCGTGCACTCTCTGAATAACACCGCGCTGGCGATGCCACGCATCCTCGCGCATATCTGCGAGAACTACCAACAGAAGGACGGGACTATCGCGGTGCCGGAAATATTGCAGGTATACTTGGGGGGCAATGCCGTCATCGGGAAGACACATTCTTGATTTTTCTAAGAAAGGCCCGAGCCGTGGGAAGGCTCGTGGGCAGATGGAGCCGATGTTCGATAGGCCTCCGAAGAAAGATGGGCCGAAATCGAAGCCGGAGCGATTGCGCGTGAAGCGTCGCCGGCAGCGCATCTTCATCGGCGGTCTGGCCGGCGTCGCTCTCCTCGGATCTGTCGTCGGAATTGGGGCTATTTCGCATCTTCCGCGGCTTGCGATTACGGCCGTTGAAGTGAAAGGAGCCGCGGCATTGCCGCCGGAGAGCCTTGTCGCATCGGTGAAAGCGGGGCTCGCGAGCGATGAGCTTCGACTTTTTGCCAAGGACAATATATTCCTGTATCCGAAGCGCGTACTCGAAGCTGCGCTAGCGCACGATTATCCGCGCATCAAAGACGTCTCGCTCTCGCGGCAGTCGCTTCTCGCGCAGGCGGTGGTCGTAACCGTGAAAGAGCGGCAGCCGTATGCGCGGTGGTGCACCGGTGCGATTACTGCTCGGGCGTCGGGCAGCACGTGTTACCTGATGGACGCGGCAGGTTTTATTTTTGCCGAGGCGGCAAGCGAGGCCACGGCTGTTCCGATCGAGTTTCGCGGCGGGTTGGTCACCGATCGCGCACCGATAGGACAATGGTTCTTGCGGGGCAGACTCGCGTCTGCTGTCGCGCTGATGGGCAAACTCGCGGCGGCCGGTCATGCTCCGATAGGCTTCTCGGTCGAAAGCGAGCGCGATCTCGCCATCGCACTCGGCACGGGCCCCATTCTATACGCGCCGTTCAGTGAAGATCCCGACGCGCTCGTGCAGACGCTCGAAACGGCGCTGAGGGCCGAATCGCTCGAAGGACGGATCGGGACGCTAAGTTATATCGATCTGCGATTCGGGAATCGCGTGTACTACAAATAAGTATAAAAAAAGGCGGCTCCGCAGAGCCGCCTTGGAAGTATCGCGCGGGCAACGGTTACGCCAGCGCCTTGTGTACGATACCATCGTCGGTACGTATTTCCTCGATGGTGAGGACGGTACCGGGTGCGTGATGTCCCATAAGAACTCCGAAACAGACGAACGCCTTCAGGGGCTTTGCCGTCGTATCTTCGGGCTGCAGGAGCATCCAGGACAAACCGGTGGTAAGCGGCGTGTGCGCCAGAACGGTGTGCTTGCCAAGCGAACGTCGTATCGCATTCGTGCCGCGCAGAAGTGCGCTGAACGCGAGTTCCTTGGCTTCCGCAACAGTCATCTCTTTCTTCGTTTGAACCAATTCACGACGCGTGCTTAGCGCGTTCATACTGTTTCTCCTTGTGTCGTGATTAACATATTCAGAGTACGTTGCTTTCAGGATTATGCAAGAGCTGGTATGGTGCCCGCATGGACGATTTCTGGGGAAAACTGCCGCGCCCCATTTTTATACAGGCGCCGATGGAAGATGTGACCGACGCCGCGTTCCGGAAGCTTATCGCACGCACGGGAAAGCCGCATGTGATGTTTACCGAATTCACTTCGGCAGATGGTCTCGTTCTCGCGCCGGAAGCGGGTCAACGGGCGCTGCGTGCAAAGCTGCTGTTTTCGGAGGGAGAGCGGCCGATCGTCGCGCAGCTTTTTACCTCGGTGCCGGCGCATATGGAAGCGGCGTCGAAATTGTGCGCGTCTTTGGGCTTCGACGGCATCGATATCAATATGGGCTGCCCGGACAAGGCTGTGGAGAAAAGTGGGTGCGGTGCGGCGCTTATAAAAAATCCGTCGAATGCGCGAGCGCTGATTCGTGCGGCGAAGACGGCGGGCTTGCCGGTTTCCGTGAAGACGCGTCTCGGTTACAACTCCGATGAGCTCGAGACGTGGCTACCGGAATTGCTTGCCGAGGAGCCGGCCGCGGTGACGCTGCACGCGCGAACGCGCAAAGAGATGTCGCTGGTGCCGGCGCGATGGGAGCGGGTGAAAAGAGCGGTGGAGATTCGTGATGCGCTCGGCTCGAAAGCGCTGATCGTGGGTAATGGCGATTCTGTGAGCGTGGACGACGCACGCGAAAAGGCGGCGGAGACCGGATGCGATGGCGTCATGCTTGGCCGCGCGATTTACGGCAATCCGTGGTTGTATGCCGACCGCCCAGAGCCTCCGACGGCAAAGGAGCGTATCGACGCGCTAGTTGAGCACATCCGTCTTTTCGACAAGATCCTCGGCGACATTTCCAATTTCGCCACCATGAAAAAGCATTTCAAAGCGTATATTTCCGGATGGGATGGGGCGAAGGATTTGCGGATACGGCTGATGGAGACGACATCTGCGAGCGACGCCATTGCGTGTCTCGAGTCCGTACGGTAACCTCCATACAGAGAATGAATTTTGATAGAGGGGATGCGAGATGACATATCGCGAAAAAGATGTACGTATGATGGCGCTCGCCATACGGCGTATGCACGATCAGATTTCGGTGCCGTTGCTTGCTCGGCGTCTTGCTGTCGATTGTGACGAGCTGCGAGACCGAATCGATCGATGGCCGGCGCTTCGGCGGGAATTCGTCTTCAGCGGATATCGGAAATGCACGAGCGAACGCTATGTCGCTGCGATGGAATTGCTCCTTTCGAGAAAGCTACTGATCACTGATGCGCGAATCGCCCACGTATGCGGGACGACTCCGGAAGCAGTGAAAGAATGGCGGTCAAAGCATCGGCGCATGGTGCGACACTTTTACGTGCTGACTGATCCGGAAATTCGCAAACATCATCGAGTGCGATTCGTGCTCTGGATAATCGCCGCTGCGAAGTGCCACGGGAAGAAACCGAGCGTCGACGAATTAGCATCACGCATGGAAATTTGTCGCGAGACGGTCTTCCGGCTCTTGCATGAGTATCCGTTGCTGAGAAGGGCATACGAAAGCTGACTGATGGGCGTGCGAAAGCGCGCCCATTGTTTTTGCTATACTGTCCGCCATGGCGAAACAGGAGATGCGGCACCAGACACTCTATCGCGCGCATCGTCCGCAGGAGTTCAAAGACGTGCGCGGGCAGGCACATGTGACAGATGTGCTTGCCGCGGCAGTGAAAAATAAGAAGATCGCGCATGCATACCTTTTTTGCGGCTCGCGCGGGACAGGGAAGACTTCCGTCGCGCGTATCCTCGCGCGCGCTTTGGGCGTGAGCGACAAGGATCTGTACGAGATAGATGCCGCATCGAATCGCGGTATCAACGAGATCCGCGAGCTTCGTGAAGGCGTGCACGCGATGCCGTTCGAAAGCCCGTACAAGTTTTACATCATCGACGAAGCGCACATGCTCACGAAGGAAGCGTGGAATGCTTTTCTGAAGACACTCGAAGAACCGCCGGCACACGTGATTTTCGTGATGGCGACGACCGAACGCGAGAAAGTGCCCGACACCATCCAATCGCGCAGCGAGATCTATGTGTTCAAGCAACCGACACGCGATGTGTTGGCGGAGACGATAACGAGCGTCGCGAAGAAGGAAGGGTACTCGATGGAGAAAGGTGCTGCGGAACTCATCGCCATGCTCGCCGACGGCTCGTTCCGCGATGGCCTTTCGATTCTGCAGAAAGTTCTCGTGGTCTCGGACGACAAAAAGATGGACGTCAAAGAAGTGCTGAAAGTGACCGGCGCGCCACAAAGCGAAGTCGTGCGGCAGATACTCGGCTCGCTTGCTAACGGAGACACTTCTGCGGCACTGGCAGCGCTTCAAGGCGCGATTGCAGATAATATCGACATCCGCACTCTCACCCGATTCCTCATCCACCGACTGCGCATCGCGCTTCTGATGCGGTATGCGCCGGAAATCGCTCACGAGTTTTCAAAGGAACTCTCTGAAGACGATGTAGCATTCGTCACCGGTATCTCGAAAATCTCGAGCATCAATTCCGATATGCTCCGCTCGCTCCTCGAAGCGCACAGCACGATGACCTACTCAGCGGTGCCGCATCTGCCGCTCGAGCTCGCCATCATCGATCTCCACAAAAAGGAAAACGGCGCTCAGTGAGCGCCGTTTCAGCTAATTGCGCACGCTCCAGAGTGCGCAGAGCGGACGAAAGAAAAGTCGGCCGAGGCCGATCACGAGAAGAATCGCGAGGAGCACGAGCACATCATCGGCAAGCGGATGTTCGACCATCAGCATCGGAGCGAATCCGAAGAAAAATCCGAGAAAGGCTCCACCCAGGCTGATTTCAGTGAACTCCCGCAGCTCGTGATCATTCTTGTAATTTTCCTCGATGAGGAGCCAGAAGAGGTACAGATTCATCGGTATTCTCCGCTGTTATTACCGCCAGCACCATACCACACCTTGCCATACCCGGCAACATCCGGCTTGGTGACGAGATGGTCATTCGTCTAATGGTAGAAAATGCTACCATTAGACGATGAAAACGGTTTGGAATCAGGGTTTAACGAAAGGTTCCCACTCTTCGGTTCTACGCATATCAGAAGCGCGGCGAAAGATCGATAACTTCAAGGCATGGCGAGACCGCATGCGTGATGCCGGAATCATCAAGTCGGAATACTATCCATTTGAAAAGGATGGCAATCTTGCCGAGCTGATCGGCGTCGTACTCGGAGACGGGCACATTGCGAGATTTCTGCGCTGCGATTGCCTGCGTATTACCGCGAATGGCGACAATGTTGGATTTGTGCGGCGATATAGTCGATTAGTTCGAACGATATTCGGAAAGGAGCCTGCGGTAGCCAAGGTGCGAGCGTCCAAGGCGGTGACGATTACACTTTATGAGAAGCAGATTTCTTCACGACTGGGAATTCCGCACGGCTCACGACACAATATAAATTACGTCGTGCCACGCTGGATTTCACTCGATAGGAATCACGTATTGCGATTTTTACGAGGGCTGTATGAAGCGGAAGGCAGCTATAATGTTCATGCGCCGACATATACGCATAAGTTCCAGTTCTCTAATGCAAACGAAAGCCTCCTGAATGCGGTGTTTGAACTGGTCAAAACGCTCGGTTTCCATCCGCATTTGTCGTATCGGCAGGTGCAAGTATCGCGCAAAGATGAGGTGCAAATGCTGAAAAATCTGTTAGAATTTCGTCGTTATTGAAGATACTGCCGGATCATCTAGTGGTAGGATGCGATCCTCTGGAGATCGTCACCTTGGTTCGAATCCAAGTCCGGCAATACGAGCGAAGCGAAGATTTGACGAACTTGGATTCGAACGAAAGGAGGGTCGGAGGAAAAGCCGCCGGGTTTCCTCCGTGTCGGAAGCCTTCGAAACCGAGGGTTTTGAAAGCGCAGGCGAGAATACGCCGAGCAGTGAGATTCCAAGTCCGGCAATAAAATAGCGGATCGATATTTAGTGTCGGATCGGTAAATAATATATGCAACTTAAAGGTTGCATAAAATTGAACTTACTGTTAGTCTAATCGACATACAAGTCTCAGCACAATACGTATGAACGATGTCATTACGCGGGAGGTGATTATCAAAGGGACTCCGGAGCAGGTTTATGACGCGATTGCTAATCCAGAAAAGGTCGTGCAGTGGTTTCCGGATGCAATCGAGGGGATATATGCGGTCGATCAACGGCCGAGTTTCGTTTTCGCGGCGCACGGTGCGAAAGTAGCGACGTATATCGTTGCAGCCAAGCCATTCGAATATTTCGCATTTCGATGGATTCCGGGCGGAAGCACATTTGAAGGGGATGTATTAACCGTGCCGAACACGTTGGTTGAATTCCGTATCGAGAGTTTGGCTGATGGGACGAGCAAGGTCATCGTTTCCGAATCCGGGTTCACATCCTTGCCAGCAGAAATGGCAGAGAAGTCATTCCAGCAGAATTCAGGCGGATGGGATTTCATGCTCGGACGACTGGTGAAACACTTCGCGTAATAGGTATGGAAGCGAGCATATTCAAGGCTCTCGGGGACCCAATCCGGCTCGAGCTCGTCCGACGGCTCGCCGACGGCGCGCAGCACACGATGGGAAATCTCACGGATGACCTGCGTATATCGCGCCAAGGGGCGAGAAAGCAGGTGCACGTGCTTGTTAGTGCGAATATCGTGCGTCTCAGACCCGACGGTCGAAATATTTACGTATCGCTCGACATGAAGTCGCTCGCGCGAGGTCGGGAGTTCATCTCGCACATCGAGCGTCAATGGGATGCGCGATTGTCGAAACTCAAGGAGTTTGTCGAAAGTAAACAGGCGCCGAGAAACAAGAGGCGCCGATGAGTTCTGGTGTGATATGTGCGACGTATCGCGGTATCATGCATGGGTGAAATGGATTCTCATCGTTGGTCTGCTTGCGATCATCGGGTATGGTCTGTATGTATGGCGGAGTGTACACGGTGCGATTTCGATAAGCGAAGGACTCATTCGTGATGCCGTGCGGTATGAACAGCATCCAGTGATTCCTTCAATGCGAATACTTATCGCGGGTGACAGCACTGCAGTCGGAGTCGGAAGCGCTCCGAAGGATTCGATTGCCGGAAGAATCGGTGCGGCGAATCCGGACGCAGATATCGTGAATCGCGGCGTGAGCGGCTACAGGCTCGCGGACCTCATTCCTATCCTCAAGACAGAAGAAGGCACAATGTATGACCTTGTGGTGTTGCAGATAGGCGCCAACGATGTGACCGGACGTACGTCGTATATCGATGTAAAATCGCGCCTCCGTGAAGTGCTAAGCGCATCCACGAAGATTTCGCGCCGCGTGATCGTACTCACCTCGGGCGATGTCGGACTCTCCCCGGTCTTCAAGTGGCCGCTTTCCACTTACATGTCTACTCGCACTCTTGGCGTACGCAAGATATTCAAGGGCGAGATAGCCAAGCTCCCATCGGTTACGTATATCGATCTGTATCAGGATAGGGAGCACGACGTATTCTTGACCGATGTAGAGAAATACTATGCGCCCGATTTCTTCCATCCGAGCGGTGCGGGATACGGCGTCTGGTTTAATCAGATTCCGGAAGATGTACGCTCGTTTCGCGATATATGAATGACTCCAAGCGACGCTCGCTCCGCCTCTTCTTCACCGGCTTCACCATGGGAATCGCGGATCTCATCCCCGGCGTCTCGGGCGGGACCATCGCGTTCTTGTTCGGCATCTATGACGAACTTTTGTATTCGATAAAAGTAGTGACGGGGGATGTGCCGAAACTCTTCCTCACCGGAAGGTTCGTCGAGGCTTTCCGGCTGATACCGTTTTCGTTCCTGGTGCCGCTTGGCGGCGGTATCCTATTGGCCATCCTTGGGCTGGCACGTGCCGTCTCATTACTACTCGATACGCAACCGGTTGCGGTATGGGCGTTCTTCTTCGGGTTGGTGCTTGCCTCGACACTCGTGGTCGCGCGCCGCGTTACGCACTGGAATCTCCATCGCGTGCTGCTTTGCATCGTAGGTTTCGTTTTCACGTTTATCATCGTCGGGCTGCCGGCACTGAGCGGGAACGACTCGCTCCTCGCCGTATTTGCCACCGGCGTCATCGCGATAACGGCGATGATACTGCCGGGCATATCGGGCTCGTTGATCATGGCGCTTTTGGGACAATACGAGATCATAGTCGGTGCTGTCGCCGATTTCGACGTATCGATCATGCTGGTATTCTTCGCAGGAGCGATGACCGGACTCGCGATATTCGTGCGCATCCTCGGCTGGCTCCTGCGGCATTTCTATTTCTCCGTTATCGCTCTTCTCGCGGGCGTCATGGCAGGTTCTCTTCGTCGGATCTGGCCGTGGCAGATTTCAGAAGCTGAAGGCTCTGTCTCGAATATCTTACCCGCACTTGATGCGTCCCTCGTGTGGATGCTCCTTCTCATCGCTTTCGGCATCGCGACGGTGCTCCTGCTCGAACGAGTCGGTATCGCGACAGAACACGACGATATCGATTCGCCTGAGTTCCAAAAGGAATTACCGCCGAAGGAGTGATTTCAGACTTACGAAGGCCCGTCTGCGATGGGTCCTATATGCTGGCGCATCTGGCCGGATTGCGTATACTCGCGGCAGTCTACAGAGGAGTGAATCATGCCCTTACCGCTCAGATCGCGCGTAACTGCGCTTCAGAGAGTGCTTGCCGAAGAGGCTCGCAAACGTCTCAAGCTAACGGATACCTACAGGGTTACCGTTACCATCGACGTCCGCCTGCAGAACGGGAAGCGACGTGTTCGTATCCTTCCTGACAAGCCGGTCACGCGCGCCGACGTGCAGGAGGTCCTACGGGTACTGAGTGCATCGCCGAGCTATGCAGTCCGGCATTATGTAATCCTGCTTGCCGATTCGGGGTCGGTCATGTTCCCGCCCGCACGGTGGCAGGTGCCGAAGGCGATGAACGCTATGCTCGTGAAAAGCGGACACAAATACCGCATCAAGTCTCCTGGCACGCACAACCAAAAATTCAACGAACGCGTGTACAAGATCTATCATTGCGAGGATGCGTAACAGTCGAAGCTGCTGTAGCCCGATCCAAGACCCGCCCTCTCGGCGGGTCTTTCTGTTGCGTTGGCGATTTTGCGGGGAAGCGGTAGAGTGCGATCGTGCGACTTGTGGAGTCATGTGGCCATACTCCAGCGAGACACATCCGGATTCGACTAGTTATTTCTAATTGGCGGGGATAAACGGTACAATTGAAAAATGAAATCCGAAAGAATGAGCAATGAAAGCCTGATTGGATCTCCAGAATGGAATGAATTGATGAGAGGTTCTGTAATTACCGAGGATGGCAAACCGTTTCCAGAGAGCCGACTGAAGAAAGTTTTCCACGGCACGTCGAAACAATTCGAATTCTTTCAAAGTGCTTACCTGCGTGGTGAGGTGGGATTACATGCGGGTTCATCGGAAGTCGCACACAAGAGGCTTCATCGAGATGATATTGGTGAATTTGAAAAGGATTCGAGGCTGTATCCGCTCTTTTTCAACATCAAACGACCACTTTTCTTACATGATCGAATCGAGTGGGAAATCACTCACCTACAAGATAAGGCAGACATAGCCGCGACGGTCGTGAGAGATATTTTCATTTCAAAAGGTGTTGATATGAAATTAGCCGATTCGATGATGTATATCGCACGCGCTATTACCGGCCAGCATTATGGGCATACAGAGGAGAGCCTGCGAACGGATATCATTAAAATAGCTCCCGAAAATGGCAATGAATTTCTTGACACTTTCTTGGGATTGTTCAGAGAAATGAGTCCCCTCAGTGAAGTAGAAGATGTCATCGAATGGATGGAACGGCAGGGTTATGATGGCATTGCATATTTAAATGTTATGGAAAACTACCGAAAGGAAGAAAAGGACTTATCTTATATTGCTTTCAGGCCTGAACAGGTCCGTTCAGCGATTACGGGCGAGCAGTTGTGGCGCGACTGATTCGAATTACGACACGGACATATGCGGATTGGAATTCGTATCCGGCAACCTCGAAAACCTAGGGTCAGACTCATCTGGAAGCATCAGTCGTAACATAATTGGACGACACTATGTCCACCCTAAAGGAAACCATCGAATTCATATTGGAAAAGCTCGGAGATGATTCCACATTCACCGCGCGGGCGATGTTTGGAGAGTATGCGCTCTATGCGAAAAGGAAAGTCGTCGCGCTGGTGTGTGATGATCAGCTGTATGTGAAGATACTGCCGGCGAGCGCGATGCTGGAAGCGGAGTGCGAAAAAGGCGAACCGTATCCGGGCGCGAAACCGCACTACATCGTCGAAGAGCACCAAATAGCGCAGCTAGAGGATCTCCCGAGTGTCCTAATTGCCATCGCTGATTCGCTTCCTACTAAGAAAGCTAAGAAGAAAAAGCAGAAGTCATAAACAAAGCCGCCCGCTCCACGAAGGAGGGGCGGCATAGGCTAGCGCTGTGCGATGGTATCGATGGTGCTCGCCAGCGTGTGGAGGTTCGTCTTGAGCCGTTCGATCACGACGCGGAGATCCTTGATGGTCTGATTCCCGGCTTCGATCGATCGGTTCAGCGATTCGTTTCGCTCTTCGGCTCGTTCAAGATTCTCGTTGGCTGTTTCCAGATCCTTCTCCAGCTTGAGAACGTTCGCGGCTGTGCGCTGGTATCGATCATGGAGATCTTTGCCAAACTCCTCTGTTCTGCGCAGCTTCGTTTTGAGTTGATCGACTGTATGGGACGTACGTGGCCTGTATGCCTCCTGTGAGAACCGATGGCATAAAAGCACGATATAGGATACGTGTCAAACAGGTAACAATCCAGAAACAAAGCCGCCCATCCCCGGAGGGGTGGGCGGCTGGAGTGCTTTCAGATGCGCTTGGTGCATCCGATGATGGTGTACTGGCCGTTCACCTTCTGCCCGATGCGGCAGGCGATGGGGCCGGGATTGGCGATGTAGCTCAACAGCACATCGTTGTCGTCGGAGACGAGCTTGTGCGTACCACACGTGAGTGCGAGTACGACTTTCTCGGATCTCTTGTCCACTTCCGGCTGTACATCGCAAGCGACATCATGACTGGTCCGACTCGCATTGAGTGAATCGGCAACCATGATCTGTCCGCCGACGATGCCACCACTGAGTGCAAGGATGAGCGCGCACGCCCACCACGGTAGGACGAACGGTAGGATTCTTTGCATCACACATCCTCCACTTTCTTGCTTGGCTCGATTCGCGGGCAGATGGCCTGCTTCGTCGCAACAACGAACTCCGCGAGGAGTGCGAAGAAGCTGTCGATGTGCGTCTTCGTCACGACGAGTCGTGCCGCTTCTGCGACAGAACCGAGATTCGAAGTGATTGCATCCTCCACATCATCCGGATCCCGTCGAACTCGGACGACCGCGTATGCGATAAGGCCGAAGACAACGAGGACAGGAATGAGCGCCCAAAGGCCGAAAAGCCTCGCCGGGTGATAGGTGAACGCTGCAATCACGAAAGCGTAGGTCAGCAGGTTCACGAAGATTGAGATCGGAGTCCAGAGGAAGACGACTCTCGCCGCATGACACAGATTGGTGCCGCGGTACTTGATGTCGCTCATTTTGGCGCGCCGGTCGTCTTCGTTCGTACCCCGGAATTTCAGCCAGACCGTATTACAGGCCAAGACAGAATCCCAGAGCCCTTTGCTCAGCTGCATTATGTGTCTCCTATAGAGCTCGATACCGAGAATGAGACCTCGGTAACGGCATATTTATAACAATAATATAATCATCCTGTCAATCTAATCGATTGACCTTGCGAGCACGAGTGGTAAGCTCGCGGCAGGCTAGAAGTAGGAGGAATTCAATGTCGCAGATGACTGTCCATCTTAATGATGACGAGCAGGCCGGACTCGATGAAGTGAAGAAGTTATTCGGCACTTTCAGCAATGGTGCAGCCGCCCGTGCGGCAATCCAGCTCGCACTCATAATTGCACGTGCGAGTCCGAACGGTTCGATCATCGTCCGAAATCAGGTGAAGGATGAGAATATGGTCATCCTGCTCCATCGATAGAAAGGAGCCACTCATGACAGAACGGAGTGATACCAAAGTAGTCCGCGTCAGTAATGAGGCTGTCAAAGCCATCGAGACGATAGCTCGTTTGCGCGGTATCGACCATCTTCCTCAGAAAGAAAAGGTCGAGAACGTGTTGCGACATGCGATTGGCACGGAGCAATTTCTCACCGAAAAAGTCGCAGCCGGAGCACGCGTCACCATTGAGAGTCGGCGGTATTGGTGGTGGCCGTGGAAGAAGGAAGTGCACGAGCTCTTCTTGCGCTAAACAATATGCGGCCCGCGGAAGCGCGGGCCGCATTCTTGTATCGCAATCGACATCTGCCGCAACTTCATTTCGAATCAGAACTTTGGCTACAATACTCTCTGAATTGGAAAGTCGAGGAATAAATCCCGTACCATTACCTTCTGTCTTTCTAAATAGAGATGTTACGACATAAGAAAGCCGCCCGCTCCACGAAGGAGGGGCGGCTGTATCAGTATCCGAATGGCGGCAATTCGCCGAAGCTGCTACGTGCGTCGAAATAATCGATGTCGTTCCAGTTTCCGTAACCGCTGCCGATGCGAGCCATCAGCTTGGTCCGGAACAATTTCTCATCTTTCCAGACGACGATGATCTGGGTTTCTGAAAGGTAGCCGGCGCCATACCGCTTGCCGTCGACGTGGAGCATTACGGTCCGTTGCGTCGGCTGGAAGATGTTGCTCGTGACTTCGTACGCGGTAAAGCCATCATCCTCGAGCTTTCCTTGGATACTCGAAGACGTGATCTTCTGGGCGCACGGCGTGAATCGTCTGCCGAGTGCAATCTCAGCGATTCGGACGTGGAAGTAGAGCTTCTTTAGTAGTTCCGTTCCCACATAGTCCAACATTTTCTACCTCTTGTGTGCGATTGAGACTCGCGGCATAGTACCCCGAAAAAGGGAATTGTCAATAATTACGCGGCCGGAGGCCGCGCCTGCGTGGTACGATTCGCTAGTTCTTATGGATTCGTTCCTTCTCTCACAGCTTATCGCCGGCGGTGCGCTGACGGCGGCGCTCCTGACATTTCAATTCAAAAAGCAGGCACATGTGCTAGCTGCGTTTGCTGTCATGTCGGCGCTGTACGCTGTTCATTTCGTCTTCCTTGGGCAATTCGCAGCGGCCGCAATCGTCGCCGTTTCCGTGGTGCGATTCGTAACTAGTATTTTCAGCAAGCATCCGGCGTTCATGTATTTCTTCCTTACCGCCACGCTGGTAGTAGGCTGGATCACGTATTCCGAATGGTTCAATCTCATTGCCATAGCGGCGGGGCTTCTCGGTGTCATCGCCACCTTCCAACGCGATGACAAGCGCCTACGCACGACTATGATGTCATCGAATCTCACGATGGCACTCCACGACAGCATTGTCTTTACGCCGGTCGGCATCATCGTCGACCTCACGGTTTTCGTGTCGGGTATCGTCGGCTACTATCGCTTTTACGTGCAAAAGAAAGACATCTGACGCCTTTCCCTAGGCAGAGGCATGCCATGCTACAGTTTAGAAAATGAAAAGCCCGCTCCACTACATTCTCGTACTAACGGTGATAGTCGTCGCTGCGTCCTTGGTGTACCTCAGGCCGTCTGATGAATATGTTGCGTCGGCGACAAAGGATCATAAGAACGCGACATACGTCATTGAAGGAGTACCAACGATATTAGTGAACGGACTTTCGGAAGTCGCCGTCCCGAATTCGAGTGCCAAAATCGTGACTCGGTACTTCGGCAATGAACTGAAGACCGACCTGAATGGTGATGGGCTTGAAGACGTCGTCTTTCTTCTCACGCAAGAGACTGGCGGATCGGGTGTATTCTATTACGCCGTCGCAGCGATTCAATCCGAGAGTGGATACAGAGGTTCCAATGGATTTTTGCTGGGTGACCGGATAGCGCCGCAGACAACAGAACTGAGCCGTGATGTGCGGCATCAAGGAGCGGTCGTCATCAATTATGCCGACCGCGCTCCGGGGGAGCCTATGTCTGCGCAGCCATCCGTCGGTAAAAGCGTATACCTCACGCTTGATGCTGAAACCATGCAGTGGGGTAGTCTCGATTAAAGGATGCTAAATCCAGGGATGCGGTAGAATATCCGTATGGCTCGACACCCTGCATACGAAAAGCTCCTCGCGCAGCATCTGAAAATCCTCGAAGGACTTCAATATGATTCCGGCCTTTTCGCCGCTTCGAAGAAAGGCGTTGAAACCGGCTACGACAAGGCATGGCTCCGAGACAATTTCTACGAATGCATGGCGTTCGAGGTTGTGGGCGATTTTGAGACGGTGAAAAATACGTATCGCGCGATACTCGAGATATTCAAGAAGCACGAATACAAGATCGATCACGCTATCGCAAAGAAGCCTGAGCACACGCACGAATACATCCATGCGCGATACCACCCCGAGACATTTGATGAGTTCTGGGAAGCGTGGGGGAACAAACAGAATGATTCCATCGGCTGTATCCTCTTCAAGCTGGGAGAATTAGAGAAGCACCAGAAAGGATTCATTATCGAAGACGAGGATGACCGGCGAATCGCACAGAAACTGGTGTGGTATCTCTCGACGCTAGAATACTGGCATGACCAGGATTCGGGGATGTGGGAAGAGGACCAAGAGCTGCATGCGTCATCAGTCGGTGCGTGCGTCGCCGGATTGAAGATGGCGCAGCACATCGAAGGCGTCGAAGTGCACGAAGAACTCATCCTCAAGGGTGAGCAGGCGCTTTCGAAGATCCTACCGCGCGAATCAGCGCGCAAGTTCGTGGACCTCTCGATGCTGAGTCTCATCTGGCCGTACGATGTCGTCTCAAAAGCGCAGGCCGACGACATCCTCGAGAGAGTCGAATACCATCTTCTGCGCGATCGCGGCGTCATCCGTTACAAGGGCGACCGCTATTACAATGCCAACGAGGATGGATGGTCGGAGGAAGCTGAGTGGACTTTCGGTCTTTCGTGGCTCGCCATAATCTATGAAAAACGCGGCGATAAGGAAAAGGCGAACGAGTATCTCGAACTGGCGAAAGCTGCCGTCGCGCCGAAGGGAGTGCCGGAATTGTATTTTTCGAATTCCGAGAAGTTCAACGATAATACGCCGCTCGGCTGGAGCGAGAGCCTCTTCATCGTTGCTCTGCACGACGTGAACGCGAAGCACGTCAAGTGATAGGACAAAGCATTCCGTCAATCCAGACATGTTGGTTGTGACGAATCAGAATGAAGACGTGTTCTAATACCCGTCGACGTCGTCTCCGGAGGCCCTTTCTGGTAAGCTTAGGGAATGAATAAACTACTTTCGGCGGTCATCATAGTGCTTCTTGTAGGTATCGGTGTGTTTTGGTTCGTGCAGAATAGAGATACGGAACTCACGGGGGACGAGACGGCGATTGAGGAAACCGACACTACGGCGACGACGACCGCAGATGTTGTTGACGATACGAAGACCGTCATCGGGAAATCGGTCGAGGGACGCGATATCATCGCCTATCATTACGGAACAGGTGAGCGCGAAGTGATTTTCGTCGGCGGCATGCACGGCGGATATTCGCCGAACACTGCGCTCGTCGCGTTCGATCTCATGGATTATCTCGCGCGTACGCCGAGCGCGATTCCGGCGAATGTGAAAGTCACCGTTCTACCGGTCCTGAATCCTGACGGCTTGAACCTCGTCACCGGTACGACGAGCCGTTTTGCGAAGTCGGATATCTCTTCTTCGCAAAGCACGCGGACTGCCGGGCGATTCAACGCCAACGAAGTCGACTTGAATCGCAACTTCGACTGCGATTGGAAGGAAAGTGCGAAATGGCAGAACAAGACCGTGAGCGCGGGCAGTGCGCCGTTTTCCGAGACGGAGAGCCAGGCGTTCCGTAATTACATCGAGAGCCACTCGCCCAGCGCCGTGGTGGTGTGGTACAGCGCGGCCGGCGGCGTCTTTCCTTCGACCTGTGACGGGCAGCCGTCGAGCGAGTCGCTTGCTCTCACTGATGTGTTCGCAAAGGCGTCGGGCTACAAGGCGTTTGCCGATTTCGATTTCTACGAAATAACGGGGGACATGCCGAATTGGCTCTCGACCCGCGACATTCCCGCGATCAGCGTGCTCCTTACTTCGCACGATGACGCTGAATGGACGCAGAATAAAAGGGGAATCGACGCGACGCTCAAACACGTCGCCAAATAACCGATGCGTTGGCTTCTCGTCATTGCGGTCGTCGGTCTCATCATCATAGGTGGTGGCGTCTGGTACAGCGGGTGGCTCACGCCGGAAGCTCCCGAGCCTATTGCGCCGGTCGTCGTCGAAGAGTCAGTGGAGCGGACGCGCACCATCGGTACATCGGTCGAAGGACGCAAGATTGAGGCGTATACATTTGGCGAGGGAGGGCGGCACCTCATGTTCGTCGGCGGTATTCACGGCGGGTATGAATGGAACAGCGTCCTTCTGGCGTATGAGGCGATTGATTTTTTCGAACAGTTTCCTGATGAAATTCCTGCCGGCGTGACCGTGACCATAGTACCGAATGCAAATCCTGACGGCGTTTTTGCGGTCGTGAAAAAAGAAGGGCGATTTACGGCGCAAGATGTGCCGAGCGGTTCGGCTGCGCACGGACGCTTCAACGCCAACGACGTCGATCTGAATCGCAATTTCGATTGCAAATGGAAGCCGACGAGTTCGTGGCAGGGAAAGACGGTGAGCGCCGGCACGGTGGCATTTTCGGAGCCTGAAGCTCGCGCAATCCGCAATCTGGTACTCGAAGTGAAGCCGGAAGTTGTCGTCTTCTGGCACAGCCAGGCAAACGCGGTTTACGCATCTGAATGCGAAAAAGGAATCTTGCCCGCGACCCTCACCGCGATGCGCACCTACGCTGAAGCTGCCAAATATCCCGCGATCGAATCTTTTGACGCGTATCCGATTTCGGGAGATGCCGAAGGGTGGCTCGCCTCCATCGGTATTCCGGCAATCACGGTAGAACTTTCGACACACGAGACGCTCGAATGGCAGAAGAATCTTGCGGGCATGCGAGCACTTTTGAAATAGCACTCTACGATACCCCAGTTGCAAGTGATTTACGATGCATTCACATGCGCTTCATCGGCGCATGCTATGAAGAATGTATTAGTAATTTTTAATGAACGCGTGCGTATGGTTAGCATTGAACAACTACACCAAAGTTTTGCGCGACGGCATTTCGCTTCGCGAGCGCGCAGGCGCTCGAACAGCAGCTTTGATTCGTTGTTGCGGGCGGTAAACATCCTTCCGGCGACCTAAGCGTAAGGGATGTTGGGGAATCGCGTCTGGTATACTCGTATGACTATGACGCGGTTTCTCGTAGTGCTCGGGCTCATCATCGCTGCGATCGCGGTGTATGTCATCGTAAGCGATACAACTACCGTGCCGATGCCCGCCACAGCGCCTGGAGGGGAGACTGAACAATCGCAGAGGCTCACCTTTACGAGCGATAAATACGGTATTTCCTTTTCCTATCCTGCTACCTACGAACTCAGCGAGATAAATACAGGCTCGGGCCAGCGTGAGCAGCATTCCATCGTCTTGCAGCGATCTGTGGATCTACCGGCGCCGGAAGGCGGGGAAGGGCCGCCGTCGATAACCATCGATATCTATCAGAATGATCTGGATTCACAGACGACGGAGGATTGGATCCGCAATACGTCGCAATCGAATTTCAAACTCGGCGACATGACGCTCCGACCAACGACTATCGACGGAAAAGCGGCGCTCTCGTACCGTTGGTCCGGTCTCTACGAAGGGACTACTATCGCTATCGCGCAGCCGGATTGGGTGTATGCATTCAATGTGATGTATCTCGAAATGGGTGATGATATCGTCCAGGATTTCGTCGCGGTGCGTGAGAGCGTACGACTTCAATAAAAACGAGCCGTCTCGTCGATCCCCGATGCAAGCATCGGAGTATTCGCGAGACGGCTACCGTGGTGTTTTTGTTGGAAGAGGAGCGCCCACCGGGCGCACTGGTTTGAAAAGGCGTCGATTCATCCCCACAGCAAGCTATGAGGTATTCTCGACGTCCGACCAATAAAAACGCGTTCTCGACAAATTCATGAAGGGCAGGTACCCTAGTCCAATGGCCTACACACCCGCACCGGAAATATTAAAGAAGTACGCAGACGTTCTCGTTAATTTCGCCCTCAACGGCGGCAAGGGAATTAAGAAAGGGGATGTCGTGCGCGTCTCGGCAAATGAAAGCGCGAAACCGCTCTATAACGCCGTCTGCAACGCCATTACGCTCTCCGGTGGTCACGTAATAGCGCACTACGCGCCCGACGAGGAGAAAGGCGACATGCGCCGCAACGAAAGTCATGCGCGCTACTTTTACAACACTGCGAATGACGATCAGATAAAATTCTTTCCGAAGCGGTACCTGAAAGGTCTTGTGGACGACATGGACCACTCGCTGTTTATCCTTTCCGACAAAGACCCGCACGCGCTCGATGGCATCGACCCGAAGAAAATCATGATGCGAGGCCAAGCACTCAAGCCTTTTATGGATTGGCGCAATGATAAGCAACACGCCGGAAAATTCACGTGGACCATCGGCATGTACGGAACAGCTGGCATGGCGAAAGAGGCGGGGCTTTCCGAGAAGGAATACTGGAATCAGATAATCAAAGCATGCTTCCTCGACGAAAAAGATCCGATTGCGAAGTGGAAGCAGGTCTACAAAGAAATCGAGCTCTACAAAGCGCGTCTCAACAGGCTCTCACCGAAAATAGACAAACTGCATGTGAAAGGGGCGGATGTTGATTTGTGGATTCGCCTTGGCGAGAAGCGCCAGTGGCTCGCGGGCCGCGGTTTCAATATGCCTTCGTTCGAGATATTCACCTCGCCGGATTGGCGCGGCACCGAAGGATGGATTCGCTTCAACCAGCCACTCTATCGATATGGCTCGAAAGTGACCGGCATCCAATTGTGGTGGAAGAAGGGGAAAATCGTGAAATCGAGTGCGAAGACGAACGAGAAACTTCTGAAAGAGATGATCGCGACGCCCGGTGCGGACCAGATAGGCGAATATTCTCTCACCGACAAACGCCATTCCCGCATCACGAAGTTCATGGCGGAGACGCTCTACGACGAGAACATGGGCGGCCCGCAGGGAAATACGCACCTCGCGGTCGGCATGAGCTACAAGGATACTTTTTCAGGCAATCTGAAGAAGCTCACCAAATCGCAAGCGGCAAAACTTGGGTTCAACGACTCCTCGGTGCACACCGACATGATTTCGACGACGAAGCGAACTGTCACCGCCTATCTTAAAGATGGCAGCGAAAAAGTAATCTACGACAACGGCGAGTTCGTGCTGTAAAAGCCGCATGAAAACCATATATCTCGTCCGACATGGAGAGGCGGAAAATAACGTCCCAACGGCGATTTATGTCGGTGCGGAAAGCAAGCTGACAGAGCTCGGAAGGAGACAAGCGAAGCTTATTGGTGAGCGCGCTACGAGATTGCCGATAGACGTCGTAATCGCGAGTACCTATGTGAGAGCTCAAGAAACCGCAGCGGAGGTTTCCACTGCTACACGTGTCGCAATCGAGTCATCAGATTTGTTTGTCGAACGTATGGAGCCGCGAGCTATGCTAGGCCGAGTGTGGAATGACGCGGAAACGCAACAGATCGAATCGTCCTGGGTAAAGACTTTTTTTACCAGAGGTGAGCGCGTTCTGGACGGCGAAAATTACGATGACATTCTTGAGCGAGCCAAACAGGCACTCCGATATCTGGAAAAACATACAGCATCTAACATCCTTGTCGTGACGCACGGTTTTTACCTACGGATACTTGTCGCCTATGTCCTTTTTGGCGATGCTCTGACTCCGGAAATCTTTCAAAAACCCCAATGGGGTCTGCGTACGAAGAATACAGGTATTTCGGTTCTCCATTTCAACACCGAAGATACGCATCAGAAACGGTGGCTGTCGGTATGGAACGATCATTCGCATCTCGCTGACGCATAATTTTTCAAAAAAGAAAGCCTGCCGCACATGGTGGTGCGGCTAGGCTTTGCTTCCTATCAACTATCGAGAAGGCGAGATTGGTACTTTGTGGTGCGAGAACGCGTCTGTTTTTATAGGCTTGGCAGTGGTTGCGTCTGCGATGTACGGGCCGCCGAATAAAGCTCCGGCGACCAAAAGGAGTACAGCAGCGCCCACGATGAATTGAAAACGGCTTCCTCCACTGGGAGGTTCCGAAGATTCTCGCTCGACTTTCGGGGTCATGTTCTACCTCTCTTTCACTTCTTGATATTCTTTTGACACCATACCACAAGCATTCTGGCAAGGCAACTGTGGATAACGCAGCTGTGTGGGCAACTCTTTGCGGCATATTCGACAAACCATCTGCAGCGCGTCGTCTACCGACCCCGGGAAAGCGCAAGCCTAGGAGATTTGTCCAGCCAGAAAAATCTCCGCGGTCTGGAGGACATGCGGCCAAGGGTACGGAAGTACTTACAAAAGCGGCTTGGTGTTCTTGGAATTGTTGGTTTCTTTGAGGTGTTCGATATCATCCATCAGTTTCTGCAGTGTCGTCGCGATGTTCCCGAGGGTATCCTTCTGTTCTGCCTTTCGTGCGGCTTCTGCACGATCTTCTTTTTCGTCCTCTTCGCTTAATTCCTCCACATCCTCGCTAATTTCCTCAACGTCTTCGGACATTTCTTCGACATCTTCCTGCAGTTCATCGATGTCCTCCGAAATCTCCTCCACGTCTTCCTGAATCTCTTCGACGTCTTCAGCGACTTCAGCGATTGATTGACCTTGGTAATTGATAGTCATCTGGATGAAAATCGCGAGATATATGGCTTCAAGGGAGACGATGGTCGTAAGGATAAGCAGCATTCGGTCGAAATCGATGTAGGCGAACGCAACGGCTATGAAGCTGGCAGCGAAAATAATCGTGTGGACGATTATGGACGTAGGGGAACCGACGGCGCGCGTGATGGCAAGCGCTGTTTTCTCGACCGGTTTCGGCTCATGCATACACGCAGTATAATCCCAGGATGAAGAAGATTGAAGCGTTCGCAGGGGCATATCTGGTGCGAGGGCCCGTCGAAGCGCTCGATGCGCTACTGACGCAACTCTCGAGTAGCGGTCTCATCGGGAAGGCGAGCCCGGATCTTTTTGCGCGCGCTTATCGCTCGTTCGGTGTGGAAGATGCCGCCGATGTGCGTGCTCGCGCACGTACGAAACCGGTGCAGGATACACGCCGCGTTTTTGTTCTCGCCGCTTCAGCGATGTCGACAGAATCGCAGAACGCGCTCCTGAAGCTGCTTGAGGAGCCGGTGGCGGATGCGGTCTTCTTTCTCTTGGTGCCGTCGCCGGAGATGTTGCATTCGACCGTGCGATCGCGCACTCGCAGTTTCGAGCTGAATGAATATCACGACGCATCAAGCGTGGACGCTGGAGATTTTCTTGACGCACCGACGGCGAAACGCCTCGAGATGTTGAAGCCGCTCTATGAGCACGACGACGATGGCCGCGACCTCGGAGGCGTCATCGCTTTTTTAGGAAGCCTTGAGCGACGATTCGCCTCTGGAGCGCGGACCTCAGAAAATATCGCAGGGCTTCATGCCATCTACCGTGCGCGCAAGTATGCTGGTGATCGCGGTTCGCTCCTCAAGGCGCTCCTCGAGCAGGTTGCGCTCCTTGCGCCGAAGGTGTAGTACGATAGGTATATGGCATACGATTTCAAACCACTTGATACGAAATTAGCAGGTGCAAAGGAATGGCTATCGCGCGAATTCCAGGGGCTCCGCACCGGACGCGCGGCGCCGGCAATCTTGGACGGCATCTCCGTGCAGGCATACGGCTCTATGATGCCGCTGAAGCAAGTCGCGACAATAGGCGTGGAAGACGCACGCTCTTTGCGCGTGCAGGCGTTCGACTCGAGCCTCATCAAGGACATCGAGCGGGCGATTACCGCAGCGGATCTCGGCGTGGGCATCGGCTCTGATGCTGCAGGCGTTCGCGTCACGTTTCCAGAGCTAACCGGAGAGCGGCGCGAACAGCTCATCAAGCTCGCTAAGGCAAAGCTTGAAGATGCACGCACCACGGTGCGCCAAGCGCGCGAAGAATCCTGGAAAGTGATTCAGGACGAGGAGAAGGAGGGAACTATTTCTGAAGACGACAAATTCCGTCTGAAAGAAGAAATGCAAAAGAAGATTGACGACATGAACGCGGAATTGGAAAAGGCGTTTGATAAGAAGGAAAGCGAGATGCAGGGGTAGTGCGTGAAGCGCGGTATACCCCATGAGATGTCGCCTTGCGGCTATCTCACGGGGTATACTTCTCTCATGGCAACAGTCGCACTCGTCGTCGGCATTCTCGTGTTCCTAATCGTCATCCATGAAATCGGGCATTTCGTCGCGGCAAAATTCTTCAAGGTGAAAGTAGAGGAATTCGGCGTGGGATATCCGCCGCGCGCGTTTACATTCGGTATCTGGGGCGGCACGGAATACACGCTCAACTGGCTGCCGTTCGGCGGCTTCGTACGGCTCTTGGGCGAGCATGGCGAAACGCATCATCACGGGAGCTTCGCTGCGTCGCCGAAATACGCGCAGGCAATCATCCTCATCGCAGGAGTCACGATGAACGCGCTTGCCGCGTGGTTCCTTTTTGCTGGTGCGCTTCAAGCAGGCGTGCCACGTGTGATTCCTGACGGACGGGCGATCATGCCGGAACATGTGCAGCTCTTTGCGAATACCGTCGTTGATGGTTCGCCCGCTGCTGCTGCGGGGCTCCGCGCGGGCGACGAAATCACGCGTGTGTATGATTCGAAGAATCGGATTGATGCAGAGTTGCGACCGGGAGCTATCGTAGAATTCATCGGCGAGCGCGGCGGTACGCCGCTCGAGGTTACGTATAAGCGCGGCGAAGAATCGGGGACCGCGACGATAATTCCCGCTCATGCGGTGGTCGGCGTTTCTGCCAATCGCCCGGCCATCGGCATCGGGCTCGTCCTCGTTACGGATGAAAAACTGTCGTGGTTCCGAGCGATGCGGGAAGCAGGGCCGACTACGTATCGCGCGTTGCGCGATACGGTGAACGGGCTGGTCGCGCTGGTGCGAGATGCAGCAGCGGGAGATCCGAATCTGGAGAACATCGTCGGCCCTGTAGGGCTCGTGGATTTCGTCGGCAACGCATCGCGGCACGGAATCGGGCACGTGCTCGCGCTCGCCGGATTTATTTCGATCAATCTCTCGGTCATCAATCTCATCCCGATTCCCGCGCTCGATGGCGGGAGGCTCTTTCTCCTTGGCGTCGAGACGCTGATACGCCGCCCGCCGCCGAAGCTCGCGGTGCAGATAATGAATTTCCTCGGCGTCCTTCTCATCATCGTCCTTATGGTCGGGGTTACGTACAACGATATCGTGCGGCTGTTGGGGTAGGCGTAGTGAAGCGGTGCGACCGGTCTACTCCAAAAAGAAGAACTGCCGATCAATGATCGACAGTTCTAGATTCCGCGTCAGCGAGAATCAGCGAGAATTTTGGAACGGGCACACCCGCGATGAGCAGTAACGAGCCACTCGCCGATCGACTTCGGATTGCGTAGCGCTTGGTTTGCCGCGAAACTGCTCGCATTTCACGAAGTGATAGCAGCCGACTTCGGAGGACGTAGCGCCACGTGTGCGCCGGCACATCTGTTTGCAGTTCTCCTCATTCCAGATGTCGGCCGAGACTTTCGCGGTCCGCTTTGTCGATTGCGCGAACGCCGGTCCGGCGAAGCTGAACGATTCTATGGTAAAGCCGATCGAAAGTGCGATCGCGAGGACAATCCAAAACTTCCGCATTGATACCTCCTATTCATATACGGAGCCGCGTTGCGCGGCTTCCTGCCATGTTTTTACCATACGGCGAGGATGCGTCAAGTTTGGTGAACGAGCAAACCCGCGTACAATGCGAGCAAATATGCGGCAAACACAGCTCTTCACTCGGACACGAAAAGACGCACCGAAAGATGAGGTGTCGAAGAATGCGCAGCTCCTGATTCGCGCGGGATTCATCCATAAGGAGATGGCGGGGGTGTATTCATTCCTACCGCTCGGCCTGCGCGTTTTCAAGAAGATAGAGAACGTCATCCGCGAAGAAATGAATAGTATCGGCGGGCAGGAGATCACGCTCACCGCATTGCAGGACCCGGAAATCTGGAAGAAAAGCGGGCGCTGGGACGACGCAGCGATCGATGTGTGGTTCAAGACGGCGCTGAAAGCCGGAGGTGAGATCGGACTCGGCACCACCCACGAAGAGCCGCTCACTTCGCTCATGACGGAATACATCGCATCGTACAAGGATCTGCCGCGCTACGTGTATCAGTTCCAGACGAAATTCCGCAACGAATTGCGCGCGAAGAGCGGCATCATGCGCGTGCGCGAATTCGTGATGAAAGACTTGTACAGCTTTTCGCGCAGCGAAGAAGAATTCCGCCTTTTCTATGAATCGTGCGCGAAAGCGTATGAGAACATCTTCCGTCGCGTCGGCATCGGCGATCGCACCTATCGCACCTTCGCGAGCGGCGGATCATTCTCGAAATTCTCGGACGAATACCAGATGCTCTGCGACGCAGGGGAAGATATCGTCTATGTCCACGAAGGGAAGAAAATAGCGGTCAATAAGGAAGTGTATGTCGACGACGTATTGGCCGAGCTCGGTATCACGAAATCAGAACTGAAAGAGGAGAAGGCGATCGAGGTGGGAAACATCTTCCCGCTCGGCACGCGTTTTTCCGATGTGTTCGGCCTCAACTTCAAGGACGAATCGGGTGAATCGAAACCCGTCATCATGGGTTCCTACGGCATCGGCCCCGGCAGACTCATGGGCGCGGTCGTGGAAGCGCTCTCAGACGAGAAAGGTATGATCTGGCCGAAAGAAATCGCACCGTTTGCCGTGCACCTGGTCTCGCTTGCCGGGAAGAATTCTGATGTCGCGAAAGAGGCGGACCGTATGTATGAATTACTGCAGGAGAGCGGCATCGAGGTCTTGTATGACGATCGCGATGCGCGTGCTGGAGAGAAATTCGCCGACGCCGAACTCATTGGCATCCCGACACGATTGGTGGTATCTGAAAAAACAATTTCCGCAGGCGGCGTCGAAGTAGCCGCACGAAGCAACGGGCAAGGGAAACTCGTCGCCGAAAGCGACATTATCGAAACACTGCATGCCTATTGATCATGGACAAATTGCGCAGATGGAAAGACACCGTATTCGGACTGTTCTCGAATGATATTGGGATTGATTTGGGTACCGCAAACACGCTCGTCTATGTGAAAGGGCGCGGCATCGTCATCAACGAGCCGTCGATCGTCGCGGTGAATCAGAAGACCGGGCAGGTGGTGGCGGTGGGGCAGGATGCGAAGAATATGCTGGGACGGACGCCGCCGCATATCGTGCCGGTGCAGCCCGTCATCGACGGCGTCATTTCCGACTTCGAAATCACGAGCGAGCTCTTGTCGTATCTTCTCTCGAAGGCGCAGCATGGGCACACGAAGCTCCTTGGTCCGCGCGTCGTCGTCGGGGTACCGAGCGGCATCACGTCGGTCGAAGTGCGTGCGGTGCGCGATGCGGCACATGCAGCGGGAGCGCGCGAAGTGCATATCGTCGAGGAACCGATGGCCGCGGCTATCGGTATCGAATTGCCGGTGCACGAACCGTCGGGAAGTATGGTGATAGACATCGGCGGCGGGACGACGGACGTCGGTATCGTCGCTCTGGGCGGCCTGGTGAAATCGCGCAACATCCGCATCGCAGGAGACCGTTTCAATCAGGATATTGTCACGCATCTGCGTATGGATTATAAGATCCTCATCGGCGACAAGACGGCCGAAGATGTGAAGATTGCTACGGCTGCCGTCCTCAGATCGCCCGAGCCGATTACCGTTGTGGCGCGCGGGCGCGATCTCGTCACCGGCCTCCCGCGCGAGATCGTCATAACGGAAGAAGACGTGCGTAATGCGATCGGGCACAGCGTCGATGATCTCGTTGAAGCGGTGAAGGATGTGGTCGAATCGACGCCGCCCGAACTTCTGGCCGATGTCATGCAGCGCGGCATTTACCTTGCCGGAGGCGGGGCACTGATCCGTGGGCTGCCGGAATTCCTCACCAATGCGCTCGGCGTACCGGTCATGGTCGCGAACGATCCCCTTACTGCCGTGGTGCGCGGCACCGCCGTCATTCTCGAAGATATGGACGCTTTCCGGGCAGCGCTCATCACGAACGAGGACGAACTGGTTCCGACCGAATAGCATGCCCAAAGATTTCGTTTACCGCCCTCGCGCTGCAAACAGGACCCGGCCGGCACTCCTCGGCGTAGTAGCGCTCATCGGGGCGATTGCACTCCTATTTTTCGTAGACAAGGTGACTGGCGGAGTCATGAGCGGGTATGCGCGCGGCGCCGGAGGCGCCGCGCTCTCCATCGTGGCATCTGTCGGCGCGACGGTGCGCGAAAGCGGCGCGCTACAATCGCGCGCGACGCTCGCTCGCGAGAACGAAGAGCTGCGGCGAGAGATCGCCCTCTTTGCCGAGGAAATCGCACAGGCAGAATTCATCCGCGCCGAAAACGAAGAACTCCGCCTTCTGGCAGCCCTCGTCCAAGCGGAAGAAGGCGTGAGTGCGCGCATCGTCTCTTCGCATCGAGCATCACCCTACGGTACGTTCCTCATCGATGCGGGGCGCGACGACGGCATTCACGAAGGCGATCTGGTACTGACCCCGGGCGGCTACGTGCTCGGCGCAGTCACGGGCCTCAGCGATCGCACCGCTACGGTCCGCTCGACGTTCGCGTCGGGCGAGAGTGTCGATCTTTCTGTCGGCGATGCGGCATTCACCGCCAACGGCCTCGGAGGCGGCAACGCGCGAGCATCGGTCGCGCGCGAGACGGCAATCCCTGTCGGCAGCGGCGTCGTCGCACCTCTTTTCGGCGGCCGCAACGCCGGAACCGTCATGCATGTCGAGAGCGCCTCTTCGAGCGCGACCGCCATCATTTCCATCCGTATCCCCGTGAATCTCGAGACACTCCGCTTCGTTTATGTGGTTCCACGCTGAAACTGTGCGCGCCGCTTTGGCGCTCGCGCTTTTCGCGAGTGTCGTTCTTGCGCCATGGTGGGTGGCGCTCATTATCGCGTTCGCGCTCTCGCTCCGATTCCGAGCGTGGGAGGTTGTCATGGCAGGCATCCTGTACGACTTCATCTGGATGCCGGAGTTCGTCTCGTTCACCTCGCTCGAGAGCGTACCGCTCGCCACGCTTACTGGGCTCGCGCTCGTCTTCATCCTTGAGCCCTTGCGCCGCCGCCTTTTGGTCGGAGTTCTCTAAAAAGCCTCTTCAGGTAGAATGGACCTATGCTTTCCTGGTGGGGTGAGACGGGGTTGGGGCCCCGTCGCAAGGCCGGAGGCGCTTGGCGCCGAGGCGGGGTCGCGCAAAATTTAGAAGAAATTTATGCGTGACACAAACAATTTCTAGCTTGTTGCAGCATAATTCCAATCAGTTACTCTAATCTTATGCTCTCCTGGTGGGGTAACAAACAACAACTTCGCGGGCGGGAAATCATGCCCGAGGATATTTTCTTCGAGGCGACAAATCGCCCAGCGCTCGATGCACTCCAATTCGAAGGGCGGATAGAGCGGCCGGTCTCGGTGCGCGCTATCGTGGTCGTTGGGGTTGCATTCGGCTTCGCGATGCTTGCGTTCGCAGCGCAGGCGCTCAATTTGCAGGTAGTCAACGGTGAAGAATTCGCCGATATCTCGCGCAACAACCGCATCGACCGATCTGTCTTATTCGCACATCGCGGTGTCATCTACGACCGCAACGGGGAAGAGCTTGCATGGAATTCCGTCGCGACGTCGACCGATTCATTCGCTGCCCGCGTCTACACGAAAGAACCCGGCTTCTCGCACATCCTCGGCTTCGTGCGGTACCCGAAAGCAGACTCCGCCGGCGAGTGGTGGCGTGAGGAGTACATCGGCATCAGCGGCTCGGAGCGCGTCTTCAACGACCGACTCGCGGGCGCAAACGGAAGCCACTTGGCGGAGACCGATGCGCGCGGGTCTTTGGTGCGCGAAGACATCCTCGATCCGCCGCGCGACGGCGACTCGCTCTATCTTTCGATCGATGCAGAAATTCAAACCGAACTCGCGCGCGTGTTGCAGGGGCATGCAGCTGCACAGGGATTCCAAGGCGGCGCGGCGGTCATCATGGACGTGGAGAGCGGCGAGCTCATCGCACTCACCTCGTTCCCTGAATACGACAACGACGCGTTCTCGAGCGGGGACACTGCGACGGTGCAGGCGGCGAATGCCAATACGCTGACCCCGCTACTCAATCGCGCGATTGCCGGTCTCTATACACCCGGCTCTATCGTAAAGCCGATTTTCGCCGTTGCCGCGCTCGAGGAGGGCATCATCGATCCGTCGAAAAAAATTCTTTCCACCGGTTCCATTTCCATCCCGAATCCGTATTTTCCCGATCAGCCTTCGATATTCCGCGATTGGAAAGCGCACGGGTACACCGATATGCGACGTGCGATCGCGGTCTCGTCAGACGTCTACTTCTATTCCATCGGCGGCGGCTATCAAGATCAGCAAGGGCTCGGCATCGTGCGTATCGATGAGTACGCACGTCGCTTCGGGCTTGGCTCGCTCACGGGAATCATCTATGGCTCGGAGGCGGATGGCGTCATCCCGACGCCGGAATGGAAAGAAGAGGTTTTCGACGGTGATCCGTGGCGGCTCGGAGACACCTACAATACGTCAATCGGTCAGTACGGTTTTCAGATAACGCCGTTGCAGGCGGTGCGTTTTACTGCGGCAATCGCAAACGGCGGCCTTTTGCTCGAACCGCATATGGAAAGGGGGATGGAGGCGAACGCGACGTCGGTCGGAGTTTCTGATGAAAATATGCAGGTGGCGCGTGAAGGCATGCGTGCGGCGGTGACCGATGGCGGTACTGCGGCCGCATTGAATATCGGCGGACTCGAGATCGCGGGAAAGACGGGGACAGCGCAGCTCGGAATGCGCAACGAATCCATGAACTCGTGGGTCATCGGATTCTGGCCGGCCAGTGCGCCGAAATATGCGTTTGCCGTCGTCTTGGAAAAAGCGCCTGCGGGTACGAATTCGGGTGCTGCGCCTGCGATGTCGCGATTCTTTTATTGGCTCAAAGAGAATAAGCCGGAATACGTGCGGTAGGGGTTGACAGTTTTTTTGAGAGGAGTACCCTGTGTATAGACCTTTGTGCTTGACCTCGGTCATCACAAGGATTTTCAAGTGAATGTCTTTCGTCTCACGACGATCGACATTCACCTGATTATTTTTCACTGCTCTTTTTTCTCTCCCCGCTCTTTCTCCCCCCCCCCCCCCCCCCCCCCCC
>Ga0163153_10000345_pt1 | contig 83478 bp, 94 predicted proteins | sample OliLakLV19MP6IB1_FD_148629 | JGI IMG/M metagenome (GOLD analysis project Ga0163153, IMG submission 148629) | Freshwater microbial mat bacterial communities from Lake Vanda, McMurdo Dry Valleys, Antarctica - Oligotrophic Lake LV.19.MP6.IB-1 | ecosystem: Environmental > Aquatic > Freshwater >...
CGGCGGTGGTGGCGGTGGCGGTGGCGATCGTGGTGGTCGCGGTCGTTTCTAATCCAGCGCTCACATGTACTAGCTGAAGAAGGGGCGCTTCGATTGAAGCGCCCCTTCTTGCTTTAGCACACCCCTCCCATCTCAGATTCAGGTTACTCTAGCGAACAATTCTCTGTCTGTCGCAGCTCAGAGCCAATACATCGGCAGGCCTCCTGAATTGTGTCTTTGCCGCACTCGAACACTGTTACAACCACAGTGACACTAAAAAAATCTCGCCTCATCTGTGCCATACGAAGCGCCACACGCTGCATACAGGCTATGACCATAGATGAGAAGTCTTGGAGGAATCGTCGGATCGTGTCACAATAATTTTCAATGACCGAGAGACCCCACATACGATGCAACCAACGAACGCGCCTTCTGCATCTGATCAGTATCCTCGGAATCACCACAGCATTATGTGCAACACCCAGCTTTGCAGGAGACATTACCCTCTTGAGTATTGGCCCTCGCATTGGCTTCGGTGAGAAGATCCCCTTCATGGGGAAAGAGCAAAAATACTATTTTCACCTGTACGACGTCGCAGCGATCGTCAAACTCCCCTGGTCCTGGCCGCTCGGTGAAGACACCTGGGGTCTGGAGACGAGACTGATCGCAAGCGCGGGGCTACTGACGGGGGGAAATGAGAGCGGTCTGATGATGACGGCCGTGCCTGTTCTCTGCGTTGAGCGGCTGGAAAGGACTGGTGACCTTCGACACTGGAGTGGGAGCAGGACTCTTCAGCAACCATACATTTGGTGTGCAAGATTTCGGGGGTCCGGTTCAACTTGTCGCAACCTTGGGGGCTCAAGTCAGTCCATTTTCGCACACCTATGCCGGCGTTCGTATCCAACACTTCTCTGATGCTGGGCTGAACGGACCTTCCAGCCTAGGCGTGGACATGTATATCGTAGAACTTGGATATCGATTCTAATCCGAACGTCGCCGGTCCGGCGATCCTTTCTGCAAAACATTAATGGCCTGCTCGTGCGACCTAATAGCAAAGCGCTCCTGCAGGATGCTCAAAAAGGCATCCAACTAGGCCGCTGGTGAGTCAAAACTGGAGGCGTATCCTCGGGGTACGTTGAAGATTTTGACGAACCGAGAACGACGTTGGAGGAATTTTTCAGTATCCTGCTACAGCTTCCACCCTGACAACACACATCGCTGTGCAACAAGTGGGATGAAGCTTCCTACGTCTTCCGAGACCTTTGTCATAACCTCACCTGCCAATCCCTGATCCTCAAAGCACTCATACACATCGTCGAGAAAACCTCCCCGGAGCAGTGGGTGCTGGAGGAACGCCTGACCGCCTCCCGTCGCAACTTCCAACGGATACTCGGCTACAATAACGCGCGCGAGATGAAGCCGATCCAACCATCCATGAACATCTGCGGCTGACGGACGTTCGGCAAAATAGGCTTCCAACCGACGGCGTTCCACCAGGAGACCACGAACCGCCATCTCCTCATCGATCCGACGCCACAGCGATTCGAATGTGCCGAGCGAAGGAAAAGTCAACACCAGTTGGCCTCCTGACTTGAGATGACCCAGCAAACCCTGAACAACTTCGAACCGGTGGGGGCGGAAAAACATGACGGAGAGATTGCCGGTGATACGGTCGAAACAAGGCAGGTGCTGAGGTAGTGCTCGCATATCTAAGCATTCAAACCGCAGCCATGGTAGTTGCGCTCCTTGGATCGCGCGCGCCTGCGCGACCTGATGTTCACTGAGATCGATAGCCAGAACCTGCCCTGTAGGCCCCACCTGCTCCGCCAGGTAAAAAGCTGGAATCCCGTGACCGGAGGCAATATCGAAGATGGACGCTCCAGGGCAAAGATCGAGTTGCTGCAGCAACGATTCGGCAAAAGGAGTAGACCAGTAGTCGTGAGTTGGGAGAGGCCAGCGACGCCTCACATCATTCGCGCGTTCGGTCATGTCACCGATCCCCTATTGCTTCTCGGCACAGATTATCACTCCGTATGCCGATGATCATCAGCCGTTTCATGATGTATTTCATGCCGGCGATATCGAGGAGCGAGGAAAATCAGGCAAGATCGTTCTGCGCGATTGTCCTGTGGACCGAAGAGAAAGTGAAATCAGCGAAGATTCGTCAGGTCTGGCAACAACAGCCTCACCTTATCCCGGCCTGCTTATCGCGACGACTTCGGTTGACGTTTCGCATGTAGACCCTTGTCGCTCTTGCTCATCGGCTTGCTGGACTCACCCTCAGAGAGAATGTCCTCAATCTGGGATTCGCTGCACGTCAAATCGCCGTCGGCTGGTTTCCGTGATAGAGCACTGGCCGGCTTGGATGCGGCATGAATCTTCTTATCTTCTCTATCGTCCGGCATGGTGGCTTCCTCTTTCTCTGAAAGTACGTTTCGTCGACAACGATTAATACCATACCCATCGCATGGCACCAACGCCTTGAAAACCGGCGAGCACCTTCGTCAAGCGATCATCGTGTTGCCCGATCTGTGTGTGCGTCCACTATGCCCCAGCACTCACAGCTGGCATGCCCTGAGGAGCCTGAGCCGTCGCGACCGGTGCCGTCTGCATAGACGCTTTCAGCTCATCAATAGCCCTACCAACATCTCCCTCCGTCGATCCAAACCGGTCGCTCATCACCTTAATGGCCTGAGCGATTGCTTTCTTCATCTTCGCAATCTGTTCTTCTGGTGTCATCGCATCTCTCCTTATAGTGTAGGCCTGTGCCGAGAAGTCCACGACATGTCCGCCGACTCATGTGTCCCTCAGAACCTAATCCGCTCAGTCCTGGTAGTCAGACCTCTTGATCACAGCAGGTCGGAAACGCTCTGCAGAGGAACGGCGGAGGCTGAAGCATTCCACACGCAGGAAGAAAGTTCGACAGGCGCGAATTAGGACCGTCAGCGAGTTTCAATACCGCTCAGCGTCATGCTAGACGCCATGGAGGCCGCGGTCAAGAGGTATTACGCGCGTCCGAGATACCTCAAGGGGTCAACAGGTTCTCTCTCAAAAGATACTCGATCTCAGTGCGTAACGTTTTCTGATTGCGCGGTCTATCGGTTTACGCTCCATGAGCCTCGGCCGAAACGTGGACCTCAACCGAGTGCTCCTGATGGTCATCCACAAGGGGAATTGCCATATCGTGTTGCTCAACGCCATCAACGCTCACGCTCATCTCGCCGCTCCCGGTGCTGACTTGTAGGACGTTGATGTGGTAGACCGTTTCCCGGTATCGGTAATGCAACGTGAACCCCTTCCAACTTGCAGGAAGACACGGAGTAACGTGTAGCTTGTCTACTTCCAGTCTCAACCCGAGGAGTGATTCTAGGATAAGCCGGTACATCCAGCCTGCCGAACCCGTGTACCACGTCCATCCACCGCGACCGGTGTGCGGCGAGAGTGCGTAGACGTCGGCCGCGACGACGTACGGTTCTACTTTATAGGTCGCAACGCCCTCCGGAGACCGCGCATGATTGACTGGGTTGATCATGCCCAACAATTCCCACGCGCGCCGTCTGTCTCCCAACGCAGCGAACGCCATCGCCGCCCAGATGGCCGCATGCGTATACTGCCCGCCATTTTCTCGCACTCCTGGAACGTACCCTTTAATATAACCAGGGTTCAATTGTGACTTGTCGAACGGCGGATCCAACAATTGGATCAATGCATGGTCCCGGCGCACCAGGCGCCGATCCACCGCGTCCATACCCATGCGGGAACGCGTGGTGTCCCCCGCCCCTGAGAGCACCGACCAGCTTTGCGCAATCGAATCAATTTGACATTCGGAATTACGGGCCGATCCAAGGGGCGAACCATCATCAAAGTAGGCACGGAGATACCACTCTCCATCCCAGCCATGCTGCTCGATCTTCTGGCGCACGCCAGCGGCCTCACTCTGGCAACGTTGAGCGAAGGACAGGTCACCACGCAATCGTGCAACCTTCGCGAACTGCATGAGGACGTCATAGAGGAAAAATCCCAGCCAGATACTCTCCCCTCTGCCCTGTTCACCGACCATATTCATGCCGTCGTTCCAGTCGCCGGAACCGATAAATGGGAGGCCATGCTCACCACGCGCAAGGCTTTTCAGAATGGCCCGCACACAGTGTTCGTACAAACCAGCTACTTTTTCAGACCGTCCCGGTAAATCGTAATACGAGTCCTCCTCCTGGTTGACCGGGCGGCCTTCAGCAAAGTGGATGGGTTCATCCAAGACCCCGCTATCCCCTGTACTCAGCACATAGCGGCATGTCGCCAAGGGCAGCCAGAGGTAATCATCTGAACAGCGTGTACGCACGCCTCGGCCTGAGGGAGGATGCCACCAGTGCTGGACATCGCCTTCCTGAAACTGTCGGGCTGCGCAAAGAAGGAGGTGTTTACGCACCAGGTGCGGCTCGGTATGGATGAGCGCCATCGAATCTTGAAGTTGATCGCGGAACCCGAAGGCGCCACCCGATTGATAATATCCGCTCCGCGCCCACAGACGGCACGCGAGCGTTTGGTACAGAAGCCAACCGTTGGTCAGCATGTTCAGTGATTCGTCCGGCGTCTCCACATGCACCGCGCCAAGTGTGTGCTTCCAGTACTGCCAGACCATTTCGAGCGCACCACGCGCGGCGGCAGGTCTCCGAAAGCGGCGAACCAAGTTCCGAGCATCTTCGGCATCTCTCCCGACACCGAGACGGAAGGTAATTTCACGCTCTTGCCCATTGGCCAACTCAAATGGAACCTGGATCGCACCACAGGGATCGAGCCCGGCCCCCACTTTTCCCGACAGCCGCAACCTGGTCATCGCAACCGGACTGCGAAGCGTGCCGTTCCGCCCAATAAACTCAGTCCGGTCGCCACTTATTGTCCGAGTCGTCTCGTTTACGTCAAAGAAGGCAGTGCGTCCGGCGAACTCCGTGTTATAGGGATTTCGCGCAAAGAGAGCGCCGCTCTTCGAGTCCAGTTCAGTCACGATATGCATTGCCGATTTTGGCCGTAGATCTCCCAGCACCCATTCTACGTAACCCGTCGCGGAGAGCTTACGCGATCGGCCTGACTCGTTCCTTACTTTTAAGACCATGAACTTTATCGGTGCATCCAAGGCGACGTACACCCACAACTCTGAGCGGATGCCGCGCTCCAGATGCTCGAAGACGCTGTAGCCGAAGCCGTGCCGGCTGACATACGGTGTCGCCCCGCGGCTAGGCAGCGGCGTGGGAGACCAGAAATGTCCCCTCTCTTCGTCACGGATGTACACAGCTTCTCCGCTCGGATCGCTCACCGGGTCGTTGTGCCACGGGGTGAGGCGGAATTCGTGAGCGTTCTCGCTCCAGGTGTAGGCCTGGCCGCTTTCAGAAATGACGGTGCCAAAGTGCGGATTCGCCAGTACGTTCACCCACGGCGCCGGCGTCACATCCCCCTGCGCGGTCGTGATGACATACTCGCGTCCATCGGGCGTGAATCCCCCCAGCCCGTTGAAGAATCTGAGATCGTGGCGTGGCAACGCAGCGGATGGGACAGGCTCGGCACGGTGGGTTCTGGTTGGTGTCAGGCGCGGCACGGTGATGTCCACATGGCCGCGACGAGTGATCTGATCTGCCAGCGACCCTCGACCGTCGGTGATGATGGCACGGGCGACCGATTGGAGCAGAATGCGGTCCTCGTTTGAGATCTGATCCGAAGGACGCACGAAAATGCCGCCCGGTCGATCCATCACATGTGCTTCAAGGCCTGCGGCAATCAGCCCCATGATTTGTTCATGGAGTAGTTGCCGGTACCCGGCGCGATCTTCATTCCAAATCACCAGGTCCACGGCCAACCCCTTGGAGCGCCAGTACGCGTGGGCCTGTACGAGCTGGCGCACCAAATCAATATTGGCCGGATCTCCGATCTGCAGCAGCACGATCGGCAAATCGCCGGAAATGGCGTAGCCCCACAGCCCGGATTGCCCGCGGCGGTTTTTGATCAGATCGCTCGGATCAGCCCGAAGCGAGGAATTGGCATAGAGGACAGAGCTGGCCAAGCGCCCATAGAGTTGCGCGTCGGACTCGGTGGCATTCAGCTGCCGCATAACCACCTGGCTATGGGTCCAGGCCAGATCGAAGACACGATCGGCGAGGCGCCGATCCTGGTATTTCTCAACGAGAGCCAGGCAGACGTTGCGGGTATCGCCGATGCCGGACACCATATCAATCGTGGCTGATTCTTCCGGACCGAGAGTGAGTCGACACCGGATGGCGACAATCGGATCGAGCACAGAGCCCTCGCTGCCCGAGAGTCCCCCAGTATTGTGTGTCCCTTGTCGCGCACTGGAGCCGCCCATGGCTTGTGGATCGGCAGCGGTACGACCACGGCCGATGAACCGTGAGCGGTCCGTCTCGTAGGACATCGTTCCGATGTCCGCTCCGTGGACGGTCATGAGATGACACATCCATGGCGAGTGCTCAGTGGATGATCGGGGTCGGCGCGTACACAAGATCGCTTGCCGCTCGCGAATGATCTCGGTCTGGACAAAAAGATTGCTGAACGCTGGATGCAGCGCGTCCGAGGCAGAGGATGCGAGCACGACTTCCGCATAACTCGTGATCTCAATCATTCGGTTGGTCCGTGATCCGTTGGTGATGCGGGTTCGGCGCAGTTCGATATCGTCTTCCGGCGACACCACAATCTCGGTATACGTCTCAATATCGTGGTCACGACGGCGAAACTCAGCCCGTCCCTCAGAAAAGATGACTTCGTAATTCTCCGGAGGCTTACACGTCGGCTGATAGGCAGTAGACCAGAACTCTTTGCTCACCACGTCACGGATGTAACAGAACGTGCCCCAGTTGTCGCAGGTACTGTCTTCGCGCCAGCGCGTGACGGCGAGGTCCTTCCAACGACTGTACCCACCGCCCGCGTTCGTGATCATCACGTGGTATCGGCCGTTCGACAATAGTTGCACCTCCGGTATCGGAGTATGAGGGCTGCTGAACCGGCGCACCGGCATCTCAGCCTCACCAAAGGTGGTACGTATGTCAGAGAGCTCTATGCTGTGCGAATAGGAAGCCGTCGCCTTTGGAATCCGCTCCTGAAGCAACAGCATGGTCGCCTGGAACAATGGGTCCGATTCGAATCGCTTCTGCATCGGACGGTCCAGGAGCAGATAGGCCAAAGCAAGCAAACTCATGCCCTGGTGATGGGCCATGTAAGACCGAATCACTACACTCGATTGTCCGCGAGGAAGACGGGAAGGCGTATAGTCGATCGCTTCATATAATCCGAATGGACCTTCGAGGCCCGCCGCAGCGAGTCGCTGCAGATTCAGGCACGCCTCCTCGGGCGCCACCATCAGTGCAAGCGCCGAGGCATAGGGCGCAATGACCACATCATCGGCAAGCCCACGTTTGAGTCCCAGACCTGGCACACCAAATGCGCGATATTGGTAATTGAGATGCACATCGATCGTGTTGTAGCCGGATTCAGAAATACCCCACGCGACGCCACGCTGTCCTCCATATTGGATCTGTCTCTCCACCGCCGCCTTGCAGGTCTGGTCAAGCAACGTGTGTTCGTATGTCGGCATCACCAGCAGCGGCATGAGATACTCGAACATTGACCCGCTCCATGAGATGAGCATCGGCCTTCCGCCAGCGGTCGTGAGGAGACGCCCGAGAGCAAACCAGTGTTCCTGCTGCAGTTGTCCCTGTGCAATCGCCACGAAACTGCACAATCTCGCTTCCGAAGCCAGCAGATCGTAGTAGCTGGAGTCCCTCCGGCGCTCGCCGACGTTGTAGCCGATCGCCAGCAGATGACAGCCCTTGTCGAACAGAAAATCATATTCCATGCTAGCGAAATGGTTGGCTTGACGGGCAAGTCCTTCGACGGCCAAGATTCTTTCTCTGGCGCGCTGGCTGGCTTTCACAATGAGCCGTTGAAGGCCATCAGCCCATGTGCGCTCCTCGTGCCTCATCTTTGAATCCAAGCGATGTTCGCTGGCCGGCAAACACACCTCGTCAAGATGTGCCAATTCGCGCAACGTGGGGATTTCATCGATGTGGCCATATTTACTGAGCCTTTCCTGCGAGGCTGACAGCAATGCCCATGGTGAGAGAAACATCAAGTCATCAAGAGCGTCCCGGCATTGTCTAGTCAGAGCGCGCGCCCACCAGGTCGCTTGACTCTCCGGGCTAGTTTTCACGTTCGCGAGCACCTCTTCGGCGGTCGTGGCCAGCAGGTCAAGACAGAGTCGCGCTGCCGTGAGCGTGGTTGGCCGGGATTCATTGGCAGACTCCAGATGCTTCTGAAATAGAGTCAATTGGGCTGGAGTGGTTTCCCCAGCAGCATCCTCGAGGGCCCTCACTGTGTCGCTGAGTCCGTCAAAGAATCTCGACCCCAAGATCTTCTGATCCGGGAGTGCGAGCAAACCCGGCCTGAGTGTCAGTAAATGACCGGCAAGGTTTCCGCTGTCTACCGTCGACACATAGGTCGGCAGCAACGGTTTCAGCGACTGCGTGTCGTACCAGTTATAGAAATGGCCCCGGTGCCGTTCCAACCCTTCCATCGTGTGAAACGCGTTCGTCGTGCGTTCGATGAGTTGTCCGGCCGACAGGTAGCCGAAATCGTAGGCGGACAAGTTTGCGAGCAGCGCAAGCCCCATATTGGTCGGCGACGTGCGATGCGCGACGACGGCTACGGGATGTTCTTGATAGTTATCGGGCGGCAACCAATGATCGTCTGGGCCGACGAACTCCTCGAAAAACGCCCAGGTCTTTCTGGCAAGCTTCCGGAGAAAGATCGTCTGGGAGCCCGTCAGATACACTTCGCGCCGAGTCATCGGTTGGCTGATCCACCACGCGATCGCGGGAGAAGAAAACCAGAGACCCAGAATGGGCATCGCCACTTCTAACGCGCCCGGTTCCGACAGCGTCAGATAGATCCCTGAGGCCGTGGCAAGAACAGGCCCGACCCACATCATCCGACAATAGGCGACAAGGCCTGTGCGGCGATCGCGATCCTGATTGCTTGACGGACTCCATTCCAGCAATCTGGTATGCGTGACCAACATTCGCCAGATCGTGCGCATAATCGCATCCACACTGTAGAACGCCTCGAAGGGAAGGCACACAACCGTCAATACCGTCTGAACGCTGTGCCGCCCGGCCGAGCGTAGCGTAGCGGCGACATGCTGCTCCGGCAACACATCCTCCGGCTTCTGAAACAGATCCAGGATAGCGGCAAGCAACGGAGGAATTAGGATGATGCCGATCACCGCCAAAGTCCACAACCAGACCGGTGACAAGACTGTCCAGCCGAGCAGCAACATAAGGGTCAACGCAGACGGGACAAGGCTACGCCGAAGGTTGTCCAAGAGCTTCCATCGAGACAGTCCAGAGATCGGGTTTTTCTGACGCTGTGCTCCTGGACCGGGGACGCGCGGCAAGAGCCACCCAGCAAGCTGCCAATCCCCACGGATCCAGCGATGCCGCCGGCTCACATCCACGCTGTAGCAAGAGGGATTCTCCTCATACAACTGCACATCACTCAGCAGCCCGGCCCGCACGTAGCAACCTTCCAGAAGATCGTGGCTGAGAATCCGGTTCTCGGGAAGGCGACCCGCGAGTGCGCGTTCGAAGGCGTCCACCTCATAGATCCCCTTGCCGATGAACGAGCCTTCACTGAACAGGTCCTGGTATATATCGGAGACGGCACGCGTATAGGGATCGATGCCAGGCTCACTCCCGTTGAGTTGCGCATAGCGCGACTGATTCGTGCCTGGGAGGCTTACGCCGACGCGTGGCTGCAGGATGCCGTATCCTTCGCAGACACGCTGCTTGTGCTCGTCATACCGCGAACGATTCAGCGGATGCGCCATGGTTCCCACGAACTGACGCGCCGCATCACGCGGCAGTTGTGTATCCGTGTCGAGGGTGATCACGTATAGCACCTTCGATAGCACCCCAGTCTCGCCGACGATGAGAGAGAAGTAATCGCGTGAGCCACCTCGTAGAAGTCTATTCAAATCCGCTAGCTTGCCTCGCTTGCGTTCGTGCCCCATCCAGATCCGTTCTCCAGGGTTCCATCGGCGCGGGCGATGAAACAAAAAGAACGCATCGCCGGTCGTCTTTCTGTACTTTCCATTCAGTTCTTCAACTTTTTTCTGGGCCAGCCGCAACAGGGGCTCGTCTTCCGGAAGGGTTTCCTCGTGCGCGTCTTGAAAATCAGTCAACAGGCCGAAATGCAGGTGGCCGTCCCTATTGGCCAGGAACCGGACTTCGAGCGCCTCAATCAGCTCTTCGATGTTTTTAACGCTGCTCAGCATGGTCGGAACCACAACCAGTGCACGGAATTCCTGGGGAATTCCTTTGGAGAAGTCCATTCGCGGCAGCGCATGCGGCGTCACCAATACAGTCGCAAGCCAATTCACCAGCGCGACCGCCAGTTGACTTGTACAGATGAGGGACAGGAGGCCGACCAGTGCGAGGAACCAGCCCTCCTCATCCTCGGCATAGGCCAGTGCCAGTAGGCCGCCGGTGAAGACCCCCGTCATCAAGACGATCGTGCCGACATAGAGGAGCAACGGGAACCGACCGCTCGTTCGCTGAAGCGCTTTCGATGTGGAGAGGCGCACCTCCGCCGCTTGTTCGAGCTGTGGCACGCCCTTGTCGATCAGATAAAAACCAACATGGGCTTCTCGATCGTCAACACCGTTCCTGCTCGCGCCTTGCTGTGCCAGATAAATCGTGTGGCGCGCGATTTCTCGCTCAGAGAGCCGGCTGCTTCTCGCCATCCTCTCCACCACGTGGCGGTAGCGATCGCGAGTGGCAAAATCCATCTTGCCATAGGCAGCGGGGGGATCCTCAGTCAGTGTCCGCTCGACCACGCTCATTGTCTCAACGAACGTACGCCAGTCCATCGCGCCCAGAAACCGAAGACTGCCGATGCTGTTGCTGATGGAGACCTGGTCGACGGCTTGCTGTTGGTTTTCCGATTGCACCGACTGCTCAATGGTCAGGCCGGACTCGGAGAGCCGCTGTTCGATCCAGGTAAGCGGTAACGCCAAGGCGGGGCTCTGTCCCTGCAACCGCCGCGTGAACTCTGCCACAAACGCACTCGCCATCGGTGGGCTCGACCGCGCCATGTCCGCGATCACCAAAATCAGACTCTTCGGATCCTTCTCAGCGATATCCATCATCTGATCCGCCCAGTAGTCGGCGCGATTGCGGTCAATCCTGTGGGCGGCGATCCGCGTGGCCGCGCGCCGGAGGTTCTCGATCAGCGCGAGACGGAGCATGATAGGGATGGCCCATAGTTCGCCTAACGTGAGATCGGTGATAGTCTGGTAGGCGGTCACGAAACTGCTAAGACTTCCCGGATCGACTCGTCCATCCCCATGCGAAATCGTTTCAAGCGCGATGTCGTATACGCGCGGGAGCCCGATCGTTGAGCCATTCAGTAAGCGAGGCAGCTCCCGGCTATATCCCTTGGGCAAGTGTCTCTTGGCCGTGCGAATCTGCTCTTCGATGAGATAGAAGTTATCGAGCAGCCATTCCCCAGCCGGTGTAACCCGACGGTTTCCCTTCACCGCTTCTGCCAACAGATCGCGGACTCCGATCAGGACGCCTTCATTTTCAGCCAGTCTGTTCAGAAGCTGGTCCGGAGCCTGGCCCGGACTCAATTGGTGCAGATTGGCTAGGGTCTTGCCGTGTTGCTCCATTTGATCGGCGCTGAAGAGCTCAGAACGAAGCGGTGGCTCACCACCGGCGTACTGTTCCGCTAAGTCGTTTTCGGGGAAGCTTGCCCTGAAATGGAGCAAGCTTCCGAGATCGATCTTGCTGCTTACCTTCATCGGGGATGTCTCTTTCTTCGGAGCGAAGCCTCGGGGGCCAGTCTGCGACCGAGGTAGCAGGTGGGTTGCCCCTTGTTCGCACTTCTTACTCAGGGCAACGTTCGGATCGAGACGAACGTCTCAAAGCGAGCATGCGGCTCGACGGTCAATGCAAAACAGAAGATCGAGCGCAGGAAGTAGACCGGAATGAGCAGTGACTGCACCGCTCCCGGAGACTGCTGATCTGACGACACTGCTCAGCGGAAAATTCACGCCAAACCGTCAAAATCTAAAAATTCCTCGTTCACCGTGGCCCGACATGAGAAGGAATCTCGACAGTATACCTGCCCTACCGGAGGTATGATACAGCTCGCAACTATATCGTCCCGCCGCGCAAAATCTTCGACTAAATCTATCCAATTAGATGGAAGATTGTCTGGTCAAAATTGCTCAGTTTTACGGCTCCAGTCGGCAGGCGACTTCACGTGATCGCTGGCCAAAATACACGCAGCCTCATGAAGAAGAACCTAGCGGCGGTGGAAAAATATTGTGACGACCAATACTTCAGCAGTTTCCTCGACGACTGTAAAACGGTTTTTATAAGGTACCGAGCCATGACTGTCCATGTGCAAGGTTCCTTTCCTTGACAGTACGGAGAAGGAGTTGGTAGAAGGACTTAGCGAATGGGTGCGAGTTGGCATGGTCCGCACAGAAGGAACTGATCCGTGTCTGATGTATCACCTCTGGAAACAGAAGTTGCAAAACTCATCGTGCAGACACTCACGCTAAAAGTCGATCCAGCACAAATTCAGCCGGAAGAGCCGCTCTTCGGAGACGGCCTAGGCCTTGATTCGATTGATGCGCTCGAACTCTCTCTTGCGATCTCTCAATCCTATGGGCATCAGATACGTTCAGATGATCCAGACATTGTCGCCACCTTTGCCTCACTCCGTTCACTCTGTCAGTCGATCGAGAAACATCGCACAAAATAGCAGCAGGTGGCCCTATGAACAGCGCCGCGTTGCTCGGCCTCTACCACGCTAACCGAGTGTTGGCTTGGGAGAACGGCCACCCGATAACCTATGGCCGATTTCTTTCCGATGTGGAAACCCTTGCTGACCTGCTCCCTGAAAAACCTACGGTCATTAACCTGACTGATGACCGTTATCGGTTTCTGGTCGGATTCGCCGCTGCCTTGGTCCGAGGACAGACCACGCTGCTTCCTCCGAGTCGCGCGCCGGGCGCCTTGGCCCAGGTCGCTCGAGAATATAGCAACAGCTACTGCCTGGTAGATGGCATGGAACACGTTGAATCACTCCCCTCCTTTCAAATCCCAAGGAGTACAGGGCGTCAGAACGACACGACGAATGTCCCCCAGATCTCCGTTGACCATCCAGCCCTGGTGGCCTTTACTTCTGGCAGCACGGGGCGGCCTCGTCCCCATTCCAAAACCTGGGGATCTCTAGTCGCAGTCGCTCGGAGTACGGGAGCCCGGCTGAGGCTCATGAGATCGGATCAGATGACCGTGGTGGCAACAGTTCCTCACCAACACATGTACGGGCTCGAAGCCTCCATCATGCTCCCCATTCAGCATGGGATGGCGTTTCATGTTGAGCGGCCGCTGTTTCCTGAAGATGTGCGGTTGGCGTTGGCTGAAGTGCCATCGCCGCGCATGCTTGTCACCACGCCTTTACATATCCGGGCTTGTGTCACCTCTCGCTCACGACTGCCTCCCGTGGAATGCATTCTCTCTGCGACCGCGCCCCTTCCTAGCTCGTTGGCGAAAGAAGCCGAGACCCTATTCCAAACGAGAGTCTATGAGGTGTACGGGTTCACGGAGGCCGGGAGCCTCGCGACAAGACGGACTGTCGACGAGAATACCTGGCACGTATTGGACGGTATCACGCTGCATCAGGAGTCAGCCGGGTGTTCCCTTCAAGCCCCGTACTTGCATGAGCCTGTTCTCTTTCCTGACCTGGTATCGCTGCAAGGGCAGCATCGGTTCGTGCTGCATGGGCGTGGCACGGACCTGGTGAACATCGGTGGGCACCGGGGTTCCTTAAACGATCTGAGCCAGAAACTGAACGAGATCGAGGGTGTGCAGGATGGAGTGTTCTTCCTCCCGGATGAAAAGGGAACCGCTGTCACACGTCTGACCGCGTTCGTTGTTGCGCCTGAAAAATCTTCCGAACACATTCTGTCGGCGCTTCGAACAGTCATTAATCCTGTGTTTCTCCCCAGACCGCTTCACCTGGTTCCCCGCCTTCCCCGTAACGAGACCGGCAAGCTGACGAGAGAGGCCTTGCTAGGACTTCTGCACAAACTTCACAACGAGGAGCGGCATGGGACCTGAGCGCATTGTCACAATCGGTGCGGACCATCCATCATTGGCTGGACACTTTCCCGGCCATCCTGTGGTCCCTGGGGTCGTGATGCTGGGAGAAATCATGAACGCCATCCGCGAAATGGCGAAGGATAGGATTGAGTTTGTAGGTATGCCGTCGGCGAAGTTCATGTCTCCTCTAAACCCAGGAGAGCCTCTCACGATCAGGTTGAACCAGCAGGGCGATGGCGCAACAGAATTCACCTGCACCACCGGGTCTCGACTCATCGCAAATGGCCGCCTGCGATACCGCATCGTCGTCGATGATTCCACGGGTGATACGTGAGTGCCGCATGGTTGCAACAACGCGAACGCGGCAGCCGAATCGCGTCAGGATTCATGATTTGGATCGCGTTATCCGTAGGTCGTCCAGCCGCGCGCTCCTTGCTCTATCCGATCTGTGTCTATTATTTGGTATGTTCGAGGCAGGCCAGTCAGGCTATCCGACCCTACTTGATCCGAGCGCTGAAACGCCCAATCAGCTGGCGTGACCTCTATCGGCAGTATCATTATTTCGCGGCGACGCTTCTTGATAGTGTCTATCTCCTCGCCGGACAAGGCAGCCGCTTTGACATCGCTATACAGGGACTCGACTTGCTCACGGATCGCGTGGCTCGTGGCAAAGGATGTCTTCTGCTCGGTTCGCATTTGGGAAGCTTCGATATCGTGCGTGCCATCGGGCTGACCCGGCAGGATGCCGAAATCAAAGTCCTGATGTACGAGCAGCATATGCCGATAATCCGAGACCTCTTTCATGACTTGAATCCTGCATTCGCCGACACGGTGATACAGACCGGTTCGCCGAACACGATGTTGCAAGTCAAGGAATGTCTGGACCGCGGAGGGATGGTGGGCATTCTCGCAGATCGTCTCGTGAAGCAGGATCAGACCACGTCCTGCATGTTCTTCGGCAAGCTTGCACGATTCCCTGCCGGCACCATGTGGCTCGCGAGCATCTTAAAGGTGCCGGTTATTCTCTTCTTCGGGCTTTACCGTGGAGGCAACCGCTACGAGATCCACTTCGAGTTGTTCGCCGAAGAGATCACGATCGACCGGCGGCATCGAGATCAGGAGGTTCAGCAATGGACCCAGCGCTACGCCGACCGTCTGGAATCCCACTGCCGCCTCGCGGCCGACAATTGGTTCAACTTTTATGACTTTTGGGAAGAGCAACGGTAGCTGGTCGTTGAGACTGCCGACCCTGTTCCTCATCTGGTTGTTCTTGCCGGGTCCTGCGCCGGGGTCCCTGGCCCAGACGCCGCCACAGTATGAGCGCGAGGCAGGACCAACTGACTGGAATGTGGACCAGCTCATTGAGAACCTGGCCAAGAACCTGCCAGCGAAAGTATGGTTTGAAGAGACTGCATTTTCGAAATTACTCACCCAACCGTTGAAGACCCGAGGCATCTTGCGTTTCACTCCTCCTACGGGACTTGAGAAACATATTACCGCGCCTCATGACGAACGCTACCTCGTTGAAGGCGATACGGTCTTCTTCGAGAGCAAGACGAAGGGTACGAAGAGGACGTTTTCATTGCACGACTACCCTGTGCTGCAGGCATTTATAGAAGCCTTTCGCTCAACGCTCGCCAATGACGTCGTCACCCTGAGGCGTTTCTACCGCGTGACGCTGCAGGGTGAACCACGACGATGGGTCTTGATTCTGCGCCCACTGGACAAGGCCGTGCAGGAACTGGTGGAGTCCATTCAGTTCTCCGGAGACAGGGAACACGTCAGTAGCATTCAGATTCTAGCACCAGACGGAGATCGGTCTATCATGGTGATCACAACAGGCGCACCATGACCAGAAGATCCTGGGTTACATTTCTGATCTGGTGCATGGTGCTGGGCTTCACCGCGTGGTTCGTGGCCACGCGTACACAGGTGGAGACCGAACTCTCGCGTTTATTACCGGAGGGTTCCACACCAGCAGAACGCCTGCTACTCACTGAACTGCGAACAGGCGCGACCGGGCGGCTCATCCTTGTGGCTCTGGAGGGAGAGGAAGCCGATCTACTGGCAGAGGCCAGCAAAAAGCTGGCGGCCTGGATGCGCGAAAGTGGTACGTTCCAATATGTCGGCAATGGAGAGCAAGCCTGGACAAAGGAGGAGCGGGAACGCCTCTTTCAGAATCGATACGTGCTAGGCCCAAGCGTGCAGGAATCCACATTCAGTCGAGATCATCTCCGCGACTCCCTTGAGCTGCGGCTGAGTGACCTCGCCTCTCCACTGTCACCGATGATCAAAGAACTGATCCCAGCCGATCCCTCCGGCGAGTTTATGAAAATCATTCAATCTTGGATGACCTGGACGGCTCCGGCAAGACACCAAGGAGTGTGGTTTTCGTCGGACCAGCGGCGCGCATTGCTCGTGGCGGAGACACATGCAGCTGGTTTTGATATGGAGTCCCAGGAACAGCTGCAAGGGCAAATTAGAGAAGCCTTCAGACCGATTGCAGGAACTCCGACTGGTGCAACTCCCGTTCGGTTGGTCATGACGGGACCCAGCGTCATCGCCGTTGAGATGCGGAAGACCATCCAAGACGATGTGTGGCGGTTGTCCTTGTGCGCGTCGTTGCTGGTCACCATGTTTCTCTTCGCCAGCTATAGATCCGTTTCTGTTCTGGTTCTCACTCTCCTCCCCTTGACGAGCGCCATCCTGGCCGGGATCGTAGCCGTCAGTCTTGTATTCGGATTCATTCACGGCCTAACTTTGGCGTTTGGGATTACGTTGCTGGGTGTCGTGGACGATTATCCCATCCATCTGTTCAGTCATCTCACCAAAGAGAGCCGGGCGCCGGCCGTGATGAAAGAGATCTGGCCGACGATGCGCCTCGGAGTCGTGGCAACGGCTCTTGGATTCTGTGCATTACTCCTGAGCGGATTCCCTGGTCTGTCGCAATTAGGACTGTTCGCGATGGTCGGTTTGTTCACGGCCGCATGCGTGACCCGTTGGGTGCTTCCTCACATCGTCCCCATAGGATTTCACACGAGACGCGACGGACTGCATGTCGCACAGTGGGTCGATACGTTGACACATGCGCGACTTGTGGTCCCCCTGGCAGTGGCCTTTGCCATCGGCTCCTTCATCTGGTCGGATACGCCACTATGGGAACAGGACATTGCCAATCTGAGCCCGATCTCAAATGAGCAGAAAGTGCGGGATCAAGTCCTTCGCAATGAACTCGGGGTACCTGATGTCCGGGACCTCATCGTGGTGGAGGGCTCAAGTGAAGAAGAGGCCCTCCAACGTAGTGAAGCGTTGGCGCTCGCGTTGGACTCACTTGTGAGAAATGGAGAACTGGCAGGATACGATCTCGCTGTTCGCTATCTGCCCAGTCGCAAGACGCAACAGGCGCGCCAGGCTGCGTTGCCTGATCACGAAACCTTGGGGCGGAATCTCACTGACGCCATGAAGGGTTTACCGTTCAAGCCCGGCCTGTTTCAGCCCTTCCTGGACGCGGTAGGGAAAGCCAAGACGCAGGAGCCGGTCGACTTGCAGACGTTCCGCGGGACGGCGTTGGGGCTCAAACTGGACTCGCTGCTGGTCATGCATGAGAACCGCTGGGCCGCAGTCGTGCCGTTGCGTGGCGTCACTGACAGGCAGAGGTTCAGGGATTTTCTGACGCCGTGGGGTACACAACACATTACCTATTTGGATCTGAAGGAAGAATCGAATCGAATGGTCAGCCTGTACCGGAATGAAACACTACGACTCTTGGGGTGGGGGGTCCTGGCCATCGGTCTCGTGCTGCTTGCCGGACTTCGCGCTCCCGTCACAGTCCTGCGCGTGATGCTTCCGATCGGGAGCGCCATCGTGGTGGTCGCTGCCTCGCTGCACGCGCTAGGAGAACGGTTCTCGCTGTTCCATATCGCGTCATTTCTGTTAGTCATTGGTCTCGGGTTGGACTATGCCTTGTTCTTCAACCGGAGAGATGGCACACAGGCGGAACGAGGGCGCACCGTCTACGGGCTGGTCGTATGCAGCACAACCACGATCCTGGTATTCGGAGTGTTGGCCCTCTCGCAAATCCCCGTGCTCCGAGCCATCGGCTTGACCACGGCCATGGGATCGCTGACCTGTCTGGTCTTTGCCGCATTCCTTGCTGAATCGCCTAAGAAACCGCCTCTTCTCGCCAAGACTTCCCCCGACTGAGCAATATTGGACAGATTTTCTCTACGCAACCTGCTATCTTTCTTGCGGGTCAGTTTGATCGCCAGCGCGGAGGAGCGCCTGCAATGCCACACGCTTTGGTTCATGAACACATAGAGAAAGACGTGTCTCGCCTCGTTGAGGGTCGCGGCTCGAATCAGGGCGTCGATGGTAGCCCTCACAACCTTCAGGGCCACCGGCACGCAATACCACAGCATCGACACGTTGGGGCACGATCGATGGCCCCGCTTATTCTCACCCGCTACACCGTCGTCTCAGCGCTGGGGAAAGGCCTCACCGAGACCTATCAGGCATTGCGGAATCGGCGTTCCGGGTTGCGGCTCTGCGACTTCGAAGATGTGGGAATCACCACCTACATCGGTCGGGTCGATGATGTGGAGGACGTGTTCGTCGGCGGTGGCTCGGCCTCAACGGAATTGGAGCGGTTCGACTGCCGGAATAATCGGCTCGCGCTCCTCGGACTCCAACAGGATGGATTCGTCCAAGCCGCAGTTGAGGCCCGGGAGCGCTACGGCGCCCACCGCGTGGCGGTGATCCTCGGCTCAAGTACTTCGGGCATCCTGGAGACGGAACATGCGTATTGCCGCCGTGACCCTGCGACCGGCGCCTTACCATTGTCGTACCTGGCGTCCCATCGATATACCCATAACATGTTTTCATCCGCGCATTTTGTGCGCACTTACCTGGGGCTGCGGGGACCGGCAATGGTCATCTCCACGGCCTGCTCGTCCAGCGCGAAGGCGTTTGCGACGGCGGCACGATTCATTGAGGCCGGATTCTGCGATGCGGCGGTGGTCGGCGGCGTGGATAGCCTCTGTCTGACGATTCTGTATGGGTTCGCGTCGCTGGAGCTGATGTCGAGCGGTCCCTGCCGTCCATGCGACGAGTATCGCAACGGACTAACATTGGGCGAATCGGCAGGCTTTGCGTTACTCGAAAAATCTGAGCATGCGGGTCGGCCTGGGGCGGTAGCGTTATTGGGCTACGGAGAGAGTTGCGACGGGTATCATATGTCGCATCCCCATCCGGAAGGGACCGGAGCGATCAAAGCGATGCAAGCGGCTTTGCTGCGGAGTGCGCTCACCCCCGGAGACATCGACTACATTCATCTGCACGGCACCGCGACCAGGTCGAACGACAGCATTGAAGATACAGCCGTCCACTCGGTGTTTGGTCCCTCGACCCCCTGCAGCTCGACTAAAGGGTGGACGGGACATACATTGGGGGCAGCGGGGGTCACGGGAGCGGTGATTGCCGCGATGTGCCTTACGCGTAGCTTCGTTCCAGGAACCCTGAACACGACTCGCATCGATCCCAGCTTGAGCAGTCACGTGCTGCTGGAAAATCGTGAGCAGCCGGTTCGGCGGGTGTTGAGCAATAGCTTTGGGTTTGGCGGCAATAACTGCAGTCTGATTTTCGGGACTATCTGATGGAATTGTATGTAAACGGGATCGGCACCTTGGGACCGGGGCTCGCAGGTTGGGCGGGAAGCCGGGCCGTACTGGCAGGCGAGAGTCCATCGTGTGAAGCAACCCCGATGGAGCCGAGTGCAAGCCTGCTTCCGCCGAACGAACAGAGGCGCAGCAGCGAGAGTGTGCGCTGGGCTGTCCATGTGGCACAGGAGGCCTTGGAGCAAGCGGAGGCCGATGCGCGCGAGGTGACATCCGTCTTTGCGTCTTCCGACGGCGAGAGCGGTGTTCTGGACCGTCTCTGCACCGCGCTGGCCATGCCGCAACGGACGATTTCTCCCACGCTGTTCCATCATTCCGTCCATAATGCCGCGTCCGGCTACTGGGGCATCGCCACGGGCTCACAGCAATCGTCAACCGTGCTAGCTTGTTATGATTCTTCCTTCTGTGCCGCCTTGCTGGAGGCTGCCGCCTACGTGCACGCCGATGAGAGGCCCGTACTCATCGTGGCCTATGATCTTCCACCTCCCCCTCCTCTCTATGCTGCGCGACCCCTGCGTGGAGGATTCGCAGCCGCGCTGTTGTTGACACGAACTCCTGCGCCGTGCAGCCTCGCCCAGCTCGATCTCACTCTATCAAATGACTTTTCCGAAAAAGCAACGAGCATGGTCGATGCGCGACTGGAAGCCCTCCGGAGAGGGAATCACGCCGCGAGGTCGTTGCCGCTTCTGGCCGCCATCGCAAGACAGTGCGTCACGCTGGTCCGTCTTGACTATCTAGAAGACCAACACGTGTTGATCCGGGTGCGGCCATGCTGAGGATCCGCAAAGCCGCTCTTTGTCAATTGATTCCGCATCACGGCACGATGTGCCTGCTGGATGCAGTCGAGCGGTGGGATGAGACCAGCATTCTGTGTACGACCGCATCGCATCGTGACGCGACGAATCCCCTTCGGCGAGACAACCGATTGGAGGCGATCTGCGGACTGGAGTATGCGGCACAGGCGATGGCGGTGCATGTCGGGCTTCTGGATCAAGGCAAGGGGGGTCAACTCACCGTGGGATACCTGGGAGCCGTCAAGAATCTGATGCTTCAGGCTGCTCGTCTCGACGACGTGAAGGGAGACTTGACGGTTCAGGCGACCCGTTTAGTCGGCGAGGTGAATTGTTTCATCTATGCCTTTCGAGTGTCGGGCGGGCGAGAAGAGTACCTAGAGGGGCGCGCATCAATATTCTTGAAGTACCTCGACCATCAATCATGAAGCGAGCTTTGGTCACAGGCGGTAGCGGTCAAATCGGCGCCGCGATCAGCCTGCAACTGGCGCAGGAACACCTGCACGTCATCGTCCATGCGCATCGTAATCGCGCTGCGGCTGAAGAAGTGACCAATCAGATCATGGAAGTAGGCGGATCGGCCAGCGTGGCCTGCTTCGATGTCAGCGATGTTCTGGCCACCCAACGTGCCCTGGCGCAAATTCTGGAAGCCGGTCCGATCCAGGTGCTCGTGAATAATGCAGGTATCTACGACGATGCCCCGATGGCCGGCATGCGGGCAGACCAATGGAACCACGTGATCGCAGTCTCTCTAGGCGGTTTTTTCAACGTAACGCAGCCGTTGCTCCTTCCGATGATCGGCACCAGGTGGGGACGGATCATCACGATTTCGTCGGTCTCGGCACTGCTTGGCAATCGAGGCCAGACGAATTATGCAGCGGCCAAAGCGGGGCTCCACGGCGCCTCCAAATCGTTAGCGCGGGAGGTCGCCTCTCGTGGCGTAACCGTCAATGTGGTGGCAGTGGGTTTTATCGAATCACGGATGGTTGAGCAGAGTTGCAAACCGGAAAAAATTGAGGCCTTGGTCCCGATGAAGCGAGCCGGGACGCCTCAAGAGGTGGCGTACCTGGTCGGATTCCTGGCCTCCGATAGAGCCGATTATATTTCCGGTCAAGTCATCGGTCTCAACGGGGGAATGGCATGAACGCCCATTCGCATTCTTCAGAAGGAAACCTCCTGGCCGGGTATTGGGTGGTCATTCCCGCCTATAATGAAGCCGCCACGATCAGGGACGTGGCATCGCGGACAGTCCGGCAGATCGAGCGTGTGATCGTTGTGGATGATGGGTCGACCGATGGCACGCCGGACGCTCTGGTCGGTTTGCCTGTGGCCCTGTTACGAAATCCCACGAACCGCGGGAAGGCCGCCAGCCTATGGCGTGGCTTTCAACAGGCATTGGCTGCCGGCGCTTCCGGCGTTGTGACGCTGGACGGCGATGGCCAGCATGCGCCGGAAGACATTCCACGATTGCTCGCTGAAGCGGTCTTTCATCCCGATCATGTGATCATCGGCGCCCGCCGTCGAGATCGGCGTCGTGCGGTCTTCTGGCGCTATGCGGCGAATCGTGTGGCTGACTTCTGGGTCTCCTGGGCCGCAGGCTGTTCATTTTCAGATAGCCAATCGGGTTTTCGTGTCTATCCCGCATCACTGTTGAGTCGCGTGAAGATCACACATGGAAAAGTCAGGAGCTTTGTCTTCGAAAGTGAAATTCTGATTGAGGCAACGCGCGCAGGACATCGAAGCCTCGCGGTTCCCATTGAAGCTTTCTACCGTCCTGGAGCGCGACCGAGTTATTTTCTTCCGGTGCGCGATATCGCCCGCATCACCAGCATGGTGGGGTGGAAACTTATTTCCCGAGGCATGTATCCGATCGGACTTTATCGCTCGCTCTTTGGACAGGTCCTTGACTCCTCGCTTACACGTGAAGCGTCGTTCGCGAACCGAGAGCGAGACGAGCAAGATGTGCGCGACAGACGCGATTCGAAGTTCTGAAAACCTCGAACTTCTGACATCGAACCATCATTTTTCTTACCCATCCCGCTTTTCTCGGAACTCTCGCGAGTCTCCGGCGAATAACGAGGACATCGCGTTCGGGCGACGAATTACAAAACGATAATTGTTAAACGGCGTTCCGCCCCACATCGGGAGAAACTGGATCGGTTTCCGACCAGCCTGATGGATGAAGCTCAGGTTGTGAGAATCTGCCTGGGCAATCTGCTGCGGGCTAGAGATCCGGATGGGGCATCCAGATCCCATTTCTACGATCGGGTGGACTTGTGTTGTGGGTTGCATTGGGGGAGCGGTTCAACCAGCGCTTCGTCGGCAGAGTTTACACCGTTGAGTCGTCCCGATGACTCCCACGAACGAAGGGCATTGTTCGTCCGCAAGATGTGGCGTTCAAGATCTACCGTCGGCAGTGCTTCAGAATTCACATTTACGGCCACGTGTGCGGCAAATCGGCGGGTCGACCATCCAGCCACACGACTTCGCATTCGGATTGTCCTTGGATAAAGCAGACCCAATGTGAGCATATTTCGAATATCGCGAACCCTTGGTTTAGCCGTTCGGCACAACACGAAATCGGCAAGAGGGCACACCACGTTAAAATTTCGTCCGTTCATCTGGTGGTGCATGAAATGATAGCGCGCGAGGAAACGGTATACCTTCCAATCCTTGAAAAACACATCTTCAGGAATATGCATTTGGCGATGCAGCGCATTCCAGAGACGGTTATGAGCAAAAGCTGATGCGACGAAAACACATCCTCCGAACGGTGAAAGAAATATCAAAGGCGCCCAAAGGGGCAGCGCGGAAATAAGCATGGCGAGGCTATCAGAAAGTGTGAACGCCAAATTATCGAGCTTCCCTACTGGATCCGGCTCGTAATCGAACCGTCTATACCACCTTCCATGGTGGCGGACAGCATGGGCTTCGTACGTGGTGTTGAAAAATGGACACGCCTGATAGACCGCAGCAGGTAGCCACTTCATATGCATAAAATAACGGTGAATGATGTGCTCAACAAAAGAGATGATGGCGTAGCTCAAAAGCAAATACAATGTCAAACGTATGATCATGGAACAATTAAATCCCGGAAGACATGAGCTTATTGCCCTCGGCACGTTACATCGATCTCGAGAACGGATCGGTAGAACCGGCAATGCAGGAATCGTCAGCGTGTCGAACAGGCTGAAACGAAAGTGGGAGTGGATCAGTAATACAGATGAATGCCGATACCGATCCACTCCGTGTTTTGATTATAAAATTGTCCGTTCGGTGAGGGGCCGCTGAAATACTCCGCTAGTAGTTGTAGCTTACGATCTCCTATTCGCGCATTTTCGAATTGAATCCCCGCCATGACGGAGTTGGCAACCTTCCAATTACTTCGTTCATTCGCCTGGGCATCCACATAGGCGACGGGACGAACCTTGCCGTCCCACAAGGTCCAGGGGCTGGTGAGCTCAACTCCTACTTGGCTCGTGCCGCGTTTCAGATCTTTTGGATCTCGTCCTACCAGCATGCCCCCACCGCCATAGATCCGAAACCAGGAGGCCAGCTCATAGGATAATTTCAGATCCACCTCTTCGAAGCTCAAGTTGACTCTATTGACCGGAGTCTGGCTGTTGAGAATGAACTCATCGCCCAGGTGTGAACTCTGATGGTGGAGGCGAAAAAAACCTGAGAGCCGACCGGAGCGGTAGCTCGCGAGCAACCCCACCGTATAGTCGGCATTGACGAGATCCAGCGATCCGGACGGGGCGTTCATATTGAAGACACTGAAGACACCGGCCTGGAGCGCGAGTTCCCATTGGCCATTTAAAGGAGCCGCATTGCGGTAGAGCGCAAACGTTTCACCAAAATTGGCTGAGCCGGTATTCCCGGGCTCCCGGCCGAATGAGACGTGACGAGACGCCATGGAGAAATGCGGCCACCGTGGATCGGCATGGAAAGGAGCCACGAGGAGATCGCGAGGAAGAAATTTTGATTCAGGTTTGGGAAGCTTTTCCTGTATAGCCGCCTGCGGCGGATTCACCGGAGCAGCGGAAGACCCAGCCGCTTCTCGGACTTCCGCACGCACAACGCCTGGAATCTTTTCCAATGCCGTGATAACTTTTTGTCGGTCGACCTTACCGAGCGAGTCGGCGGTCAGGACCACAACTCCCTCATGAACCTGTACAATCGCCCCTGGTACATAAAATTCGTGCTCAAGAACAGCGGCGGCATAGCCGGCGATATAGGAATCGTCAGCGGCGTTCGTTACCGACACGATCCCCAGGATGAGACAGAGCACGAAGACCATGCCTCCCGCTCCCGTCGCGATCCTGACGGAGCTCAAAACAGAGAACTGGCGGGTAAGTACAGAAGCGTGAGTGCGAAGAGTGACCATCCTTATACAATCTCCTTCGCGTTCCAGACACAGCGGTCTCGCTTCAGGGTTGCTGATATGGCTTGCAGTAGTGGTGTCCTTGCAGAGAACATCGCTTCGGAGCGCGTTGAGCATGCTACTCGGATCGGGTGAAGACTGGTCAGAATTGCTTCCAATCTGCGGAGGCGTTGAGGCTCTCTCACTGGTGGCCGGCAAGGTCAGTCGCGCGCACATGAACATCCTCGATTGCATCGGACAAAATTCGCGTATTGATGTGTGCTTCATGCTCCGGAACACACGCTTGACTCAACGAGCTTGCAAACAAAGTAGGTGAATAGTCCTCCAGCAGCATGTGTTCGACAAATCGGTCAAGAACGGAGAAATTCTTCGGTGTCATGCTCCGCATGTTCCATTTGGACATGTTGCGCGGAAAGGATTGCTGATCCGCATGCACGAATTCGTAGGGGTGGCTATAGAATACCAGCCGCGAGGCACGTCGGGAGATCCGGCTGACCATCCATTTCATCACCGGCAGACCGAGCGTCCGGAGGGTCGCCATGTTCATGGGGAACAGGAATGCTGAGGGAGCCAGCTCGATGAGCGAGCTGTGTCCCGGCAGGCGCAAATGAGATGACGAGAGACGATACGGCTCGCTCGGCGCACGAAAGTATTTCAGGTAATGCACCCGGCCGAAGCCGCAATCAAATCGCCTCGCCGGCACAGACGAATCGTACCGGTATCCCTCTTCTTCGAGCGCACGCAAGGTCGTTTCACTGATCCACAAGCTCGGGGCTCGGAAGACGACAGGGCGAACCCCTGAGGCTTTCTCCACAGCCTCCGTGGCTAAACGGATCCATTTTCGCTGCTGATCATAACTGGCTGACCTGAAATCCTCGTCATGTTCGAGGCTCCCGTGTTCCCACCCATGTGTGCCGAGTTCATGCCCTCGGCGCCGGCAATCTCCGATCAGATCCGGATAGCTCTCCGCAAACCGCCCGGTAACAAAAATCGTCGCCTTCACCTTCCATCGATCACAGAAATCCAGCAAGCCCTCCAGCCCCACTTCGGACCCACGGACCCAATCCACATCGATGGTGAAGTGCCAAGGCTTGTACGTACGTAAATGCATGTGATGACCGCGCTGAGATTCACTCCGAGACTCAGAATGAAGTTGGGATGAAACTCTGTGACTATACAGCCCTGAAATTATCTGGCTTTGCATGCTGGGAGAGCGCAGGTTGCATGCGAACACGGGACGACAACATCGTATGGTTTATATTGGTACTCTTTTCTTGACTGAGGATGCCCTCGATCTCCAGCAATAGCTCCCTTCGACACATCTCTCCTTGAAGATACAGAACCTGAGTATGGAGAGGCAGCTGTTCCCTGAGGATGTCGCGGATCGTCGCGAAGTGTTCGGGGTGTCGAATATAAATCTTGAAGAGGGCCTGCCCACCCCACTGTCCGCGTGAAACTCCGTGGAGCTGCTCAGTCTGTGCGATCAGTGCATTCAGGTTGTGGAGGATTTCCAGAGTTTGTTTACCCGGATCGCCGATGTGGGCACTTACATGACCAACCACGCTCGCCGTACCGGAGATGAGCAGCTGAACCCCGGAAATGGATGGCTGCAGGGTAGCTCTCGCAAACGAGGGGCTGCTCGGACCATAGATGGGAGGATACTCGTATGCGCGCACCTGCCGAGGATTTTCGACGTGCGTTCCTGGTCGCTTCGCCGCCAGGAAATGGATTGTTAGCGGTCCAGACATCGTCCCAACGGCAGTCCCCGCAGGCAGGGTTCGAGGGAAGCCAGATAGATTCTCGGCCAGGGCCTGGTGTCGACCGGCGCAAAAACGCTGGTACCGCTCCAGCCCGCCGGATTCCCTGTTAATCTGGGGGAAATAATTCCACACCCTCAATAGATGAGGGTAGCCCAGGGCACGAGCGTGGAGGAGCAGACGTCGATAGGCGTTGTAGGTCACGCTATCCAACAGCGTGCCCGGACGTTCTTTCAATTGCACCACGCCGAAAAGCACCTCGTCGTTCAAGGCGCAGTGGATTCCCTCGGCCTGATGATAGATGACCGGTAGGTTGCTCATCCACACCTCGGCCAGGGGAGATCCGTTGAATTGCGGGAGGTCGAGGTAGACAACCGGACAAGCACCTAAGCTATTGGGCTCCTCAGGACCCCGGTCATGACGGACGACACCCAAGACTTTTGATGGCGAGGCTTTCAGAAGGGCTTCTAATCCAGCCGTCTCCACGTATGCGATGGGGGGAGCATGGATATTCGAGATTTGGTCACGTTGAACAGACCTCACCTCGGGCCAGGTCCCCGGATCCACAACCCACCGCTTTGATTTCGCTTGACTCACTCTGCCATTCTCCATTTGTATTCACCGCCCCAACGAAGCCACCTGAATTCACTGCGTCGTTGATGACCTCGGTCACCTATCATTAACCTCGGCGTTCGCCTTAACAGACAGCCTATGCCTCTTCGTTCGAGCGGGTGTGCTCAATATACCCCTGCTGCCTTTGCATTAGGGAAGCAGTGCATCTCCCGCAACGTTGGTGGCAACGGGGGTGAAAATGAACCCCAAGACTGGGATCAGATACCACATTGTGGCCTCATCAGACTGTACGATTCGCACCTTCGTTGCACCGTGCTTTTTGGCTTCGTCGGCGAAATTCTGGACTGTCGTGTTCAGTGTAGCGTCTCCCCAGATCGGTTTGGTCATGAATAGGTGGATCGCGTAATTTCTCGTGTTGATGTGCGTCAGCTTGTCGCCGTCAATTCCTTTTATGCCGCGCAAATCGGAAGCGGTGCTGGATATTGAACAGCCAGCGCCAACTCCCATGACTAACACGAGCATCGCCATAGCAGAATATTTCATGGTTTCCTCCTGTGGGTGGACACACGCTCATTCGTGTGTAAATCTTAGGCTACATCTATCCCGATGGCCTGACTGTATCACAATGGCCTGACTGCAGTCTGTTCAAGATTGCTCATATTTGAAGAATAGATTCGGCGAACAGCATAATGATGACGCATTAGGGACTCGCGGGGTTGCCTCTGGGTAAAACCGAAACTGATCAGAAATGCTTAAATGCGTAGATGTGATTGGCCATCAAGGATTCTCGAGTCTCGGTAAGAGACGTCCCATTTGATTGTCGGGCGTATCACGCGAGGCTCGTACCACAGCCTGCATGGATGACGCTCCCAGTTCAGCCAACCCAAGCTCATTCACATGTGCTCTCACATGAGTCAGGAGAGTCTTCATCACCATTTCCTCATCCAGGTCCTTTGCTCCCTTTACAATCGTGTAAGGCAATTCAGTCTTCCACATGAGGGTCCCATCTGCACTCACCAGTTGCAGAGAAAGTCTCCACGAGGAACGCTCCTTTAATCCCGCAAAACTTTTCTGCGGGTCTTGACCGGCCACATTCCCGAACAGCACACAGTCCACCTGAAACTCCGCGCTCATCTGCTGCGTCAGCCTTATCTGCCCATGATCAGATATCCCATACCGGGCGGCGTCGGACTCGCTCACCACACGAAGATCGGTCATTTCTCGAAAAACAACGGTCCATCGCTCAGCCATCACCGAATCTCCAACGAATGGCGTCACCGCTATACTCTTTACCAATCCAGGGGTCTGCCGCTCTTGCGGTGCAACCACCCAGGAGTTCTCAAATGACTGGAACTCAATGTCACTGGTTCGGGTCCTATCAATCCCAACCGTGCCCAGCCACACCAGGGCCACACAGCCTTGCATGGCCATGGCTGAGAGAAACAGAAGCCCTGAGATAGCAGTGTGGTGGATCCGTACCCTATTCAACGTCAGGCCAATCCGGTCGCAAAAAAAGTCGCATACTCTGCTTGAACGTTGTCTCACTATGAGGCCAGCGTCTCAACCATACGTATTCTCCATTGAAACTGTCTTCTTGACCGGCCTACTCACTTATCGAGAGTCGGATACGTCTGTCGGCAACAGCGCGATAGAAGGTGCGGTCTTTTCAAACCATTTCACGGTGAGCGCTCTCTGCTTCATCTTCTCCACGAGCCCCGCGTACGTGCTATCGCGTATAATTCGACCAAACTGTGTCCGGTAGTTCCTCACCATGCTGGCGCCGTCAATGACCACGTCGTGCACGAGCCATTCGCCGGACTGATTCTCTAACCGGAAATCTAACGAGGTATCAACCTTCGGGCCAATCAAGTTGGTTCTGACCTGGGCAAAGTGGCCCTCACGTTGTTCATCAAGATAGAAAACCTGATCGTCGTAATATTGGTCAATCCTGTTGGCAACCGTGTCTCGTATCAACTCAACGAAGCGGTTCTCAAATTCCTGTCGTTCGCGGTCACTGAGTTTCGCCCATGGAGACCCCAGAGACCGTTGGGCCATTTGCCTAACGTTAACGCGTCGTCTGATGACCTGCTCAACTTGTTGACGACGTTCCGCGGACCGGCCCGGTTGCTTCAGTTCCCCATTCCCGAGGATAGAGAGTACATCGGTGATCGTGTTTTTCACCGAATTTAGTCGGGGAGTAGTCGGAAAGCTCCACAAGTGTGAAGGCATCCCCGGAGGCTATCATCGCCGGTGGAATTTTTAGCCGATAAGGACCTGATTGATCGACCGTCATCGTGAGGGGAGACTTCATCCAGCCGCATCCAGTCACTTTGGCTGCCATTCCAAGCACAACGATCCACGACACGAAATGTGGTTTCATGGCGACTCTGTGCTGTGTGGCGATTTGCACCTTCGTGATATCGGCACTGTCCATAGTGTGATACATGCACTCGGCATAGTAAATTTAGGTGTCAGGCTATGCTCTTACGGATTTGGAATCTGGTCAAAACAGCTCAGGTCAAAAATTATTAATTGATGAGCAATACAAGTGAAATCTATTACATAGATCTATTCTTCAATACTGCCTTATAGTACTCTGAACAGATCGAACAACTCGCCGAGATACCTACACTCGACGTATCGACTGACGGGACCGTCCGCAGTACCGTTTGTGATGGGGCGAAGGAGGTGCGGCCAGTTGCGAGACCGCCTGCCTGAAAAAACTGAGGCGGTATACGCTGGGTTGCAGTGAAGGTTTTTCAGGAAGAGCAGGAAAAGAAGACGGCAGATGGATGCGAATTGATTTTCGCAGTCGAAAGGTCGATGTCGGGCAGACCTTTCATTCCGAACCCTCGCGCGTTAGTCGGTCTAGCGCCATTCCACGGCGCCGAATCCACTCCCCCCGAGCAAGACATACATGAGGCTCACGCTGCTGATCGTCTGATCCCTAAAGTCGACTTGAGGATAATTCGCCTCGCGATGGGATACGGCATACCGAATGGCGATCCCATGACGGTCGAAGATGCGCAGGGTCAAGGACCCATCCGCTCGCAGAATATTTTCCCTGGCTTGAGGATCCGCAGAGAGCAGTCCGGTGACATAATACTCGCGTCCCGTGACATCGAGCATGGCCCTCTCCCCAAGAATGAGACGGAGCGAGAGAAGGGCTTGTGGAGTGGCGCCATAATGATAATCCCGCTCATCCGTACGCTGGACGCTGCCGGCTGCGCCATAACCGACGCCACCAAGGGACGTCCCCTGAAGCGCCACGTCTTGGGAGAGCCAGGTCTGCCAGGTGGTCCCGAGAGATAGCGCGGTCGTTGAGACGCGAAATATTTGCGGCGCAATATAGTCGTAACTCCCGTAGAGACCCCAGATCCCGCGCATGGAATCGCCGGACGCATAGCTGGTACCGATCAGAAGCCCTCGCGTCTCAATGCTTTGGATCGTGTTGGCCGTTGTACTGGTCAGTTGGATGTCAAAATAGTCGAACGGCCGTGTATAACTATAGCCAGGCTTTCCCGGAAGCCCGTAGGTAAACGTAACGGCCCCGGTGGCTCCCTGCTCTTTGATGGAGGATGAGACGTTCTGGCTACTGGAGGTCAGCGTTCCGCCGACTTGAAGGCGCAGAAAAGTCGCTGGATTATGGCTCGGATAGACTTCGTCGAATCGGTTGCCGAACGCCAGGCGATTAAAACCTGTGGGCGGAGAGATGACGGCGGCTGCCAGTTCTCGCCAGAATCCCGGCTTACCTCCGTCCCCGCTCTCCAGCAGCAGGTTGGCCATGCGGAAGAGCGGCTCGCCCAGAAATGTTCCGCCAAAGGTGGTGGTAATCTGGTCGTTGATGGAAGGTAGCGTCTTCTCGCCGGCGATTTCCCAGAGAAAACTTCCCGCGCCCGTATACAGCCATGATTCCCAAAAATTGAGGCGGCTGGATCGAGCCAAGCCGAAGTAAACTGAGCCACCGTAGGGGTGCAAGAACTGATTGATGGAGAATTGATCCTTGTCGAGAACCCACTTCGAGTCCGTCAAATTCGTACGAATGGTGTTGCCGGTCGTACGGTATTCATCTTTTGGCTCGGTGTAATGCCGATCATACAGGTTGAGCAGAAAGCCATAGGCGAGGATCTCAACCGCCGGTATGAGATAGCTCCTGCCGGGCCTCACTTCCCAGAACAGGGACTGTTTTGCCCCATCGGGATCCGGCGGCCCGATTGGGGTAGCCTGAGGTGGTGCTGGCGACGTGAGCTCGACGACGGAGGTAGGATCCTGGGCGAGGCCTGTACCAGGCGCCACAAAGGCGGATACGAGGGCGCCGATGACGAACAGCTTCACGTGCACATTCAAAATTGAGATGGACATGGTGGCACTCTTTTCGCCAGATAACGCGATTAAACTGTCAGGACTAGATTGCTCGCTAGGAGCTAGAGGTTAAGCCTTTATATGAATGATATACTGATCAATATACCTCAGGTGTGACGAATCGGAATGGGATGCCGAGTGACTCGGCGCCGGCGGACATCAGCGTCTAGTCATGCAAGACGATATTGAGGAGTGAACTGTGCACTTCCATTCTGCCTTTGTAGTTAATGAAGCCCAACTTCCGGAACTTATTTAGAAAAAAACTCACGCGGGAGCGCGTGGTGCCGACCATGTTGGCCAGCGCGTCCTGGCTGATCTTCGGAATGACCGGCTCCGGCTTGCCTTCTTTCCCATAGTGGGCCAGCAACAGAAGCACCCGCGCCAGCCGCTTCTCGGACGAATTGAAGAGATGATCAACTAAGTCCGCTTGGATACGCGCATTGCGAGACAGCAGATAGGCCATAAACAGCTCGGAGAAGCTTGATTCATCGTGGAGCACACGGATCATGGCTGCCTTCTCAATACGCACAATCGTGGATGCGCCCAGTGCGGTGGCAGTCGCCATGCATGCCCGTTGCCCGACAAGGCAGCCTTCACCAAAGAAGCTGCCCTGCTCCAGAACCCCGACGATGGCTTCTTTGCCCTGCTGCGAGAGCACACTGAGCTTCACCCGGCCCGCTTGGACATAAAACACGGCAGTGGCCGAATCCCCTTGCGAAAAAATCAGCTGTCCCTTGGGGGCCTGCAACGTCGTCTTGCCGTCCCCAACTTTGGCAAGAAAGTTCAGGGGATTGAACGATATGGTGAGTGATCGGGCCGCAGGCCTTGTAATTTTCTTGCCAGGAAGAAGTCCGACGACAGTGTCTGTTTCTGTTCGCGATGTCCTGTGCATTCTTTTCATACTTACTCCAGGTTCTCTGCGCAGTCTCCTCTGTCAACAACACTATTCCGTCGCATGCCCGTCGGGCAGGATGCTTGGGTACTGATCATGAGATCCCAAACGTCGGCCGTTCACGGCTTCAACACGGTGGCCCATTGGCAGGATAACGAATCCGTCAGGTCTGGTCTGTTCACTATTGCTCAGTTCGGAAGAGAAGAGACAAGGCGCGTATCTCGCCCTCGCACGACGATCATCAGATTTAAGGAAATCTGTACGTGCAAACCACGGGAGTCAATAGGGCCTGACACCCCGGACTTGTTCGTGGAAAAACCGCTGCGTGAGCGCCGAATGTGAGGATTGCACACAGACGATTTCGAAGGTAACGCATCCAGAAATCGCTCGAAGATGTTCTGGTTGAGCTGAGCCGGATGTTTTATAGAAGAGAGGGGAAAGTGTGTATCATTTTATACATTCACCGCATAGTGATCCCGGTACAATGAGTGAGGAAGAGACCATCAATCAAATAAACGGAGGGGCTACCATGCTTCGAACAATATTTTCGATCTTCTCGCTCTTTATCATACCCGCAGTCGTGCTGATGACCCCGTTGCTCGCGCAATCGGACCCGGCGGACCCCGAAGAGGTTACTCATATGAAAGCCGGCCATAAAAAGGTGGAGGGGGTGGTGACTGAGCTGAAGTCCGGTCTCATTATTGTCAAGTCGTCTACCGGAGGCACGCTCACTCTGAACGAGAAAACAGCCGATCGCCTCGGCAAACCCGTCCCAAAAGTCGGTGACGAAATGACGCTCTGGATCAACGAAGGCAACATGGTCATGGCTGCCCATCCGAAAGGCGAGTCCGGCAAGCCTTCTCGCTTCATCTCCGGTACGCTTGCATCGATCGATAATGGCAAGTCCCAGATGACGCTGTCCACGTCGAAAGGGGAGAGGGGTTATAGCCTCAGACCCGAGAGCCGCATGTTCAGGGATATCGCTGTCGGCTCCGAGGTCACAATCGAAGTCAATGACACGGGAGAGGTCATCGACATTCATAAGGACAAAAAGTAAGGCGTGGGGCCAGCGGTGCTGGGATGAGGAACAAAGAATCCATCTCGTAATTGGTCGACTGCGAGACACCGCGACAGTATTCGACTTTCGTCGACTCTCGCACCATGTTCCCGCATGCCCTCGTTCGCGCAGGGGGACTGATACAGCCAAAGAACATTGACCAACCAGAAGAGGAATTCTGCTGTGAACCTAAAAGGTCTTGTGCATCGAGAGCTCGGTGAGGGCCTGACTGAAAAGGAGTTGGCATCTGTAGTCGGAGTCTCCGTGGAGACAATCGCGAATATTCTCGCCGACGAACCCCCCCAAGAACGCGCAATCTGGGAACACTTTGCGCGGTATTTTCGTATCGACGTGGATTTCCTCCAGATCGGCGGTCCGCCACACTCAGAGGGACTGTTCGACCTCAAAGAGAGCGCAACTCCTTCTCCCCTCGGCCAGATGCGGAAGGTACCACTCCTGAGATGGGATCAAATAGATCAGATGATCATGCCCGAAGAACCGTCTCGTGTCATCCAAGCTGAAGCGATGCTCGAAACAGATGTTCCAGGAATACGCACGTTTGCCATGCAGGTGAAAGACAATTCCATGCAGCCTCTCTTCAGCGAGGGCGAGGTCATTTTCGTCGACCCTGATCTTCCGAGTGAGGCCGGTCACTATGTGCTGGTCGATAGTGAGAATGGCCGCCCAGAAGGAGCTCTCTTGAGGCAGGTCAAGGAATCCGGCGGGCAGACCATTCTTCATTCGCTCAATCGACGGGATAAAGATCTTCCCGTCACAAACCAACACCGCATCGTGGGCAGGGTCGTGCGATTGCGGAAAAATCTTTGAAGAAAGAAGGTATTTGCGAAGGCCCGCATGCTGATGAGCGGGCCGAATCCTGGCGGACATTGGGTGGACGGCATGGCGAAGAAGGTGGGCTTTGTGCCGGCGGAACGGGCATCACCCGATGATTGCCATCATTCGCTGGATTCTCGCCCAGGGTCTTGCGGTCGAACTATTTCTGGTCTTTGCCAACAAGGCGGAGGCCGACATCATCTTTCGAGATGAGTGGGACGAGGATGCGAGCGAACACGCGAGCTTCCTTTGTTATCATGTGTTAGAGCAGCCGCCTAGAGGCTGGTCGCAGGGCACGGGCCGCATCACCGAGGGCATTCTGCGAAAGCATCTGCCGCCGCCCGGTCCTGACACCGTGATTTTTCTCTGTGGCCCCCCCGCCGATGACCGACGCGTTGGAAGAGGCGCTCAAAGCGATCGGCCATTCCGAGCAGGCGATCATTTTCCCGTAACCATCTCCGCCGACCGCCTGGTGACCCAGAACGACTCTTTCAGCTATTGGGTAGGAGCGTGGCGTAGGAGCCCTGTCGCTTCATCAGCACGCGAGTGAGTGGTGTGTCGGAGACGTTGTCATTTCTACGGGTGGTCAGGTGACAGTGTGCCCTGACTGCTGCTCCTCTCCCCCTCCAATAGAAACACCCGGTGGAGAGATAACTCTCCACCGGGTGTTCGCAAACAGACTCTCGACTGATTTACTCGGTCTTGGCTTTTAGTTCTTTGGCCTCGCCTTTGATTCGCTCCCCGGCTGCTTTTGTTTTTCCCTTCGCCCGTTCTATTGCACCACTCACGTCATTGCCTTTAGCCTCTTCCATTTGGGCTTTCATCTCCCCTTTTGCCTTCTGAGACTTCGCCTTCACTTTTCCCTTCATGTCCTCAACTGCAGCTTTCGTGTCATCAGCTTGAGCGACACTCTGAATGCCCACGAAGACAAACAGAAATGCCATGACAACCATCGTAATTTTTTTCACGGGAACCTCCCTGTAAAAGTTTAAAGCATTGCAGTCTTGGGTGATGCAGTGCACCACCATCAATTGACTGTCATAGTATGCCTGATGAACAGAACAGGGTCTGGTCAATATTGCTCAGTAGAAAGTAATCGTTTCTTCAGTTTTAATGTGCCGAAGCGGCATCGGCCGAGGATAGGTTTGAAATAGCCGGCCCATTGACCACTTTCCCGGACTTGTCGAATCGTGATCCGTGACAAGGGCAGTCCCACGTTTTTTCTGAATGGTTCCACGCTACGATGCCTCCCAAATGAGGACACACTGCTGACTGTTCATGCAGCTGCCCCGCTTCATCGCAATAGACAGCGATCTTCTTTAGACCGCGGCGGACCACGGCGCCGGAGCCGGGGGGAACTAATACATCTTCCTTACGTCCCCTCGGGTAAGCCAATCAACATATTGTGCGGCCATATTGAGGGTTTCCTTGGCAAAGGTGTTCAACGCGCCGATGGTCTTCCGAGATGGATCGTACAGAGTAGACCAGGCATTATCTCGACCTTGAATGAGATCGGTGAGTAATATGTCGGCAATGGTCCCGTGCGTCATGCCGTTGCCGGAATCCCAGGTCGCAATGTAGACGTTTGCTTCGTCCATGGGATTTCGTCCGATAAAGGCCAGACCATCGACTGGCTGCATGACTTGGCCGGACCAGCGAAATACAATATCCGTCATCATCGGAAAACGGATACGAGCCCATTCCTCCAGCTTTACATAGCGAGCTTCTGCATCATCTGTCTGCCCGGTCTTAAGATCCTCGCCACCCACAATCAATACATCACTCGCGACTGATGACGAACGGCTCAGACGTATAAGTGGTATGGATCCGATGTGTCCCAGTAGAGCCCTTTACTGATTGAGCCTGTCGGCACGGTCGCTCCAATCACAAATGTCCGATAGGCAGCTTGTTTGGTATGAATGGCCAATAGGTCATTGACTGGAGTATTGGTCGCAACTACCACAGCTTCTGATGTGACCGTCTGACCATCTTGCGTTTGGATGTGAGCTGATTCACCCCCTTCGATTTTCACGGCATGCGTCTCCGTATAAATGCGCCCCCCATCTCTCACGATGGCCTGCGCGACCGCCGCCAAATATTTCAAGGGGTCAAATTGTGCTTGTCGGGGAAAGCACAGTGTCCGGCTGGTATCGAATGAGGTGATGGGCGCTCGCGCAACCATGTGAACATCGGTCGGACCGGCATGCTGCGCAGCGACCATTTCTCGATCTAGGATGTCGCTGGATTCTCCCAGCGGCACGAAAAGGTATCCATCCACACGCTCAAAGACACAATCTATCTGTTCCTCACGAACGATTCGTTCAATTTGGCTGATGGCAGCCGAGTGACTTTCAGCCGCGAGCCGTGCCCCTTTTCCCCATGTAACCGCTCCAGATCAACATAGCGGTCGTCCAAAGCGGTCACGAGGTGGGCCGTTGTCCGTTCAGTCTCACAGGACACAATCGGGCCATCATCCAAGACAATGACGGATTTTCCAGCACGGCCCAACAAATACGCGGTGGTTAACCCCGCGATGCCCGCTCCTACGATACAGACGTGAGCCTGCTCATTCGTGAGCAACCTAGAAAAAGGGGGCAACTTGGCGGTTGCCATCCAGACTGAAATGCTTTCTCCCGCGTGGTTTTTCATATGACTTTCTCCCATGTCACCCAGATGGATTTCTACCGCTCTCACAGGGCCAGATGTATCGCTCTCCTTTTCCTCCCCCGTTCTTACACAGGCCCTCACGGCTTACATGGTTCCCGGTCTGTGCAAATCGATACACTTAGAGAGGTACCGCGGCATCTGAGGAAAATAGATCGGGATTCACGGGTCGGGAGTATTTTTGGGAGCGCCTCGCCCGCTCAATCTTGCGTGGTGGTTCCCCTGCCTTGTGAGAGTCCCTCCACGTTGATCTTCTTTCCGAAGCTGATTGTTCGTATGGTATGTCGCTTACGCATCAAAATATGAATCGTCGCACATTGACGCGCAGGCGTAGCGAATTCTGTTAAGCTGGATGACGCCGGGAAACATGTCGCAAGGCACAATCCTCCCGGGTTATCACCTTGCAATTTTTCGGAAGGAGAAAACGATGATACTTTCTCAGCATGGGCAACCTCCCGTTCGGTCACACACATTTCTTGATCACTTTGATCGTTTAGCGAAGCAGACTGAATACCTCACAGGCCATCCCATCGCGTTCGCCGCCGCCCTGTGCTTTATCGTAATCTGGGCGTTGACCGGCCCGCTGTTCGACTTTGGTGAGGTCTGGAAGTTTATCCTTGTTGCCGTGACCTCCATTGTGACCTTTCTGATGGTGTTCTTGATTCAAAACACCCAGAGCCGCACTCGTGCAGCGCTTCAATTGAAACTCGATGAGTTAATCCGTTCCACGAGTGGCGCTCACAATGTGATGCTGACACTGGAAGATATGTCACTGGAAGAAATCGAGACGTTCCGCACACACTATGAAAAACTGGCCGTGACGGCTCGTGAAAAACTCAGAAAAGGTCAAGCCGATACCAGCACCCCAACAATCACCATTGGGTAACGGTTTTTATCTGGAGTTGAAGTGGATTCGCTGCTAGGTCTTTGTGACCATCACAGGTCCTAGTGCTCTTCTCAATATCATCCTCCTGCCTGATCCAATCCCCCTTGCTTCTGCTGAGTTTTGCGCAAGGACGTGTCATATTGCCTGCATCGTCAATATTTCAAAACTGATCAATTTGGCTCAGCTTCCTTTCAGCTAGGAGTGCAGGATAGTTATGTGGGTTAAGGAAGGACGGTCATACCAGGACAGACCATGAGAACGTATGGCGTGGGCATGAGAGGTGGTTTCCTAGTGGTCGATGGCTGGGTGAGTCTCGTCGATAACTTCTGGGAGAGTCGGCTCAGAAGAATGAGATATGTGAGCTGTGGGTGCATTGAAGATTTCCGTGATTCTCGGGAATCCGCTTATTGAAAGGAGTTCGATATGCTGTACTACGCACTGATGTTCTTGGTGGTTGGAGTCATTGCCGGCGCCCTGAATCTGGCCGGAGTGGCCGCCGTGGCGGTCCAAATTTCTTGGATTCTGTTCTTGATCGGGATTGTGTTGCTGGCGATCCATCTGTTCACAAATCGTTCCGTCAGGGTACCTTGACCGCAGGATTCTCTTGACCTGGAGTCGCGCACTATCGAACGCTCGGGCAGATAGGTGCAGCGAGCACTCGCATAGTCTGCGTGCTGAATAGAGCACGCCGATACGGCAATTGCCATCCGCATGGTGCCGGTCCTTGACCTGGGATCGTGGTATGGAGCTGGCCCAGCACACACGTTTGACGATCGATACCAACCTGCACTGGAGGCAGCTGTTGCAAGCACCGCTTGACCTCCCCTCGTCATTTTTAAAAAGTGAGCAGTATTGATCAGATATGTACTCTTCGTTAGGTGTAGGATTCCATATAATACACTGACGATCACGCTCATTGATACGTCCTGGGCAAATGTTGTAAGGTCAGGCATAGAATGATGGAGGTTCAGTTGGTAAATTACAGACTGTAACAATTAAGGAGGTACATCTATGAAACCGATCCAATATCTAGGAGTTGCGTTGGTTTTTTCTGTGTTGGGCTGTCAGGGAACGCCCACAGTCACGAGGAGTGGGGATGTCAAAGACATCATCATTGGTGATAACCAGACGTTCGGAGAAATGGCTGTGAGTCCCGGTGATGAAGTACGTTGGGTCAACAAGAGGACCGCACCTGTGCGAATCGTCTTTCTCGACCCTATGACTGACAAGCAGTTGTCATGCCAGAATAATTTTGGTGGGTTGATGACGCCAAGCAACACGGCCAAACTGGCCACGAACGAAACCGCCAGCGCCTGTTTTCGAGATCCTGGCTATGTCCGATATACCGTCAGGATGGAATCGGCCAATATGACTGGCGAGCGCAACGTCTCTGGAGTAGTCAAGGTTGGAGGGCAGGCTAGCCGAGCCGCTGGTCAAACCAGTGATCAAGACAGGGATCGTACTGGTCAAACCAGTGGTCAAGACAGGGATCGTATAGGTCAAACCAGTGGTCAAGACAGGGATCGTATAGGTGGGCAAAGCAGTGATCAAACCGTTGACCAAACCAGTAGTCCAAGAAAGACAACCTCGACCACCACGAGTACTACGACGACCACTGAGGGAATAAGTGCTCCAACTAAGCCCCCACAGTAAGTGAACGCGGCATGGAGGAAAATGAGGGAAGATTCCCATGGAACTAGTAGACAAGAAATGCAGCGATGGTGCCAGTGTGCCCCCGTTGAAATCCATCCGTGCGAGGGAGTTGTTGAAAGAACTCGGCCAGGGCTGGAAACTCAACGGGCGAGGGCATTTGGAGCGGCACTACACATTTAAGGACTTCGCGCAGGCGCTGGCATTTGCAAAGAAGGCTGGCGCTGTCGCGGAGGCCGAAGGCCATCATCCTGATCTGTATCTGGCCTGGGGGAAATGCAAGGTCGAGATCTGGTCGCACAAGGTTAAGGGTCTCACTGAGAGCGACTTTGTCTTGGCAGCCAAAACCGAACGGAAGTTCAAACCGTTTCGTGCGCCCGCATAACCGAGACGAGTTTGAGTTCTATGACGAAGAGGCGGCGAGAACTTCGATGGCGGACACCCGCTCGTAGCGCTTCGAAGACCTGCTTACCCCAGAGAACTGGGTCCTAAAACGTTCTTGGCCCCTCGTATCGAAGGCGGAAGAATGCATGGTATGGCAGAGCATAGTGAAGGCTTATTAAGCGGAACCACGGCGCAGTACCTGGCGTATAGCTCACGAAACCGTAGGCCGTGGGTCGCTCGATCTCGGGCTTGGTGGACTGACCTAGTACTTGAAGCGACATCGTCCGAAAGTCCTCGTCGATCAATTGGTTCTTGAGGAACTCTCCATACAGATTCGGTCCGCCTTCACAGAGCAGAGTTCTGATGCCATGTTTTTGTCGGAGCAGTTGTGTGGCCGTGACAAGATCGACTCGCGTTCCTTCACCCACTGAGAGAATCTTTGTTCTTTCCTCCCGGCCTAGCCTCTCGATCTGCGACAGGAGATTCTTTTGTCCTTCACGAGCGGTGATGATCCACGCTTCAACTCTCGGAGAGCTGAAGAGGCGAAGAGTGAGATCGATGTTTCCGGAACCGCTGAGGACGAGGACTTTCTGCAGGCCGAGCTTGAGCGTATCCTGTCGGTATATCCGCAATTCCTCATCATTGATGCCGTAGTCCCAACCCTGCCCCTCAGGGTTCAGCTCCTCACGAAGCGTGCTCGCACCGATCAATTGGGCATCATGGTGCGCTCGAAGAAAATCCATGAGCCAGCGATCTTCCCTGCTCCTTGAAACGATATTGCCATCGGCACGGTCCTCCAGCTCTCTGAACGATGCCCTGCCGTCAAGCCCCATCACAAAGTTGGAGGAGATATATGGGCGACGAGCGTCGGCAAGTGCAGGAAATCCAAACGGGCCATAGCGTGCCCTGAGGTGTTGCGGCAAGGGAAACGTATCCTCGCTGACGGTATAACAAAGTTGCAGGTCCATCGGCGCCTCCCAAAAATGACAGTATGACATCCACCATCCAGTACTTGATCACAGGGCTGAACCGCGATGCATGATGTCGTGCACAGCTGCACTATTGGACGTCCTAGCCTCATAGCCCTAAAAGCCGGATGTACCACTGTACCGGTTGCTGCCCCGATCTTTCATAAACATTTTTCCGACTCGCTAGGGTTGGCGTACTCTCGATACATACGACCCTTGTGCGCATCCTATTCCGAGTTCACTAGGGACATTCATTGTATGAAGACCTTCACTTCTAGCAGAGGAGTAGACTATGTCCATCAACGCGTTTAATAACTTTGCAAAACACAGTGCGGCTGTCGTGGGATCCCCGTGGGCATTTGTTCTTGCTGTCATCATCGTCATGACGTGGGTGGTGACAGGACCTCACTTTGCGTATTCAGATACGTGGCAGCTCGTGATCAATACCGGTACAACCATTGTGACCTTCCTGATGGTGTTTCTCATTCAGAATACTCAAAACCGTGATGCCAAGGCGGTCCACCTGAAGCTTGATGAACTCATCTATGGAGTGCATGGTGCTCGCAATAGCCTTATCGATTTAGAGAATTTATCCGACAAGGAGTTGGAAGTCTTGCAGCAGCAGTTTGAACGCCTGCGCAAAAAGGGTGATGCGCATACCCTAACACGACGAACTCCGTAGAAAGATGGCTGTGGCCGGATCGTGCGTGAGGAACTCGATGGAAAGATGGCGTGGGATAGACAACTCAATAGAAGAATTACATGCCTACGTAGGGGTCATGAAGTCCTGAACCTTGCCCGTTCACGGTGTTAAAATGGTGATCCATTTCAGGAAAGCGGTTCCATCAATGTAGCCTGGTCACAATTGCTCAGTTCGGAAGAGAAAAGATGGGAGAGGCAGACCGCTTATCTCGACCTCGCAGAACGATGATCAGAAATAAGAAAACCTGGGCGGGCAAACCACGGGAGTAGCCACTGAGGTGCGACTTTATGGTTGGAGTTCAAAATGATCGGAAATGACAGAGCCGTCCTTATTTTGACGAAATCTTCTCATCTCCGGGCTTTACAGACATGCGAGGGCTCACGAGTTCGATGCGCACGATCTGCCCCATAAGTTGCAAGGGTCCTTCGAATTGCACGAAGCTCGGAATTTTATCGTTCATGATCCAACAGGTGTAATGGAACTCAGCAGGAAGTTTGCCGAGGGCTTTGCCGAAGAACTCCTTAATCATGCCGATCTGCGGTGTATAGACGTACTGCGTCGCCTTCCTTGACACCTCGGCAATGTTGACTGGATCTTCATCCACGGCATGCAGATGCACTTTGATGACTTGGGGCGTCGGCGTAAACGCGAGCACGCTCACCGTTTCGTTTGCGCCCTTCTGTAAGTTCTTCGACATGGTAATCAGCATCCCGTTGTAGACATCCTTGGGCAGATCGACCTGTCCGGTCAGCACCTCTTCTTTCCCGTCCTCCCCCTCTTGTGAGCGCACCGTGTATGCCGCTGTGCCTCGGTCTACAGAGACATCAATTTGGTCAGGAAACGACGGGCCGCGTTGGACCAGACGATAGCTGATCATCGTAAATACCCGTTGTTGCGAGAAGGCCACTTTTTCATCGTGCAGTGAGCCGTCCTTGAACCGGAACACCAACTGGTTTTCGATCAGATCGTCCTCTTTGAGGGTTTGGATCATCTCACCCTGGCCCAGAATCTCCCCGGCAAGGGATCGGACGAGGAGAAAGCCATGGGTCATGCCCTCGGGAAACTTCACCGCGATAGGAGCAGCATAAGTAGGAGTGCACAGAAGGGCAGCGATCACCGTCATCAACGCTACGCATGCGCCGACCGCACGATGGCCCACAAAGTTGTTTGGACGATAAGACACAGTCTTGCCTCCTTCAATCTCTGACCAATTCAGCCAAAGGTTGTAGTTCTTCTATGTGCTGACAGACAACATTCACAATCCCCAGGATGGCAAGCGCGAGCAACAGACCCCCTACCCCTAGAGCCATATCAAGAAGAGAAATGCATAAATACCGGCACTGGATTCAATTTTGCGATTTGGATGGTCATCGAGGTGACAACGAACTCGACAATTATGCACGAATGCTGTGAACATATCCCGAATGTGCAGCGGAGTACTGGCGATGGCTGTAGGGATGTTACCGTTTGACGGTCCAGAAATTGGGCAGCAGAGCGTTAGCTAGACGATGCCCAAGTACCGCCATACGTTGGAACGCGTCTTGGCTCTTCTCATGTCCCGTGGCTTGGTCACTCTGTTCGGCTCGCGTAGCTTGCAGATCATAGGCCACCTTTCGCTCAGCCTGCTGATCCTCTGGCTCTTCAGGTTCCCAGAGATCCACTCTCGAACCCGATATTTCAAACTGCGGATGCTCATTGAAGACCCGCTTCACATCGTCAGAACTGTCCATGTGAATGATCCCGAGGCCGAGAGAATGGCCCCACTCATCCCTTAAAACTTGCGCCTGCACAACCGTTCCAAACGGAATGAAGGCTTGGCGGAGCTTGTCATCGGTGCAAAAGTAGGACAGCCCGCTGACATGAATACGTGTACCCATGTTGAAGCTCCCTGGTGAGACATCAAGTATCGAGCACGACGGCATTGTGCCTAGAGGCATGTCTCAGACCCTCCCTATCCACAAACACACAGGCCTACCGCACGGCCATTAGGAAGATACGCTGGCGTTGTTCACTCCCCTCTCCATTTTGCTTCCATAGCGGCCAATTGGCCCCTCACCAGTACCAAGACTTGTTCTCTCACGCCGGAGAAATTCGATCTGTGCTTGGATATCTGTCAGAACGCGATCGATCTTCTCAACCGTGATCGAAAGCCAGACCGTTTTCCGATGAACTGGTGTCGGTCTTCTCCCTATCTATCAAGCTCACCGATGTTTGGGATAGACCGGATAAGTCATTGATGTTTGGTCCCGTGATTGATTCCCCCTCAACCCCTATTTCGTTTTCGTGTAGCCTACTCCAGCTTCACGGGTCTACGGGCTTGACCGGACAAGCCCGTAGCCTTCCCGCAAACTAGTTCGACTCACGCAGAAGGACGTACCACGGGTTGATACATCATTCATTCTCGATCAGAAGCGTTCCGAGACCTATACCGAAATAGCCGGCGTAGCCGGTTCTTGAAGGCTCTTGGTGATCCTGTCGAGTACCTGTTTGACATTCCTGCTTTCTGAATCATCTTTCAGGAGATTCCTTTGAGCGAGTATTTCCTGAGCGATTGCACTGGGCATTAGTACCTTCTGATGTTCCAGTGCACGACACAGCCCTATGAAAGCAGTAGAAAAAGCTGTGACGTTGGCAGATACATTCGCATTATTTTCCGTGATAGGCATGATTTACTCCTGTGTAAAATTAGATTGTGTGGTGAGTAGAGCACGTATACCTGTCACTGTACGCTCCCTTTGGACCCTATGGGACTAGACAAATCCCTAGTCCGACACATGATGAAGATCCGCTTGGCCGCCCTCCGTTTGTGGGGTCACTTGATCGCTCCTCACTCCTATTACAAAAAGAAAACCGGATACGTTGTAAGTCCGATCTGGATCATGATTTCCTCCTGGACCTGCCCGACGCCATCACGTCTGGCGTACACAAGCCAAGCGCTAAGGCGCCATAGAGCCAAGGCAAGCTACGGTGCGAAAGGGTCAGTTCAAAGCCTGGCGTGAAACGCCGGGGCACGACATAATAGTCCGTGACATAGGCCAGTGCCGAAATGGCGACTCCGCTTCCAACGGATAGCAAGAATGAATCTTGGGACTGCATCGAACGTCGACAATGGCGATAGAGCCACGCCCAGAATCCGCAGGCCACGCCATTCAGCAAGAGACCCATCCCTGTATATCGGGCAGTTAGCAAGTTCTTCTGAGCCGCCTTTCTTCCCCATGCAATATGGCTGATCGCATTGATCGGCCGCCATCCCGATTGCCCCTCCGCCCTTCCGCGAATCACCGCCATCGCAGTCACGGCCAAGCTGCTGACTACACCGATTTTCAGAGTCTGCCTGATACCATCTCTCATCTTATCTCCCCTCGCTCCCGGGCGAGGATATGAGCTGTATTTTGATCATGGGCGATACCCCGAAGCGCACGCCGTTATCACTCATCCGTTCGAACTTCGTCCGCACAATGCGCATGATCAATCGAAGACTGAAATTCTATCTCTTAAAGTGATAGGATTTCGCCATCAAGTCCTGTTCATATCTGCAAGCGCCGTTATCTCCTTCGCTCAAATAGGTCATAGCCTCTCAGTTTGTCGTTCACTTGATGGTACCCCTCCAGCCGCTTGACTCATGGCCGCGCGCTTCGATGTAGGTTTTGAATCGCTCCAGGTCTCCCTCCACTCGCCGACCGACGAGTCCCATAGCATCTCCGGTCTTTTCGACAAACCCTTTCGGATCATATTGCAGCTGGAGCATGATCTTGGACGTGGCATCCGACAATCGATGAAACGTCGCGACTCCTGCGTTCATGGCGCCTCCCCGGCTCGTCCAGGCAATACGTTGGTCCGGAACCTGCTCCGTGATTTCCGCGTTCCATTCTTCTTCCTTGCCGGCGATGCTGGCTTTCCAATGCGTGCGCTTGTCATCGATCTGTTTCACCTCCGTCACGCCTTCCATGAACTTTGGGAATTCTTCAAATTGAGTCCATTGGTTATAGGCTGTGCGAACCGGAACGTTGAGTTCGATTGATTTCTCTATGACTGACATAATGTGGGCTCCTTTCACACATGAGGTTTTAGTGAGATGCTATTTGAGATACCACGTGATCTCCGGTGACGATCGTTTACAGATTTCTCCGAGACCTAGTGTGTTCCCTTCTACTGAGACTTCGCAGAGGCCCGTGCCTTGGTTTGTCTTCTTAGCGTGTGTTTGCTTTCATCCGTTTGTCATTATGCGAGCCCCTCCTTGCAAGAAAGAGGGGCTCGCGCTTTGGTCAGTTAGTACCGAGACTCCGCAGGAATGTGACGACGTCGCCGCGTTCAGCGGTGTCAGACAGATAGAACGGATGAGGCGCGTCGGCGCCGCGGCTTGAGTCGAACAAGGCATCAAGCGAGGGTACGGAATTGTCATGCAGGAATACCGGCTTGCGATCGAGATCGAGCAACAATGGCAATGCGGTCCCGCGCTCGAGGCCTCGGAAGCTGGCATTGACGACCGCCATCTTGTCGTCAAAAAATACGCTGGGTGTATCGAGAATCGGGTTCAGTGGAGGCGTACGCTGAGGCAACAGTACGATGGGATTATCTCCCGGGAAGATGGTCTTCATCGGCACGATAAACGTAGGCACGAATGTGCCTTGACCGACGTTGTGACAGTTTGTACAACTGTTCGACTGGAACGCCGTGCGCCCCCGATCGACCGAGGCTTGATCGCCTGCCTTACCGGCAGGCGCGGCGAGCGCGAATAAGAACGCATTCATATCATTGAGCTTGGTCTCATCGACGCGCACGCCCAGCGGAAATTCTTCCGTTCCGGCTAAGGCAGGATTCCCTGGCGCGGAGGCCTGGATAAAGGGAAATGGTCCGGTCACACCAGTCGCCGCCAGAACTTTGGCGTAATCATCGGCAATTTCATCGCCGGCGGCATCGCCGCCCGTCTTTTTTAAGAAGGCACGCCCTCCAGGGGTCATGATCGTGGTCGGATCAAGCAGCGCCGTGTAGACGAGATTGCTGAAGTTATCCAGTTTGGCGATCGCGCCTTCACTACCGAAGGGGTGGGCGAGGTCCTGGCGGAACAACGGCATATTGTGCATCGGATCGCCATTGCCGTCGATCGTGTCGTCGAACATGCCGACCGGATACGCCTTCTTGTCTTTCAGATATGCATCGACTTGGGCTTCCGTGGAGTCCTCCGTGAGTCCCGTCGATGCGCGGCCCAGCGTCTTGCCACCGTTGGCGGCGAGCGCCAATTGCAGCGCCGGGTAGTAGGCGCGCGAATTCGTACCGATCGAGAGCAACGTGCCGAAGTCGAGGGTATGCGACGCGCCGCCATCCCGCCGCTTTCCAATCGACCCGCCGTTGGGGATGTTTAAGACCGAACCATCGGTATCGGCATGACACAGGGCACAACTCGCACCCACTTTGCCATCTTTGGCCGGCAAGCCGATCACGGCGTTGGCGTTGATCAACGCGACAGTCGTGGCGGGATCGTTGAGGATTTTCGAGGTTTTGCCGGTGGGATCCAGCAGCAGTTCTGCAGCCAAAAGAGTTACCGTGGCGGCAGGGACCGCATCAACGTCGACGTGCAGGCCTAAACCCAAGGCCTGGAGGGGCGTGACCTTCGCTGCGACCACGCCGGCCGGCAACCGGATCGCATCGGTCCAGAAGCGTTCGTTGCCGAAGGTTTCCGTCCGAAACACCGTCCGGCCGTTCTCCACATTGCCCAGGGTGTGTGCGGGCGGTGAGCCCGGGTTGGCCGGACCGCCTCCAGGCCCACCACTCACTGGACCGGGAGCCGGTGCGGCGGCGTCATCACCGCCGTTACAGCTCGCGAGACCCCCGACCAGGGCCATGAGGGCCAAGCAGACTATGACACGCGGTTTCCACAGACTATGCATTCTCATCTCAGTCGCTCCTTTATGTGACTCAAAAAACATAAAATAAAAGGCATAATACGTACTGTCTATGCCTCTATTGAATGATAATTAATAATTCATTATAAAGGAGATGATGTACTAGTAAATTCCCTAGTGGAGGAGTTATATCTAGAGTCAGCCTCTGAGTCTTCTGATCAGGGACGTCTTTCCGGCTGTGCATTGAGAAAACCGGCAATGGAACGATGAGCTTCTCTGCCAGTCACTACCTCCATATGTCCCACCTGTAAGCGCTCAGTGGTGACCTGAAAGGCCTTCTCATAAGCCGGAGGCAGCGAGGCAGATGTGACTGTGACCGATCCGTCGCCATCTTCGTGTACGATGGTTGGGTCTAAGTGGGGAAGTCGCTTTTCGAATTGATCCTTATCGAACACCACGTTGGCTTGGTGTGGTCCAGCTTCCTCCGGTATCCACACTCCCCTGGCGAGCGTGCGCTGCCCGTCCGCGTAGAGATAAAGAAGAGGAATCGGTCGGTCGTTCGGCCTGGTACCGGGAGCGTGGAGCAAATCAAAAAATCGTTGCGATCGATCGAGCCAGTAGGAGGTATAGGCATCACGACGCTCGACGATCTGAGCAGGAGCCGACGGTGTCCCTTTCAATAATCCCCACCCCTGCTGGCGCCAATGGGCCTTCGTATGGATCGCCCCCCTGACTGGGTGCTGGGTCGGGGTCAGCAACACATCGGCCCCTAGAGCCGGCAAGGTATAGTAGGAGGCGGGAAAAGAGGCCATTGCCTGTTGATGTAAGAGGGAGCTGTTAAGCCCGATCAGCCGGCCATACTGCATATTTCGAAAGGACCACATAGAGCCCAGGAACGGCACACCTGCCATCACCACTTTCTCGACATGCACAGTGCCTTCCCACGTTTCAACGGCCTGCTTCAACTCTTGATCGCCGTATCGAAGATAATAACTTACGATCAACCCACCCATGCTATGGGCGACGAGGGCGATGTGTGTGATGCCCTGTGACTTCAGACGCCGGATCTCCGCACTCAACAAACGGACGGCATCCATGAGGTCGAGGCGCCAGTCGTAATTCAATGGTTCGATCGACACGTGCCCGCCATGCAATTTGCCTAACTCCGCGAGGAGAGGGCGATACACTTCGAACGAATAGAACCAGGGGATGACTCTGACTTCATCTAGAATCCCGCTCGGTTGGAGAGCCACTCCGTCGAGCGCCAGATCGGGCAACGGCAGAAGCAGAGACTGCGCCCCGCCGAACGCTTGCGAGGCGGTGACCCAGACAAGCTCCCCATTGTCGACTCGCGAAAGTTTAGTTCCGTAGTAACCCCCTACCACGATGACCGCAGAGGGTGACACCTCAACGTAGGGTCCATGAGGGGTGACCGAAGCGCTGCACGCCGAGATGAAGTACAGGAGGAGACCAAGGATCGCGGCATACCACTGCATGGGCTTACTCAGCGCTCCCCAGCGGGAAAGAATGTGTCGGACGATTAAGTTTGTTATCCGATCAGAATTTCGGTGGCGTGGAGGCGGTCTTCAGTTCTATGCATAATCACTTGTTACAAGCCACCTGTTCGGTCATCATGGCAGGGGAACGGTGATGTGTGAACCACACACGTTCTCACTGCTAGTCGGATGATCCTTGTTCACTATGCGGTCGATCACATGAGTGAGCGAGTGCCCCTTCATTTCATCGGGACGATTCTGCAACGTCGCATGAAACGATGGAAGCAGCCCAAGAATATCTAAGATGGTTGGGGTGACATCCACCACAGACGCCTCGCAAATCGTAGCCAGCGCTTCACGTCCTTCCTGACCCCCCCTTACAAAAATGATCGGCACCAGCGAGTCTGACGCATTGAGATGCCCATGATCAGAGTGAAAATGTCGATGTGTGGTCACGTCAAGTTCCTCAAGAACTCGCCAGTCTCTTTTGTTAAGGTACGTTAATTTCTTAGACCTGTCGGCCAGCAGAACGATATCCGGTGCGCTCTGGGGATCTGTTGGTAATCGTGATGCAAGCCCGTTGAGCCTTTGTACTGCCTTAGGATATGCGGGACTGTTCAACGGGCTCTGATCGAGAGGGACAGCGGGCAACAATTGGATGGCAGCTCCATCATACCGATACGGAATGAAGACATAGTGGTTGCCCTGTTTAGACAAGACGGCTTCCGGTCCCTGCTCATTCTTGTGGAGAGTCAGCAATAGGTGTTGCAAGATCGGAGCGATATCCCCTTGATAGTCAGGAGTATCCTTCCACTGTCCCTGTGCAGGCTTTACATGGATCCCAAGGGCTCCGCCATTTAAGGTAGCCACAATATTTGAACCACCGGAAATAGTCCCGTTGGAGAAGAATTCCAACGAGGCACGGACCCTGGACAGAACGCTTTCGCTGCCTAATGGGGGAGTTTCGAGACGATAGGCCTTCCCGCTTGTCTTGGCCAGTTCGGTGAACACAACCTTGAGATCTTCAATGCCCAGGACCTTGTCCCAGTCAATTGAGGTATGGCCATGGTCCGACACCAACACGAAGAGTGTCCGCTGCATGACTGGTTCATCCCGCAACCCTCTCCACCGAATCGGGTCGACCGGCGTGACGCCGGATACTGATGTGGCATGGTGATTTCTCACGATAGCGGTATCTCCCGCGATGAATTTCGCGATGAGGTCATCGACATGCGTGAGATATTCTAGACGGGCCTGCTCCGGATTCTCGGGGGAGAGGTGTTCGGCATGATCGAGGCCGGCAAAATAGAGCGTCATCAAGCTGGGAAGCTTCAGCTCCGTTCCTTCCTTGACTGCGCCATTGAAATCTTTGAGTGATTTCACCGCCGCCCATAGCGCGTTTTCGTCCACGGCGTCACTTCGATTCATCTGATAACTCAGCAGGGTGTCGAAATCAGATCGGATCGCTCCCTGCCCACTTCCGCGCGTGAGCATGTGATGCACGACAATGCTCTGCCCGCCACTCTGTCCGATATACTCGTAAATGGTTTTCACTCGACTGTTAATATCGTCGGAAAGGAAATCGTCCGATAGTTGCACTTTCACCGCGTCGATATGATACTCCGTGAAATATCTCGCGACTTCTCGTTCCCTGAAAAATAGATTATTCCCGGCAATGCCATGAGCACCGGGGAACACGCCGGTAAACATCGACGTCCAGGCCGCATAGGTATAAGAAGGGAACACCGTCGTCGGTTGTTGAACGGCAATGCCCTTGGTTAACTGTAGGCCGCTTGGATCGACGCGCACACCGAGCAGATCGTGTAAGCCTCCTGGTTTTCGTGGAGGATTCTGCGTGAGATATTTGACCAGCGTCCCTTGTTCGAGGCCATCAACGGCAAAAATGACGACATGCTCAATGGGGTGCCCGCCAAGAGAGCCATGTAACACGGTGTCGGCGGAGTATTGAACAGCGGGGCGGCTACAACCGTGAAGCCCTATCAGCAGGAAGACAAGCAGCAGCACAGCTATGCATGTGGTAGGACGGCTCGTACTCAGACGCGCGGTGTTTCTGGCGATCATTGTTCCCAATCTTGGGAGACACCGGTGACATCATCACCCGATGGGCGAGAACACCCGCCGTTCTCCAATCATTCGGTAGTCAAAGCCACCCATATAGAATCTATATGGGTGGCTACTAGTGTTCGCAGAAATCTGAGTTAGGGGTTATTTTATTTCGTGAACCTTGCCGGTCATGGCGTCCACATAAACTTTGTGGGTGTTCTTTCCATCGACGATTTCAATCTTGTAGACGACGCGGCCGTCATCTTTTCCCATATTCACTTCAACCGTTTTGCCGGGCTTTGCCTGCTCCGCGGTTTTAATCGCGTCGACCATGCTGACGGTAGCTTTTTCACTGAGCGCCCGGTCGGACTCGAACAGTGCCCAGGCCGGGGCAACGGTTGCACCAAGCAAAATTGCCAATCCAGCCGAAATGATTTCCTTCTTCATAGAATTTCTCCTGTGTTTAGGTTAAGTAGGACCAAGGATTGAGAGACAACGGAACACGCATTCATCTATAGTGATAACATCTCCAATGATCTGATCATAATTGCTCATTCCTGACAGATTGCCTGCACCAGCGTTCCTGGTCGTACATTTCAGAACCTGCTCATGAATCACTGGTGCATGCGCGTCTGGCATCCACTATCAGATCGACCCTTTAGGTTTTCATAAACACAGCTCTTGCCATCCCCACCATCCGGCGAGGTACTGCTCGTTTTGCCGCAGGACGACGGAGTCGATTAGCAAGAACCACGGGGTCCTCGATAGATCCACAATTGATACATCGAGTTGACAGGCGCATCATGTCAGCTTCCGGACTCAGGCCATCGAAGGTTTCGCGTACGAGCAGTCCCCTGCAACGTTGACAGACCATAGGACCTCCTTCTGGTTTTTTGGTCGCTCATTCATTATGGTGAGGTTCATCTTGGGGCAGCGGCGCAGGCTCAGGCGCAAGCTGCCCCCATCATCGGCACTCCTGCGTAAGTTCCTTCCCCGTTCCATCCTCCACCGTGAGCTTGGCGCAGATAAAGCACAGATGCGGGCCCAGGGCTTTCGAGGTGTAGCACGCCTCCAGATCTGCTGAACCACATTCACAGCAGAAGGCGAGATCTATGCGGAGGAAGTTTTGCGACGACCGAGCTACTCCGCAGGACACGATGTTGTCTCCTCTTAATCTTAGTCGGATGACAAGTATCATGGGTATTATGTCGAGAAGATAGGCTGCAGTCTGTTCACAATTGCTCATGTTGAAAATTGATTTACCTCCTCAATTCAGATTGACCGTAAGACAGACGCCCTACTCCTCTCATCTGCGCTCTCTGCCGAATACAGTGAATAGTCCTGTCATTGTGTATTTGTGCACCTTGCGAAGTGAGCAATTTTGAGCAGAACGAGAATCACATGCAGTGCATACTTTATGGAAGCAACGTGATTCTTACTTCACGCCTGAGTGAAACGTAAGTCGACAGATCGCGTAGAGAGGTCAGTAAGGGCGTAGGCATCGGCATCAATTAGCACGGGTTGGTTCAAAACATTCATAAATGGAGGTGACATATGGGCACCATACTTCTCGTTATCCTCATTCTATTCCTTGTTGGCGCGTTGCCCACTTGGCCTTACAGCGCGAGCTGGGGTTACGGCCCCAGCGGGGGGCTAGGCGTGATCCTGTTAGTCTTGGTCATTCTGGTGTTGACTGGTCGGATGTAACCGGAGGCGGAAAAGCTTTGTCGGCCTAGTAGGCCAGCAAAGCTTTACTGTGCCTATATGATTTTCGGAACAGCCTAGTCGTTCTGCACATAATCAATACGGCCGACCACCCACTTTGAGGACCTATCCTCGTCGAACTCTTCGGACTCGACAGCCGCTTCCGGACAGTCTTGCGGCTGCGCAGATCATCTTCTCTGAACCGACACGGCATCCTTAATAGCCTCGCTTATTCTAAAGAGCATTCTCGAGCTGGTAGTGCCCCACTGAATGATGACAAAGGCCATACAGCCGGAGCATGCGATCTGCTGCCGGCCCGATTCTGGAAACCTATTCGACATAGGCCAGCCGACATCGTCGACGCTACCTAGTCTCATACAATACGAAGGCAGCGCCCCATGGGTACCCAATCAATCATTTCTTGCCACATGATCAATTCTGACCAGACCGCAACCGGTCTTCTAGACATAATGGCCAGTATGGAGGGAGGTTTGAATGGGACAGGACAGATTGATGCGGACGCGCAGATATCGATATCTACATACAGGAGGAAGCCATCATGAATGCAGAGCAACTCAAGGGAAAATGGATGCAGTTCAAAGGGGAGCTGAAAGAGAAATATGGGAAGTTCACTGATGACGACTTAAAGCAGATCGAAGGCAATTACGACAAGTTTGTCGGCAAAGCTCAGGAACGGTATGGCGATAAAAAGGAAGACCTCATGAAATGGGCGGACCAGTGGCATGAGAAGCCGACCCCGAAGCCCGTAGGGAAGGGACAATAGCCTCACTGAATGGTTGCAATTCACGGATGATGTCTCACAACACACGTTTACCGTTCGCTTAGGGAGAACAAAATGAACGCACGCTTTGTACTGACACTCTGTACAGCTCTGGTTATCGGTGGGGCGCTTATCGCTGGATCGGTGCACGCGCTTGACAAGGCTGATGAAAAGACCCCGATCAACGATACGTGGCTCACAGCGAAAACCAAGATTGCGCTCGCGGCCGATGGTCGCGTCAAAGGGCGGCAGATCGATGTCGAGACCACGAAGGGACAGGTGATGCTTCGCGGCAAGGTCGATTCCGACTCGTCCAAGCAGGCGGCGGAGGACATCACCAAAAGACTCGATGGCGTCAAGACAGTGAAGAACGACCTTGAGGTAGTTACCCCGTCTACACGCGACGCGGTAGAGGACAAGGATGATGCCATCACGACACGCGTGAAGGAACACATCGCGATGGACTCACAACTGAAGAAAGCCGATATTGCAGTTCAGACTAACGCAGGGGTCGTCTCGCTGACCGGCGAGGTCAACGACCTCATGACCAGTGCCAATGCATCCTGGGCCACCAGACAGGTTCCAGGCGTAAAGTCTGTCAAGAATGATCTTACAGTGAAAGAGAAGGCCTAGAAATCGGAGGAAGCATTTCATTCGTTTCGGTTCGTGACGACAGACTCAGGACAATCGTGTGCCACACACATTTACTAGGAGGTTCGTTATGAAGAAGCTCATGGTTCCGTTCATGTTCGCAATGGTGCTCGGTTTCGGGATGGCATCACTCTCCTTCGCGGCTGGTGACATGGCCGAGCCAAGCTCCCAAACGGTTAAAGGAGACCTATTGAAAATCGACGGGGAATATTACGTCGTGAAGGATACGGCCGGGAAGGAAGTCCGTTTGCATGTCGACAAAACCTCTCAGCTGGACGGCACATTCAAGGCGGGGGACAAGATCGAGGCGCAGGCCACGGACAAGGGCCATGCATCATCTATTAAACAAGCAAAACCTAAGATGTAATTCAGGGATTTGAACGTACAAACTCAAGATCTAGGGATTGGGGCCGGCCCTGATGGCTGGCCCCACGCCATATCCCGAGGCAAGTAAACGGTTGGCCTACTTGTAATACGTAAAATTCAAACACGAGGAGGATTCTCATGAGTATCATGACAGTGAAGGGCCTCATCGGAGCATTGGTACTGGCAAGCGTTGGGCTTGTCGTTTCTGCCTGCAATACCTCCAAGGCCACGGTCGACACGTTCGCCAAATTCACGTCGAGCACAAGCCCGGGGGATTGGATGAACGCCGACGGCGTCATACAGGAAAGCCAAAAGGCGCGTCTGTTTGCCGCAGTTGCGTTCGAGAATCTGGAACAGGACATCGCACGTGGCAATGGAGAATATGTCAGGTCGTTGGCCGTCTTGATGAAAATTCCTGCCGGGGAACAAGACGAGTTTAGGAGTCTCTCACAGAGACAATATTCTCGCCTCTTTGCCTCTGACAGGCGAACGGCGGAAAGCTTGTTGGCTACATTGATCAGCAACAGGAAGGATCGATGAGCCGATAGTTAATAGTAGGAGTGTGGACCTGGCGGGAGAGCATTCTCAGGACCAAGTTCGGCAAGAATGAATGCCTGGTCCGCGATTAACAATATTTTCTTCATTAGGAGACACGTATTATGTTGATGTTTAAATTTTTCGTCGCGTGTGGAGTGATCGCCGTGGGAGCGCTGACTGTCCAGGCCGCGGACATGGAGCTGCAGTTGGTCGATAAGAATTGTTGGATCGAAATTTTTGAAGACGATAACTTTGATGCTGATGACCCTCATGTGAAAATTCAAGGGCCGAAAGAGGTTTCGACTATGAAGAATCTTGAGGGTAAGGATTGGGCCAATGACATCGAGAGCGTCATCGTTGGTTCCAATGCCTCAGTTCATGCCTATGAAGACAAGGATTTCAAAGGCACAGAGATCACCTTCGCGCCAGGCCAGCGTGTTCCGAATCTAGGCAAGCTCGACATGGCAAACGACATCGAATCCATGAAAATTAGCTGCGGGAAGTAACCGTTTGTCGGATAATCTTTGGGATTCATATGTGCTTATCCTACTAGCCGGACGGCGACATCAAGGTCAGCGACAAGGTCGCGGCTCAGGTCATGGAAGAGAGCATCTGAGCCCCCTCCCGGTCGTCATTACACCGGCTCTCTTCGACCTTCAATAAATTCACAAACCATGAGCAATACTGATCAGACCATAGGTTGTCTCATGGGCATACTTTGGCCTTCATTCGTGCATCCGCCTTCTGTATCAATGCATGGGCCTTGGCTTCTACCTCTGGAGTAAATAATGGGCAAGACAGTTGCGGACATGCTGGTCGAACGACTAATCGATTGGGGCGTCGATACTATTTTCAGTCTGCCTGGCGACGGCATTAACGGTATTTACGAAGCGCTGCGTATGCATCGTGACGCAATTACAGTTATCCAAGTCCGACATGAGGAAACGGCCGCCTTCGCCGCCATCTGTTGAACGGTCTCTATGACGCCAAATTCGATGGTCAGCCCGTCCTCGCAATCACCGGCCACACTTTTCATGACCTTATTGGAACGCATTATCAACAAGACGTGTCCCTCGACAAGGTGTTTATGGATGTCGCGGCGTATAACGAGCGGGTCATGGGACCGGCTCATGTGTACAACGTGGTGGACGAAGCCATGAAGACAGCCATTGCTAGACGTTCGGTAGCCCATATCACCATTCCCAAGGACATCCAAAAGTGGACCACTGAAGGACCGCGCTCTTCCACGAACATTCCGAAACACAGCGGCGATATCGCAAGCGATGCGCGGCCGCTGCCGCCGAGAGCCTTAGTGGAACATGCGGCAGAGATCATTAATGCCGGATCAAAGGTGGCAATTCTAGCAGGGCAAGGCTGTCTCACCGCACGCAATGAAATATTACAATTCGCTGAAGCCGTGGGCGCCCCGATTGTGAAGGCACTGTTAGGAAAAGCGGTGGTGCCTGATGATAGTCCCTATACCACTGGAGGAATCGGTTTGCTTGGAACCGCACCATCGCAAGAAGTATTGGAAGACTGTGATACTCTGATTATCGCCGGCAGCAGTTTTCCCTACCTCGAATTCTATCCTAAGCCCGGTCAGGCCAAGGCCATTCAGATCGACATGGATCCTTCGAGAATGGGCCTTCGCTATCCGGTTGAGGTCGGCCTTGTCGGTCAGTGCAGTGATGTCTTGCGAGCCTTGCTGCCGCTTATCCAGTTGAAGAAAGATCGCAGTTTCTTGGAACAGGCGCAAGCACGGATGACGAAATGGAATGCGTTGATGGACGAGCGAGGGACACGCATGGATCTACCGTTAAAGCCCCAGGTGGTCGTTCGTCAGGTAAACCAGTTCCTGCATGACGACGCGATCATTTGCTGCGATACCGGCACCGTAACGACGTGGGCTGCCCGTCATATCCACATAAAAGGCGAGATGCAGTTTTCCGCTTCCGGCACGCTGGCCTCAATGGGGAACGGCCTCCCCTATAGCATCGGCGCAGCGGTGGCCCATCCGGGTCGCCAAGTTGTCTGCATAACCGGAGACGGTGGGTTCACCATGCTGATGGGCGAACTCGCCACGCTGGCGAAATACAATCTGCCCGTGAAGGTCATTATCTTGAAAAATAATGTGTTGGGCATGATTAAGTGGGAGCAGATTGCATTCGAGGGAAATCCCCAGTACGGCGTCCAATTACACCCGATCGACTTCGAAGGAGTTGCCAAGGCTTGTGGGGTGGCCGGCTATACCGTCGACGATCCAAAACTGGTGGAAAGCGTGTTACGTGAGGCTTTCAACCATCCTGGTCCGGCGGTTATTCAAGCTGTTGTTGATCCCAATGAGCCACCACTTCCCGGCAAGATCACAACGGAACAAGCTTGGCAATTCGCGAAGGCGCTCGCACGAGGACAAAAAGGAAGTTGGGAGATTATCAAGACAGTCGTGGGAAACACAGTTCGGGAAGTCGTGTAAGGGAGGGCGATTCTAGAGCCGATGAAAGCCGTCGAGCACAACCCACACGCTTAGATAGAAGATTTCACCCACATCGTTATCATTATCAATAGGCGCAGGCTCCAATTCCACTCAGACTTGCGGCCGGGAACGCACGCCATTCCCTGATGGTTTTAGACTCTTGAGCAATATTGACCAGACGGTATCCTGTCCATAGCTTATCTTGACTTATTAACATCGTGGCCACTTACGATCGCCTCATACACAAAGGAGACTATATGATGAAAACGATAACGGTAATATTTATCGGAATGGGATTATTAAGCCTCTCTTTCGTTACGTATTCTCTTGCCGAAATGAAGCCGGACAATTCTTCCTCTTCTGGGGAGACCGTGTCGTCGGAGCCCCGTGGAGCGACCAAGGCAGGTGAGACGGATATCACCAACACAAAAGGCCAAGGTAGTCTCCCTAGCAAGTACACAATCATGCCTGTTGCCACTGGGAAAAAGGTGGAGGTCGACAGTGAAATGATCGGCGATACCGTGAAGAATCCCAAAGGTGAGGACCTTGGAAAATTGGAACAACTTATTATGGATTCTGAGACCAAGAGGATCGAATATGCCATGATTTCAATCGGCGATACCGGCCAATTGAAAGCCTACCCCTGGAGCTCCTTTAAGGTGAACAAAGAACAAGGCAACGTGGTACTCAATGTGACCAAGGAACAGCTACAGACAAAGATGACCGATCTTTCTCCGGACATTCAGGCGCTAGAACAACAGCTACAGACGTTGCGGAAAAATGAGTCGCGCAAGGGAGCCCGCGAGGGCCAGAATTTTGGGGACCGTGATGCGGCTGGCCCGATGGGCGAGGAAAAGCGGAGCGGGGGGGCCGAATCACCTCCAGTCAGCGGCAAGTAACTTGCCCCCCAAAGGCCGGCGCTTCTCATCTGGGTTAAACCCTAGAAAAGCGCCGGTTCTCTGGCGCCTCAGAAATAAAAGATATTTGATTTCTGCAACTTGGCATAAATGTGCGTTCGAGCACCCTCTCACGCGCTGAATCGATAGCCTGCTAATCTGCATGAAACCAACCGGTAGCCTCTGAAATAGGCGTACCGGGAGAGGGCTCGCTTGGACAAAAATGGCGAACTCAGCCTCGTCTGGCGATCATTCCTCCAAGTTATATCCGGATATGCAGGGACTGCCGCACCTTCGAAAATTGGCACTCCTCACGCCTGCATTGAAGATGATGACATTTAACGTTGCCTGGCTATTTGTTCTTGGGCGTGTTCTGGAAGCACGGTTATAGCAGGTGGAACGCGCTTCCCTGCATGCCGATGGATTCGGGATGGCCTGTGCTGCTGCTAGCCGCCGAGTGTTTTATCTTGGGTTTTGAACCAGGAGAGGGCGTGATCAAAATGCTGTGGATCAAAGTCCGGCCAATATTCGTCTCTGACATAAAAATCTGCATACACCGATTGCACGGGGAGAAAACCGCTCAAGCGGCGGCCTCCTCCCCACCGCACAATCAAATCCATGCGTGAAACTTGACCTGAGCGGAGGCCGCCATTCTTCAGACCGGCGAGGTCCCATTCCCAACCATAGTTGACAAGTAGATTCACTTTCATCCCCGCGCCTTGACGATGCCGGAATTCCTGTAATTCCCGGGGAAATTGTATCGAAGTCTCATCACCGACTATCAGAAGCGCCGCGCCACGCCGTGCAATCTCAAGCGCATACGTCACGCAGGCGTTCCTAAAAGCCTGTTGCTGAATAGAAGGCCGCTTGTTGTTATCCTGCGTAAAACCATAGATGGAAACTTCCTGGATCCCGTATTCTTTACACAGGTCGAATAACAACAAGCCCGGGTTGATGCCATACGCATATCCGGCTTCTTTGGACATGCCGTGGGCTCCAGCCCACCGGCGGTTGCCATCGGGAATGAACCCCACGTGACTTGGTAGACCATTTTTCAAAAACACCTCCACCGCGATGGCCGGACGTAAGACTGCCTTCCTTAACCGTATAACCCTTACCCGACTAGTGAGGCCTCGCAGAAGGCCCTACCAATGCTACGAAAGCCGCCAACCACATGGCATGGCTACTATGAAACATTCCGTTTCCGCAGATAAAATCGCTTTCTACACGCTACGCAACGCCATGGAAACCTGCCTAATAGTCGACCAAGGAGATCCCGCCCGCCATGCCGGAGGGACCGGTGGCATTTCACTGAAGAACAGTATGGGCAATTCATCACGTTTCTATACTGAGCCACCGCCATCGCTTCCTCTCCCCCTTGTCTCGTCGCTTACAAGAGTTGTCAACCGCTATCCCAGTCATCGCTGTCTTGAAAGAATCACGGCTTGATATCTTGGCAGTGCAGCGTCCCAGACCTATCCCGAATGACAACGGCGACGGGCATGGTCACTTGGGTGTAGTTTGGCGTGGTTGGCTCAGCATCTATGGAACAAGGCCCGACACAAGGCGTGTTGAATGGAGTCCCCTTACAGGAGGGAATCGTCCATTCGGCGCAGCCGCTCATCACCAGCACCAGAAGTACAAGTCCCGCCCCCCACCTATTGCCAAAGCCATAAGACGTGATGAAACCTTGAGCAAGGAATCGACGGAACAGGCGTATCATGAAGCGCATAGGGTCTTTCACAGAGGCCAATGTGGTCATTTAAGAATTCTATCGTTGCTTGGCAGGTCTCAGCCTAGCCGGCCGATACGTGCTTCACACCGCTTTTGATTATTCGCGCTTACCGAGATGCCGGTATCCTTTGAGTGCACTGTTGTTGCCGGGATAGCTTAACCCATTACGAGGCCTATCTGAGGTACTATCGGCATGGAGGTCAATGGTCTCTCCCACTTCATTCACCGCAAATGTCACGGGAGCGCCGACGGCAATATCTCTGAACATCAGACTTTCCGGCCGTAGTTTAAAAGTCCTCTCCCCCTCCGACATCAAGACGGTCATCTCAGATACCCCATAATTGATAGAGACAGGTCTTCCGGACATGAACTGGGGAGAAAGGTTATGAGTTCCTTTCTTCCGAGCATCCATGACGTGGTTGCCTTCATTTATATATAAAATCATTTCATCCCCGACCTTAGGTACGTCCCGGCTGTATCGCACCGCCACCGATTCAGCCAGCGTGTAGTTCGTACCTGTAAGCGTTCTAACTGTATAGAGACCGGATTTGAGTTGAGTCACCACTCCTTCGACCTTCATACGGTCGTATTTCATGTGCGCGATTTCATCAGGGTCCGGCGAATCCGCGTGGGCGTCCGGATGATTCGTCGGGATGGCAATCAAGATGACAAGAAGAAGAAAAGAACCAGAGAGTGAAGATACGTTTTGATGCATGACAAACTCTCCGTTGTTCGATTAATTATGGCCCACGCCGTACCTCTATAGCTGAACTAGGACACACTATAAACGGTGTGAGCGACAGCATACCGAGAAGCCATACGGCAGGCTGTTCAACATTGCTCATGTGGGAAAACTTCACGGGAAATGCGCAGCAATGCATTTCGTCACAACCAGAAGACCATTGCAGGACATGACAGCACTTCCGACATAACGTATCTATGCCGCTTTCCCTAGCCTGGTTAACCGGTTGTACATTTCATTTAAACCTATTTACCTCCACCTCCGGTACCACTGCTGAAACCACCTCCGCTACCACTCATTCCAGACGATCCACTACCGCCCGTAGGTCCGGAGGAGGAACCGGGACTCCCGGAACTCGTCCCAGTTCTCCCGCTGTTAGGTCCTGTGTTTCCCGCCGGTCCAGTATCCATTCCCATCCCCGGTTTCGCTTTTTCCGGAAACGTACCTGCGGGTCCTTTGCTGGGGTCGGTACTTCCACTCGTCGTTCCAGCGCCTGTGTTTCCGCTTCCCATTCCCATTCCGCCCGCAGATCCGCTCCCTGTTCCTCCAGGCGCGGCAGTACCCTGTGCCACGAGCATGGAATCCTGGATCAAATCGCCGGGTACTGTGTTGGCTGCAGATGCATAGCCCACAAGATAAGTCATCCCCATTGTGGCCACACCGACTGAGAGCATATGTATGAGTTTCATGGACATCCCCTTTGTTAAAAGTTAGGGCACCGGATTGTGAACTTCCCATTCCGCAACGCCAAGAGGCGGTTGAGGCCTCGAGGCCCTTGGTTTTATCGCGTCATGAGGCGTCTTTCACTGTGACCCGAGGCGGGCCGCTCATCTTGCGAAAGACGCATAACACCAAGATCTCCCTCACCACAGCGATAAGAACCGACTGGATCGGGTTCTGTTATCAACTTCATGCGGGAAATGCGCAGCAATGCATTTCGTCACAACCAGAAGACCATTGCAGGACATGACAGCACTTCCGACATAACGTATCTATGCCGCTTTCCCTAGCCTCGTTACATCCTGTACATTTCATGAAAATTATTTACCTTCACCTCCGGTACCACTGCTGGGCCTACTTCCGCTATTACTCGTTTCAGATGACCCGTTGCCGACCGTAGGTCCCTTGGAGGATCCGGGGCTCCCGGAACTCGTCCCAGTACTCCCGCTGCTAGATCCTGAATTTCCCCCCGGTTGAGTTTTTTCCGTCCCCGGTTTTGCTTTTTCCTGAATTGTATTGTCGGCTCCCATGCCGGTGTTCTTACCTCCGCTCTTCCCCATAGAGCCTTTGTCTGCTCTTCCTGTTTCGCCTGCAGCTCCGCCCCCTTTTCCTCCAGGTGCGGCAGTTCCCTGTGCCACGAGCATGGAATCCTGGATAAAATCTCCGGGTGCTGTGTTAGCTGCAGATGCATAGCCCACAAGACAAGTCATCCCCACTGTGGCCACACCGACTGAGAGCATATATATGAGTTTCATGGACATCCCCTTTGTTTAAAGTTAAGACACAGGATTGTGAAGGTTCCCATTCCGCAACGCCAAGAGCCGGTTGGGGAATCGATGCCGCCGCTTTTTTTTTCACGTTATGAGCCGTCTTTCACTCCGACCCGAGGCGGACCGCTGAGCTTGCGAAAGACGAATAACACCAAGATCGCCCCCATCACAGCCATAAGAAAGCCGACCGGATCGGCTTCTCCGTACCAACCAAGCATGCGGCCGAGAAATCCACCGACGAGGGCGCCGCCGATTCCCAACAAGATAGTCACAATCATGCCGCCAGGATCGCGGCCCGGCATCAACAACTTTGCTACTACACCCACCACTAACCCGAAGAGAATCCAGCCTAGAATTGACATGTGACGCTCCTATTTGCCTTTGTTTCATCCTCCCTCACAGGTTTAAAAGTGCCAGGCGAGTCCCCCAACCACATGGCTGACGATATAATCCCCGCGTAATCCCGCTGTCGAGCCCTGTGCTTGATTGAAATCAAATTGGGCATAATTGAATTTGTATTCGGCATAGATCGCCAGATGGCGGTTCATGAAATACTTCGCACCCGCCAGGGCATTCAGTCCGACTCGCCCATTATCACTGCTTCGTCCAAACTGATTGGACGTCTCCGCGAAGAAAATCCCCGGACCTATGCCGCCGTACAGTTGGAGGGGGCATCGTGCATTGTCGTCCAGGGACGACCAATTGGAGCCATGGAGGTCGTTCCGATTGTCTGAATCATGATCATAATCACTATTCCTGCAGCCGAGTTTGGTGCGGGCGATTACATTCAACGCCAGCGTTGTGACGCGCATGTGCGACCCGGGCAATCCTGATCCTTCTCGGATATGAGGCGTCGAATTGAACCCTTCGATTTCCAGGCCCAGCCAGTTCAACCGTCCTGGATGAAAATACCCGACCTTGGCTCCATAGACGACGGAATTGGCTAAGCCCAAACTCCCAATCGGCGCCCCTTTCAGAGAGCCCGTGCCCTCCGCGTTATCATAGTCGTGTCCCCACGTGAAGCCTCCGAATCCGCCCACATAGACCTCTCCTTCACGGCGCCGTTCCACCACACGTTCCTTGACGATCGTCCGATCGCCTATCCGCTCCCGCTGCAGCGTTCGGTCCTGAATGACCCGATCCTGGGTCGCCGGTCCCACCTCTTGAGGCCGTTCTTAAATAATTGGAGCATCCGATTGTGCATAGCACGTCGCGCCCCCAGCGAATACGAACCTCAGCGTCAGCACATATTGCGCAGCCTTACGTGTACAAATCATTCGACTAGCCTCCGTATTGGTTAGTTTATATCTGTCTCCGTCGATTTCTCACCGTGACAGATACGATACGGATTCAAAACTGGTGTTTCCCCTAGTTCATTCCCTGCTCATTGGGCGGTACCAATATAGAGCTGTGGCCACCGTTGATGCACTTGGGTCACTTGTCGACGAGGGATTCTATATTTTTCTTCTCACAGAAAGGATTTACCATGGGACTGCTCGGCTCTATTATGGAAAAACTGGGACTTGGTACCGCTTCTCCACCTCCCTCTTCCTCTGCCCCACAGGCTACGCCGGCTCCGCAGGCGGCATCGGCACCATTACCCACAGCTTCTGTGGGTCCCAAGGGGGTCGATGTGGTGGCGAAGCTGGAGAAGCTGGCAGACGCATATAAAGAGAAGCTGAACTGGAAGACCTCGTTGTGGACCTGATGAAACTCTTGGGCCTCGATAGCAGTCTAGTCGCCAGAAAAGAACTAGCGACTGAATTGGGGTGCCCAGCTCAGAAAATGGGTGACTCGGCACAGATGAATGTGTGCCTGCACAAGACGGTGTTGCAGAAACTCGCCGACAACGGAGGCAACATTCCTAAAGACCTCTTGTAGGCTAGGATTGTCCGGGTCGCAACAGCCGATGTACATGAGACATTGTATTTCTAGGTTGGACAGGGACGCGAACCGCATTGATTCTGGAGAGGAGAAATTAATGCAGGGCCAGCCCCTACACGCTCCCCAAATTCTTCAACCCTTACATCACGAGTCGCCAGTGCCGGCCTCTAGGCATACCGAAGGTCTGGGGGAAACTATAAAGCAGGACGATGCGGGCAGGCGCGAGCAGCCCGTGAGGCGTCAACTAAGGATCGAAAAATCAATCGGCTTGAAGCGCCCATTGTTCGAACCTTCAGCTGAGCAGGCTGTCAAGCCACACACCATGTCCATCTCGGCCCTCAGGTCAATGTAATCGCCTGACTTTGACATGGGTACGCCGACGATCACCTTCCCCTCCTCATCGACCTTGACGTTCATGAAGATGTTGAATGTCGTTGAAATCTGATGCCCTGATATACCGTGCTCTTTCAACGAATTAAGCAGATTTTCGAAACAGCTCGGATGGTAACCCTTGTGCTTGTACAGGATTTCAAACATCTCTTGACTGCACGGCGTCAGGAGGAAGTCATGCCGACAGACGGTGTCTTGGATGATGGTGAACATCGGTTTGCTGTTGTTAGCGTAGAGAATGTCGTTCGTCGTCAGGTAGATGCGGCTCGCATAGTCGAGCGAACGACCTGACGACAGCCGGCAACTGTGATCGTGCTCGTCGAAGGCGAACAGATCAGACACCTGCTCGCCTAGGGGATCGACAACGCGCAACACCTGCCCACGCTTGATTTTGAATGAGCAGCCGCTCTGTGGCGCAATACGGATCAACTGCTGGGTGGTCATGTCTCATCCTTTTTGTGTGTGTGGAACGGGCATGGCCAATTGCCTGACACTGCCCGGCCGGAATATTGACTCGCCTCGGAGCTTTCGCCGAAATTTTTCAGCATGGGGTTGATCGAGCCCTGGAACGCCATCTCGCGTGCCCGGATGATCTGCTTCATGGTCTCAAACTTTCCGCGAGCGCGCAAGCGCTCAAATTGTTCATGTAAGTTGAACACCATGGTCGGATACGTGGCAGTTCGTGCTAGACGCGATGCCTTGGGGTGCATGCCGATGACGAACATCGCTCGACCGCCGATGCTAAACGAAAAGTTATTGTTCTTTGGGTCGGAATCGACGCTCTTGTCCCAAGCAAAGAAATCGGAATCAATGGCGTGCATGGCCTGAAGCTGACTCCAAAGCAGATCCTCGAAGTGCTGTTCTGATTCAATCACGGGTCCGCGGAACATCGCGATGAAGGTACTGAGCTGGTCGTCAATGAGCGGGAATTCGTGGCAGAACTCGTACAGATCATGGCAGACGGCTCGTACGGCGTTGTCGCACGCAAATTCCGGGAATAACCCGAAACGATAGCACTTTTGGGCAAACACTGAGATTGCGCCAGTGCAGGGGTAGTAATCGCCGGCTATCTGTTGACATAGTTGTGCATGCGCATCGATAAGTTCGGCGTCGACGGGAACGTTGGGTACCAGCGGCCTGACGACTGTCGTATCTTTGAAGGCTGCGTAGCTCGAGAACCGGCTTGCCACCGGATCGACCGACAGGGGGTTCCACAAACACGTATCGCGTATAGCGGTGTCGACGCCGTCAATGCGTGTCGCATTTATGAGGTTTGGGTGCATGTTGTAAATCACTCCAATGGATTGAGTTGGTCCTCGAACGGTATCTTCAGGTGCGAACGTCGGCGATCAATTGACGCGTCAGCTGAACAGGGCGCTAGGCGCGTCGATTGAGCCGATCCATTTGGTAGCCGAGCGTGCCAATATCTCTCCAATATTGTCCGGCTGGTTCTCTTTATCCTGACGTGGGGGACAGCTCTTTATGCAGTGGAGGATTCACGCAGGGCAGACGAAAAGCAGTTGACCCAACGCCGACTCAGCTCGCGCTGTGTGTTCGCCTGTCTCAGAATCATTTTCTTCCAGCAGGGGCCAACAGGCTCGCTACCATATTGCCCCATCGCCGGATCGGTTTATTCATTTCTGGGATCACTCATGTCGGCCATATCAGTCAGGCGAATGGACCGCATGTGATTCTGATAATTCACGGTCGCAACGATACGATTTCCTTGGCTGATGTTTCCGATCTTCCGGGTAGTAGGATCGCTCTGTAAACGGATCTCCTGCCCGTCTTTCCCCATCACGAAATAGTCCTTGCCTTCAACGCGAAGCAATTCGCCCTCGATTCTGTGAACGACCTTCAGCTTCTCTCGGGCAGTGTAGCCGCCAACTTGACCGCCTTTCCTCTCCAATGGATCTGACTGCGATGCCGGATGACTAGCCGCATTAACGGCCTGTGCCATGTGAGATACGTCGAGCCAAAGCAGCAACCCGCAAGACATGAGCCCGACGATTTTAGAAATGGACACCATGAGATCCTGCTAAACCGTGTGCAGCAATATAGATATATTACGCTTCAGGGTGGACGTGTGGGCCTAGCACCTTCCCTAGTTTGTGGGCCATGAATCCGGGGACGACTGAGGTGAAAGGTTCCGCTCCTAGGCTCCCTCCCAAGTCCATGTCTGCCGTATACCCGTGGGGTTATTTAATCAGCATTTCATTCCGAGACTTCTTCGCACGAGCCGCGTCACCCGCTGACTTGACATCCCTTTCCTCCTCGGGGGGGGAAGTACCGCAGGCAATCCGAGCTAATCAATCCACAACTCACGGCTCCAACCGGCGGAATGGTACAAATGTTCGTCTTCTTCATCCTCCACCTTCTCGCAGGCCCCCTTGAGCGCTTTTCCTTTCTTCCCCTGAAGTACTTCGGCCGCCTGACTCATCAGCTCTCAATTTTGATGATCCTTGGTTTCGGCCGTCACGACGCATTCGCTGGCGACTAGTTGGGCGGCTTCGGGCTTTCCAGTTTTCAGAGCCATGTTCATCGCATCCACAAGCGACTCTCCCTTGTGCCGGACGATTTGACGCCCTGACGACTCCTTGGCGGGATCGAGTCCCATGGTTTCAACCAGTCCGCGCCGGATGGGTTCGTGATCGCGCGTCTGTTTCAAATACTTCTGTTATTCCCTTTTCAGGTCTTGGTTCACGGCGCATCGAATAGCGGTCTTAGACTTGGACCCCGCCGGCTTCGGTTTCTAAGCCTTGATAGAGCCATTCCTGGAGCTGTTCGTTTTTCATGATGTTCTTTTGGTTGTTGGGTGTTTTGATGTCTCTTCGATCCTAACTACCCAGCGTAAAGTACTGGCCTATTCCCCACTGGCATCTGCGCTTTCGCTTCCAAGTTCCATTAGAGATGTTGGCCATCAGGTATAATTAACGTTGCAGGATTTCCTTACCCGTCTATGCGCCCCGCCTACGGATGGGATTTTACGAGTATATAATTCCACTCTTGATGGTGCTCGCCATGCTCAAAGGTTTAAAAGTGCCAGGCGAGTCCCCCAACTACATGGCTGGCGATATAATCCCCGCGTAATCCCGCCGTCGAGCCTTGCGCTTGATTGAAATCAAATTGGGCATAATTGAATTTGCATTCGGCGTAGACCGCCAGATGGCGGTTCACGAAATACTTCGTACCCGCAAGCGCATTCAGCCCTACTCGCTTGGCCAAACCTCTCACAGTTCAGGTTTGATCACTCTTCTCCTTTTGAGCGAGTGATGAGTGGAAGGAGGTCGCGCTCTTCGGTCATGAAGAGGATACGGGTTGATTGCATCATGTCTTCAAAGAATTCATCCTGTGCCTGATCGTCGTCTCCTTCGGACTGTTGTAATTCAAGGATCATAGCCTTGATTTCTTCGTTTTCCAGCTCTGCCTCTCTCACGATCATCCGGCCCTGCGGCCCCAACCTTCGAATCTCCTGAAATAGGAGCTCCTTCTCCCTGTCCAAATGCGATGCGAGTTGGCGAAGAATTAGTTCCTGGATAGCCTGTCGTGAATCATGAGGGGAACCGAGATAAACCTGGAACAATGCCATAATTTGCATGTGATTATGCTTAACCATTCGGCTGATATCGCCATATGGGAATGAAGTATCTATTGGTCCAGTCTGTGGCATGTCTCCCCCTCAACTCTATAAGTTACATGTCCTCGTTTCACTCATTGAATACTGTAGCGGTGTGGGGGCTACGAAGATTTTGGACAGGACCCTAATGGCAATGGGAGGTAGCATGAATGCGATGAAAACAAGGCTTAACCGGGTCCGGGGGCTTACTCAAACCTCCACGCCGAATAACGCTAAAAAAAATGAAAGGCGACCCCTCCACACCCCTCTTCATATCACTGACACTACATCAGTACCTCCAGGATCATCGACCCCGTCATCGGCACGACACGACTCGTAACGCGGCAAGGCAGGATATCATCGAGTACACCGAGGTGTTCTTTAACCGAACGCGCCATCACTCGACCCGCGGCCTGGCTCCCCCGCCGAGTACGAAGCGAGTTCGTCGGAATTGGGCGAAGGTCTGGCTTTCAGTTATCCCCCTTGCTCTTCTCGACTGGTGCTCCTTGATCTTTGTCATTCCTGTGATCAGTAGATTGTTTGGCACTGCTGTTGTCCTTCTTCATCTTGGTTTCCTTACTCTTCTGGCCACTTTGAGGACCTTTTTCCGCAGCCGGACCGGACTCTCCTCTAATCATCTCCTGATTACCCTGAGAGCCTCTATCGTTCGACATGTCCTTTTCAGCCTGAGGGTGCGCGGCATCAGCATAAGACAGACCAATACATAGGACAAACCCACAGGACAACACTCCGACAATCTTCGAAATGGGTACCATGAACAACCTCCTCTGTTAGACACACACCTAATGGATGCTGCCACCCCTCTCATCCTACCCCTCACCGAGGGTGTTCAGACCTATGAAGGTGCCTAGTTTTGAGTGCTGAATTATGAGCGTGGCCGTTAGTGCTATCTGCTGCCACGCGGTACGAAGTGAAGGTCGCCGGAATAATCCCGGCAATGCTGAGATCAGCAACTGAAAATCGAAGTCTTCAGAGGTCTGTCAGGGGTTCCACGTTCGGCAAAGAAGGACCGGGCGGCCTTCGATAAGCCTCGAACTGGCAGTTCTCGTCGTGACTTGCGGAATGCGACCCCACCCTCCCCACGGGGGGCCATGGACTTGACTTCGCTATCTTAAATTCACAATGGTGTCATACAATTTATCAGCGGCCGCCTCCTTCGACAGGAAGGCCGAGGCGCCCGCCAGCGTCATCGCCTCGACGATTTGGGGAGAAGTATTCACTGAAAGTCCAATGACAATGGCGTCGGGTTGTACCGCCTTGATCTGTTTTGTGGCTTCGATGCCGTCCATTTTTGGCATATTGACATCCATCACGATGGTATCGGGCCTCATCTCGGCGGCTAGGGACACCGCCTCTACGCCGTTCCCTGCCTCTGCGATCACGCTCATATCATCATACCCCTCTAAAATGGTCCGTAAGCCCTGACGGATAATGACATGATCGTCGACGAGCATTACGCGATGCACGCCGGACACCTTGGGAATCGACGCCACGTGCAGCCGATCGCGGCTGTTCATCGCGGTCTGCGCTCGTGCGGGTTCTTCGTCCGGGCTCAGCGGCAACGTCAACGTGATCGTGGTTCCCCGACCCGGCGCGCTGTCCAATTGAAAAGACCCGCCCATCGCCTCCATGCGTTCGCGAATGCTGAAAAGTCCAAAATGCACGCCTGCGGACCTTGCGGCCAACAATTCGACATCGAAACCCGACCCCTGATCGGCAATGACTATATGCAGCTGATTCATTCCCTCTATGGAGAGAGATAGACTGGCCCGAGAAGTCTTGGCGTGCTTGACGATATTGATCAAGAGCTCACGGATCGATTGGTAGAGCAATACGTGCTGGTCGTCCCGCAACGACAGAGAGCCTGGAGAGAGGCGCAGCTCGACATTCAAGCCGTGTTTGACCATATCCTGGGCTAACCATTGGAGCGCAGCCGGGAGACCCAATTCATGTAACACTGGAGGGCTTAGCTCAGCCATGAGCGTGCGAGTATACGCAAGGGACCGGGAGAAGATGTCCTCGACCTCCCCCAAGGAATTGATCAAGAACGGGTCTGGCGCCCTCAACCGGGATTGAATATGGGAAATTTTCAATCCTCCTAACACCATGAGTTGTGCCATGTAGTCGTGCAGCTCGGTCGCCAGGTGTTTGCGCTGCCGCTGCTCGCTCAGTATCAATTCGGATGCCAGGGATCGCAGTTGTCGCTGCTTCTCCAATAAGAGTGTGTTCGCTTCGTGCTGACCGAGATAGCGTCGCTCCGACTCTTCCGCTTGTTCCTGTGACCGCAGCGCCCTCAAGGTGAGCCGCTCATTCGCGTCCAGGAGAAGGTTTTTTTTGGCCTCAGCCTGCCGGGGTACATCAGCTGGATTGTGCTCGTTGGTCATGCTCAGCCCTCTCGTTCGTTCCGCCACCACTATGTCGAATCGCCCAATCGTCTCGGGCTGCCGGTCATGAGTCCTTCATAGCCACTGAGCCCCGTTCCCATGACGAGCCCCTCGGTCGATCACCAGGACACGCTCCGCCACCATTCGGTCCTCGCCCGCACACATTCTCGGTCCCGGCGTCGGCATAAGACAGGCCAACACATAGGACGAACCCACATGCAGCGAACGATTGTTGATATGGGTTCCATGAGGAGCCCTTCGGATGACACGCATCTGATTGAGCAACGAATGCAAGTATACGGTTCCTAAATATTTTTCATACCTGTGAGTATCCCTAGTGTGAATGTTGATGGTGTATGTGTGGCCATCACTAAATAACATAGGCGAAGTGGGACATAGCGACAGCGGTTATGTGACCGGTCACATTCATATTGCAGCAGAGCCGTGGCTCACGACTCACGAGCCCCGTCACTCGTCGCTCCCGCTGTATCAATGAGGGCGCCGGATTTATCCCAGACCACCACCGAATGAAAGACCAGGGATCACTCGCCGCTCGCGGCCAGTACGTCGCCAAGGAATATTAATCGGCGAGACTGTCAGGAAAATTTCCAGACAAGCTGACCTGTACCACTATTTTTTTCGCCTCGTGGAGGCGTGCGTGCCCACCACTCCGGTTACGGCTCCATCTCCCTCCAGTACAATAGTGGTGAAGTCATGGTACGACGCAAGTCCGTATTCTCTTGCAGCAGAGTCCAGGTCTGTTTCATCGACCATATGCTTCTCCATAAGAGTCCTGTCAAGGGTTCCCCGTTCGTAAAGAAAGACCGGGCGGCCTTCGATAAACTGCCGGATGACCTTCGTCTTCTCGGAGAGCCAGCCCAACAAAAGGATGGTGATCACGCTTGCGGCGCTTCCCCAATAGCCAGCCCCCTGATGGTTCAGCCCCGAACTCGCAGCTTCTGCGATGAGAACAAGAATCACGAGGTCCTGTGGGCCTTTCTCTCCGAACACACGCCGTCCAACAATTTTGAGTCCAAGCAGGACTGCGACAAAGAGCGTGAACGTTTGAACAACAGAAAGAAGGACGAATCTTAGGGGGGGAACATCGAGAATTCCGACATACTCCATGAATTTCTCCTCCTTAAAGATTGAAAGTCCTTTCAACCAGGATGCGAGACTAACCCGCGAGTCGATAGGGTGTCCGAGTAAACATCAGGCGCGTGTCGTTGTAATACGAGTTCGTGCCAGAGCCACTGTCGTTCAAATCAAGAGCGACTCCCCATGGCAAAGAAGCACATCGCAAATGATCAGCTTGGTGAACTGTATCAAAATGAGACGACAAAGCTACTGGGCAAGACCCTAACTCGCGTTACTCATGACAGTACGTCACGAAATTGCGGAGCGGCGCTGCGAGTCCTGCGCGCAGAGTTGTAAGAGTTATTGTATACCTACTCGTGCAGAAGGGAGCGGGTTCATATGGCGAGTCGCCAGCCGAAGACTGTCGAAGTCTGCCTGAATATAGAAGCTTGTTCAGTACACCGACTCGCTCCAGCACGTCCATCCACTTGTGTATCGGGCGAAGAACGAGAGGAACGTCCGTTTACGTTTCCTCCTCCTCGGCCTGCCGTATGAGGACCTCACGAAGGAGCGTCTCCAGTTCCTGGTGCATGAGCTGAACGCTCGATTCGAGCTGTTGAAGCATGGCTTCGCGGACGTGCAGTTGTTCACTGTCGTAGACGCCTCCCGCACCGAACAGCAGTGCTTTCCGCTCTCTCTCGCGAATTGACCCGGATTCTCCGAGCTTCCCCTCTTCCTGCCAGGTCTGCAGCATGACGTCTCTCAAGCTGTGTCCTTCGAGGTCCCGCATCCCAGGTTCCGAAAGAAATCGCCAGGCCCTTTTGGAAATGAGTTCCGATTCGGCCGACCCCTCCCAAACAACCTTTAGATGGTTGCGGGGATGATTGAATTCCTGGCGGACCTTAGTGAAGTTCGCAGACGAACCGAACAACACTTCCAATGCGCCGCCGGTCACCGATACGATGTTGCCCGCATCTCCCGCCCCCGTCGCCATACCGATGCCCCCGGACAAAATATTCGCCAACCCGCCGAAAATGACACCTAGAATGGTTTGTGAGGTCGTACGGGTGGTCTGAACGTCCTTCAGGTGATCCTGGACCTGATCGGTTCGCTGCACCTCGCATTCGATTTCGGCGACGAGACCGGAGACTTCCAGCGTCGCCAACTGCAATCTTGTCACAAGCTTCCGGCGGACACGCTCGATGTCGGAGAATGCCGCCGGCTGCAACTCCAGTCTCGCCATCCGGTTCAGCAGCGGTAGAAGACCGGTGACATCGGCAATATGCACCCCAGTCGGTGAATAGAGCTGGACCGCCGCGTCTTTCTCGACGGCGTCGTTCAACTCCTGCCGCCGTTCGTTCTGGCTTACAGGGACACTGCGCACATCGGACGCGCCGGAGAGGCACCGGCGATCGAATGAATACGTGCTGACAGAGGGCGGCAAGGTGGACACACAACCGGCAGTTATAAGCAATGATGAGAGCAAACCCAAACACCATCTATTTCGTCCCATAGTTTGTCCTCTCCTTAATAGAAAAGTCTCGTGGGCCGTCGTTCGGCCCCTCCACAATTTTACTGATTGGGTTGGCGACAGGCACTTCGATGTGTTCCGAGTTGCGAAGCATGACCGAGAGGGAAAGATGTTTTCTCCTCGACCCATCGGTTGCGGTGGACAATCTCGACCACATAACAGGTCCGCCCATCATCCTTGCCGATCTCTGCTTCGACCGCCTTGCCCGGCACCGTAGCCAACGCCTTCTTGATCGCAGCTTCCAATGGAATACTGGCGGACCCAGCTCATGTTTTGTTGGACTCAAACATTGCCCATGCCGGGCTGCTCAAGAGACCGAGCGCCAAGACTCCTGCTGCGAAAATCGATGTACCTGTGTGCATTGTGTTCTCCTTTTTCGAGCACATTTAATTATGATTATGACGTCTTTCCACGGCCGTTCCCCTGTGTTTTCCCCCTTAGGTCAGCCAGCAAATGACGACATCACTTTTCACCTATTCGCGTCACGGTTTTCCCTAATCTATCGTCCTTACATATCGATGAACCTCCTCATGTGGTGAATAGCCCATTGCTTGCCATGGCTCACTGTCACTCTGCGATAAGTCCTCGGCACACAACACTAGCCAATACTCTAGCCTGCTCTTCAATTGCTCCTCCCCGCCCGTAATGCAGAGTGAATCAGCAATTACAGCAAAAGGGTTCATGAATGCAGACTAGGGGTTCATCTAGTTCTCATTCATCGTCTCACTTGCTAGGCTGTTTCATGGTCAATCAAGAGGAGGGTACAAAATGCCAAAATCCAGTGGGCGGAAAAAGAGACAGCGAGAGACCGAGCGACGAGAGCGCGCTGAGAATGCGGGCCAGGAGACTCAGAGGGGCCAAAATATCGGAGAGATCGAACGAGTAGTTTCCAGCATCCTCGGAGGCACGATGCTTTTTGGGGGTCTAGCCAAACGGTCTTTACCGGGATTCGCCATAGCAGCGACGGGCGCAGCCCTTTTGTACCGAGGGGCAACAGGTCATTGTACGGTCTACGAGTCTCTCGGGTTGGACACATACCGGAATACCCTAAATTCCGATCGTTCTATAGGTTTACTACACGAGAGTGCTCGTCTGGAAGATTCAATCCAAGAACAGCAGCCCCTCCAAACCGAGACGACAGCACACTCCCAAGCAGATGATCGGTAGGAACGGCATGAGAAAGGCGGCTGCCGTCGCATCTTTTCCCCAGAAGTGAATGCCCAGGCGGTGGTGTTGTGGGCGATGACCCCTCTCTCAGATTTACCAATGAATGACGAGTCATCCTCGGCTCGAGAAGGTCACCAATTGTTTGTGCCTTAGGGTCGTCCAATCGATGCCGGCGAGTTGATGTTGAATAGTATGTGACGATCAACTGGTGACGCGCCAGGCTATTCGATCGGGGTGCACTCGCTGAATGGCGGATGGTGAGAGCCGCCAGATCCGCAAACAAGATCATGGAATCATGACCGGCTTGAGCGGAGTGGCATCCCGCTAACATTTGGTCATTGACAGCATGCCTGTTCCTAATCTAAATAACGTTGAAAGTCATTTCCCCAGAAACCTGTCCGATATTAGGAAGTACAAAATTTCAGCGCACGCATTGGAATCAGGATCAACAATCTCGTCTCAGCCACAGCGATCTGCCCCACATTCGGCATTTTGGCTAGACGGCCTCGCCGCTCACGGCCGGCGTGCTAAGCAAAAATCCTCGATTGTTTAGCTCATACTATCGAGTTTACGGGAACGGAGAAATCGAACTATGGATGGAGTAGCGCGTTCGATCACACAATGGCGTGGCTATTCATATCCTCTTGGCGCCACATGGGACGGCAAAGGGGTTAACTTTGCCCTCTTTTCCGAGCATGCGACCGGCGTGGATCTCTGTTTGTTCGATTCCCCGGACAACGAACAGGAAACGGAACGTATCCCCATCACCGAATATTCGGACCATGTCTGGCATATCTACCTACCGGAGGTATTGCCAGGCCAGCAATACGGCTATCGAGTGCATGGCCCCTATGACCCTCAGCAAGGACATCGTTTCAACCCCAATAAAGTGCTGTTGGATCCTTATGCGAAAGGCATTGGGCGCGATGTGAAATGGCATGATGCGGTCTTTGGCTACCGGGTGGGTGACCCGGAAGGAGATCTCTCATTCGACGACCGGGATAGCGCGGCATACGCGCCGCTCGGGATAGTGATAGATCCGGCCTTTACCTGGGGGAATGATCGACCACTCCACACACCGTGGCATAAAACCATTGTGTATGAGCTGCATGTCAAAGGCTTTACGCAATTGCACCCAGCGTTGCCGGAGCGACTGCAAGGAACCTATGCGGGCCTGGCTTCTGAAACGGTCATCAAACACCTGACCGATCTCGGGGTCACTGCGGTCGAACTGGAACCGGTGCACTATTTTCTCAATGACCGTCATCTGCTCGAGCGGGGGCTGACGAATTACTGGGGCTATAACACCCTGGGATATTTTGCCCCGGCCCGCCGTTACGCTGCCAAACATATTCAGCAAGACGCCGTTCAACAGTTCAAGATGATGGTGGCGAGCTTACATCAGGCCGGGATCGAAGTCATTCTTGATGTCGTATACAACCATACCGCGGAGGGGAACCACCTAGGCCCGACCCTCTCTATGCGGGGCATCGACAATAGCGCCTATTACAAGCTTTCAGAAACGGACCGTCGCTATTACAGGGATTTCACCGGCACGGGCAATTCTCTCAACGTTCGACATCCTCGTTCTCTTCAACTCATCATGGATAGCCTTCGCTACTGGGTCACGGACATGCATGTCGATGGGTTCCGTTTCGACTTGGCAAGTACGTTGGCCAGGGAACTCTACGAGGTCGATCGGCTTGGCGCGTTCTTTGACATCATTCATCAAGATCCCATTCTCTGCCAGGTCAAATTGATTGCCGAACCGTGGGATGTGGGAGAGGGAGGGTATCAGGTCGGAAATTTTCCCGTATTGTGGAGTGAGTGGAACGGGATCTATCGGGATAACGTCCGCCGGTTCTGGAAAGGCGATGAGGGACTTCTCTCGGAATTCGCCACTCGTCTCAGCGGCAGCAGCGACTTATACAAGGGCGATGGACGGAAGCCCTATGCAAGTATCAACTTTGTGACCTGTCATGATGGATTTACGCTCCAGGATCTGGTGAGCTATAACGACAAGCACAACGAGGCCAATGGCGAGGACAATCAGGATGGCGCCAACGACAATAATAGCTGGAATTGCGGTGCCGAAGGGCCGACCGACGATTCAACGATCAACGGGCTACGAGCACAACAGAGGCGAAACCTCATGGCGACCCTGCTCCTGTCCGCCGGCGTGCCGATGATCTTAGCCGGCGACGAAATCGGTCATACCCAGCATGGCACTAACAATGCCTACTGTCAGGACAATGGCACCACCTGGTTAAATTGGAATATTTCAGACGAACAACGAGCTTTTCTTCGTTTCGTTCAATCGATCATCAAAATTCGACACACCCAGCCGGTATTTCAGCGAAGAAAATTTTTTGAGGGTCGGAAAATCGATGGGGCTGATGTGCCGGACATTTCCTGGTTTCAACCTTCGGGCGAGGAAATGTCCGACGAAGCCTGGAATGCAGGGTACACGCAGTGCCTTGGGGTTCGGTTTCCCGGCGATCTCATCGGCGATGTCAATGAACGGAGCGAACCGATTACAGGAGACTCGATCGTGCTATTGATCAATGCCCATCATGAGACGATACCCTTCAAGGTCCCATCCATCGGAAAAGGTCAGGAATGGGAGCGATTGATTGACACAGCGGATCCTGAAGCGGACTCCATCAAACGAAAAGGTGGAGAAGAGTATGAGATCAAAGGTCGTTCTATGGTAATCCTACGATCGACACCGCCGGAGGTCGACAAATTGCCGTCTTGATTCTTATGAGTCACTGGCATAACACCTGTCGCCCTGTTTGCGACATGATCGAGAGACCTTGCGGGACGGCTGAAAGCGTTAGAATTAAAGATCACGCCGGAGGGACGGATGCTGACGGAGGCACAGGTAATAGCTCTAGAGAAGGCGAAGAGGGACAAAGAAACCCGCGGCGAATTCGAGAGTAGCTCAGAAATTTATTAGCAGGCAATATTTATCGACGGGTCGCAAAACAACGGGCCAATGACGTGAGGACGCATATAGCTGGCTGAAGGATCTTGAGCGCCCAATGGGCTTTTTATGGGGGGGCCTCCCGACATACCCGGGAGCCCTCTACCGGCTATGCCCATCGGTATACGTGCACGTGAGATAACGGGTCTGCCCTTCAGGCCTGGGGTTGTCGTAGGTGTTATTATGGAACCAGAAACCCCGAGAGTAGGTAAAGGTGGTTGTACCTGTCCAGCCTGTGGGTTCTGAGGGACTTGATTGTGTGTCCCGTCTTGGACCGTAATCGTTTGCGCCTGGCAAGGATCATCCCATGCCATCAGTCCGGCGAATGTTCCCACAACGATGGCAATTGCCAATGGATATTCCATACTTCCTCTTACTGAACCAGCAGGCAATAGCGCGCTACACCTGTATATTGCTCGACAAGTCCATCACGAACAATCACATTAACGATCAAATATCATCGTTGTAATCAACTCTGATGAAACCATGCGACGTACTCGAGAGGAGGTCCGACGAACGTAACGCCCATCTTCGCTATCGGTTTGTTCGCGAGCTATGGTCTCGATCAGATTGGGGAACCTCGTAAAACTCATAAATAAGTACCTGCTCAAGACTCAGATCCGGCCAGTTATTCTTGTCAAAGCCCGGGGCATCTTTTAGTTCTTTTTTGTGTACATCAAGCAAGAGCTTTTTTTTCGTTTGATCCAGCTGCAGGGCTTCCCACGGTACGGCGAAGTACTTGTCTCCGATACCGGCAAATCCTCCGAATTCCAGCACAGCATAGTCGACACCACCTTCTTCAGGATCAATGACTAAATCTTTAATGTCTCCTAATTTTTTTCCGTCAGTGCCTTGAACGCTCATTCCAATGAGTTCGCTGGCTTTTAAGACCCCACTCTTATCCCGTGCTTGAGCCGGGAGACCGAACACGGTTAAAAGAAATAGGACGAGGGCTCCGAGTGCCACTATATGACCGAGTTTCTTTCTGAACTCTTGCATTTCCATAAAAGTGACCTCCCAGAAATCAGAACACGGCCTCGAGTTAACCCGTACAGATGTTAAATCACAGCCGGGGAACAACGGTTGCAATTTTATTTGGCTGGAACTTTTGCCCCTTTGGCCCTAGCCTTTGAAAGTCCAATGGCGATGGCTTGCTTTCTACTTTTGACAGGTTTGCCATTCTTCCCACCCTTTAAACTCCCTTCCTTGAGTTTATGCATCGCTTGCTTGACCGATCGCTGTGCACGCTTGTTAACCCTAGTCATACGGTGCTCCTTTCTTCCTATAACCTCATCTTCCGATCGATGAAGTCGAAACAGTTCTCGACCCTGAAATGTGATTCAAAGGCGACGACCAACTATAAATATTATTCGAAGGTGGAGATAACTAGAAGTTTCCCTAGCCAACTGTGTTCACTCCTCTGCATTAGGCCTGGGCTCAGGGGGGATCCTCCATCATGAAAAATCCTGACTAGGGGTTCTTCTAGGTTTCCTCCACTGCTGCACTTGATACATTATTATTCTATTGCCGACTCAACTAAAGGATGGGACACAATGGCCGCAATCTCAGAGCAGAAGAATACACGAGAGACCGAGGGAAGAGAGCGCCATGCGAAGGCGAGCCAGAAGAATCGCGTTACGAGAAATATCGCGGACACGGAGGGATTGATGTCTAGAATCCTCATTGGGACGCTCGTCACCGGGGATCTGACCAGAAGGTTATTGCAGCATGTATAAAGCTTTGGGGATAGAGGCCCACCACGATGCTCTTAATTCCAATCAAGCTTCAACGCAGTCGCCCGATGCCACTAGACTTGAAGGGTCAATCGAAAAGAATGATCCTTCCTTGACCCCGAGACGAAAGCAGACCGCAAAGGCGATAATTCGCAGAAAAGGCATTGTCAGGGCTGCAACCGTTTCATCCGCCTAAGAAATGAATACATTTCGGCAGAGTTGTGCATGATCTGGCGGCGAAAAGGAAAGAAGTCTATCTCTCACTTCCTGCCAAGACGATCGATCATACGCTATTAGGAGCGTATGATCGGTCATGTGGATTCCACTCTATTTGTTTCACTGAACTTAGCAGGAACGGATCCTACAAACAGTCTCGTTCCCTCGGCAATGCTCAAAGAGCCGGCAGGTCGCTGCCCTAATGACGTAGCGACCTGCCGGAGTTCGTTGAGCCAATAACTACTGTCGCAGGAGGTCTGCGGCTTTCTGGTCTTCATTTTGCCGAGTGGATCGACAGCGCGTGATTCTGATCATTCACCTTCGCCTCAATACGATCACCCTTTTTGATTTCTCCCATCATCTCGGTCGTTTTATCTGTGTGTAAACGTACTTCCTTGCCGTCCTTCACCTTGACGAAATAGTTGCCGTCTTCGACGCGGGTCAGTTCGCCCTTGATCGTCTTGGCGCCGTCTGGACGGTTACTTCCCTTTTCATTGTCCACGTTCTTTTGCTTATCATCATCAGATTGAAAACCTTGCTTATCAGTCACGGAGTCAGTTTTCATAACATCTGAAGCCCCAGGCGCATGCTCCGCCTGCACCAAATTGGACAGGCCAAGGCACAGCAAGAAACCACACGACAGGACACCGACAACTTTTGGAATAGATACCATGGGAGCCTCCTCGGTTAGATGGACAACATGCATATCTGTAACGATACTCTCTCCAGACTCTTGCTCGCTGAGCAATTTTGACCAGCTCACCAATGAAGATGGCGATTAGACTGACGCGTACGGTTGGTCCTTGGTTCGTCGAAAGACCGGAACGACGGAACCCGAATGTGCAGTACTGAAGACACACATAAGGCCGTCAGTGTCAATCTGGACGCCGATCCTCGTTCATCACCCAAACCACTCGTCGATCGTCATCTCTGGAGATGGCCCGCTTGCAGCAGAGGCGCTCATGAGTCATGCGGGTACGGAGTCGGCAGATGGTCTAAGGCAGAACCATTCTGCCGACTCTCACTAGGACAATCACCAACTACCACCGTATCAAGCGCTCCTAATTTCTGGAGCTTCAGTGGGCGATAGGTTGGTCCGTCAAAAACGAAATTGCGTGACCCTTAGTATCCACTTTCGCAAGAACATGCTCTCCTACTTTAGGAGTTAAACTTGATCTCTTTTCAGTACTGGAATTAACATGCATGCGCACCTCAGCCCCGGTTGCTTCTCTGACGACATAGTTTTCACCATCGATCTTCACTATTTCGCCCTTGACCTCCTTGCCGGGTACAAACCTTTCTTTATCATCCACGAAAAATATCTTCCCCCCCGATTGACCAGTGTAGAGCTTGTCTGCAGACAACGCGACAGTCGACAAACCCAGGCACAGTAAGAACCCACACGACAGGACACCGACGACTTTTTGCATAGATACCATGGGAGCCTCCTCGGTTAGATGTACACTGCACATATCTCCTACGATACGCGCTCCAGAGTCGTGGAAGCTGAGCAATATTGAACACACCGTGGAAATTTCTAGTTGTAGGCCCCCCCTCCCTTCCGAGGCTGGAATGAGACGAGAAGGGGCGATCGAATTTAGTTGGAGACTTTGGGGACGGAGGATTGTGCGTTTGAGGTAAGTGGCGCCACACCGACCTCTCGGTCCTGCGGCTTGAGTTGGGCTCGAAGTTGGGCGATTCGCTGCTGAATCATATGGAGAATGGGCCGCTCGTTGACAGAGGCACTGTGGGTTTCTCCAAGAACATCTTGCCACACCTGCAGCGCCTCGTGTCCTAGCCCCTGTTGCTCCAACACGAGGCCCACGTGATAGGCCGCATAGGAGGAAGACGACGGACAGGCCGCGGCACGCCTAAGGACCTGCTTCGCTTCATCCACTTGACCTTGTGCCCGTAGGACCGTGCCCAGCCCTATGGACGCGCTCATCAAACAGGCGTCTTGTCGAAGGGCCGCTCGATATAATTCCGCCGCGCCCTGGGGGTCTCGTAGACGAGACCTGAGTTCGCCCATATTCTTTAAGAGCACGGGATCACTGGGTGTTTGGGCGAAGGCCCTCTCGTACGACACTCGTGCCCGGTCTGTCTCTCCCCTCGCTGCGAATGCAAGTCCGAGATTCCGTAAGACATCAGGCCGTTCCGGTTCGAGTTGCAGGGCCGACTCATAATGTTGAATGGCGAGATCTAGGAGATCGCGATCCTGATGCAGGACCGCTGCCATAAGATGAAGGAGATGCGCGGTCGTGAGAAATGCACGAATTGGGACTTCCTTCTCGAGTAAGGTGAACGGCACCTCACGCGGCTGCTTTGCCGAAAAGGGAATGCGGTTCTGCAGTAACCAGTCGCGCAACCGAGACGCAGGGATTGAATAACTGAGGCCTGTTCGCATCATGGCCGTACCCAGCCGCTCACCTTGAGCATTCTTGACTTGCTCTAAATACGGCACGGTGTGGACAACCAACCCCGCGATCTCACCGGTTTCGCTATGCACCAGCGGCCCTCCGCTACTCCCGGCATTCAGCATCCCCACGGTTTGCACAAAGGGGATCGGCAGCCCAGCCCTTCTGGACCGTCCCATCGCCGCACCGGTAATCGTCATCGGAATGACCGATGCATGCAGCGTCAATCCTATTTGTAAGACATCGGGTACACGCGGATATCCGACGGCGATCGTCGGAGTGCCTTCGTCCGGAATCTCTGCCGCCAACGGAAGGAACGGAATCGGGAAGTTTGTATGGACGCGGAGCGCTGCGAGATCGAGATCGGAGTCAATGGCAACTATCTGCGCCTCGGGATCGATAGCTTGATTGCGGATATAGACAAAGAGTCTGGTGGAATCTTCCACAACGTGGGCATTGGTCAGAATGAGTCCCTGCTCCGAGATGATCACACCGCTGCCGAACGAGAGGGCATGGGATTCCTCGTTAATGCCCACGATCAGTACGGTCGCCGCCTTGGCCTGGCGATAGAGATCGCCCTGGGTAAAAGACAACGCCCTGTCGGGAATTGAAACCAGAAGCAGGAGTGCAACCAAGCAAAACACTGAGGATCGGGAAACAATGCCTAGGCGAGGATTCACCTTACTTTTGAGAGGAAGAGGGTCCGTGGTGTGCGCGATCTGATTCAGGAGCGCCATGAATGATGCACAGTATCAAAACACCATAAAAGTATCCAATGCTTTCAAGTATTGAACGCCGACCTTTCGGGTTGCCTCATTGAGTTCCGCAGCTCCCGTCATAATTCTTCCAAGCTGAGCAATTCTGACCAGACTCGCTTTACCCAGAGGCATAGCATTGAAAAAAATACGCACCGTGAGGTCCAAGCGTTTTCTCGCATGCTCAACCAGGAGGACATCATGATTTGTGAACGTTGCGGAGGACTGAAACTATTGGAGCATTTTTACGGCTCCTCGACTGATGTATCGGCGTGGATGTATGACGGCTTGCGGTGCATAAACTGTGGTTCGATCACAGCGCTCAAAATGGAGGAGAAAGACGAGCACTACCTGAGCCCCCGTCATCTTGCATCAGGAGTTCGAGCAGGATCTCGCAGCTAAGTCACCGCGAGTAAGAGTGGGCGTGAGCAGACCAATGCATCAGCGGTCTCCGACGAAACCACGAAAGAAAAGACGGGGTGCCGCAGTACCGGCAAGGCAGGCAACGCTGAGATCAGGAAAGAGAATAGTAAACGTTCCGATGGCTATGTAACCCGCCTCAGCGTTCAATATATTTTAAGACTGTGAGCAATTGTGACCAGATCAGCTAAGGAGATAGCTGCTAGTTTAGACATCGGCAATAGAAAATACATCAACTCTAAAAAAAGGAGCAATGTCATGAACCAACCTACGACACACTTTGCACTGGCCACTCTGCTGATTGTTGGATTAGCAGGTTGTGCGACAGATACCTCCCCTTCATCCACGACCGCGCCTATGAGACCCGTCTTTCAGTCCCA
>Ga0163153_10000352_pt1 | contig 82075 bp, 79 predicted proteins | sample OliLakLV19MP6IB1_FD_148629 | JGI IMG/M metagenome (GOLD analysis project Ga0163153, IMG submission 148629) | Freshwater microbial mat bacterial communities from Lake Vanda, McMurdo Dry Valleys, Antarctica - Oligotrophic Lake LV.19.MP6.IB-1 | ecosystem: Environmental > Aquatic > Freshwater >...
CCATCAGCGTCACCACTGGAACCCTAACGGCCGGCACCCATAATGGCCAGGTTACACTCTGGCCCACCGGGGCCACCGCGACACCAGTCACCGTCCCGGTGACCTTCACTGTCACCGCCGCACCGGTCCCGCCCACTATTGGTATGACCCCGACCCGTCTGTCCTTTACCGCGCAACAGGGAGGCAGCAACCCTCCCGCCCAGACCTTGGCCGTCAGCAACACGGGAGGCGGCACGTTGAGCTGGAACGTCAGTCATGACGCCGCCTGGCTGGGACACACTCCGAACACGGGCGCAGGAGCCGGCACCGTGACCATCAGCGTCACCACTGGAACCCTAACGGCCGGCACCCATAATGGCCAGGTTACACTCTGGCCCACCGGGGCCACCGCGACACCAGTCACCGTCCCGGTGACCTTCACTGTCACCGCCGCACCGGTGCCCCCGGCCATCGGCGCCAGTCCTACGAGTCTGTCCTTTACAGTTCAGGAGGGAAGCAACAATCCTCCGGCGCAGACCTTGGCCATTACGAACCGAGGGGGCGGCACACTTACCTGGTCGGTGACAGCCAACTCATCCTGGATCTCCCCCTCCCCCACCTCGGGAAGCGGAAACGGCGGGACCACGGTCAGTGTGACCACCGGTTTCCTTAAAGCCGGAACCTACAACGGCGAGGTCACCCTCAGGGCGACCGGAGCGCCCTCGGTCACCGTCCCTGTCACCTTCACCGTGACTCCCGGCGCCACCCTACAAACGACAACCATGAACTTGAACCCCTTAAGTCTCACCTATACCGCGACACAGGGAGCCGCAAACCCAGCAAACCAGAATATTTCTTTGACAAACACAAGCGGGACATTAAACTGGACGGTAAGCGATGATGCTTCGTGGCTGGCAGTAAGTCCTGCATCAGGAAGTGGCAGCCGCACGTTACCAACAAGTGTGAATACGGCCGGACTCACCGCTGGAACATATAATGGCACTCTCACAGTCAGCGCAGCCGGCATCTCTTCAAAAACGGTCTCCGTCACGTTGACGGTCAATGCCCCAGCGACCTCATCCACCACGTTGACATGGAATGCCAACACAGAAAATGACTTGGCCGGGTACAAAATCTACCGCGCAACGAAATCTGGTGAATACGGTGCACCGATAGCCACACTCGATGGGAATCCCACTACCTACACAGCCACAGGCCTAAAAATGGGAACGACATACTTTTTCGTCATCACCGCCTATGACTCAGTAGGAAACGAAAGCGCCCGTTCGAATGAAGTCAGCAAAAGCATTTTCTAGGTTTCTCCTGCGGGGTCTGTGGCCGCGACATCTACCACCACCGATCTAACGTCCGTGGCATTCGACGGTCATGGCCACATTTAAGGAGGCGGCCGCTGCGGGGTTCTGCAACGGGTCATTGATGCTCTTGGGGATAGGAGGATACTGATGAAACGATTATTGATTCTTTGTGCGCTGGCGATTTCCGTATGGGCTATGCCTGCACAGGCGGAGATACTCTTCTTTGAAGACTGGGAAGGGACGTGCCAAGAAGTGCAGAACCGCTGGGGCGGTCCCACTGCCGCCAGTTACTATACCGCTGCCAATGGAGGATTTCCCTGTGGCTTTGGATATTTTGGTAGTGCCGTCGAGCAACCGTTCTTCCTCGATTCGACCGTCAAATTCGCTGGCTCACAATCGTTGCGACTGAATTTTACCGGCACCCCGGACGATAAGCCTACACCGCACGGGGGAGGGTATGTCACAAGAGCCTTCCCGCCTTCCAGTGAAATTTGGTTGACGTACTACGATAATATGGGACCTGGATTTAAAGTGGCTGGTGCGCCCCCGGTGGGCGCGGTTGTCACGAAGGGGATTTATTTGTTTATGCGGTCAGCCGTGACCTGCACGATCAGTGGGGCGGGAGGGGTCACTTCCATCGTCCCATGTGGAACGCCAGGTTCCGAATTAGCGAGACACGGCTGGGTATTTCAAAACTTCTGGGGCCAACGCCAAATGTGGCTCAGTGCGCAGGGCATTAAAGACGCACCGATCCCCTACGGCACACACAATTTCGTTCATAATGTTCAGGTCTACAATCAACCCGACGCCAAGTGGATTTGCTACGAAGCCCATATTAGAAATAACACACCAGGAGTTGCCGACGGCCTCTATGAGCTATACGCCACGAACGTAACGGACAGAGGACCGACGATCCTCACCTCACGACAGGTCAATCGACGATTTCTGGGTGACACCCCCAACGACCTGATGCCGTCTGACTCCAAATGGCAACACATCAGAATGTACCGACAAGCGGGACTGGGACAGCGGCATTACGACAACATTTCGATCACAACGACGCGAATCGGCTGTACGGGTGGAAGCACCGCGCCGCCGGATACCAAAGCCCCTGTCGGGCCAACAGGATTGGTGGCAGAATAATGCGTTCCCTCATGATACGCCGCCGCCTCACGAGCCTCTTAGGCCTTGGGACCGCTCCCATATGCGCGACGGTTGATCGCCAGCGCCTCGCAGGCGACAGTGGGATCTCCTGGCCTATCTCACAGGGTTACCAGATCAGGCCCCTATTGCTTGGCTTCTACCCAGTTATGGAACCAAAGTGATAAAATAAAAATGGACCAGATCTGATAAAAAAACTTTGTCCCACCCTTTTCTGCATCGATAAAAAACAATTCTAACTGATGACGATCAAGCCCGGTCAGATCAAGAAACCCCTTGTGAATGACCTTCTCCCTAATCAGAGTCAGGACCTTCGGAGCCAGGAACACCCGATGCAAGGTTGGGAACCCCACCTTGCGCCGGTCCAGAATCTCGATCGGTAGCATTTCCCCAGCAATAGCCTTGAGTACCGCTTTGGGAGTCTCTGCGCGAAGAATAGGAGGAACTCTCAGTGCTACTCCAAGAACTGCAGGATCAAGAAATGGTTCTCGTGCCTCAACACCGTATAACATCGTGGCCTTATCAACCCGCATGAGGAGGCGCTCCGGGAGTCCTACCATTAGGTCAATTAACGTGAGCTGATCAAGATAGGAGCACTCTGAAAACCCACGAACCTTCCCGATTTGGCGACGAATGCATTCATAGGGGTTAGACTTCAGAGATTGCCCCTTGAACAAGCGTTCTTGGTGTGTCCTGGTGAAAAGGACCCCGTATCCCCAGTGCAAATGCTCCCCTCTTCCATACCGCCTAAGGTGTTCGGCGATGCTACCGTCCATCGAGTTAATGAGCGATGGATCCCCGAACTTCTCCAGCAGAGGACCTAATGATTGGGCGAGAAAACGTGCGACAGATCTTGGAAGATGACGTGCCACCCCGGAAAATCGGTCATGGAGTCGCCAGAGCCTGTGGACTGCGGAATAACCACAAAAAATCTCATCGGCTCCTTCGCCTACCTGGACGACAGTCACTCCACATTGCCGCACAAACTTAGCCAGCAAGGCATTCGCGGTGACTGAGGGCGCCCCTATAGGATCATCAACTAGCGTAGGAAGATCGTCGAGAGAGTTCGCTATTTCCGAATCGGTTAAGATCGCTTCATGATGATCAGTGCGGTATCGTTTAGCTACAAGCCGCGCATAATGCAAGTCGCTCTCCACATTCAATTCATCGCCCGGATAGCCAACGGTGAATGTCTTTACCGGCTTTCCCAGGACTTCGCTCATAAGTGCAACAGTGAGGCTTGAGTCAACCCCTCCACTCAGCAACGCACCAAACGGCACATCGGATATCATTCGTTTCTCGGTCGCCTCTCGAAGCCGACGGGCCAGAGCATTTTTAAGAATATCGATGGAATCGGTCCTGTTCTCCTTGTATACATTCGGCACCCAATATTGCTCCTGACGAAACTCTCCCTCAGGTGTCACGTGAAACATGGTTCCTGGTTCCAGTTTCTCAATATCTCGAAACAACGTACCGGAACCGGGCACACAATTGAACGCCAGGTAATTGGGCAATTCCGTTAGCCGTGGGTCGCGACTTACATCCGGCAATGCGAGGAGGGCTTTTGGTTCCGAGCCAAAAGCGAACCGCTGTTGTGATGTGGCGTAATAGAGCGGCTTGACCCCAAGGCGGTCTCGCGCACCGAATAGCCGACGGTTTATGGAGTCATAGATCACAAAAGCGAACATGCCGTCGAGCCGATGAACGAGAGACGGGCCTTCTTGCTCGTAGAGATGCAGAATCACTTCCGTGTCAGAGCGGGAACGGAACTTGTGCCCCTTGCCGATCAATTCTTCGCGCAAGGCAGCAAAGTTGTATATTTCTCCGTTGAAGACGATCCAAAGGGTGTCATCCTCGTTTGCCATCGGCTGTCGCCCTTGCGATGACGTGTCCAATATGGAAAGACGGCGATGGCCGAGGACACAATGCCCATCATGGCTCCGATAGAGGCCGGCGTCATTAGGGCCTCGGTGAGTCAGCCGATCACGTGCGACTTTCACACGGTGAGTCAACTCCTCATCAATCTCGCCATGGACGCTGAAGTATCCCACAATACCGCACATACGAATCAGCCGGCCTCCACTCGTATATCGAAGAGAAGACTCAATCAGACAGCTCTTAGGAAAGCTCTTACCACTCGCGACATCGTTGCCAAGAACGGCATCGGGTCATCCGATGCCCAGAGGGCTTTCGCTTGGGCCCCACGAATCGATTGCAGCCAGGACGCGAGTGTCAGCTCTCCAGACTTTCTGAGAGCCAAATAGGCCTTCAGGTCCCACTCTTCATTGACGTACCTAACGCCTCGCTGAAATGGGCGCGCGGGGTGAAGTCCAAGATCGCATCCGGTCAGATATTGGTATCCTATACCAGGGAAGTCCACACCAGCACTAATACACAGCTGGTTACCTGAGACCGTCCTTGGGTTGATCTCCATAAGACGGTATGTCCCGTCACGCGCATCGAACTTAAATTCGATGCCGACAAATCCTTGATAGTTGAACGCTTGCAAGAGTTTTCGACCCAATTGTGCCACTTCCTGGCATTCAATCGTTTCTTGGAGCGATCCATCGCCATAGTGGGGTGGATACTGGCGTAGCTTCCGTTTTGTCAGCCATGCATATTCATGATGATTCACGTCCCAAAATGCAAGATAACCATAGAGAGTATTGTCTTCTCCGGGAATAATCTCTTGCACCATGAAAGATGGATCTCCATTCCCGATGGATTCAAACACAGAGACCAGTGACTGTCCCGACTCAACGACAACAACCTTTTTATTTCCAATCTTCCCCCGCCCCTCATGAGCTTTGTACGGCTTCACGATACACGGATACTTCAAGTCGGTCGAGATCCCTCGAACCTCATCAAGATCTTTGGGGAAATGAGTCTGAGGGATTGGAATGCCAACTGATTTTGCTATGGTGTATTGGGTCTTTTTGTCGACAATCTGAGCCGTTGCCTCAGCACTAGGAACGAGAAACTTGAAATAGCGCTCCAATCGTCTCGCGTGCTGAGACACGAATAGACCATGTGCATCGGATGTTGAGAAAATCACGCCTTGCACATTTAATCTGGAACCGAGAAACTCCAGCAATCCTACCCATTCGTCTGGGCTCTTGCCTGGTTGGGGAAGCAGGATAGTTGTCCCATATCGAGAATACGTCCCAATTAAAGGCTCGCTATCCAACAACAAGATAGGAATCCCGCGCCTTCCCAAACTTCTCACAAAACTGAGGCCATTGACCGACCCACCCATCACGATCGCCAGCGGTCTTTTCCCCTGGGTCTGACTCAGCAATCTTTCAATAATCCTCTGCGTTCGCATTTCCATAACTCTAGACCACCTTGCTCCCTTATATGAACTCCTGGAAAGTTACCCAAGAGAATCCACAAGTGCCACTACTCAGAAGAATGGGATCAGAATGTCAGAACCTGTCGTTTACGTCAACAAAGTCATGTGAAGTCGTGGGAGGAGCCTTCATAGATCATGAGGAATACACGGACACAGCGGTGGAATCGATAAGAAACGGGTCGTGGCTAAAGGCGGCGGTAGAGCGGCGGGCAGAAACTGACAGTGTTGCAGGATCGTCAGGCCGAGGTTCCATTGGAAGATTTCTGCCGGGAGTCAGCAGTAACCGCTGCAGATGTAACGCTGGAAGCGGGTGCCGAAGAGCTACGTGCTGGATTGTAGAAACAGCGGCCTTCGAACTCAAGGAGGTCACATAACTCGAGGGGACGTAAGATCATTGGCAAGGACGGGGGCTGTTCTGGGCGATGGCGTGCCGCGTGCTGGTAAGCCACTGTAGTTGGCGCTAGGATCGATGGCCAGAGGTAGAAGCGGGATAGGGGACTCGGACCTCCGGACATCCGTGCGGGGGACGGTCGAAGGGGGCGCTGGGCGATCATGATCGACTGCGAGGATCGGATGGTATCGGCCTCGCAATTTGCCACGCGTATCAAGGCCGAGGATCTGGATGAGAAGCGGAATTTCGGCGGGTTGGGAGGGGGAAGCCCCATGCAGGAGAAGTTTCGGCTTTGACAACTGGGAGGCGCCTCACAGCGCCTCGGGAACGTGGTCGTCGGCCAAGCTTTAGGGGGCGCGGTTATTCAAAACAAGACACAACCTGTTAAAAAATGAAGCAGGGCAGTATATATTCGTTTTTCAGAATCTGTCTGGTTTAGCAGTCGGTAATCCAAAAATCTTCTCACCTTCAACCAGGTCATGAGTCATACCACACAATACGATAACCACTCTAAGTGGCGAGATTTTTTAGGAATTACTTGATACTGTACACTCTTTCTCCATAGGTGCGGAGTGCGGCATTATTTTTGCTTATTTTATCTAACATAACGGCTACTATCATGGCCGCGTTACGAACAAGGTATAAGCCAATCTCCTAAAATCAAACAGAATGTAACCACCGAGAGTAAGAACTGAGGTAGCATCGCCTCACACCACGGACAGCACACAAAACTTAACAAAGAAGATATGAGATTGAGGATGGAGCACGAGTCCCAGTCGCAATCAGATTAATTTCGAGCTTCCAACAACAACGCACATCCAAGTGAGACCACACACATGAAAAAATATCGATCTATGTCGGCAGAGAATAATAAGACCCTTTTACTCTCCTTAGTCGTGACAGCAATTTTGTCGCTCGTGCCAATTTCGTCTCATGCCGCGGTTTTCTGGGATGACGAAATGGAGTCGGGGAATACGGGGTACGGCGGACTCCTGAACACCGCCCCATGCGGAGGGTTGCCGTCGTTTGAATATGACTCTGCGAACAAGGTGAGTGGCAGCGCCTCCCTGAAAGAGAATTTTCCTGGTACGCCGCAATATGATGGAATCTGCGGTGGATTTGCTGACCGATTTTTCCCAGCAACCGACGATCTCTGGGGTCGCTTCTATATCCGCCTCTCCCCCAGCTTCGCTGTGGCGAACCAAACGAAGATCATGCGGAATGATACCGACACTCTGCTTGACCACTGGTGGGCGATGCAGTGGAACACCAATCAGATGATCTTGGCAATGCAAAACTATCCGACGACTGGATCTACAAAGAACTTCTATCAAAACGTGGGTGACGCGACCCTTCCACGCGGCCAATGGGTCTGTATCGAGACCCGCATCAAACACAACACTGTCGGGCAGGCCGACGGTCTCATAGAAGCCTACAAAAACGGCGTACGGGTCCTATATTATACAGGGCTGGAGATTCGGAAGGTCTCGCAAGGGACGCAAAACGCGCATTTTTTGGCTAATCGCATGTATCGGCAGGGGGGGGGGGGAAGCATTAACTATGATCGGGTCGCCATGGGCAATACACGCATTGGGTGTCTTGGGTCTGTGCCTGCCGGCGATAGCACTCCGCCTGCGCCTCCGGCTGGGGTGGCTGTAAGATAGCCCTTATTTTCGGGGTTCTGTCCCTCAAAAGTCATTCCGCCCCTAGCTTGAGACTGTTGCAAAACGAGTGACAGACTTCTCCGGGTCATGCAATGATTGAGCTATGGTGAAACACTTCTTGACTAGGGATACGGTGGCCGTATCGCCGTGATCTGCTCGTAACGCCCCACTCCCACCCCTGCGACACGCTCACGCTGGGCACCAACGTGGTTCATCAAACGAACCAGGCGTTTGCAGTTCACAAGGAAGCCGGTCATCACTGCTTGATTGGTGACCGTGGCTGGGCCCAGGTACCGAGCCTGGGTCAACCCGTGGTGGACAGTCAGTACGGCAAACGTGCGTTCGATCATCGGCCGTAGGACACGTCTTCGCCGTGGACGCCCAGCCGACGCCGTTTCCGGATAATGCCAGAGATAATGTGCTGCCGCTGGGCGAGCCCACCGGGTCGGAACAAGCCCTGGTGATGGATCCTCTCCATGACGACGGCGTAGCGGGGGGCCTTCGCATGGTGCGCGATACAGTCGGCCGAGACCATCTATGTGGGCCTGTACGTGTTGCCACGAGCCCTGCGCAGCGAACTGTTAGCGGCGCTGCGTCAGGCGCACAAGGCACGCCGAGCTCCGGCGAGCGGGACGGATCGACGGGGCCAGCTCCCCAAGATGACGCCATTCCGCGCGTCCCGCCAAGGGGGTGACCCGCACGGTGCCGGGCCACTGGGACGGTGACCTCATCAAGGGGGCACGGAATGGCTCGGCCGTCGGGACCCTGGTGGAGCGGACCACCCGCCTGGTCATCCTGGCCCGATGGACGGGACGGATGCCACGAGGGCCCGCGAGGGCGTTACAACAAAACTCCGGCATGTGCCCGCCCTGCTGCGGAAAACCCTGACGTACGATCGAGGGAAAGAGATGGCCGAGCCCGAGCAGTTGGCCCAGCGGCTCGCGATCCAGATCTTCTTTGCCGATCCGTACAGCCCCTGGCAACGCGGCACCAACGAGAACACCAATGGCCTGCTGCGCCAGTACTTGCCCAAGGGCACGGACCTGTCGGGCTATACACAGCGTGAGCTAAACGCCATCGCCCACCGTCTGAACACGCGCCCGAGAAAATGTCTCAACTTCGCGACGCCCTTGGAAGTCTATGCGCAACTGCGCCATCATTCACCCGTTGCACTTGGAACTTGAAACCGCCCAGTGATAAAGTGGTTTTGAAATCTTCCCCGGAGATCTTCGAGTCTTCTCACCTCTTCCATGTCACGCACATTCGCGCCTGCTAAACGGACAGACATTTGTCCAGCGACATACTCTGTACCCGTACAAATGATTTCCTCAAACCCTAATACCTTTCCCAGTTCTAGGACATAGAAATCAGGACTCGCCGTCATAAGAACTAGAAAGTCGCCGGCCTGCCGATGACGCGCGATAGCCGCTTTCGCTCACCGCAAGGACCGCACACATCTCATCCAGAGTGTAATCCGTGCGCTGCACATCCATCCAGGCGTACTTCACAGCGTGTCCCTTGCGAAGTACGCCGTCGCTTTTTTAAAGATTTCGTTCTCTCTCTTCAGTCGCACGTTCTCGGCGCGCAGTCGTGACCATTCAATCTGCTCCGACGTGACCACCTTGGCTCCTGCCCCGTTGAGGGTGCCTGCCGCGGCCGCCTTGACCCAGTTCCGTAGCGTGTGTCGACCAGCCTCAATTCCTTGGCCGCCGCTCCGGCTGTCAGCCCGTCTTTGACTCGCGTGACTACCAATTTCTTAAACTCGGAGGTGTATTGCTGCTTTGGTATCTTCATCGTCTCCCCTTTCATGGTGACTGCGATTATACGTCACCCGTGGAAGACGAAATTCCTGGGGAAGCTCATTCTCCTTTCATTGCCCCCAAATGTTGGGGACGAACAACACGGCGTCGTTCGTACAGCACGGCGGCTGCATAGCTGGCGTACGCGATCACGTATGGCATGATAGGTACCATATACCTGAAAAGCGGCAGGGTCACCCAGTGTAAAATGATGAAGTATGCAAAAATGGCAAGAAAGAACCAGTGCGGCTGAATATTCCTTTGCCAGGCTAATAGAATCCCAACAATGGCGAATGCGTAAATGCCGGAATTGACAACGAGAATTAAGCCATGGTTATTCCCTGATTCTGTTGAGTAGGAGAGACGTATCACCTTAATGAAAAGAAACCTTATAGCCCCAGCAGGATCAGTTTCGAATTGTCGTTTGTAACTCTCAATGCCGGCCCGGAAGATAAATCTCTCTTTCTCGGCTGGACTACTACCACGAGGAGGTTGGTTAATCCCCTCCTGACTCAGCCATTCTAAGAATGTTGGGAAGTCCTTGGCTCTTTGATCGATCTCCAAGAAATTCGGCGAGGATCCCCACAGAAATACGAGTGCTCCTGCTGACGCTACCGGGATAATGCTATCCAAGACAATCTTATTCCTTATAGTCCACGGCAACAGGGCGAGAGAAAAAGTCAGCGCTAAGACGAGAAATCCGAAGATGAACCTCCTCTGAACTCGCATGAATATCGGGGAGACTAACATCAAGAAAAACGGCAAGAACTGCGTAGTTCCTCTCATCATGGTGGCCGCGCCAAGGACGAGTCCGGCTGCGCCGAAGTACCGCCAGTCGTTTTGCCGTAGAGCGTGAATCATAAGAAAAACGAACAGCGCGAAAAGAAACGTGAAGTACGATTCAGGACCGATATACAGCGTGGGATAAATCAAAAATGGGTAGATCGCCAAAAGTGTGCCACAGATTACCCCAGCCATTTCACCAAAGATCGCAAGGACAATAATGTAAACAACTACGGTCGTTGCTGAATCAATAAGTATTTGACTCAGAATGATGGGGGTCTGTGTCTTACCGAAGAGTTGCCAACTTGCAGCAATGCACACAGCATATAAGGGTGGAGTAATTAGTGGATAGGACGGATCACGGAATCCATCGCCATCGGTTAGTATCTGCGCGCCACCGAGATAGTCAGTTACCGCGTTCGTGGACAAATGAGGTGAAGGTACGACCCACCAAGCCACTAGCCGAAGTACTAAGGACGCCCCCAAAAGCGCAATGGCTATTCGTCTGGTTACGGGAGACATAGTTGCCATCAGTAGCGTTAGGTTAAAATGCAAATAGATTCAGGTTGTTACAGTCGTTGTCCTGTTCGGATTGGTAATTCCTGCCCGCAAAGGCTTGCTTGATGGGCCTCTTCTCGAACAGGGTGAGCGAAAAAATCTATACCACAGTGCAGAGCGAGGCGCTCCAGGGAGCAACCGCAGGTGCTCGCCAACCTGTTTCGTGGCAAATATGCCCGCTATGCCACGTGATGAACGACGCACTATTTGGTGATAGGCTCAACTCGTTCGGGACCTGATACCGACCGAGTTCCTTGGCAAACCTCAGGCTATCCAGGCCGTCGAAAGAACCCTGTGTTCTCGTTAAGAACTCTCCCTTCCGAAGCCAAGGTCAGCCCCGGCTGAATCTCATGTGGCAGGCCAAGAAGTCTCTCCCACCCAACTGGTTAACCGCACTAGAAGCGTAGCGTTCTTCAAGAACTGAAATAGCCCATGAATAGCTGGTCTACACAACGTACCCAAATCGATCCTTCATCTTATCATTCATTTCAACTTTTCTTTGTTCCGTGATATTTCCTCGGAGTGTGTACTCTCTTCCAAAATTAGGCATGGAGGCTGTTTCCGCACTCCGTAGCTCAAGAAATTCTGTGAGAGGACAAAGAATTCTCGCCGGATTCCCTGCCGCGACTACCCCGCTCGGAATGTCTTCTGTGACGATGCTCCCGGCTCCGATGATGACGTCTGAACCGATCGTCACCCCGGGAAGGATAATGGCCGATGCGCCCACGAAAACTCGGTCCCCGATTTCCACTTTCCCAAGTCGCGTCAAGCCGAGATGTCGCTTGGTACTTGCGTCATGCGCATAAATCTGCACCCATGGTGCTAACGTTACATCATCGCCGATTGCAATATGCCACGTGTGACTAGGGTCAATGAAAACATCTTCTAACATGACAAAATTTCGACCGACGACAAGTCCCTGCTTCACGAGCCAAGAGACTTGATCTCGTCGATGCCACCTCAGCAGAAGTCTCGCTAATAATTCGCGCATGTTATTCAAATTAGCAAGAATAGAAACAAAACCTCAAATTGTTACAAGAACGTGGGGCCAACAGCACGTGAAATGCTCACTTGCATATATGCCCGGTGCCAGATAACGAACACCATGAGTGCCCAAAGTTGCGTTTCATAGTTTCTCACGCCACGATCATGATCGTCGAGCATGCGATCAATCGACTGCACGTTAAACAGCCCAAGATCTCGCAACGCATGGCCAGAAAGGTTCGTCCGTAACAGTTCTCGCAGCGGCCCACGCAACCAGGCCCCAAGTGGAATTGAAAAACCTTGTTTCCGTCGACGCAGGATCGAATCCGGAAGAATCCCTTCCATGGACTTAATCAAGATATGCTTCTTCTCCCAACCCTTCAGTTTCAGCTGGGAAGGAATGGTCGCAACGAATTCGACAAGCTTGTGATCTAAGAAAGGGACCCGCACTTCCAACGAATGCCACATGCTCAAGCGATCAGCCTTGCGTAGTTCGTCGTCCGGCAAGTACGTTTCCATATCCGTATGCAAGAGCCATTCGAGCGGATCCCGTGATTGCTCGACCTTTTGCATGGCAACCTCCAAAGTCCCTTTCCCGTCTTTCTGGAGTTGATTCAGGAAGTCCTGATTGAAGAGCCTAGACTTGTCTGGTTCAGTAAAGGCCGACAGGTACTGTTGATAACGTTCAGGCAATGGGAGGGCGGCTCCATCCACAAATCGCTTGAGCCGGTCGATCCATAGCCCACCGAATTCCCATTGAGGCAGCGATGTAATGGCCACGTTAATGCCGTTCCTCAAGAGCTTCGGCAACCGCTGATAGGAATCAGCCGCGAGCGCACCGCGATACCGCTCATACCCCGCGAACAGTTCGTCCCCTCCAATCCCTGAGAGAGCGACGGTGACCCATTGTCTCGCTGCCTGGCAAACCAGATAGTTCGGGATCATCGAGGAGTCGGCGAACGGTTCGTCAAAGGCTTGGATCATGAGGGGCAAAATCGACTCCACTTGCTTCTGGGGATCGTCGTAGACGCATTCCGAGTGGTCCGTCTTGAACAGCTGAGCAATAGTTCTCGCATAGGGGCGTTCATCTGTTCCTGGCTGACCGTCTCCAAAGCCCACTGTGAAGGTTTTCACATTTCCAGGGCAGATCTTTGCCATCAACGCCACGATGGCGCTGGAATCGATGCCCCCACTCAGAAACGACCCAAGCGGCACTTCGCTCACCAGATGCAATCGCACCGCCTCTTCCAGATGATGGAGGAGGCCTTCACGATAGTAATCGACCGATTTACTGTGATCCGGGGAAAATTTAAGCTGCCAGTACCTCCTCACAGTAAACTCTCCGTTCCTCCACACCGCAGCATGCCCCGGAGACAACTCCGCTATTCCCCGATAGATCGTTCGCGGACCAGGCACGTACTTATACGTGAAAAACTCGGAGACCGACTGGGGATCCATCTGCCTTTCGTACCGGTCGACAGACAGCAGGCACTTCAGTTCAGACCCAAAATAGACATCTCGACCATCCTGCCAATAATATAGCGGTTTGATACCGAACCGATCTCTGGCAAGCAAGAGTTTCTTTTGGCGTACATCCCAGATGGCAATCGCAAACATGCCACGCAAGTGAGTGACATAATCTTCGCCGAAATCTTCATACAGATGAGCGATACACTCGGTATCAGAATGAGTGGTCAGGAGGTGCCCTCGTTTCAAGAGTGCTTCTCGAAGTTCCTTATAGTTGTAAATCTCTCCATTGAAGACGACAACCACCGTGCGATCTTCATTGTAGACCGGCTGGCGCCCGCTATTCACGTCGATGATCGCCAAGCGGCGCATGCCTAACCCGACCTGTCCATCGAAGAAAAAACCGTCGTCGTCAGGGCCGCGGCGACGAATGAGCGCGCACATCCGCCGGACCAACGGCTGATCAATTTTTCCTGGCTCTGCATGAACGGATCCGACAATGCCACACATTCTTCGTGTTCGCCTCCATATTACTACGGCGGTGTGGTAGTTCGGGAAGTCCGAAACCAAACTTTTCTACCAAACCCGAGTAAGCCAAATATCTCAATGACTAATCGCCATGGCAGGAAAAATGGGATAAGCACAACTCCTATTAGAGCTTTCAGAGGTGATTCAGTATAGGCAACACCGAGAAGAAAATATACTCCAAGACTCGCAAGCACTCCGAGACTCCAAGGCATCAACCACGCCCATACAACATCACTTCGCAGAAACCAGGCTCCAATCAAAGCGATCAGACCCAGCGAAGCCTGACTAGAGTAGTTCGGAGCAACGAGGGTCAACGCCGCATCGAGCGGATACAGAGAGCAATCCTTCAGGCCTTTTTTAATCAATTTCGAAACACTCTCTCCGACAACCGCGTGCCGCCCACCTGCCCAACGCAATCTTTGCCGTGATGCTTGTCGCATTCCTGTCGACTCGAGCTGAAACACACGCGCAGCAGGATTGAAACTAATCCTCTCGCCGGCAAGAACAAGCGCTGCCGAAAATTCCCAATCTTCCCCAACCGAAAATGCTGTCCACCCATATTGATCCACAATTCTCTTACTGAAACACATGCCGGTCCCAGCCAGCATGGTAGGAAGCCCTGCGCCATTCTTGCCACCATAGAATAGTTTATTCCGCATCACGCTCGTTACCGCGATGATACGGGTGAATGTGCTCTGCCACGGATTTGAGATATAGCAATATCCTTGCTGAACATGATGCCCTGCAGCAAGTTCCCGTCCGAAAGCCACAAAGATCTCCGAGTCAACAATTGTATCTGCATCGACGATGACAAGAGCGTCGAACGTAGGATCATTCTGTCCTATTTGATCCAAAGCCCAAGCGATCGCTGGACCTTTTCCAGGCTGGCCCGTAGTTCGATCGAGACACTCAACCCCCATTTCTTTGGCAATACCAATGGTCCCGTCGGTGCATCGGTCAGCGATTACCACAACTCTTGCGAGCTGTTTGGGATACCGGGTGGAACGTAGACTCGTGAGGGTCGACTTGAGACAGACTTCCTCGTTGTGTGCGGGCATTAATACCAGAAATCGAGTGGTCGGTAGACTGTTAGGATCAACTGGAGGATGCTCACGCCTGGCAATTGCAATCGCGGCCAGGAGCCATTGATAGAGGCCCAACAATGTCAGCGAAATCAGGATCAAGAGAGTGGGTAGACCAACGATGGCATTCATTTTTCTACAGGCAACGATACATTACGGTTAGCGAGCTTTTCATTCAAACATGTCCAGTTTTGTGCCCTGAAGGCCTTTGTGGCACGGAGAGAGATACCGATGGCCCAGCTGCCTTCTCATCAACACTTTTGGCAAGTACGGCAATTGCGGAGGGGGCATACGGCAACACACTGAATACTTTGGCCACGTTGATGGCCGGCTTACCTGGCCGAAGCACCTTCTGCAGAACCGTTGCCAGCCATGAGAGTGGCACGAGCACAACGGTCGGGAGCCAGATCACCGTCACGTCAGGATTGGTTTTACGGAGCTGATCCAGCAGTTCCCGCTTGGTCGGTAACACAGGATCCAAGAGGTTCAAAGGACTCGGCACGCTGTCCCAGCTATCAGCCATCCATGCCAGGAACCGGCCTGCAAATCCGACATCCACAACCCCAAGCCTGTCGCTTGACGAGCCAACCGCCACAAAGAAATTTCCCAGCCGCTTTCCGAGACGGCCAGGCGGGTCGAAATCCCGGTAGTCTACCAGCGCCCCTGGACGGGTCACCTTTACTGAGACACCGAGATCCTTGCCCAATTGGACCGCGAGTTGTTCCGATTCAAGCTTGCCCCAGACGTAGGGTCCCGATCCCTTACTATCCGGCTCAAGTGGATGATTATCGTTGATTGGCGAGCCAGCAGCTTGAGCCAATACAGCCAGACTGCTCACATGAATGAAATGCGTGATCCCGGCGGCTGCCGCCCCCTTGACCATGTGTGCAGTGGCATCGAGTGAATTGCGCTGGTGCTCAGGCCACCCACCGGCAGTTTCGGCTGCCGCGTGAATAACCGTATCGACGCCATTAAACAGATGCGCGGCTACGCCTGTCGCCACATCAGCCACGATATATTCCGCCCCCGCAATCCGTTCCCAGGGCGAGGGCTCACGGCGCGCCACGACACGAACGGGACGATCCCGTCTCAATAATGCACGGACAATCTCTTTCCCAAGAAACCCTGTTCCACCGGTGACAAGCACACCCCGGCTATCAACGGGTCTCGGCGCCGCGGAGGCTAAGGCCTTTGCCTCCCCAACCTTGAGAGCCTCCGCAACCCGCTCACAAATACGGACGGTGTCAAGCAAACTTTCAGGCGACAGCGGAGAAGGGGATTTCGTCCGCACAGCCTCGTAGAAGGCAGAGAAGAGTTCTGCCAACCCTGGGTAGCTGCGCTGGTTCTTGAGAAAACGGTTTGCCATTGCCGAGGTAGTTCCAGTCAGGAGTTGCCAGGCCTGTCGATAGGGGGCCAATAACTTGTCGATGCCAGATGAACCTGGGCCAATCGCCCGCTGCGTGGTGCTCCGGACATAATCGGCGAAGAGTAACCCGTTTTTCCCGATCACTCGCAGGTAGCTTTCGACAGGGCGGCCCTCGAGTGTCACAACTAAGGTCCCAGTCACCCCCCCACGCCGGACGAGCGCATGTACCGTCCCAGCCTGGCTCACCTCGAGCGATACCAGCTCAACGCTGCCTTCAGTCGCCTGTTCCAGGACCCGCAGTAATAAATAGACCGGATGCGGCAGAATATCGAGCAATTGATGATCCGCACGAAGCACGGTGCGCCCACCCGGCGCGTGCCGGACTGTACGGAAAGAAAAATAGCTCTCGACATGGACGACTCGACCGATTGAGGGGAGATACTGGGTGAGCACCCGAGTCGGCGGCTCATAGAGCAGCTGGTGACCGGCGCAGACCAGGAGGTTCTTCGTGCGCGCCTCATCAAGAATCTGTTGCGCATCTTCGACTCGCTCCGTAAAGGGCTTTTCGACGTAGACATGACTTCCCGCTTTCAACGCTGCTCTTGCGAGAGGCGCATGGGAGGCCGGAGGCGTGCAGATGTGCACGACGTCAGGTCGTTCAGCGGCCAACAGTTCTTCGGGAGTGCCGTAATTCTTGATCCCCGGCACAATACTTCGCATCGCAGCCTGAGCGATATCAGAAGGGTCTGCTACCGCGACCAGCTCAACACCGGCACATCGTAAGATCGCACGGGCATGGTGCTGGGCATGGCGACCGGCGCCAAAGAGCGCAATGCGAAGAGGACTCGGCTGTGAGACTATTGAGCTAGAATTTGTCACGCGCTGTCTCTGTATTAAGAAAAGAGGGTACGCTTACTGCCCAAGGGGGATCCGCGCGACATCTCAGCGTTAAAAGTTTCGCACTATTCATTGCCATCAACGGGATATCAACAATTCTTTGTAGACTGACGCGACTCGATCAGCCATGGCCGTCGCGGAAAAATCTCGCTCGACTCGCTTTCTGCCCTGCTCACCCATCTTCTTGGCAACATCAGGAGATTCGATCAATAGTCGGCATCTCTCCGCAAGACTGTCCACATCCATCGGTTCAACCAGAAACCCCTCGATTCCATCATCAACAATTTCAGGGATCCCTCCCACTCGACTTGCCACGACAGCTCGACACGCCGCCATTGCCTCAAGAAGCGCCATGGGAATTCCCTCGCTCAAGGAGGGAAGGACAAAAATGTCCAACGCCAGCAAGAGAGCATCAGTATCTTCTCGGTGCCCTAAAAACACAACGTTTTGGGTGATTCCCAAGTCATGGGTTTGCGTCATGAGATCCTGCCGAATATTGCCGTCCCCAACGACCAGCACTTTCACATTGGCCCCCTGGCGCAGGAGAATTCTTGCTGCCTGTAACAAGTACGCAATACCTTTTACCGGTGTAAGCCGGCCAACAGTCCCGATTAGGCAGGTCTCCGAATCTATACCCAATTCCTTACGTGTGCGCCATCGGTCGGTCTGAACCGACTTTCCTTCGAGATCGATTCCGTTTCGAATGCAAGTGACTCTGGAGACCTCTCCTTCAGCCTTGTACTTGCGTTCAATCTGCGATGACACACCAATGGTGGAATCGACACAATACCGATGGACGGTTCGTTCGATGGCTTCATAACAATTCATTTTGAATGCCTGTAGACCTTCAAAAGGTTCGCGGAGCCCGTGCACTGTTCGCACGACATGCGGGATGCCGCATAACTTGGCTGCCGGCGCTGCCAGGATGGTGTCCTTATACTTGTGCGTGTGAATAATTCTGATGTTCGACTTCTTGAATTCACGAACCAACTCAAGAAAAATCTTGCCACTTCCCCATCGATTTTCAGGGAACACTCTAACGGGAACACCCAGTGCATCAATCTCCTTTTCCAATCGACCTTCATTGAATAGAATCACCGACAGATTCAACTCGGGCTTGCGCACCAGCTTCGAAAGCAAAACTTTGAGTTGAACCTCCGCTCCGGCCCACAGGTCTCCTATAGCTATGTGACAAATTACAATGGCTTTATCAGGAGAAGCATTTGATGTCCGCAAATACAACTACCCCACTCCTTGTTACAATTTTGGCATGGGTTTGCGCCGATTCCGAGTCTTGTTCTTTCGCAGTCTGACGTTCTTCCAACCCTATATCTTCATTATGGGATACGGACGACTTTGGATAAGATCCTTAAAGACGGGAAATCGGCCTCCCGCCAAGCCGTGGGAGCGGAACGCCCGAGAAATGTTTTGTCTGTACCGCCACAGGAAGTCCCCCCTCGCTCTGCGTCTCAGAAATGTTGCGGAGGGCCACCACAAAAGCTATCATGGTCCACATAGCCGGGTACCACAGGGTGGAAATAAAAACTCCACTGACTATGAAACCAATCAAACTCCCCTCCATAGCTCTCGCAAGATAGGCACGCATATCTTCTCCAGCTTGCGCAGTCTGAGCGTGCTTCTGCCTTGACTTTGCAGGCGCAAATCTCCTCCTTATCCACTTGAGATCCCTATAACATTGAAAGAGCATTCCTCCGACAATAATAATGCCTGCAAGACCTAACTCCGTGATGAGTGTCACCCAGGCAGAGTGTGCCTGCCTGCCGGCAAACGATCTCGTATGGAAAGTGCTCCCGGCCTGATACTCATCAAAAGTCCAGGGGAAATTACCCTGTCCAACTCCGATAATTGGATTTGCGAAAAACATCTTCATCCCAATGCCCCAAGTATAAAGCCTCGCGCCTCCTGTGCCTTCATCACCCATAGTCTCATCACTGGTAGAGGAGGCAATTTCGTCCCAGTATCTTGCGGGAGCAAGCACCAGCATGAACAACACCGCCACAACAACCACGATTAAAGCATTCAGCTTCTTGGGCGAACGGTACCAGCAATAGGCTCCAACCGAAGCGAGTCCGATGAAGCCTCCCCGCGAAAGGCTTACCATGGCCCCAAGAATGAACGTTCCAAGAAATCCAAGGTACTTCATCTTCTGCGCAATACCGCTAGCCGAAAACATGAGGAAATAGCCAAAGGGCGCGGCCATATCCATCACCATACAGAAGTCGTTCTCGTCCCCCATCCAGGCGCCGATACCGCGCCCACCTTTGGAGATCCCCATCACCGCCAAGAAAAAGAGAACACCCATCCACACCTTCATCAAGGTCATCATCTTTTCCAGAGAATCGACGAAGGTCACAATGCCAAGATAACAACAATACACGAGAAACATGTCTTTGAACGTCATGAGGGCCCAATAGTTGTTCACGGCAATCGGCACATGAATCGCCATGATCGCAAATAGAGGAAGCCAGAATTTGGTCTGGAGTCTTGAAAAATCCAACTTCCCTGACGTGAGCACTTTCAGAAGGATCAATACAGCGAGGCCCGTACCAAACGGAATGACCCTGAGAACAGGAAGCAATTCCTGCGGACGCCCAAACTCAAATAGGAGATAGACCAAAACAATATAGAATCCAGCTTTTCCTTCTGTCTTTGGGGAGGATTGTGAGCCTCGCAGACTATTTAATTTTTGACCTGCAATAGATTGCACCGCCTCTCCTGGCCTATTGGCGCTTTCGAATGGGGTTAATGCTGCCATTCCACCCGCCCCTCATTGTGCCCAAGGAGATCGTTGTATAGGCGCTTGTAGCCGTCTGTCATAAGCCTAGCACTGAACTGTTGTTGAACCCGATGAGTGGCCCGATGGCCGAAAGCCTCTCGCATGGCCCTATTATCCAGAAGTCGGTGCAATGCTTCGGTCAAAGCGTCGGGATCTTTCGATGGGACAAGGATCCCTGTCTCACCTTCAAGTACCAACTCCGAGTTTCCACCGACTCGAGAAGCCACGACAGGCCTCCCTGCTAGCATCGCTTCCAAGAGCGCAAGCGAGTGCCCCTCGGACAGGGAGGGCAAGACGAACACATCCATGACGGCCAACAATCTAGGAATATCCTCCCGCAGCCCGAGGAATCGTACCCGCTGTTCAATGCCTCGCCGGTTGGCTTGTTCCTTGAGCGGCACCTCCAGATCGCCACTGCCGATGAGTAATAGCGTAATATTAGGATGCAGTCGGATGAGGGCAGGCATCGCATCCAGCAAATAGGTATGGCCCTTTACGGGATACAGGCTCCCAACTGCGCCGATGACGGGATCTCCCTGCTTTAAACCCAATTCTTTCCGACAACGATCCACGTCGCCATCACTGACAGAAGAACTGTTCCCTATACCGTTGTAGATAACCTGAATCCGCTCCTCCGATAAACCAACTGCGCTGATGAGGAATCGCTTGAGATCCTCGGAGACCGTCACTAATTTGCCCGATCGACTGACTATTCGATACGCCAGACGCCGTCGCAGCTTTTCCCAAAAGTAATTTTTCCCGTGTACCGTCCCTACAAACGGCACACCGGCAAGGCGGGCCACAATCCATCCGTACACGATAGCGCTAAACTCATGCGCGTGAATGAGGGCGACTTTCTCAGCGCGAATAAGCTCGAAGCAGGTTTTGAACCATTGAATGTGAAAAGATCCCTCAAGGGGAATCGTGCGAGTTTGCACATTCAAACGTCTGCATTCATCCTGTAGCCATCCTGGCCGAGAAAGACCTACTATAACCCTATATTGGTCCTGATTGAGAGCTGACGACAAAGTGGCAATCATCCTCTCGGCCCCGCCAGGTCCGTAGCTCGTAGTCAGAATCAAAATCGTTTTCTTATCTGAAGACTTTTCCATCTAGGAAGACTGAAATAGACTATGAGCTAGCACATGCCACTCCAACTAGTCATCGGTCATCGACCCATTACACTCCCTCTCGCAGCCCTAATCGTTGCGACAGAGAATTGCAGCATCGTTTGATCTGCTCGAGACAGAATTGGAACTCCTCAATTGACCTCCCATAAGGATCTCGTATTTCAAGGGGACCCGATGAATCAAAAGAACCTAACAACACAGTTTTTCCCTTCGCTTTGGGATATAGACGGTGGATACGATCTTTTTGAGACATCTCCATCACCACAATCAAATCAGATCGATCGACTAAATCAGAATCGAGCTGGGTCACCACATGCGCATCAAGCGAGGCATGATATTGCCTCGCGACAGCTTTAGAAATAATATCCGCTGGCCTTCCCGGGGTTGCTTCAAGACCGGCTGACATCACATCCATGGACCCACTCCTCTTCTGAACGAGTGACTCAAAGTAGGCGGCCGCCAAAGGACTACGACAGATATTCGCCCTGCAAACAAAAAGAACCGATGCTACGGTGTTCGGTACCCGAGCCGGCACCCAACGTTCATAGAGGTATCGAACGACACTGCGGCTTCCTGTCACGTACAGAGCCATCTCCTGCAACGCAGAAAAATACAGCGAGCGGTTATTGGAGAGTTTTGGCATGTCGCTCGTCATCGCTGACAGTGCACCTAAGAGGAGCTCATGAGAATGAATACCCTCACGTCATCCCTCTCTTATCTAGGTGCCAGATCCCGAAGGGCGAATGCCATTCACAATATTATTCCCGGACATCTGTCAGGTCACTGCCTGCCCTGAGACACGGCCCTGTCCAGCACATTCTATAATGGGTACTGCAATCGAAGACGCATATGGGGAAGCCCACAATGTCTCATCTCCCCTACCATGTCGACCTATATGCCGTGAATCTAACGAAAACAGGAAAGCGCGAGCGCCAGGAGCGGCGCTGACGCCGAACTATCCTCGTGTAGACTGACCCGCTTCAGTGCGAACAGATCACTGGGCTTATCCCCCTCCAAACCAACTTCGCATCCAACTGCGGCAAAATACCCGCTTTCTCTCACGAGTTCTTGAATGTCCCGGTCGAAGTTCCCGTTTGGATAACAGAAAACCGGCACCGGCTTGATACCCTGTTCGAGCATCGTCTTCCTCGAATCGATCAACTCCGTCTTCACATCAGACAATGGAATCTGCGTCAGAATCCGATGGGAACCGGAGTGTGAGCCAAAAGTCACCCCATTGCCAGCCATTTCTCGCACTTCATCCCAGTTGAGGAGCACCCGATGCATGGGAAGAACCACGTGAAGCGCGCGATTCAGCCGATCAATCATCTGTTGGATCCTGTCCACTTCAATCCCTTTGCAGAGTTCGATGATGGAGTCGGGATCAATCGGTGCTCCCGATTCTATGCGTCTAAAAATCCCGTCTCCCGGTGACAGCGTGACTCCGATCGTCTCCGCTAATACCGTTGAAGCCGTCTTTCGCTCAGCTGAGCCAGTTGCATACTGCCTGCCTTTTTCCAGTAGAAGCATCATTTGGTCTGGCCAGAACCATCGTGCGGTTCCAATAAAATCGGTGGCGAGGAAAATCGTAGCCGGAATCCGGTATTTCATGAGCACAGGAAATGCGAATTGATAATTATCCTTCCATCCATCGTCAAACGTGATAACACAATAAGATTGATCGCGCTTCAGCCGATTCGTCTGCCATAAATCGAGCAGTTCTTCCAAGGATACGATCGTAAATCGCTTGCGCAGATAAGCGATATGGGCATCGAACGACTGCCCTCGCACGTACATGCCGGGCTGGATGTGCTCATCCCGCACCATGTGGTCCGACACAACCCTGTGATAGGTCAGGATTGCGACTCGCCCACGATGTCGAATCCAACCCATGCCTGAAGCAACGTAGAGCCCTGCCAAGATTCGCCAAGCCATTGCCTTGGAGTCATGTATCACGCGGTTACCTTCTAGCAGGGTTCCAAAAATGTTGGCACACTTGAACTTCGATGACCCGCACGTGTGTCACAACAGGAGAACACTCCCGCAGGATGCTCAAAAAAGCCACCATCTCACCCGCCCAACCCTTGCCGTTATTGAGGTACGTTGAGGATCTGAACGATGCAAGAACGCCGCTGGCGGACTTCTTCAGCATTCTGCTAGAACAACGTATAGATAAAAGGCGCCACGGCTGATCCTTGCGTAAGGACGATCAAAGAGCCCAGCAAGACCAGCACCAAAATAATCGGCAAGAGCCAGAACTTCTTCCGTTCTTTCATAAAAGCCCACAGCTCTTGAATAAAATCCCCCATCTCACTTCCTCCTGAAATTAGCGCCCTAATGTTTCAACACTCAAAACATGTTCTTCATATGAGACGCGGGCCTTGGCTGACACATCACACGGTATGTCTGCGCGTCAGGCTCGAACTTTCTTCGCATGGGATCACGACCGGTCAATTTCATGATCACCCCCATCGGCGTCACAACGCCATAAAAGAGGATCCCTAAAATAATACGTGTGTTGACCCATCCCATCACATGACCGACCCACATCCATCCTTGGTACACGTGTTTCAATACGCCCGGCAGCACAAGCCCTGCTGCCGCCAGGAGCGCACCCGGTACCACCACCCAGATGCGCATCTCTTCCTGCCGCCAGACTAAGGGCCACAGTCCGATGAACAGGAAAATCCCACCGACCATGAGGCCGAACTGGCGCAGCGTCTTCTTCGTGACTTCCATATGTTCCATTGCTCCCACCTTTTCCTGATCGAGAAAACATCCTACCGCTTAGACGGACTCCACGACACAATACGTTCGCCCCGAAAGTAGCGGATCCAGGCATCGAGAATTGAAAGATTCACCATGACGAAAAATGACGGAATGCGCAACATCCCGACACTCGGTAACCGCTTGGTGGCCAGATACGCCAGCGCCACGGCGTAAAATACAATCTGTGCCGCCAGAGTCCCTTGAAAAAACAGCGATGAAGATGCCAGCACCGCGTTAGCCCCTAGAGCGGCGATCATAGCGAACGGAACGAGCCAACGACACAGTTTATGGCTAAACAATTGCCAGGCGAAGAGGTGATACCGAAACGGGTTGAGCAAGGACAAGCTTCGCATGAACACCGAGATGCCCCGGACGATCGTTCGCACCTTGCGGTCGTATTCTTTCTTCTGATCGGAGAGGTTCTTGTAAAATCCCACACACTCAGGGTCAGCAACACCACGGAGTCTGCCCCGAACACTATTCAGCAGGGTGTTGAAATCGCTTTGCAGATCAGGGGCCCAGCCTTGACAGACAGATCGGCGAGCCGCAAAGAATGACCCGCTAAGCCCAACCAAGGTATTCACTCGCGTTTCAAGATTCCGCAGGAACATTTCATAGCGGACGTAGGCTCCTTCTCCGCTAACGGTCCCATCCGTGTCAATGAAGCGATCGACGCTACTGACACAGCCGACGGTCGGGTCTGAAAAATTCTTGACGATCGAGGTGATGGCCGTCGGCTCAAGCATGGTGGCCGTATCCGAAAACACCAGGATTTCACCCACTGTCGACTCGACGGCCTGCTTCTGCGCAGCCTCTTTCCCTCCCTTCGTATTCAATCGCACCAACCGCACACCCGACGACGAAAACGATCGCACGAGATCATCGGTCCCGTCCGTTGAACAATCGGACGCCACAACCACGTCAAAAGACTCACGAGGATAATCTTGCTGGAGTGTGTTGAGCAGCTTTTCACGAATCCGCTTTTCCTCGTTATAGGCCGTGATGACAAAAGACACCGTCGGCCGGCACGGCCTTTTTTCGACGGGCCGGTCGCGTACAACCCCTATCAACATCAAGAGCAGTGGATATCCAAGATAGGCGTAGCAGATAAATCCTACAGATACCCAAAAGACTGTTTGCATACATATATCGATGTTCATCGCGAGTCGGCCAAACCCTTCCTTTTACGCAACACGCGGCCAATCTTTAGGGCTCAGAGTCTGCAGTTCTAGAGCCCTCTGCTTCGACGGAGACCGGTCCATTCTTCCTGGTTTCCAATATCCGACCGATTTTCAGACGATCCTTTTCTGTGACGAATTGATGAGTCGGTAATGTCACTAAACGATCGACAACTTCCTGAGCGCCGGCGCATTTCCGGACGGCCAACCGGCCGGCCAGTTCTGGAATCTCTTGAATCGTCGCCGGATAACTTGGGCTCAGCCCCGCTCCGACTTCGCGGCTCTGTCGGCATACCGCCTCTTTCGTCTCTCGATCTCGCACCATCACAGGAAGCCTGAGATAGATCGCCTCTTTCCCTGTAATCGGCGTTATGCCTCTACGATGAAGATCCACCCCGTCGATTAGCCAGCCGGCACGAGCTGCCCGCTCTCGATTTGCCTGAGCCAAGCGCCGTTCCCACCCCTGCAGTTGACGTGCGCGCACCTCATCCATACAGTATATTGGGAAGTCTGTATCGAACACGGTCTCCCCCAGCCGTAGAAAGGGAAGCCCTGCGGGGAGCCAGTACAGCAGCGGATGAATAAAGAACCGCATCATGACCATCTCAAGCCAATTCCGGACGACTTCACTGCGAGGGGCTTCCGGTAAGGTGGCATATTCGGCTTTTATCCTCTCAGCAACGGATATCGATCTCGCCAGGATAATACCCCCTGTGCCACAGGTGAGATTCTTTCCACGCCCCAGACTAAAAAAAGCCACATCCCCTAGCGTTCCAAGAAGGCGCCCACCAGACTCTCCGCCCATTGCCTGAGCCGCATCTTCAACCACCACGATGTCTTTCCCTTCACAGAGTCGCCTCACACGGTCTACATCTGCTGGACGACCAAAGAGATGGGTCGGCACAACACAAAGAACCTCCTCGTTGATCAAACCCTCAAGCTCTGCAAAATTGAAATCGAGTGTTTCCGGTTCGACGTCGCAGAGCACCACTTCCAAGCCGGCCCTGACAATCGCAGACGGCACGGAAAAGCAGGTATAGGCCGGAACGATCACTCGCCGTCTTCCGCTCGACGCCGCCAGCGCCTTGAAAATCAACGTTAGCGCCGCCTTTCCAGACGACACAAGGAACACTTCTCTGACCGAGAATTTTACTTTCAGTTCTTCAGCCAAGCGCGTGCGATATTTGACACCACCGCACAGGCCGCTCGCCGCGCCGATGAGATCCCAGAAAGAGATCGGAGCAGCAGTTGGAGAGAGAGTCCGCTGCGGCATCATGGTAAATACTTCACAATATGTGGACCAATCAGATTGGCAATCGGCAAGGGAAGATGTTGCCACACCGAAATGGCCGCCTTGAACTTGGGATTGTCCGGGTTCAACTCCGGGATATTCCGCCCTCCTGCCAGCCAATAATACCAGTACAGCTGGCGAGGGTGAGCCCCCCACTGTTGTTTGAATCGGTACGTTCCGCTGTCCACCGACGATCGGCCAAAATCAAACTCTTTGAATCCTTCTCGGCAGGCAAACTCTAACACCGCGCTGTACAAGAGCATGTTGGGAGCCAGGCGACTGAACCGCTTGTCTGACGCTGCCCAAGGGATCTCCAGCGTGTTGCGGAAACCGTACAGAAGCCCCGAAGCAAGGGGCATTCCCTTCAACGAGACCACGCACAGTCGAACTTCTTTGGGAAAGATTTCGACAATCGACTGAAAAAACCCTTTCTCGTACACAGGCGTGCCCAAATCCCGCATGCATCGAGCAAACACCCAATAGTAGTCTTCGAGCAGCTCTTCGCCGCCGATGCGGACGTCCATCCCCTCTTTCTGCGCTCGCCGGATTTGGCTCCGTAACTTTGAGGGGTAGGCCTTTAGCAAGGTCTCATAGTCCGGAGGGAGCGCGAGTCTCATCGAGACTTTGCGGGAACGAACCTGCCAGTCGGTTTCAATAGGGTCAGTCTGTCTCAATTCGATGTGAGCCGCGCCGACATCCTTAGCCGTTTCCCCCGCCGCCTCCAGAAGAGCAAGACGAACATCGGCGCGATCGGCCAATATTCCGCCATAATTGAAAAAGGCCATGGACGTGAGGAAACATCCGAACATCGGACTCTTCGTCAACACCAGAGGAAGTACCCCTAGGACCGCCCCCCCTTCATCCCTGGCCATCAGGTAATACGTGCGATGCCCGAATACTTTGCTGATGACTCCCCGCCAGGCCATGGTATGGTAGCCGGAGGCTTGTGGGTGCCCCAATACAAAATGATTCCACATGGCTTCGTCACGGGGATCCTTTAGGAGCACAACAGTCACAGAGTCCTCATGACAACACCATGCCGAGGACATGGACGCGGATCATCTCGACTGATGCGCATGCCCATTGCGAGATGCCATGACAGACTGAATGGCAGTCTCCAGCTCCTTACCCATTGCAGCCCAGGAATACTGACCTCGAACTCGAGCCAGTCCGTTGCCGCCCAATTGTTCTGCGGCCTTCTGATCCGTGAGCAATCGTACGACCTTTTCGGCGAAGGCCTGCGGTTCATCTGCCAGCAAGACCTCACGGCCATCTGCCAGGTCAAGTCCTTCAATACTTATTGAGGTCGCGACGATCGCTTTTTGCATGGCCATGGCAGCCAGAATCTTGTTTTTCACACCGGAGCCCACGCGCAATGGGCAGACGAAGACCGCAGCACTCCGGAGATATGGACGAATGTCATCGACCTTCCCGGTGACATGGATCCCGGCAATAGCTGTCAGGGCTTTTACTCTTTCGGATGGCCCGTTCCCGACGATCCAAAACTGTACTTCTGGGCGCTTCGCTTTCACCAATGGGAAAATATCTTTAGCAAAATACATCGCGGCATCCTCATTGGGGGCATAGCCCATGACGCCGGTAAAGACAAGATTATCCGCCTCCGGCGAAATGGAGTCCGCTGCAAAGTACTCCATATCCACCCCGTTAGAAATGGTAAGCGACTTCGGCTTCGTGGACAGTCCTCTGATAACTTGTTCGTCGACATTGGAGTTGGTAACGATCAGGTCAAAAATACCCCCCAATCTCCCCTCAATTCGTTTGGCGGTGAGCAAAGCCGAAAAGGCGGTAAGGCGTTTCCGCCAATCTCGCTCTGTATTCAGCATTCTCTGCCACAGAAGAGTCTGTGAATCGTGAACATCGACGATAGCCGGAATATTCATCCGTGGATCGACATACTGGGTCATGGCAAGAAGATCCACATACACCAAGTCAATGTGTTCATGGATACAAAGATCCCGAATCTGGTCACGAATGGACCGGTAGTATGCGACCTGCCGATAGCGGGTCTCGAAATGGCCGGCGAGATGCACCCGGTGCCATTGTTGCGCCCACCAGCGCGCTGCTGGAGGATCGGGCAACTTCTCGACCCGTGTAAACACATCCGAAATTGTCGGATCGTTCAGAAACGCCTGGGATCGTTCTTGAGATGGATGGGGGGTAAGGAGGAGGAGTTTATGGCGGCGAGAAAGCTCTCGACTTAGGTTGAAGAGTCGAGGAGAGCCAGGCATTCGTGAAGTCGCTGGAACATCTGAAGCCAAGACTAAGATTTTCATCGTAAACGTTTCGTTCTGAATCGAGCTTTCCTCGTTCTATTACCAACAAATACCATCGTAGGAAGCGGTAAAACTTTCTCGACCCTCGATCCTGGCCAGATCGATGATCACCTGGTCGGCACGCATGCTCTGGAGAGCGGGCACGAACTCCGCTGAGGTATACCCTACGACCACCACTTGGGCCGTATCTACTACATCCTCAGCCCGCTCGACGAGCAAAGACGACAAGTGCGGAATATGTTCTTCAATAAACTTCTTGTTCGCGCCAATCAGGCGGCTGGTCGCTACGTTCCTGTCATAGATTTTTACGTGAAAGCCTTTTCCGAGGAGCGTCTCGATCACTTCTACGAGAGGACTTTCTCGTAGATCATCCGTATCAGGCTTGAATGTCATTCCAAGAAATCCCACTCGCTTTTTGCCCAACCCAACAATCCGTTGAATGACACCCTTGATATGAGATGTATTGCTTTGAAGAATGGCATTCAAAATCGGCACGTCTACATCAGTTCGTTTGGCTTGATACGACAAGGCACGAAGATCCTTGGGCAGGCATGACCCGCCAAAGGCGAATCCCGGCTTTAGGTAGACTTTTGACAGATTCAGCTTTGTATCCTGGCAGAAAATGTCCATTACCGCATGGCTATCGATGCCAAGACTCTTGCACATACTCCCGATCTCATTGGCATAGGCCACCTTGAGCGCATGAAACGCATTATCCGAATACTTCACCATCTCGGCTACCTTGATCGATGTTCGAATCGTAGGCGCCTTGATGCCAGCATAGATCTCTTCAATGACATCTCCCTCGCCGGCATTCCGTTCACCAATGACGATCTTCGGCGGATGGTGATAATCTTTTACCGATGTCCCTTCACGGAGAAACTCAGGATTGTAGCAAACAGAGAGGTTCTTCCCGACAGTTCTTCCTGAATGCTTCTCCAGAATCGGAATGGCCACTTCCTCTGTCGTCCCAGGCAACGTCGTACTTCGAAACACGATTGTGTGCGAGGTCTTCTTACTCTGTAACGCGGCGCCAATATCTTCACACACTCGTTTCAGATGAGACAGATCCAGACTTCCATTGGCGTGACTCGGCGTCCCAACGCAGATGAAAGAGACATCTGTGTTATGGATACCTTCCTCAGACGATACCGTAGCTTTCAATAGCCCCTGCGCCAGTGCCTTCGCGATAAAATCTGAGATATCTGGCTCGACAATCGGAGCAGCGCCAGAATTAATCGCTGCCACCTTGTCCACATTCACATCAACGCCCCACACCGTGTGGCCGCTAGCCGCAAGGCACCCTGCCGAAACAGTCCCGACATACCCCAATCCGAATACACTAATTTTCATCGTGGTCACCACTTTCCAATTAAATCAACCATCTCCGCAGCAGCAATGAACTCTTCTGGGCACATCAGACAACTTGCCGGAAATACTCAATGGTTTTCTTCAACCCGTCCTCCAGCTCGACTTGCGGCTCCCATCCTAGCAGTTGCTTGGCACGACGAATGTCAGGACGCCTAACTTTTGGATCATCGACCGGCAAGGGCGTATGCTCGATCTTGCTGTTTGAGCCGGTAAGCTTGAGCACCAACTCCGCAATCTGCTTGACGGTCAGTTCCCGCGGATTCCCGATGTTCACAGGATCGTGCATCGTTTCCGGAAGCGGCTGCTCAGACTTCGTTAAGAAACTCGCTCTGTTCGTACGTTCGGCAACTGACTTATCGGAATCGATTAATAACAACGCCGTGATGCCACGAACAAGGTCATCAGCGTAACAGAAACTCCGAGTCTGGCTGCCGTTGCCAAAGATGGTCAGCGGTTTACCTTGAAGCGCTTGAACGACAAAGTTTGAGACCACCCGTCCATCGTGCGGACGCATCCGCGGACCGTAGGTATTAAAGATTCGCACGATGCGCGTGTCGACGCCGTGATACCGATGGTAGGCCATCGTCATCGCTTCGGCAAAGCGTTTTGCTTCATCATAGACACCTCGCGGGCTGATTGGATTGACGTTTCCCCAATAGGACTCCGGTTGAGGATTGACCAATGGATCACCGTAGACCTCAGACGTACTGGCTAACAACAACCGAGCTCCTTTTGCTTTTGCCAGACCCAGCACTTTGTGAGTACCCAGAGCCCCGACTTTGAGCGTGGCAATCGGCATCTCCAGATAGTCTTGAGGACTCGCCGGAGAAGCAAAGTGCAGGATCGCGTCCAACTGCCCGTCTATATGAATATAGTCACAGACGTTGTACTTGATAAAGCTGAAGGTTGGGTTCCCCATTAAGTGCGCGATGTTCTCCACGCGACCTGTAATCAGGTTGTCCATGGCAACAACTTCATGTCCTTTTCCGATCAACAAGTCGCTCAGGTGACTGCCTAAGAACCCCGCTCCACCCGTGATGAGAATGCGCATGGATCTGTACTCCTTCTTCTACATACATATTCACTCTCTATCGACACACCGCAACAGAAGCGATCGGCGTATGAATGAATCGCCTCATACACCAATTTACACGCACAACATAGGATCTACTACTGTATTCCTTTTGGGGGAATTAGCGCAATTCCTTCCTGTTTTATTGCGCGTCACTTTCAATGATGGACTGCCTGAGTGCATGAATAGAGGATGGGAACTGTCGTTTCCAGCGGCTGTTTAGAGGAACAGCTCGACCAAGAGTTGGGTTGGAACTTTGGTCTCTAGTAACAGGGCCCAAACCGTACGGCGGGAACACCTAATCCAGCTCAAATTCTTTCTTCCAGTCCGAATCTCCTTCAAGCGGCTTCTGATCCGCCTTGTACAGCACACAGTTCTCGAGCACGAGGACATCCATCTCGGTCCGCATAAAACAGCGATACGCATCTTCCGGAGTACAGACAATCGGCTCCCCTCGCACATTGAACGAGGTATTGACCAACACTCCATAGCCCGTTTGCGCTTCAAACGCCTTTAACAAAGCATGGTAACGAGGGTTCGTCTCTTCATGGACCGTTTGTACTCTCGCCGAGTAATCCAAGTGAGTGACTGAAGGAATGTCCGACCGTTGCACATTCAAGAGATCGATACCCCACAGCCCATTTTGCGCTGTCGTCATGGGACGGCGGCGCTTCTCCAACACCGGAGCCACAATCAGCATGTACGGGCTGTCAGAATTCAGATCAAAGTAGTCCGACACTCGCTCCCGAAGAACCGAGGGAGCAAACGGCCTAAACGACTCGCGATACTTGATCTTCAGGTTCATGATGGATTGCATCTTTGTACTGCGTGCATCACCCAGAATGCTTCTCCCGCCGAGCGATCGTGGTCCAAATTCCATGCGGCCTTGCAACCATCCTACGACCTTTTCTTCGGCGAGATCCTTGGCGACCCGTTCGAAGAGTGCTCTATCGTCGAGCTTCACGTAGGGGGCACCCTTTGATTTGAGAAACGTTTCAATTTCTTCGTTCGAAGAGGACGGTCCTAGATAAGACCCTTTCATCTTGTCCTGCTTCCCGTTTGAAATCCGTGGCTTATTTTCGAACTGATGCCACACGGCCAAGGCCGCACCGAGCGCTCCTCCCGCATCGCCGGCTGCCGGCTGAATCCAGAGTCCCTTATGCGGCCCCTCCCGCAAGATTCGACCGTTCCCGACGCAGTTGAGCGCAACCCCTCCTGCCAAGCAGAGGTTTTCCACTCCCGTTTCACGATGAAGGGCCCGAGCCAAACGAAGCACCACCTCTTCAGTGACCTCCTGAATCGACCGAGCCAAATCCATTTCGCGCTGACCCAGCTTTGATTCTGGCTTGCGCGGTGGGCCACCGAACACTTCATCGAACTTCCGTCCCGTCATCGTGAGGCCTGTACAATAGTTGAAGAACTCCATGTTCAATCGAAACGTGCCATCAGGCTTCACGTCGATCAGATGTTCGAATATTGCCTTTGCATACTTCGGCTCGCCATAGGGCGCAAGACCCATGACTTTGTACTCACCGGAATTGACCTTAAATCCTGTGTAATACGTGAACGCTGAGTACAGGAGGCCAAGCGAGTGAGGAAAGGGAATTTCCCACAAAGGGGTGAGTGTATGGCCTTTGCCCAGCCAGGCAGAGGTTGTCGCCCACTCGCCGACTCCATCCATGCAGAGGACCACCGCAGAATCGTAGGGCGAGGGGTAGAAGGCGGACGCAGCATGTGACTCGTGGTGCTCAGAGAACAACATGGGAGGCAATTCCTTCTTCGACATTCCCTCTCCATGCTTCAGGAACTCGTCTCTCAGGAGACTCTTCAGGAAGAGCTTCTCTTTCATCCAGACTGGCATCGCCGCGAGAAACGACTGCAAGCCTGCCGGGGCGAACGACAAGTAGGTTTCCAAAAGACGCTCGAACTTCACGAGTGGTTTGTCATAAAACACCAGATGGCTGACATCCCTGAGGCGAATCCCACCTGCTTGCAGACAATAGTCGATGGCACGGTGAGGGAATCCAGGATCATGCTTCTTCCTGGTAAATCGTTCTTCCTGCGCTGCCGCCACAATGTCCCCGTCCCGCACTAAACAGGCTGCGCTGTCGTGATAATACGCGGACACTCCCACGATAGAAGTCGGTACCGCCATCTAAGGTCTCCTCGTCATTGTGACCGTCCAGTCCCTCGGTCTCTGCATTCCTTTAAGAAGGCAACGAGCCTTTTTCCGAAGCAGCTGATCAGCAGCCCTCTCAGTGCAACCACTGAAAATGATTCCTTGAGCGAACTCCAATAGTGGATTCTCGCTTGCTTGAAATCACCGAGCGACTGCCAGTGGTAACCAAGGTCAAACATTGAATGAGCGATGTTGCGCAGGGCTTGCCTCCGAAGGGAAGGGGGCAATCCTGCCTCCAGTTGTTTACGCATAACGCGAATCCTGTGTGGGGAAAGCGCACCTTCGCCACGTCCTGTGATTCCGGTATCTCGACGACGGTATTGGTGCCCGATAATATCCAGGTAACCGATCGCGTAACGTCTTGTGATTCTCAACCACAGGTCTCGATCTTCAGGTCCAGAGATGGTCTCGTCGAATCCGCCCACGGACAGAAACACTTCTTTCGGAATCACTGTGCCTGATAATCCAATGAAGTTTCCGAAAAACATACTAGGATAGGCTGACGCACTTTCTATGATGAACCACTTTTCGCCCACTTGCTTCTTAGGAAGATCCAAAAATATTTTAAATGTATCGAGAAACGTCCCAGGGAAACGATCGCCACGTTCATTGCAGACCTCGAAATTATTGAATAGCAGCCCAAGGCCAGAATACCGCTCAAGAAACGCCACCGCCTCCGCGAGCTTATTACTCGACATGAGATCATCCGAATCAAACAATAATATATACTTCCCTTGCGCGTGATGGATCCCCACATTTCGCGGCTTGGCGGGTCCGCCACTATTCTCTTGCCTCACATACCGGATCTTATTCGAATTGAGGCCCCCCACGACCTCCTGAGTGTTATCGGTAGAGCCATCATCAACGATAATGATTTCAAAATCTTGCCATGACTGCGACAAAACACTTTCAATCGCTTCAGGCAGATATTGAGCGGAGTTATACGTGGGAATGACCACGCTTACGAGGGGCGCCTGAGTCTTGTCGTCTGGCACAGAGGGCTGCATAGACGCCTTCCCCTTATCGGACGCAGAAGGAATTTGCGGTTCCCGTTCCATAGCTAAACCGATTTCCAACCAAATCGCTATCATAATGGGTTGAGAGATTGTCAGAAGCGAGCATGAGGCTCATCGATGGGTTTCTTTTTGTTGGCATGCCGAATGGATCGCATTGCCTCTACAACCTGCTTTGGCAAGAACGAGGAACACCAGTATAGCCAGGCTTTTGGACTAAGCGGCCGAGCACGCAAGGTCCTCCAGAAATGCCGTCGCGCCTTAAGAAACTCATTACGGCTGAAATAATCCCAGCCGGCCTCCCAACAACGCTGGCTCAAGACTTCGTTCAATAAACCTATATGTTCGGCCGGCACCCAGTTTAACTGCCGATGCTTTTCACGCACAGCAATATGAGCATCAAGCCATCGAAGTCCTCTTACGTCTGCACCTCCGGACAACCCGCCATCTTGAACACGGTACTTGCACAAGACTCGGTCTATAAAAATCATCGGATGGTTTCGTGCAATGCGCAACCACAGATCGTAATCCTCTCCGACCTTGAAATTTTCATCAAAGGTCCCATGCTCTTCCAACACCTTGCGCCGGACCAGCACAGACGAGGTATTCATGCAATCTCGTATCAAGAGCTGCTCATACAGTCCTCCATAGTAGCAGCCTGGTTCGTCCGAGGCGTGAGACCGGCACCAATCTCTGAGCATATGGCGGTTCATGGCCTCCTGAATCACTTCTCCGTCACGGAACATCATTGTGTCAGTAAAAACGAGGGCGGTGTCAGGATATCGATAAAATGCGGACATTTGCATTTTGAGTTTATCGGGAAGCCATTCGTCATCAGCGTCTTGAAATGCAATGTAATCACCTTGCGCATGTTGAATGCCAAGATTTCTCGCCGCGGAGACCCCGCGAGGCTCCTGGTAGACATGCCGCACTCTTGGCCCATTCTGCCTTGAGAAAATCGCACACGATCCATCTGTAGAGCTATCGACCAACACGACCTCGATTAAGACACCATCTTGCTCAAGTACGCTAGCCAATGCCTTGGGAAGATACTCGACACAGTTATAAACTGGAATGATCACGCTGATTAATGGTGCCATCATTGTTTGTTCACTCTCTCTGGACCCAGCAACCGTAACAGAAAATCGTACGCCATGAATCACATAATAGACCGTCCTAAATGAATCGACAGAAAACCCATGCAGATGTCACCGAATACGAACGCTCAAGTCAAGCAAGCTCCTAGGAATAACGGCAATCGATCCGTATCAGCTATGCAATTGCTCACCTTATACCAGGCTTGACGGCATTGACATACAGTGTGCCTAGTTTACGGTCAATGCTATCCAGATCAGGATCGAAATCTCGACGTGTAATATCTTGAAATCCCGCACCTCCTAAAGCTTGTGCGAGTGTTGCATAATCATAGGCAAACCGGTGATCGCCATCCTGACGAAAGTGATAATTGATCTGCTCCATTTGAGTTTGGCACCATTTTGCATGCCAACGTTCCTTTGCAATTTTAAAGTAGTCTTCGCATCTTGTTCCTGCATATTCCGCGATAGGCCACTCAGTATCGGGCACACCGATGCTGATGATGCCCCCCGGTTCCAAGACGCGACAGCATTCACGTAGAAATGATTTGGCATGTAATGGATAGTCGAGATGTTCAAGAAAGTGCTCAGTATAAATAATTGAGCAAGAGTTTTCAGAGAAAGGAAACGGTTCTCTCAGGTCAAGCGTAATATCTGCGTGGGGAGAAAGATCTATATTAATCCATGCTTGTTTTATCTTTGGACCGCACCCGATATGCAATCTTAAATGTTGTTGACCAGACAGTGTGCGAGCCCGGCATACACCGTGTCGATGCTTACGAAGAGTCTTAATCTCGCTCAATACATGGAGGAGCGACGACCGAAATCCGTATGTTGTATACTTTCTTATGAACTGGCGGATCATGTTTTTTCCTGCTTTTTATAGTCTATACCGAATCAGTTGCGTCTTGCCTCCGATGCCTCTTATCAGTTTCTCCATCAGCTACAATTACACTCTTAGATCATTCTCTGTTGCCGTCTGTACTCATGGCCTCCTCCCATCACCGCTGTGACTTGCTCTTGGCAGATGGCACCGACTCCGGACACTCTAAGATTACCTGGGGCCGTCATGGGACCGAAATGAGAGCGGCTTGGAGGGCAAGCTTCGCACGCTTACCTAAGGCAACGATTGATGGTGGGAAGAATGTAAGCCCAAGATACAACCACATACGCCAATTATAAGGACGATAGCGAACTCCCGTTAGAAACATTGCTCTCGCTTTTCGATGTTCGCCGCCACTGAGGCAAGCCCATCCCACCTGCCAGCAGTGTATCCCCTGCAGTCTCTGTACCTGAGAACGAAGGTTACTCGGAACCAGGTTCTCTCGAAGATGTTTCTCGCGGACTCTTACTCGATCTAAATCCCAAGTCATACGCCTGGTTTCTAATGACCCGGATAAGCCCGTTGAACGCACTCGATATTCTGCAAGAACTTCATGGATATAGAGCATAGGGTATCTAGTCGATAAGCGTAGCCATAAATCTTGGTCCTCATACGTTTTGAAGGCTTCGTCAAACCCATGACACTCTTTGAGGGCGTCCTTCACTGCTAACACCGTGCAGGTACCGATACAATTGCCCAGCATCAATTCCCAGTAGAGTTGACCATAGGCCATCGAGGTTCCTTGAATTCTGTGCTGATCGAGCCATAACTTAAAATGGGGCCAGCAGGCAGTGGGTAGAATCACGCCGGAGTGATCAAATGTCGCATAGTCAGAAAACACGACCTTGGCATCAGGAAATTTTTGCAGAGCATGGACCTGCGCCTCAAGCTTGTCGGGGAACCACCGATCATCTGCGTCCTGAAATGCGACCAAGGAGCCCCGAGCCTGCCTCAGGCCAAAGTTTCTTGCTGCCGAGACCCCTTTCGGCTCCTGGTAGTAGTAGGTTACTCGCTCGCCATACCGCTCCAACAGTCGCTTGGTGCCGTCGGTTGAGCCGTCAACTATGATAATCTCGATATGCTTGTAGCTCTGCTTTAGGACGGTATCTACCGCTTCACAGATATAATCCTGGCAGTTGAAGGCCGGTATGATGACGCTTACCATTGGTTCGTGCATTCAGCTTCCTACTGTCCCGCGGACCAGTCTTACCTGTCTCTGCAGACGGATCGAATCAAGCGATACCTGACCCTGTTGGAGAATCAGACGGAAGTTGGATGAGCGACGAAGTAATAATTTAAGCCCTTGTCAAATTGTTCTTGGAAGCCGTCTCGTGATAGCGGCCTCCGACCGCTGAGCCAATCTTCAAGCAAAGAAATCTTAAGTCCACAATCTCCACATAGCAGATCATACACATGCTCCGGCCTAGTCCCATAACAATCCGCCGCGCCGACTCCATGTTCAAATACTATGATGGGCCTGCATCTCCTTACTATACCAACTGCACCCTGAAGGACTTGGAGCTCCGCCCCTTCGACGTCAATCTTGATAAAGTCAATATCATCCTGCTCTTCCACAATATTATCTAGCAAATCAGTAGACACCGAAATCGTGCAATCTGTTTCACTTGGGCGATCATACCTTCTCTTGCGTAGCCCGCTATAGGCTGGATTCGACATCACATGATTGAATGTAACGACGCCCGATTGATTGCTCAATGCGAGGTTAAACATTTTTATCTGGGGAAGCGGAAACGAGGCTGTGAGATTCTTGTACAGTTCAGGTAGAGGCTCAAAGGCATAGAACGTTCCTTCGGGGGCGAGTTCCATCATCCATCGCAGAAATGAGCCGTTATGACAACCAACATCAACGCACACAGAGCGCCTTCCCAGACACCTCTTCATAATCTCATAGGCAAGCACGTCATAGAACTGGTTTTTGTCGATTGCCCCTAGCAAGAGACGCACTTGGGGTGCGAAGGCAGGGCCAACAATCTGCTTTGCAAACTGCCGTAGGCTTGTACTCAAGGTCACCACCTCAAACGTTCAGACTCCCGCCGCCTTCTTCATCGAAGCAGGACAGAGAGCCGTCGTGATCCACACCAGGGGCCGCGTAATTGCGCCCATGGTTCGGCCAACTTCGCTCAGAGATACATCGCGGCCACCGGTCGATCACGGTCGACTCGAGGCAAACCAGCCTGCGCTTGAAGCGGAGCTTCCGCCGCCCCACGTCTGGGACTGCCATGATCAAGAACGGCCCGTCGAACACCTGCAAGGGACGGTAACCCAAAGTCGGTGCGCGAAATGCGCGTGAGCACCTCGCTGAGCATACGATAGAATGTGTCACGGTGAGTCCCCTCCGGTCAAATAACCATGCAGTTGGCGATGCATCGCGACCGCAACCTCCGGATAACCCAATGTCATACGTTGTTTTGGATAAGACTGACCCACAATAAGACATTCATGTCGTTGGAAATGTACCACTGTAGCCGGATAACGCATCACTCCTACCACCAAGGGGTCACGTCTTTCATTCGGACGGACGGCTTCACGAAAAGCCGCATGATCGGCAGAATACATTTAACTAAAGGATGATTCATGATCGTATTACGATTTGCCTCATAGTAAGAAAACCGCGTAGCGATATCATCGAGGTGTTTACGAACATACTTTTCTCCCCCAGCCCTAATCACCACGACAGCCGTATCAACAACCATATGATTCTTGAACGCTGTCGTTTTGGCTCTTTCGTGCGATAAGGATGTGGACAAGAGCGCATCGACCGCCTGAAACTGGACGCCCTTCTTCGCCATCCGCAACCAATAGTCCACATCGAAGGCGATATGGGTCTGTTCATCAAGCGGCCCAACCAGTTCCCACGCTGACCGCCTGAAAAAGCACGAGGGCTGGAGAAAATCACCGCCATCGAGCCATTGACAAAACCTTTCGAATGTCAACTCCCCTGCTTTTTTGAAATAGATTTCCTTGCCTGCCGTATTAACAATTCTGCCATGGCCAACAAACGCACCCGCATTCGGATATCGGCGCACCTGACTGGCAACCAGATGCAGCGCCCCTGGTTCCAGACAATCATCCGAGTTCAACCACGTCAACACATCCCCTGAAGTCTTATAAAGTCCTTTGTTGATCGCGTGGCTTTGCCCACGATCTTTCTCGCTTACCCAATGCGTAAGCTGTTTTTCATACCGTTTGATGACGTCCACACTGCCATCAGTGCTTCCACCATCCATGATGATGAATTCAAGATCGGGATAATTTTGCGACAATACCGAAAGGATGGTTTTCTCCAAAAATTCAGCATGATTGAAGCACGGGGTTACTATGCTGATCTTTGGTAATGATTCCATATTCGTCCTATGACTCCAAGCTAAGAATTGAGAAACAACAGTCCGGAGCAAGTCTTAAGATACAGAAGCTCATTTCCACCTACTTCGCTAACAGTATGATAAAACCTGCAACCGCTCCAACGGCATAGCTCGTCCTATCACGGACCGCAAACACGACAGGATCCTGGGGCATTTGATTCCGTGAACATAGGAGCCAAGCGCGACTTATCCAAAACAGAATGATGGGACATAACAGCCAGAGAAGTCCCGGCCTAGAATAGAGCTTCGCCACATCGGAGCTGCTTACATAGAGTGCCAACACCAGGCAAGCCATATACCCACTTGCCGGCCCCACGGAAAAAACAAACGGGACATCGCTCACGCTATACCCTCGTCCATGAGCGGAATCTCCGCCTGAATGTTCGAGCATCAGCAGCTCAGAGCCTCGCTTGATAAAGGCCAAACTGAGAAAGGCAAATCCAGAAAATGCCAGCAACCATGGAGAGAGGATTACTCCAATGGCCTCAGACCCGGCATAGATCCGGATCGTGTAGAGACCTGCCAAAACCAGAACGTCCACAATGGCTTGTTTCTTGAAAGAGAACGAATACGCCGTGCTCCCCACAACGTAGAGCGCGAGGAGCCAGACAAACATACTTGGCAAAACCAGCGCAATCCCAAGGCCGCTTCCTAAAAATAGCGGCCAAAGGGCAATACCCCACCATGGTGACAAGTTTCCGGAGGCAAATGGCCGTTCTTGCTTAGAGGGATGTTGCCGATCCGATTCCATATCAAGCAGATCGTTCATCACATAGACACTTGACGCACAGAAGCTGAACGCAACGAACCCGACGACAGCCATCAGGCCCAATCGTCCTTGAGCAATCTGATGCGATGTGATCAGAGGCACAAAGAGCAGAATATTCTTTACCCATTGGTGTGGCCGAATGGCTCGCAAGATGTACCGAAGAGGGCTACCGCGAAGATCGACGACCTTTGTCACATGAGCCCGGTGCTGAGCTCGTTTCAGCAATTGGTCGGAGATCCCTACCAATATGGCATTCCTCGCGTGCTGCCAGATGATGAGATCAGTCCGTTCATTTCCAGCGTAGTCGTATCCTCGTTCGCCAAATCGTTTATTCAGAGCCCGAAGCTTTACTTCGCCCGTAAGATTGATTGCTCCTTCAGTCGCTAGCACTTCATCGAATAGGTCGAGATAATCCGCCACTCGCCTGGCGACAAGCATATGAGCGCCTGTGACCAGAACCAGCTTACGGCCAGCGGCACGTTGCTCTCGGAGATAGCTCAGGAGACCAGACCGGTAAGGAAGATGGGCCACATCTGGAATGACGCGACTCGCGATTTCCTGCTTTAAAAAGGCTTTCCCTTTGAGGATCCAAATACAAAGTCTGAAGAGATAGAAGACATTCGATTTCAACAGCAAGATGATCGACTCGATGAGACTATCCGTCTTCAGCAGCGTCCCATCCATATCGACACAGAGGGGAAACTCCCGAGACAATTCAGTCTCGGAGTGGTTCCCAGTAGAAGCTTGGAATTCCGTTTTGCCCATATTCATCGAATGGCTCGCTGTCTGAGCTAGCCTTTCAGGCGCAACTCATGGTTCGCGACTGCATCTAAGCTTGTCAAGTGCAATAGTGAGCCCGCTCAGAAGATAATTATTACGGTTTTTCCACTATGATAGTGTAATGAGAATAGACCAACATTCGTCTTTTTCTAATACCACTTGCAGTAAACCCCATTTGCTGCAATCGAAAATACAAAGCATCAGCACTCATCGCGTGAACAAATTGCTTTGCAAAAACCAGATCGTGCAATTGATTAAACATCAGCCAGAATCGCTCGTCAGCGTCAATATCTTTGATGATCACGGTTGAACCGGGTCTCAACAAGTCGAAAAGACTGACAAGAAACCTATCTTGTTCGGGTTTAGGAACATGATGTAATACGTCGATTAGAAGCACGTACTGATATTGGTCCACCCATTTGGGTAAATCGGTACCATTATAGGATTCTAATCGAATAGGGAATTCTTCGATAGAGCGTTTAAGCGCTGAATGTGCCACGTTTAATAGCGACTCATTGATTTCGATACCTGCGAGCGATTCCGGCTTGCGATATTGAGCCAGCAACTGCAAAAAAATCCCAGCCCCAAATCCAATATCCAACACTCGTTTATTTTCTGGAATAGACATTAACAAATCGTCGAAAGGACAAATGTAGGGTCGATATGCTCTTTTTAGTTTGCTGAGAGGACCCTGGTCTTTATCGTAACTTGACTTGAGATAAGCCACTAAATCCTTCGTGGAGACATATTTCATCACACGCCCATTCCTTTAAAGTGAGATAAAATAGTACTGACGCATTGCCTTGTCTTACCCTATGGGTCCGGTGTGTTAGCAAGCGCAGGATAATGCAGGCCCCTATGGTTTGTAATCTCGACAGCAAGATATTGATTCATCGAATCGCTTGCTGACTGACCTACCCTTTGTCAGAATATCGCTGCCACATTTAAGTTCAAAGACTGCTTAAGAGCACAAAGTCGCAGATCCTATTCAGCCGGAGAGCAATGAAAGCTTCCGGATATGTATACAAAGTTTGAGCGAGTCCTTTGTAACATGTCTGGCCGGATAGGTCCTCCCTTCAGTGTAAGAAGTTCAGAGTGCTTACCACACGCTTCCTCTGAGAGAGTATCGAGCTGGCTTTCATGAACGAGTATTTTCGTGATCGTTCCATTTCTGACAATACGATACAGGATCGGCTTTCGCCATTCGTCGAGATTAACTTCTCGACCAAGGGTACGTTCAGCAAAAATTTCTGGATCGGGATTATAGGCCCATGGCGCATGACTGAGAACGGCGCTGGGAACCCGTTTATGCTGCAAATAACCTGCGCCGGCATCGGCGCCGGCAAATACGCCAAACATAAAGATGGTCAACAGTTGGGCGACAACAACTCCTCGAAGCCACCATCGTTTCAATTCACCTCTCTCCCCTTGGTATACGGTCCATACCATGAGAGGGATGCATAACCAGAGCGCATAGCGGAGATAAACACTTTGGCCGGCATTCCAATTCCGCTGCGGCAACACACCAATGGTCATCAGGAGCATCCCGACAAGTAGCCAGTCGTCTCGGTGAAACATCTGATTCATCCCGCACCAACCCAAGGCCTTGCTAGATGAGAAGAAACGCGCTAAAAGGACGAGACCCGCCAGCCCAATAATCCAACCGGCTCCAACAACCATTCCTTGGTTCAAGTCAAAAAAGAAAGAGTAGAGCCTGCTGAAAGTCATGTTGCCGGGTTGGAGATATCCTTCTTTTGCAATGAGGGAGGGACTCCCAAACAACAAGAAAAACCATGCGATCGGCAACAACGAGCAACTCCCGGCCAGCGTAAATCGTCCTACCAACCTGACTTTCTCCGAAACCGGCAATTTCACCCAATGATCCAGCTGGCTCACAAATATGACGGGGATCATCAATGCCACTATCGGATTCTGGAGAGCGCAGATTCCAAACACGAATGTCGAGAACAAGAGTCGTCCCTCAAGGAACGCAACTGACGCCACGAGACACGCGGCTGCGGAAAAGATCTCAGTACCTGGCCAACGAAGATAGTCTGAAGTCCCTACACCATAGAATAAAAGCGCGATCGCAAACCTAGACTCCATCGAGAGGGAAGAAGCAGAGAAGAGATAAGCGAGGCTCAGCGCGAGAAGCACCGCGTTTGTGAGCTGGAACGCTTTTAGCTCATTCCCTTGGAGCAGTTGAAGCGTCCATTTAATCGGGACGCACATGGCCGAATAGAACCAGAAATGCAGCCCAAAGTATTGTCCGGATCGACTCTCAAAGAACAGACCATCTCCTCGTCCTTTAGACCTCATCTGTTCCACGAGATCAGACAAAAATGACTCTCGAAACCCGATAATGTCGTGTCTCTGTATGTAACTCGAAAGAGATTCAATGTCACTCTGGCGGATCTCGGGTGACAAATGAGAAGCCACCGCCCAAAGCTGGACGGTATATTCAAGCCCATCCCCATAGATTTTCGGGGGGAGAACCATTGCGAAGTAAAAAGAAAGGACAAGGAGACAAACAAGAACAATCCCCATAACATTGTTCACGGCATCGCGCAGGGGAAAATGTACACGACTATGGATCATAAAAGAGAGGTTTTTCAGCAGACTGTTAAGGGGCTATCTCCTCTGTACCCCTGCTCTGGTTTTGGGAGACACTCGGTATGATCGCACGAAGATGTTTACTGATAAGCGACCCGACCAATCGGTGGCCTCCGATACTCCAGTGCCCCATGTCCGCATGGAGAACATCGTCGCCACGCTTGTGCGCAGCCTCCACGGCCTCGGCAATGTCTTGGAGGTACACTATGTCATACTGAGAGGAGATTGCCTTGTACGCGCTATCGTAGGGCTCCCCAGTCCCGCTGGGAAACGCGACGATTGGAATCCTGCCGACACGAGACCTCACCTTGCCCATCAACTCGCTGGTTACTTGCACGGCATGCTGAAAGCCTTTATGAGCTGGTCCTTCACGCTCAATCTGAACCTCGACCGTCTGTACGGGATAAATCGCCAGCAGCCGGTCCCAGCGAGACAATAGAAAGTGTAAAAACCGTGAGTGCCGTTGAGCAAAGATACGAAATGATGCGGACCAAGCCTTGGGGAGAATATATACAATGTGCCCATCAACCCAATACGGCCTCCTCCAGCCATTATTATTGACTAGGCTGACAGTTTCGAGAGCAGGATCGTTATTGATGAAATCGTTATTGCAAAATTGCCACAGAATCAGAGTGGGCTTGATTATGTCCACGTACTGATCGAGAATCATATATTCTTGAAGCGTTCCGTATCCGCCCGCTCCGTAAGCAAACACCTCAACCCCCAGTGCCTCCTTGAGAGTGGCATAGTATGTGTCTTCGTCAGAGACCTGTAACGCTTGACTGAAAGAATCGCCGATCACTAAGACCTTGGGTCTTGTCGAGCGCAGATCGCCGAACATTCGAAAACCATATTCTTTTTGCGAGCGCTTGACAGCATACTTCACCCCTTTCGACGTTGTCTCAGTACTTCCACGAAGATCCTGGTATCCCGCTCTCGCCCGCCAACCAAGAGTATCATCCAACACAAGTGACCATGCGGGGTTCCATTCGTCTTGCCCAAGCGAGGATCGGAATGGAATACCAGCGTCCCACCGCTGATACAATCGAAAGCCAATCTCACCTGCTACGAAGACGATGAGGGCTGACAATACCGGCAACAATAGGATTCCGCAATTCACCAAAATTGATTTGCGCCGACTCATAGATTTGTCGCCATAGGAAGCTAAGGACTACGCACAAGGGCTCGACGGAGAATGGCACAACTACTTTAATAAATAGGGTTCCCAGAATACCCGATCATACCGTGGCCACGCATGGCAACCAAAGGGCAGCTTGCCGTGATTCAACTCCAAACACCGCCGAGGTGCCACTTCAAAGGCGAATCGTAACCCAACCTCTACTGAAGCCACTTTAAACGAAGGGTAGTATCGTACGGCCTCGTCGGCCCAAAAGAAGTCTTCGTTGTGTCGCCCATCAGCACGCAAGTGCCACGACGCCATTTCCTGTCGTGCTCCGTTGAACATGCTGAATGATTTCAAGTAGCGTTTTAGCAAGAACGGGAATCGGGACAAGCCCGAATTCTGCGCACACACACTTCTCCAATAGGCGTCTGGCTCAACCCAATACTGATCCGAATAGATAACTCGCAAGAAACTCTCTACTTTCCTGAGAGAAAACCCCCCATTCCCCACTCGTTCACGCTCAACATAGGGACTGTCATCACACTTGATCCATGGGGCCGCAATATAGTCGAGAGCCAGATCGCACCACTCCTCTAGCCGATCCGATAACACCAGTGCATCAAGATGACAAAGGAGAATGTATTTATAGTCTTCGAACCTCTTGTAAAACGACGGATTAAGCAAGAGCCTTGTGTTTGCGCTTTGGCTGCCAAAGAATCGCTGATCAAGGCTCATAACCCGGAAACCCGGTCTATTGATGCTCAAGCCTCTGGGAACGACCAGATATTTGTCGTACCGCCCCAGAAAATGTTCCATGTGCCGCAACGAGATCTCCTCATCGCTGGTAAATTCTTCCCGTGCATACCCAGGAACAACAACAGCCACCATTTTGGACGGCTTCTTGAACGAGCGCCATTGCATAGGATATTATCTAAATATTGATGTATCGGTTAGATCCTGGATGGACCAGGATCGAAATATATAGAAGAATGAACTCAAACCCATAATTGACACTGCCCTTCAGGACCCCTTCTGCTCTGTTCCTTGAGAACCCGATGTCACGATGGATACACTCCGCTAATCCGTCAGCAGGCTCCCACCGGAAAAGATGGCATTATAACAGCAGGACCAAATCCTCTGACAGATTAAGCAATGAAGCTCCCCGTTACATGCAACGCGGTATGTTCTGATTCATAGGGAGGGGTTGGATTCGTCAATCACCTTGGAACTCACGCCTGGGACTACCTTCTTGCGGATCCGTTTTTGCGACTGCCGATGACCCACCCTTCAGCTTCTCCAGCACGACAGGATAGAGACAATGTGCGATGGCCGCATTCCCGGCTGGAGAGTAATGTCCGTGTTCTGCGAATCGCTCACTCGCAGGCACACGTTCCAGGCACGGCGTCAGATTAAGGTGGGCAATTCCGTTATCTTCGAGGATGCGAACTCCGTCTTTGCGATAGTTCGGATAAGGGGGATAGTCATACGGAAAGGGCAAGTAGACTACGAGAGGCGTACTTCCTCTCTTGGACACGGCTTCCACGAATGACCGGAGTGCCGCTCTATTGATAGAACGAGTCATGTTGCCTGAGATAGCTGGCCGCGCGCGCTCACTCGAAGGATAAATCGAAATGAGCAAACGAAACATCACGGAGTTGTAAAAATATTTCCACGCCGGCTGATCCCACTCTGCCTGAACATAGCGCTTGTCATAGGCCACGAACGGAAGATCCGCAACGGAGCGAGTTGACAAGACAGCATCTGGTTTGATCAGTGGTTGGTTCATAATGATGAGCCGGTCGTCGGGATCCAGATGAAACCGAGGCTTGGCAAACGGTAAATCGCTACCGGGGAAAATGAGGAACGAATAGGCAGACATCGTGCGATGGATGTCTCCTTCAATAAAGGCGAGGATAACAACTTTTGGTTCCCATGATGGCACATCTTTGATGTACCGCAAATACATCTGGTCTACTCCATACCCTAGAACGCCGAAATTGAGCACTCGACATCCTTTGGGGAGTAACTTCTCCAACTGAGCAGCCCATGAATTTACATACGGCACCTCCTCCCCAAAGGTATAGGAATCGCCGACGAGTGCCACACGGCAATCCCCAAGCCCTGCACGCAGTACCTCCCCTTGATAAGCAGTCCTCAATCCCTCTGCACTACTCACATATTCGTCATTGTCGCTGGCGCGGCTAGGCCCGATCGTCCACCCAAGAAGATCATCCTCAAGTATGAATCTATCTTGATCGTTCGAGCGTGCCCATGCAATTCTGGCGCGATCAACAAACTCCTGCCAGAAGTAAGGGATCAGGCGAATATGCCCCACATAAGCCCCATCCGGTTTCTGAACCAAAAGGACACGTAAGGAAACCTCCCCGGCCATACCTAAAACGACACACACCAGAATACTCGAAATACAAGCTAGCGCAGCCTGTTTACCATCCCCCGACGACGTACAAAGAAGTCGAGCCAGCACAGAGGTCGAGATCAGAATTCCCACAGCGGCTCCAACAGAGGCAAGCCCTGGATAACTGAGAAGAAACGCGACTAGCGACGGCTGCAAGCTGTATTGGTATAGACTCAAGAGCAGCACTAACCCACAGAGCCCAATACAATACACGGCCATAGACGTCCAAACGATCACATTGCGCCAATGTGCACCTCGGACAATACCCACTAAATGTTCTATCATTCGATCAATACCATGTTGTTACCAGAACCCCTGTATTTCTGAAGACAGGCCCGGTATCCCCCTGATTCACACCTGCCTTTCTAGGCTAATTGTTCAGAGCTAGGTGTCTCCTGATGTTGGCACAGAGCGAAGGCAGTTCAGCTCACCATGGCGCTTCGAATACCGCCCAGGCAGGGCCACACTACTTCGCGTTCGGCTGGCTGGGGATTGACGTCTTCTGACGGTCACTCCGCATCTTGATCACTCTTGCCGGTACGCCAGCCGCTACGGCTCCATCCGGCACATCGTGAGTCACGACGGAGCCGGCCCCGATCACCGCGCCTTTCCCGATGCGAACCCCCGATAAGACAATGACGCCATAACCCAGCCACGCTTCGTCTCCGATCGAGATTTCGCCTTTCGATGTCAGCGGTTGATCCACAATAGGCTGGCCGGCCACAATGCCGTGATCATAAGAATAGAACGCACAGCGTGCCGCAATTTCGACCCGGTCCCCGATCCGGATCGGCGCCATATACGCGTTCAGCTGGCAGCCACGCTGAATGTGCGTGTCATTGCCAATTGTTACCGCGCCTCCCCTCCCGGTCAGGATATGCGTGTCCTCTTGTAATCGCACTCGGTTTCCCAATGTCACAGATCCGTGGTCCCAATCCTGATAGATCATCACTCGATCGTCGATGAACACGTTTGCTCCAAGCCGGATGGTGGAACCTGAGAAAGTGGCCCTGGTAGAGATGAATCCTCGCGGGTTCAGGTCAGCGAGACAATGCCGCTGAGAGTAGGGAGGCGCCCACCAAAGGGCGAGACCGGTTGCAAACCGACGACAATACGGCAGTCCGGCCAACCGCATCCAAAATCGGGTCCAAAGCCTAGTCATTCTTCCGACTAACGCGATTGAAGGCCTGAAACTAACCACGCTGGGAGCAGCAGTGGTTACGATCTCTCCTAGTTCCCAATCTTTGGGCTTGATCGTCAACGTCCCCCAGAAAATTCACGAACAATCCGGGTCAGACATTCAGAAGTCGCTGCATCGCTCGCGCATATAGCAGACCCACATAGAGAGCACTTAACAGAATGAGATGGGTCTCAGACCTCTTCATTTGTGCCGCTGTTGGTACGAATCCCCCTGAGACCCAGTCAAGACTTCCAGCCAGAGCAAGGCGGCTTGCTGCAACCCCTCATCCGTAAAATGGCATCCGTCGTATCGGTATTCGAACCCAAGCACATCTGTATTAGGCCCCGCATAGATCCCTTCCAATGGATTCACTAACTCGGTCTGCGCTTCTTGAATAGTGCGATTCGGTCTCTCCCTGTGGCACCGGGTGGCCACCGACACATAAACAGGGGCTGCTATACCTTCCCTTCTAATACTGTCAAGCATGGCATGAAAAGCTTCCTGATAAGCAGCCTTGGACGTTTTACTTAACGCGTCACTTTCCCCTTGATGCCAGAGAAGGTGCGTAAAGGTGAGGCCCATCGGTTTGGCCTCGCGGATGCGTTGGACCAATTTTGGATGTATATCTCCGCCGGGACTCCATCTGGCAATCCCGGTGGCGCTGACAGCCATCGGAAAAAAAACGACTTCATCATATAGCTTGCGCTGAATAATCTCGTCGCCAAGTCTGGTCCAGACGCTTCCACCTCGACCAGTCGAGCCGAGCAGAGGATCTTCTGCACGAAAGAGCCTGCCGTTAAACTCATTCAACACCCGCTCGTTGGCAACCTTAGGGCTTTCTCCCTCACTAGCAGCGTTCGACTGGCCGAACAGGAGCGCCACCATCGTGCGTTTTCCTTCTTGGCTGAATTTGGCTCGGGATACTTCTGCCCTCGTAGGAGGTGAACCCGGCGATGGTGGTTGCACTTGCCACTCCCGAATCCTGTGATACCCCTCCAACAATATGACTGCGCTGATCAATCCGGCTAGAAACCAGCTGATTGGAACGAGGTACCATGTAAGTGTACGTGAAAGGAAAGTCTTCATGGCAGATTGCTCCAGCACCACCCCCAGCAGCTTCGAAATAAGACTCTTCTCCTCCAGCCATCTAAAGAGTGCTCCTCAAAAGAAATTGTTCCTTTAGGAAGTCGTTCAACACAAAGGGGCTCGCATCGAAATAAAACCCTGCGGGTGATGTTCAGCAAGGACATGCCGTTGAAAGTAGGGAGGCATCAACCAAAGGGCGAGACCGGTTGCAAGCCGACGACAATACGGCAGTCAGGCCAACCGCCTCCACAATCTAGGCCAAGGCCTTTCGAGTTTCCAGTAGAGTGTGAGGCGAGGACGTACCTGATGACAGGGCGGATCCTATCTAGGAATTGAGCAAATACGAAGGACATGTACACTTATCGCATAATCACGAATTTCATGACCGGATTCCTCGCGGAAGGAAGGATATTTTCTCTTCGTTGCTATTGTCCTACGTAGCAGATTAGGCTAGCTAAAACTAGGCCCCATCCTCATACCTTGAGAATCAGTCAAGAAGATTCTCCGCCCTACACGATAATCGCAAAGCCCCGCATCACAGAGCGCCGACAACTCTAACCGACGCTTACTGAGATATGAATCCATGCTTACAAGGCGGCATCATTGATGTTTGGGTGTGCAGCGATTTCCGTCACCTCTCCCTCTGTGCGAATCACCTTGAGACAAACTGTCCATGAACGTGTGTGCATCGGCGTCTTGCCATAACACCAGCAGCCTTGATGCGAACGCTGCGTCTTGTAGCCCTCCATCCATGCATCGAGCTCGGTCTGAACCTCCTAGCACTCGCAGATCCCATTGGTCTTCGGATGCCGGATCTTTGTGCGCGTGTGATCCTTGCGCTAAGTTGATGACTCTATCGGACTGTCAGATTAAGCAGCTAATCCGACCTTCGTTTCGACGTTGACAACGTGTGCTCTGCATTATTCACGGCCGGGATCTCAGCCAATGTTGAAGCTTCAATCAAGTAAATAGGCCTTTTCTTTACTTCCTCATAGATGCGCGCAACGTATTCACCTACGATGCCCAAACTAATCATCGTGAAGCTACCTAATATCAACAACGTCAGTTCGATGGTCGCAAAACCGGATGCCGCTTCTCCCTGAGTCCATGAATAGAGAGCTTCTCCTCCAACCACAATTCCAATGGCGAAAGTCACAACACCCAGGAGCGTTATAATGCGCAGTGGCAGTGCCGTGAATGACGTAATAGCAGTCAGCGCAAGCCCGAATAGTTGAGCCATCGACCATTTGGAGTGGCCCTCTACTCGTTCTGCAACTTCAAAATGTACATAGGCAACCCTGAATCCGGCCCACGCTGCCAGACCACGGTAGAAGCGCATTCTCTCGGGTAACCACTCTGCAATCGCTTTGACCGCCACTCGATCAAGCAATTTGAAATCTGACGTTTGATACAGGTCGAGCCCCGAGATCTCTTTCATAATCTTGTTGAATATTCGCGCTCGAAGGCGGACCATCCCTGAATCAGACTTACGGGATAATTTGACTCCGTGCACGACCTTAGCCCCACGGTGCCATTCCGCGACCATTTGCTTTATGAGCTCTGGAGGATGCTGTAGGTCAGAATCCATCGTTATTACCGCATCACCCGTCGCCATCCTTAACCCTGCTAAGAGCGCCGCCTCTTTTCCAAAATTGCGGCTAAGTCTTGCGCCTATCACCCTATTATCCAGCCTCGCTAGTTCGCATATACTGTCGTAAGTCCTGTCGCGGCTACCATCATCTATTATTATAATTTCCCATCGCAAATTGGTTTCAGCTAATATGCTCATCACACGAGAAACGGAACGAGAGATTCCAACTTCCTCATTGAAAGTTGGCATGACCACGGATAACTTTTCTGTGTCCACCTAGTACCTCGGTGTCTTTAATTAACCATTCCTACTTCTAAGTCCCGAAACCGGATCAGTTCAATATCAAATTTCGCTAGCAGCTCTCTAAATTGCGAGCTGACTAACAAGGACTTTTCGCCATGCCAGTTATGATACGTCTGAAGGTGCTGTGGCACGTCCAAGCCACCTATTGCTTTTTCACCTGGGTGACACATCAGCTCATAGGCGCTCCCGACCAGTAGTTGAGGAAAAACAATTCCGAGGTAATCTGATGTGATTGAGCCGGAGCACCCTAAGCCCAAGAACCGTGGTTGATCGGTTGTTGAGCCTCGCTGCATGTTGGCTAGCGTATCCAGAATATTTCCCTTCAATCGGGAACTGATTCCCGACACCCCGGCACTTTGTTCGGAGCCACTCCGCCTGATGTACCGAATACCCATTTGTTTCGCTACGCTTTGCACGGCCTCCGATATCCAGGGCAATAAATGCACGTGCTCATGTGAGTTGAGGAACTTTATTTCCAAGCCTTCATCGACACATCGCAAAACTTGCGCTTCAATCTCTTCGTGAGCGGACTTTCGCACATGTGCCGAACCAGTAAGCATGGCAATCGTCTGCCACTTTCCCGTAAAACGACCCCCATGACGTCTAAGGCAACGACGCATTGACGCGGTGATTGGCTCGCCAAATGTCAAATTCAAATGCACTCCCACGTCTACTTCGGAACGGTCTTTTAGCGATCGAACATCGTGAGAAAACGTTTCGGAGTTCGCAAACACTCCAGTCGCTGTGATCATGCCTGCGTCAATACCTTCAAGAATACCGGTCGTAACAAAAGGGTAGTATCCGTAGTCGTCTGCGTTCACTATCAGTCTTTTTCTTGCCGTTGCCATTCTAGCCAGATCCTAATTTCTCGCTATTGAGCTTTTTTAAATGTCCATATGGAATTGCCGACAAATCCCCACGCTAGCACCACACCTGTTGCTACGAGTTGACTGCCAACATAATGTATCTCGTACTGGTGCACCATTAGCCACATGATAAGTACATTGAAAAGAAATCCTACAGTAGCGATTAAATAGAATTTTGGCATCACCGCCTCATGTGCAATATCACTTTCAAATGTCACATGATAGTTAAGTAAATAGTTCACAAAGGCACCTGCGATAGCTCCTATTGCTGACGCAATCACTGGATGAATACCTAGAGACTCATGAACCACTATTAATACCAAGTAGTGCGCGGTCGCACCTATAGCGCCGACTGCAGAAAAAACCAATAATTTTCCTGCAACACCCCTGCGAGTCGATATATAAGCCAACCGAATAGTGTCGTCGATTATTGGCCGCATCATGAGCTCCCCGAAAAAGCAGACAGGCCAAAAGGGGACCTATCTGGCACAATTGCCACCGGCCAGGAGGTTCTCATGCGACAGTCGAAGTTCACCGAAACACCCGGCGGAGCGCGTGATCCGCTTGCTGGAACAAGAGGTGGTCTGGCGAGGCCAGACCTAAGCGATTCGGCTCGACAATGGCCAAGAATTCATCTCCAGCGGTTCATGCGTGGTGTGCGGAGCGGGCAATTGAGCTGTAGTACGCCCCACCGGAGAAGCCAGATCAGAATGCCTTCATTGAGCGATATAATCGGACCGGCACGGAGGGGCTCAATGCCTATGTGTTTGAATCGTAGAACTAGGTGCAAGAGATTAAGAGATTAGTGCGAAATGATTACAACGATACAACGATACAACGAAGAACGGCCCCATGATGCGTGAGCGGGTTTGCTACCCGCCATCTATCGGGCCCGACTTGAAACCAGAAATCCTGGTTTGTTGCTATCTCCTTCACGGGCGAGCTTACGTCACTCTCATCGATTTTCTAGTGAAGGACGCAGATGGTTCAGTGCGTCTTTGAGACAGAAGGGTTCCACCGCGATCGTCTCATCCGGCCTCCGCTCTACCCACAAGAAACGATCGAGCGGGCCCGTTCTCTGAATAAGCCGTACGCCAAAATTCGCTTCCTTGGGGAGCTTGCACTCCGCCCTCGTTCCAAAAAGAAGGTTTGCTTCCTCTGTGTAGGGGAGTGGAGGATTGCCTCCATACCGAAATGCCCAAAATTTCTCGCGCTGGTAAGACGGCCAGTCAGCTGAGAGCCGAGCGGTGAGTTCCCACTGCCGTGGCGGACCGAACTTGCGCACTGAGGTGGCGATCACCGCTACCGTAATTCCGCCCTGATCCGACAGATGAGGGCGAACGGCGTCTCCCATCAGGGCCATGTCCTGTCTTTCTCGAATAAAATGCCACCCCTCGATGAATGCCGTCTCGCCGGCCACGAAGCCAAATAGGAGGACGGGAATAGCCCAGAACCGCTGGCGAACCAGGCTCAGCGCGATGAGGACGAGAAGCATTGCGATGATCGGCAGCACCGCCATACCAAATCGAGACGTCGTGCCATCGTCGGGATTCCATGGGAAACGTCCACTATAGATGACCGGCAGAAGTCCGGCGAACAAAGCGATCCCAAGCAGGAGGATTGGGCCTATCATAGGGCCAGAAACAATCTTCCAATCTCGATGGGCTCGGCTTCCTATGATCAATAAACCGCCCACCACGAGGCCATAGGCTGCGGCCAACAAGCCGGACTTCGTCGTTAGTCGTATTTCGCCTAACGATAGGGACATGTTCCCGACCATACCTTGCCAGATGGCTTGAGACATTTTTACGACAAACATGATGCCCAGCTCCTTCGCAATGGGAGGATGCGTATACATGATGCCTGTGTTGGAGCGCCATTCAGCCAGTGTGTAGTACACACCGTAGGCCACCGCTGCGACCACTATCGAAAGAAGCATGGCTCGATTTGTCCGCGATCTCTGACCTGCGTCGGATGAGATTATTGCCGGGAGCAACAGCAGGACCGTCATGACAGCCACTACAGAGAACGCGTATTCCATGAACAAAGTAGCAGACCCGAGAATGAGCTGACTCACGACTAACGCTCCCCATCCAACGGCATCGCCAGCCCTCACAAAACGCAGGACGAGCAAAAAGGCCGCATAGGCGAGGACGATGCTTAGCAGACACCCAAGCACGATGCTGGCGAGCATGGTCTGCACATGGAACCCGAATGGAGCGATCGTGATGCAGGCAACCACCCACCCATAGTGGGCGAGGTGCGGAAGGAGGTGTTTCCACAAGAGCGCTGCGGCTATGGCAAACCCACCCCACAGAACCGCGTGAGCGACAAAGTTAAACCGCCAGAACGCCTGCTCCGATAATGAAAGGACCGTCCACACATATCCCATAACCGGCCTATCGGGGAGACCCGCGACAAAGTCTGTTCCTTTTTCCTTAAAGTAGAGCCAATTCCAGGAGTCATCGAACATCGGCAATGATCCAATCGCACCGATAGTCAATGGTGCGAGCACCATAAATAATGCCAAAATTGACGGGGCATTCCAGAATGGTGGTACCTCAATAGACGATGCGCTGGAATTTTCTGGGCGATCCAACACGTAGCGCTGTTCCGTGTGTGCGTTTCCCTTCCTAACAAGGAAAGAGTCGGTCACTCCTCTTAGCCAGCCTGCTACACCGCTCATATTTCTCCCCGCTTGAATGCCATGACAATATGTTCGGATGTCCGCGTGGCAAGAGCCGCGATCGTGAGAGTGGGATTGACGGCTGCACCGGTGACAAACACGCTCCCATCTCCGATGAAGAGATTGGATACATCATGGGTGGCACACCAGGGATTGACCACCGCAGTGCGAGGATCTTTCCCCATTCGACAGGATCCCATGTAGTGCAGGGATCTTCCGGGGCCATATTCGGTCAAGCTGACCTCGGTCGCGCCTGATGCCGAAAGCAGAGCATGGAGGTGCTGCTCGATGGCTTTGCACATCGCCTGGTCGTTGTCTCGAGGTTCGTTAATGATTCGAGGGACGGGAAGTCCAAGGTGATCCTTTTGTGCGGGATCCAGCATCACTTGATTGCGTATGTCGGGAAGCTGTTCCCCTACCGTCGCGAGTCCTACTCCATGCCCGACAAGCCGCTTCATCTGCCTTTTATGCTCAGCACCCCACCCACGCTCTCCTAACGCCACCGCTAGAGGCCATTGATGTCCGTTGTTCACCTCGGTCGTCCAGCCACGTGCGAAACTATTTCGTTTGTCGGTTGCATAGAAATCTTCTAGATGTCCGCCTGCCATAGGCCCTCGCCAAGGTTCGAGCCATTCTGAAAACACCGCTGACATGGACACATTAAGATGGTCCATAAAATACTTGCCGACAAGGCCACTTGAATTGGCCAGCCCGTTGGGAAACCGCGACGAGGCGCTCATCAGCAGCAATCGGGGCGTCTCTACAGCGTTCCCTGCCACGACGAATGCCCGCGCGAATATTTCATGCTCTTGGCCAGTGGAATCGAAGTACACAACGCTGCGGGCCTTGCCTCCTTCTCCTACGGTAATCTCGCGCGCTTGGCACAGCGTCCGAATTTCGACCCGGCCGGTGGCTTCTGCTTTGGGAATGTAGGTCACATCGATACTGGACTTGGCTCTTACTTTGCATCCGAGTCCACACACGCCGGCACCTATGCAGGCGGCTCGCCCCCCCCAGCTGCGGGTTGGAATGGCCAAAGGACATTGAACCAGGTGCAACCCCAGCTTTGCTGCGCCCCGCTGAAGCACGCGTGTTGGGCAGCTGATCTCATGGGCCGGTGTCGGAAATGGCTTGCTGCGAGGAGGTTCGAAAGGACTGGCTTCGGATCCACTGGGACCTGATACTCCGAGTTCATATTCGACTCTGGTGTAGTAGGGCTCAAGATCTTGATACGTCAGCGGCCAGTCTTCCCCCACTCCATCCTCGGTGCGGGTTCTAAAATCTGATTCATGGAATCTGGGCGTGACGGCCCAATAGGCCAACGTCGACCCACCGACACCTTTGACTCGCCAATAATGGAAACCCTGTGCTCCCCCGGAAGTATAGTGATCACGCCGGGAATCTTCCGGCTTGTTGAAGACCTCCCACCACTTCGCCGCAAAGTTAGCTTTATCGGTTTGGTAGTCGATTGTGGGATTGAACCGTTTCCCTACCTCCAGCACGACGACGGAGAGCCCTGCTTCCCCCAACTCCTTTGCACACACCCCTCCCCCGGCTCCACAACCAATAATCACCACATCCACTTGCTCTTTTATCGGTTGTAGATTCGCCATCGCGTATGACCTCCGTTCAGGCTTTAAGGATAGGACACTTGTCAGGCTTGCTTAAGTACCCAAGCGGAAAAGGAGGCCCCTCGTAGCCGAGCCATGTCCAGGCAAGTTGACTGCTATAAAATTTCTCTTTGACGTCTAGAACAAGAGAATTACAAAAACCTACGGCCGCAGGAGTCACTCCCAGCCATCGGTAGTAATACAAGAAGCGGATTTTTCGAGACGCCTTATCCAGGATTGAAACAGGCTCTTTTCCCATCACCTGACTTGCTCCATCAACCACGCTGAATAACTCAAGCTGCTCCTTCACGCTGAGTTCTGCAAACTCCCTTTGGTACTGCTGCACCGCCACTCCGTTGATTGCCGCCATGCCCACACGGTACAATTCTTGGCGTCGTGGCGTGCCTGCTACCAATCGGTCGATCTGACCAGCCACATCGACCTCTGCAGCTCCTGGTCCATTGCCGTCCGAAGGGACTATGACTGAAGCGAGCGCCTTGATTGTTGCGAGTTCCGCGAAGGTGAACCATTGGGCGCTATCTTGAGAGTGCCCGGGCTCGCGCTTTGGGGAATTCCCAGGAGCCTCTGGCTGTACCACAGTTCTTTCGACAACTTTCCATCCGCCCCCGAGTCCTCCCACGGCAATCAGACCAGCACCAAGATAGATTGCCTTCTTCATGAAAGCACGCCGATTGATTTTGTTCATCGTTTTCATGGTCCTATTCTTCCGATTTGCAGGAACCCGCTTCATGGAACTTTCGATCATAGACCGCTTTACTCAAATCGTCAGGTGTTCCGATATCAAGGTATGAGCATCGAGGGAACTGAACCCCTTGCATTCGCAACCCGCGTCGTAGGGCGGCTTGTAACACATGGCCTACAGACAGTTCGGGTAGGCTCTCTGCGTTTCTCTCGAAAGCATCGTTTAGTTGTTGGCTGCGCAGATGATCATGAAGAAACTGAGTAAATACCTGAGTCCACACCGCAATGATCCAACCATAACTCAGATTCGTAACAGAAGGTTTGATGACGATAGAAGCGATCTCACCCTTGGTGTCTAACTCTACCATGTCCATTGTCCACGGGCGTTCGACAGGGAATAGTCCTAAAACGACATCGGCCCCTGTTGCGGCCTGGTGGTCGAGTAACTTGACGAAGACATCGTCCCGGTCAAACAGGATGTCAGGAAATCCGAAAGCGACGATCGAATCCTGGACAAAGGAGTAGGCCTGGTCAAGGGTATACGGGGTACCAAATGGCAACCGCATCATTAAATAACCCAGGTTCATTTCGACCAAACCCCCATCGCCAAAATAGTTTGGGATATCCCACTTGCCTTCGCGCAAGATGAAATAGGCTTTCCGAATACCAGCTATCCGCATTTTCTCAAGCAAGTAATGCGAAACGACCTTGGGCCGTACACCATCGACTCCGTCTGCTCTACGGAATCCGATAGGAAAAATCTCCTTGCTGCATGGCAAAGGCTCAATGCGAGCGCCCCTACCCCCAGCAGGTAACACTCCTACAATTTCTATATTCTTCAGCATATTCTCGAGAGGCTTCGATATACAGAGTAAGAACCTAGCTGGAAGCAGGTGTGCCGCCCACCTTGGCACGCAACATGGCGCTCTGCTGATCACGGTACCAGTCAACTGTCTGTTGTAAACCACGGTCAAGAGAAGTGGTGGGTTTCCACCCAAGCTTTGCCAACGCGCTAGCCGCATCGGCTAGACGCATTGGTTCAAACGGGCGGTCCAGAAGAGCGTCGAATTTCGGTTTGATATCACTGCCAATCACAGATACAAGCGCTTCAACGACCGTCCGAACAGACACAGGCGTCCCAGAAGCCAAGTCTATCGTGCTACCCTCTATTTGTGGGACAAGCCCAGCCTGAAGGAATCCTTCTATGACATCATCGATATAGACCCAGTCTGCCTGCCATTGCCCACTGGAAATCTTAGGAGACTCGCCTTTCAGAATGGATAGGGCAACTGATGGAATCAGCTTATCCTCATTTTGTCCGGGCCCATAGGCCATGAAGAGGCGAACTATGACGCAGGGAGTTCCAAAGAGACGATGAAACATTCGTCCGTAGGTGGTACCTGCCCATTTCGCTGCAGCATAGGGAGATCCGGGAGTTATTTCACCCTGCCTTGTTTCCGGTTCCGTGAGTGATGCCACCAACACAACCCGGCGGCAGGATTCTTCCGCCAATACAGCTAAAAGATTCACTGTGCTTGTGAGCAAGCTATGGAATGTCGGCAGAACCAGACCAACACTTGGACTGGCTCCAACCATACCCGACAAATGGAAAATAATATCTGGCTTAATCGAGGAAATGAGATGGCGGACCGTTGCCACATCGGCCAGATCTCCTTGCCACCATGTAGGACCTCCTGGCTCAGTCACCCGCTTGATACGTGACGTTGCATGGACATGGCTGCCCACTTTGCAGAGGCGGCGGCAGAGGTGACCACCGATGAAACCGCTGGCTCCAGTAACAAGGACCTTCAAACCAGCCCATTCCAATTGATTCACCATTAGCTCGCCTTTTTATCGACAGGATTCATTGTCGCCTCATGCTCGTACACCAAGGTTCCTTCCTTCTCCGTTCCGTCCTGATAAAGAGCGATAAGGTCTTCTGGTAATCGTGAAAAATCTGTTCCGCGCAAATAGTCTCTTATTGTTGTTCCCGTGCATTCCTCGTCCACGATTGGCGCGCCCTTCTTCCCCCTGACGTCATCCTCGTGAACCGTCCTGAAATCGATACTGAACCTTGTCTTTCCGGACATATTAGGCACACTCGAGTGCATCTGTGCTCCGGAGAAGAAAATGATTCCACCGGCCGGAACAATGAGCCGGATTTGGGGATCAAGCTCAAGTTGTTCAGTCGGCTTAGGCAGCGGCCGAAGATCCGTTTTCACAAACTGCGCGATATGGGCTCCGCGGTACTGCTGATTCCACAGATAGTAGTTGTACCCCTTCGAGCTATTCTTGACAGGGCGATTCCAATATCGCGGATGGAACGCCATAGCATTGTCCGATCGAATATCATAGATCGGGATCCACCAATTTATCTGACAAGGAGGCGCGGAGTACCAGGTGTCTCGGTGAAGATGCCACGCGTAGGCAATTCCAGTCGTCAAATAATTGTCACTGGTTGAGCTGCGCATTTTCGGCACATCAAAGTATGTTTTTTCCGAATCACATCCCATCTCAACAAAAACATCCTGAATCAGTCGCTTCGCCTCTGGGTGATGGATGAAGTCGGGTTTCAACTTCAGGAGAATTTCAGCGTATTGCTCGACAGAGAGTTGATATTGGGCTGTCTCTGGATCGAGAGGAGCGAATGCCTCCTCAATTAGTTTCTGAGCGAACGCGATGAATGCAAGGGTACTTTTTCGTGGCGAGTACGCAAGCAGTTGTCCTTCGAAGAGCATTTGCCTTCGTTGTTCATCGGAAAACGGAGGATCATAATAGATAGTATTGTTCATGATGCCCTCTCCCCATGTGTTACCCGGCCTCCGACATTTGCTCAAGTATTCGTCCACCCGCCGACTGGAAGACATCCCCTGTGCAGCATGGATCAGACCTCCACTCTGTTTGCGTCCCTCTCAAGAAGTGGGCCCATACGAGTCCGCAAGTGCCCCTGAGAGACTTTCAAGCGCCAAGGCAGCGCTTCTACTGTCCAAAATTTTTGGCGGACCGAACGGCGTGTTATTGACGGCTACGATGTACACTTTCCCGTCATCGACATTTATCAGGACGTCCAGTTCACCGTAGTCCAAGCCTAGCTCATGACACAACTGCAAGAGCATGCCGACCTCACTGGCCCATAGCAAGTGCGATACTTCAGCAGACCTCTGCTGAGGTATTATCAACGCCGAAGCCCATCTCCGTCCTTCAGGTCGCTAGACACGGTACAAAATGGAATCGTTTTACCAAAGACCGACACACGAATGTCTTCCACGAACTGCCCGTCTCGTGAATTATTGGCGACCCTTTGGTAGACCGCGTGTTCATCTACCGCATCAATGGGACACTGCATAATCCCGCCATCGTGAGTCGCGTTGTCGTTCGATTTCTTCACACGTCGCCCCGTGAACTCTCGGGGGTTTACCGGTAATCCAAATCCGAATACGGCCTGATGAACTTCTTCTACTTTTCTCTTGGAAATATCCCGGCGCTGAAGGTCAGCGCCGGATGTCGACTGTTCAAGTCTTCCAAGACCGCATTGGGCCGACGAAAGGTGCAATCTTCCCAATTAATAACCAGATCTGCTTTCCTCCCCGCGTCATCGGTGATGCGATAACCGAGAATGTGGCATAATTTGTACAGAATAGCATCTGGTTCAGGTCTGTGAGGGAACGTGCGGACGGATATTCGATTTACACCCGATTGCCTAGATACATTGGCAAAAATCGCGCCTTAAGTGATAGATTCGCAGAGCCGGTCTAGCACAACGCCGCTAGGAGCCATTCGCCTGCAGATCTGGTCAATCGAAGAGGCTTTTTGAAGACTTCCGGGATAGCCGATCTTGTAGCATCTGTGAACTTTTGCACGAACGACATTGTCGATGATGCTCTGTGGTCCGACTACCCATTCAGTTCTTGCCCAGATACCGGTTTTAAGAGCGAATGTTCCATCAATGCCGAAGCAGCCTGAGCGAGGGTCTGGAAGGGTAAGTTTGAACGCTCCGCAATGTCCAGCAATGAGTGTCGACCGTCTGAGAGATTGAGCACCCAGAGGAGCGCCATTTCCATAGACTTCTCCCCTGCCTGACCTCCAATGGCACGATAGAGACCTCGCTTCCCCAACTGCGGTTCGCAATGAGGATTCTGATTGAGATAGGTCTTGTTCTCTTCGAGAATCTCCACCGCGGCCCGGCAATAGCCCAACGATTGAGCGAGAGGCTTCGATTTCACAAAATCCAGATTGTCGGCCGAGGTGTGATATTCGGGATATTGGCTGTGCGGGCTTCTGCTGAAACATCCGACAGCGAGGTTAAATCCTGGAGAACAATACTGCCGCTCGTCATAGCCGTAGGGAATAAAGTCGATGACAGTGTGGGCTTTCTCGGAATGCTTGAGGAGATGAGTCATCGCCCGGTCGATTTCCGCGTCGCCTCGACGGCTTTTTTTGTAGGTACAGAAGCCGGCATCCCCCACCCCGGTCAACACCAACCCGTGCTTGATGTGCGAAACCTGCTGCTCATGTTGACTCAACCATGTGATGGATCCGATGGTTCCCGGTATAAACAGGAACCGATAGGAGTAGTGTCGCGGTTGCGAGGCGAGCCACTCCGCCAAGAATGTAGCGACGGCGATCCCTGATAAATTGTCGTTGCATAGCGAGGGGTGGCAGACATGAGCCGAGATGAGCACTTCATCCTGCATCTGTCCCGGCAGACAGTATTCTCCGTATGTCAGATGCCCCTCAGTCAATGACGCGTCGATGCAGACGTCGTATTCCTCGTCCTGAAGTTGATTGAACTGGTTATGGCTGAGGCAAAATCCCCAGCTTTCTTTATAATACGACGTACGATAGGGAATCCAATCAGGGCGGTCCGGGATAGTGAAAAGGTGTTGCTTCAGTTCCGCCAGCGCTAGACGCTGCCTCACCGGCCGGCTATAGCTCACAACGTGCAGGTTCGATTTTCGAAAATCGACGAGCCTCTCGCCTCGCAGATTCTTGATATAGGCGTCCTGAATATTCCATTCCAGCGGTACCGTCCAGTCGAAAACCTTCACTCCGCTCGGCACTTCATTAATGGTCAAAGGAATCCGTTTCTGGATCAACCGGAGAGTCTCCCGCACGCCGTTTCCGGTAATGCTCCGGCAGATAGGGAAAAGTTCCGCCATCCAGCGATGCATCTCTTCACCAATCTGTAACGAATCCACTCCGCTCTCCGCGCCGGGCGAACTCACGACTGATTCCTTTCAGGCACAAAGTCTGGGTACTGCTGATCCCGTTCGGAGATGATGCGATTGTCCAGCGGCCACGAGATTCCAAACAGGGAGTCGTTCCACCGCACGCCCCTGGCACTCCCGCCTTCGTATCGATGCGACATCTGATAGAACACCTCGGTGTTGTCCGCGAGGGTTTGAAATCCGTGAGCCATACCTTCCGGTATATACAACATCTGCCGGCTGTCGGCTGTCAAAACCATGCCGAGGTGCTTCGTGTAGGTGAGGGAGGTGGAGCGCAAATCGATGATCACGTCGAAAATGGCCCCCGTTGTACACCGAACCAGCTTCGCTTCCTGGTGGGGGGCCACCTGAAAGTGCATGCCCCGCAATGTCCCCTTCGTCCTGTTGAATGAGAGGCTGCATTGAACAAGTCTCGGATCCAGCCCCTGCGCCGCAAATTCTTCGGCACACCACGTTCGCGCAAAGAAACCACGAACATCTTTCTTTATTTCCAGATCGATAAGAAAGGCGCCCTTTAGAGCGGTCTCTTGAAAGATCACGGATTGACCTTGACCTCGGGAATCGGCACGACAAACTGGCCGCCCCACTCCCGGATAAAGGCCATCTGTTGCATGACCTCCTCTTGGATATTCCATGGGAGAATGAGCAGATAATCCGGACGTGTCTCACGAACCTTTTCCGGTGCATAGATCGGGATGTGCACCCCTGGAAGGAAACGCCCCTGCTTATGGGGGCTGCGGTCCACGGTGTAGTCGATCAGATCCGTTCGCACGCCGCAATAATTGAGCAGCGTATTGCCCTTTGCCGGAGCGCCATAGCCGACAACCCGCTTTCCTTCCTGCCTTGCAGAAATCAGGAAGGACAGGAGTTTTCTCTTGGTCGCCTCGACCTGCGGATTAAACGATAGGTAGTGATTCAGCCGGCTAAAACCGGCGCCTTCTTCACGCGATTTCAGTTCCCGTGCTCGGGCTCCGATGGGCTTCGACGCATCCTGGGTGTGGCAGGCATAGATTCGGAGCGACCCCCCGTGCGTCGGCAGTTCTTCCACGTCAAACACTCTCATCCCGTGGCGGGCAAACACCTGCTCCACGGCGAGAAATGAAAAATAGGAAAAATGTTCATGGTAGATCGTATCGAATTGCTTCTGCTCCATGAGCTGAAGCAGGTGGGGAAACTCCATGGTGATCAGCCCGGACGGCTTCAACAGGACCTTGAGCCCTTTGACAAAATCATTCAAATCCGGGACGTGAGCCAGCACGTTGTTGCCGATGATTAGATCAGTATCCCATCCTTCAGCAATCAGATTGAGCGCCGTCTTCTCTCCGAAGAAGGCGACTTTCGTATTGATCCCCTTCTTCCTCGCCGCTTCCGCCACATTCGCTGCAGGCTCAACCCCAAGCACAGGAATCCCACGCGCGACGAAATTCTGCAACAGATATCCGTCATTACTGGCAATCTCAACGACTTTGGAATTGCGATCCAATCGGAAGCGATCAGAGATCATGTCGACATAGGCCTTCGCATGGGCCAACCACGAATCCGAAAAAGATGAGAAATATGCATAATCTGAAAAAATATCGTGTGGAGTAGAAAACTGCTCCAATTGGACAAGTAAACACTTGGCACATACGTATACGTGCAAAGGGTAGAATGGCTCCATGCAATTGAGCTGCTCCGGCTTGATATAGGAGTTCGCCAACGGTGACATGCCGAGATCGACGAACGTATGTTCTAGCCTCGTCTCGCATGACCGGCATTGTGATTGCCCCATGTAGATGTCCCCTTTCTTCATCATCAATTCCACATCAAGGCACTTTATCCCTCTCAATCGCTGTGGCGAACGAGAGCCCTTGCTACCGGTTGGCCCGATCCGTCCACTGGAGAGAGTCAGTCAACTGCCCTTTTTCCCGTAGACGTTTCAACGTCACCAGTCGCATGAACTCGCCGGTCCGGTAATCAGGGTCTTGAAATTTCATTGCAAGGAGACCATCCCGAAGATCCACCACGGCATTCTGGAGATCTACCGCAGGAAGAAATCCCTGTCCTAATTTTGTAAATTTTTCAAAGTTCACTCGATACGAGCGCTTGTCTGGCTGGGCGTCCTTATTGATCGACACCTCCACGTTCGGAACCAGCTTGGCCACTGCTGCCGCCAAATCCTTCACCTGATAGTTCCAGGTTTCGCTCCCCACGTTCACTGTCAAACACGTTCCTCCGTCTCGATGATCCCGCTGCACAGCCCAATCAATCGCCCGCGCCATGTCTTTCACGTGAATGAGCGGACGCCAGGGGGTGCCATCGCTCAAGATATTGATGCGCTTGGACACCAACGCGCCGGCCACAAAATCATTCAGCACAAGATCCAGTCGCAGACGATCACTCATCCCGCAGGCCGTTGCGAATCGAAGACATGTTACTGTAAACGCCTCAGATGCAAACGACGCAAGGTCTCGTTCTGTATTGACCTTCGATTTGGCATACGCCGTTAAGGGATTGAGCGCGTCCTCTTCTCGCCGAGGACCTCCTTCCGCAAAACCGTAGACACTGCAGCTCGACGCAAAAACAAACTTCTTGATTCCAGCCCGCTTTGCTTTCTGAGCGAGATCGACACTCGCCCCATGATTGATCGCCAGCGTCACATCTTCATAGAGCGCGCCCATCGGATCGTTGGAAATGGCACAGAGATGTACAATGCCATCGACTCCTCGCAGGATCTCATCAGACACCTGTCGAATATCCCCGAAGTATTGAACGTCAGCCCGACTTTCAGGAAACCGCTCCGCGCCCGTTAGGCAATGAGCAAAGTAGCCCATGTCATACCCGATAAGTGTTGCCCCGGGATGAGACTCCCGCAAACGGCGCAGCACCAGCGGGCCGACATAACCCATGTTTCCCGTGATGAGGATCTTCATGCTTGCTCCCTCAGTTCAAGATGGATTGAATACGCTCGCACACATGATCTGCAAAGGGAAGCGCGCAGGTAAAGGCCGGAGAAACGGCGTTCAATACATGCATTGAATGACGGTCGCCCTCTAGAACAAAATCCATTTCGAGCTTGCGCTTTTTAATATCGACAAGCTGCGCTCTGATTCCAGGTTTTCCCCAATGCTGGTAATGCTCGGGCCTCACCCCTTCTGCCAACTCACCGGCTAGTGAAACCATCTTCGATTTTGAATACTTTGCCATTTCCTTTAGCGCGAGCATCCTAAAATCAAAGTTGGAATTGGCCAGCAAACCCACCCCTCGCGACGCCACTTCGAGAAATTCGTTCCAGCGAAAGTTCGCCATCCCACCATACTGCTCGCGCCAGAACCCAGGAATGGCGGTCGGTCCGATTTTGGCTTTCCCGCTTGCGGCCACCGTGAAGTGAACGCCCAAGAACGGATTCTTCAAATCCGGCACAGGATAGATGTTCGTACGGATCGAGCCGGACGGCTCATTAGAATAGAGATACAGTCCTTTGAAGGGAAGAATACGATAATGTTCGGAGAATCCATAGTCCCGAGCGATACGGTCGGCATAGAGTCCAGCTGCGTTCACGATATACCCTACCTCGTACGTGCCTTGAGTCGTCTTGACCAGCCCTTTGGATGATCCGAGGTATCGGACACCGCAATGGAGCTGCACGCCCTCATCGACTGCGTCCTTCTTCATGGCCTGCATCACCAGAGAAGGATCGACGGTCGAGGTCGCCGGGGAAAACAATGCCCGTTCGCAGGTCCTGACCCGTGGCTCAATGGCTTTGGCATCTTTCTCCGAGATATCTTCGAGGGGTATCCCGTTCGCGCGACCCCTTTTCAAAAGTTCATCCAGTCCTGCATGATCGGCCCGATCTCGGGCGACGACCAACTTCCCGCATTTATTCAGCGGAATCTTTTTCTCCTCACAATACGCGGTCAACAGACGGTTGCCACGCCAGGTAAACTTAGCCTTAAGACTATCCGGCGAGTAGTAGAATCCTGCGTGTAGAACACCGCTGTTCCGGCCGCTCGCATGGAGCCCACAATCGGCCTCTTTTTCAAGTAGATGCACCGATGCGTCGGGTACTATACATCGGAGCTTCCGCGCGATATTCAATCCGATCACACCGCCGCCGATGACGAGAAAGTCTGATCGCACGTCGTCCTACCACATCTTCCAAGGCGCCTTACCGGATTGCCACAAACCCTCCAAATATTCTTTTTCCTTCAATGTATCCATGCAGGACCAGAATCCATAATGTTTGAACCCGACCATCTCGCCGGCATGAGCCAGACGCTCGACAGGGTCACGTTCCCACATGGTGTGATCGCCGTCAATGTAATCGAGCGCCTTAGCGCTCAGGACAAAAAACCCTCCGTTAATCCACCCCTCTCCTGATTCCGGCTTTTCGAAAAACTCAGTCACACGATCACCGTCGAACCCGATGCGACCAAATCGTGCGGGGGAACGGACTGAAGTCATTGTGGCAAGCTTGCCGTGAGAATGATGAAACTCCAGCAATTTACCGATGTCCAAATCAGCCACCCCATCTCCGTATGTCAACATGAATGTCTCATCAGTCTCGAGCCATTTCCTCAGACGTTTGACGCGCCCTCCGGTTTGGGTGGTGAATCCGGTGTCAGCCAAATGCACCGTCCACTTGGGCTGGTTTCCATCATGAATAGTTGTCTTCCCCGTCGACAGATCGACTGACAGATCGTTGTTGATGGCGAAAAAATTCAAGAAGTACTCTTTGATCATCTCTCCCTTGTACCCGAGAGCAACAATGAACTCAGTGATGCCATACACGGCATGGATCTGCATGATATGCCACAAAATTGGCTTGCCGCCAATCTCCACCATTGGCTTGGGTCGCAAGACTGTTTCTTCGGATAGTCTCGTTCCTAATCCACCAGCTAAGATTACGGCTTTCATAGGTGCCCTCTCATCATCCATCTTTTTGACGATTCCACCATTGGTATTTGTGCCCCATACAGCAATGCAGGCTCATAGGGCTTTCTCATGGAACTTACTAGAACGACATGCCGATGGCTCTCACGCGCGAGACGTGCGGAGGGAAACTCCCAGCACGTGCATGGTGTGCCTTTGACCTACGAAAAAGAGGATCTAACTGAATCCCTCAAGGTTGTTGACCAATTCAATAACGGTCGAATGGCTCCAGGCATAGCACCAACATAATCACCACGCGCCGAGTCACCATCGAGGCTGTCCATGACATGAAATGCGATCGCCTCAGGGACGCTGAACTGGACGATATCAGGTGCGAGCGTTATGCAATAACACCCAACGAATACTGTCCCTTCGGTCAGCAGGTTGCCGGGAATCTCGACACAGCTTTGATAGTGTCCTATCGGACGAGTCCGTCGTCTCCACTGTGGATCAAGGTCTTGCGTAATGAAAATCAAGTCCCCTACTTCATTGACTAAATGAAAGTGAGGGCACAAGACGTATCCTGGCTTCAGCACCTCGTACTCCATTTCAAGCGTGAACGGACGACGGATATCAAGGGCATCAGCTACCTGGCCATCTTCCGCCTTGACGCGAGCAGCCCTTAGACGAGCCACTTCTCCTCCTGGCGCTTTCGATGGATCAGGCCATTCTAGACTCGCCGAGGCGCCAAATCCTGAATTGAGATATGTCTTGACCACTTCTTGCGTCGGTCCGTCGTGAAGCACTCTGCCTTCCTCGAGTAGGATTACGCGATCACATAGGCGTGTAACCGCCTGCATATTGTGTGAGACAAATAGCACCGTCCGACCGTGCGCACCGATGTCCTTCATCTTTTCCAAGCACTTCTTCTGAAATGCCCCGTCGCCAACCGCCAACACCTCATCCACGATCAGGATCTCGGGCTCCAGGTGAGCCCCCACCGCAAACGCCAGCCTGACATACATGCCGCTGGAATAGCGCTTCACCGGCGTATCAACAAACTTATGGATTCCTGCAAACTCCACGATTTCGTCAAACTTTCGATCAATTTCCGTCTTTTTCATCCCCAGAATGATCCCACTGAGATAGATGTTTTCCCGCCCCGTCAATTCAGGATGAAATCCTGTTCCAACCTCCAGCAAGGTCCCGACTCGCCCAAAGATCTCAGCTCTGCCACTGGTGGGCTCTGTAATCCGCGACAAGATCTTGAGCAGCGTACTCTTCCCCGCTCCGTTTCGCCCAATAATGCCGACCACCTCACCCGCGCGAATTTCAAACGAGACATCTTTCACTGGCCACAGTTCCGTTTTCACTAAATTCTGCTTGCTGAATGGAGACTGGAGCGTGAGCAATTTTTGGGCTCCATCGCTCAATCCTTCCGCCAACGATCCGTCTTGCGTGGCCCTGTTGACAGATATCATGTACTTTTTTGAGAGATTCTCCGCCCGGACAGTTACTCGACTCATGTCACACAACCATTACCCTTTCAGAACACAGGCTACCCCGTCTGCCCATTCAGCCACACAGGGTGCGCATGCGGCCATACAAAAACATCAAATCACATCTGCGAACTTGCGCTCCATACGATTGAAATACGACATCCCAAATAGAAGGAGCGCACTGACAAACACCACCGTCACTGCTATCCGGTCCACGCCTGGAGGAGGGGTCCTCAACAACGCCCATCGAAACCCTTCGATGACTCCTGCCATAGGATTGAGGTTATAGAGCCATTTCCATTTATCCGGCACCAGACTCGCTGGATAGACGACAGGCGAGGCAAACATCCAGAGCTGTGTTACCAGCGGCATCGCAGCTGCAATATCGCGAAATCGCACAAACATAGCCGCTAACCACAGACTCACCGCGAGTGCTGTGAGCATGGTCAAGAGCAGAAAAAACGGTATGAAAATGGCCGGCCATGACGGCATCACTCCGTAAAACACCATCAGTACGATGAGAAGTAAAAAGGCAATCGCAAAATCGACCAATCCTGCTAGCATGGCCGAAATCGGGACGATAATGCGAGGAAAGTACACTTTGCCAATGAGGTTTGACTCTGCCACCACACTAAAGCTGCTCTTATCGAGACTTCTTGCAAAATACCCCCACGGTAAAAGAGCCGCATAGGCAAAGAGCGGATACGGAATTCCATCTGACGGGAGTTTAGCGAAATTACTGAATACAAGTGTGAACAGCAGCATCATGGCAACTGGTTGAACAATTGCCCAGGCAAACCCGATGGTAGTCTGCGCATATCGAGTCTTAAGGTCACGCCATGCGAGGAATAAAAGTAACTCTCGGTACTCCCAGATTCCCCGCAGATTGAGGTAGAACCGCCTCTTACTTGGCTCGATTACGATTCGATGCAAAGAGGGTAAAGGATTTCCCACTACCACGTTTGGATTTTCAATGTTCATTTTTTGGAAATTCTCCGCCATATTGGCTCAATCGATACATACCAAAATCGACTCCGCAACGAGGCTAACACAGAGAACGGATTCCAATCGTGTCAGCACACCCTCTCTCTTCGGACAACTTTCAATACGTATGGTGCTGGCCACTGAAATGACTTGCCGTATTTAGAAGAGCGAACAATACTTGACTGCCGGCAGGACACATGCGGAAAGAAAAAATATCAGGTTTGCTTGCCCCTTATCCTTTGGCAACATCTTTCGCGCCAGGTGAGATCTGTGCCCTTCGAATATATTCTGCTGACTAACATAGTTCAGCACACTCGACTGCCGTCAGGCTTAGTCCAATCTACCATGACTCTCTTTTCTTGCTCCTTGCACCATGCCGCTCCTAGGATTTGAACAATTGAGCCGAACTGAAAATCTACCAATAATGTGGCTAGGCGTTTCTCCATCTTATGCAGGTTCAAGTAGTGCCGAAATTGTGCTGTCCAAGACCCATCCATACGAGGTTGCTCAGGATCAATCTCCCAGGGGTGAAGATACATCACAAGCTTAGCCCCCTGCTTCTCAAGCCTTTGCAAAAAGGCCTTAGACGTCGCATACGGGAACAGACGAAAATAGCCGCCACCCGCTACAGGAACTTGGAAACCACACACATTCAGGGTGGAAGGAGATATCTCCCATATTCGTCCGGCAACCGTATCTATTTGAACGAGTCCATTATTCCCTCTGGCAGTCTCAGATCGTTGGAACCGATCGTACATGCTGGAATCATAGCTGTAGCCTTCTTCAACTAAGATCGTGAGCGCCCACTGGGATTGATCGGTGATGGAAAAGCTCGGGGCTCGATACCCAAGTACGGGACTCCCAGTCAGATGTTCCAGGATATCTTTTGCCTTTCTTACATCATGACGAAATTGCTCTGGGGATTGGGTCGTGACCAGTTCATGGCCATACCCATGCGAAGCAATCTCGTGGCCCTGCCCCACCAGCAGCTTGACTAAATCAGGGTGACGCTCAGCCACCCATCCAAGAACAAAAAACGTGGCTTTAGTGCCATGCTGAGCCAACAGCTCTACAAGTTTTCTCGTATTATCCTCAACGCGGCTTTCGTACCTATCCCATTGCTGTCTTCTGGCTTCAGACCAGAAGGCCGAAACCTGGAAATGTTCTTCGACGTCGAACGAAAGGCAATGCATCGGCCTCACGCTTGCAACACTCATCGAGCACCCTCACCACGAAGAATCACCCGTATCGTTTCAAGCAGGATGCGCATATCCAATTGTATTGACAAATATTTCACATAATAGAGATCGTACTGCAGTTTCACGTGCGAATCTTCTGTCGAGGCCCCATAATGAAACTGCGTTTGCGCCCAGCCTGTAATTCCAGGCCTGACAGTATGCCGAAGATCGTAGTATGGAATGAGTGATCTGAGCTCCTGAACAAATACCGGACGCTCTGGGCGAGGGCCGACTAAGCTCATTTCTCCTCGTAGCACGTTAATGAGCTGTGGTATTTCATCAAGTCGCCATTTTCGCAAATACCATCCCACACGCGAGATTCGAGCATCTTTTTGCGAAGCCCACCTGGCTCCATCCTTTTCGGCATCGGCGAACATCGAACGAAACTTCCAAATCATGTATGGTCGCGCACGAAGTCCGACACGGACCTGCCGATAGAACACGGGCCCATGCGAATCACATTTGATAAGGATTCCGATTGCCGCCATAAGCGGCAGCACAACGACAAAACCTACGAGAGAGAGACTAAAGTCCATAGCGCGCTTGACTGCTCTTACAACAATCCCCTGCCTGAACTCTCTCGAGAAAATAATCGCGCTAGGCTTGAAGTCGTCAATAGGTAGACGGCCAGATTCTTCTTCGAAGAGGTGGTGTCCGTCCCAGATGTCGATACCCATTCCCTTCAAGTCAAGTAACGCTTGAACGGGTAACACCGCACGCCGGTCTTCCAAACAAACCGCAATGGTATCAATCTGGTCTCGTTCAACGACGGAGAGCAGTTGGTTCATAGTTCCGACAACCTTCGTTCCGACCAACTCATGACCCACTTGCGTATTGTCCTGGGTGATCAGCCCTACAAGATCCGTAAACATCTTGCTGCGGGAAAGCAGCACTTGGGACAGCCCTTGAGCTAGGGAGCCAACCCCTAGAATCAAAATACGCCTTCGCGCGCCCGGCATGCGAAAGATCGCCTTGGCAGCATGATCCACCGTAAATGGCAGGGGTACGGTCCTGATATGCCCAGACCTATCGGAGGAGTTGTTGATGGTGAGACTCATACACCCTGTTGCTATAGTTATAGTACGAGTATGGAGTATCCTTCGATTCAACACCATTGAGAACCACGGCCACGGCTCGTTCTTGCCCGATCATCTTGATTGCGTCGGCTACAACATCGCGGGGAGTCGACCGTGCACGGATGACGTGCACCACGACATCTGCCATACGCACAATCAGCAAGGTCTCCGCAACCGCCAACAACGGTGGAGAATCGAGCACGACATACTCAAACTTCTCTCGAAGCCCTTGAATAAGTTCTGACAATCGATCCACATGCGTCAGCGCAGTGGTTCCGGTAACCTCAATGCCAGCACTGAGAACCCAGATTCCTAATTGTTCATGATATTCAAGGCATTCGTCCAGAGTCTTGTGACCAAGCAAGACTTCGGTCAACCCTGCAGTCGACTCCATCCCGGTATACGCACGAACCGTCGGCCTCTTCAAATCACAATCTACAAGGACCGTTTTCCTATTGAGGTCCCGAGAAAGCACGTAGGCCATATTGAGGCTCGTGGATGTTTTCCCTTCGCCCATCAGGGCACTGCTCATGCAGATGACGGTACCCTTCTGTTTACCCGCAATCAAGCCCAGTCTCGTAGCTGCGACCCGATATTGTTCTGCCACTGCGGACCTGGGATACCACATCGCCACCAATTCTGGTGCCACTGCAACCTGTGGCTCCTTGGGAACGGACGACCCTTCCCCCATGAACCCCGGCATAGCCAACAGCCGATTCTGACGACGAGACTCCCATGCTGGCGCCTCCGCAGTCCCTGGCCAAGCCGATTCAAACTGGGAAATCACAGCCAGTACCGGAAGCCCCAAGGTCATCTCTATTTCTTCTGCGGACACATACCCTCGCCGCATTACCTCAATACCGAATGCGCCCCCAAACCCCAGCGCACAGCCGACAGCCAATCCACCGAACATCACAAGAATAAGATTCGGTTTCTCAGGCCATGAAGGCAAGCTGGCCGGCTCAACGATGCGCATTTGCGTCCCTTGGCGTTTTTGGTCTAGATCTCCTGCCATTCCGACAGCGAGCTTCTTCTCCAAGAGTGAATGATAATTCTTCTGCAGATTATCATAGTCTCGTTGTATGGATATAAGCTCTTGTTGATGCACGGTCGTGCCTTCGATTCTTGACTCATACTTCTTGATGTCCGCGGCAATGCGGGCTTGCCGAAGGTGAGCAAGCTCCTTCTCGCGCAATATATCTTCACGCTGCTTCAGCAATTCTCTCTTATATGGGTCAGCGAGTTTACGCTTTCCACTTTTTAGATCCCCGACCTCGCCGGTCTCCTGGTCTATAAAAAGAGCGATGTAATCTTCCGTCGTCATTGTCTGGAGCCTCTTAATTTCATTTCTTACGATGGCAACATCGGGATACGTCTCCTTATAGGCGGACAGGAAGCCGGCCAGTTTCCTCTCGAGCTCCTTGATTCTTGCCACTCGTGGATCTTTTGAAGCACGTGTCGGGTCACCGTCGCCCGCAGGATCGTCATATTCTCTTATAGCTTTATCTACCGATTCCAGCCGAAGATTGAGCGCCTTCTCCCCTTCCTGCTGGGACATAACCTCACTCTCCAACCGATCTATCGCACGAACATTTGAGTCCATTTGCTCGGGCAACTGACCTAGATGAGACTGTTTGAAGATTGCAAGAGCCTTTTCTTTGGCTTCCATCTTCGCCTGCAGCCCATCCATCTCATGTTGAAGAAACTCAGCTGAACTTTGAGTGATCGCATTGCGAGCTTTTGTGTTTTCCTGCACAAAGAGATCGGCTAACCTTGCCAGTACCGCTCTTGTAACGGCGGGCTCCTCATGTATAAAGGACACGGACACGAGAGTGGTGTCCTTGGGAGATATTTGCACCAATTGCCTCAGGTGTGAGGCCACGCCATTGTCTTGAGCAGGGGTGGCAGTCTGTTTATCATATCCGTAAAGATGAAACTCTTCCGCTACTTGGGTGAGAAGCTCCTGCTTATAGAGGACCTCCTTCAATATCTCGAGACGCGCCACCATTGCGTCGTCTGGCTTCCCTCCCCCGGACTCGGGAGCATCGACACCCTTCACATACCGCACCTTCTGTGGCTCGAAGTAGAGCAGTGCGCTGGATCGATAGGTCTTTGGCAACCATTGACACAGCACGCCGGCAAGACCAACACACAGTACAATTGGGACAATGATCAGCCACTTATGGTTTCTTATGACCCTGAGATAGTCTTCAGGGGTACTCAAGCCAGCAAACATTCCCCCTTACTCCTTCCTCAAAATTTCAGATCCATCTCCGGAAGGGCTGCTCCCAGTTCCACCACCCGATGGGAAAGATATACCCTCTCTAAAGAAGGAGGGGCTCGTAAACGCATAAGAGAACGACAGAAGTACTATCTTCTTTGAGAACTCGTACTCGGTGCTTTGGCTAGAAAGCGATGAATCGGCCTCACGGGAGAAAAACAACCAATTGTACGTTAAGCTGGCCAATACGGGCCCTAGGAGATAGTTGGCTCCAATGGTCAATCCGACAGTATCGAATGTCGAGCTGGGTGCGCTCCTGGTACCATGTGAATAGTTCATACCCACTCGGCCACTGAGATTGGACGCGATTCCTCCGGTTGCATTAATCCCTACCACATGCGTCTTCAGAGGCCCAGCCCCGAACGCGATGCTTGGGACTAGGCTGAATCGATAACTCATCGTCGCGGTATACGCTCCAGGCGGGACGATTCCCCCTGGGGATAAGCTGCCGGCCAATGACGGCAAACCATCGAACGCACCTACATCCCTCAGCTCGTCTGAGAAAGATGTGTAGGTCATTCTAGCCGCCACCGTCGGCACAAACTGAGACTTGACAGATTGTCCAGGAATGTCTGATCCTACTGGTAGTTTAAGAATCCCACCCCCTGACAGAAAAGTGGCCAACTGCTGTGTCCACAGCCTGCTCCAATTCAGCGTCTCTGTAATGGTTGTAAAGCTACCGCTTCCGCTACTGCCGCTGCTGTCTTCTTGAATAAAGTGAGACATGGCAGCAGTCGCTCCCACCGTGTCTCTCAGGGAAATCCGGGTGCTAATCGTCGTCGATCCTCGGTGGGCGGTCGTATCGAACAGTGGATTAGTGACGCCTCCAGATTGTGCATCTTGTTCGCCGAAAGAAATCCTGTTGAAGTCGTACGCTGCGTTTAGAGTCGTGAGCCCCGTGAGTTGATACCCACCTGTCACTCCGAGGCTATAAATTTGCCTCGACGCCCGATTCGTCACTTGCCCTGCCTCCAATACTCCTCCCGAGGTCGATCCAAAACCTGTTCCCAGCCCGCCTCCAGCTGCTCCAAACCCAGTCGTGGAAGGCGTAGAGCGATATGTACCCCTCACACGTAACGAAGTAATCCTCTGCGACACTTGAGTGGCCGCATTAGTTAGGTCCAACCGGCCACCAACATTCCAACCGATAAAGTCACGACTCGGATTGTTCAGATATTTGGTCACTATTCCAGTCCCGAAAAGGGTGCCGCTTATGAGCGAGCCTTCATGGGTGACGTTGAGCTGAGCCGGCACCGAGGTGATGAAATCTTCGGGCTTACTGCCTGGGGCCAAGAGAGACTTTGGAACAGAAAAAATGTTCGAGTCATATCTTTCCGATACCGTTAGCGATGGGATGATGGTGGTTTGCGCAAACACAAGGGGACTCAATATCCCCTGAACGAAGAGAAGGGTGAGCACCGCAACGACGCCTTGTCTCCTCATGATGACATCACGGTACGACAATGACGTCACCGGCTTTCAAGATAATGTTCGCGTCCAGATTCTTCCCGTGCACAATGTCCTGATAAGGTACAGGAATCATCACCTGTTTTGTTTCTCCTTGCCCGTTTTTAACGTTGCGAAGAACATGGACATTATTACGAGAGGCGAAAAGTGTAAAGCCGCCTGCATGCGATATCGCCTGGAGCACACTTGTAAATGACTTGAGAACAATCTTGCCTGGTTTTCCGACTTCGCCGACAGCAAAGACATGGTAGCTATTGATCTCTTTGACTTGAACTGACACGGTCGGTGAGGACATGAATTCGGCCAGCCCATCAGCGACTTGCTTTGAAAGGGCCTGAGCTGTGAGGCCAGCTGCCATTATATCCCCCAGAAGAGGCAGCGAAATCTTCCCGTCCGGCCTGACAATAACCTCCTTAGACAATTCTTGATTGCGCCAGACTGTCACTATCAGGACGTCCTCTGGGCCAATGAGAAACTCCGTGGGAGGAGAGGCCATCCCTCGGTACTGCACGTCCGGCTGTAAGCAGCCTCCTGCCCCCGCTAGTACGACTAGCAGCAATACAACTACGAGAATATTGCCAGCCAACTTAGCGATGTTTTCCCTCATCGTTGCATTGCATCTTCCAAACATCTCAGTTTATTCCTTAGCCAGCTGTAGCCATCGCGGCGCTTGCAAAATTGAAGTTCCAGTTGGGTCTTACTTAGCGGGTAGGCAACACCACCATTGTTTCAGACGGGACAACGATCTGATCTCCAGGTTTCAATTCCATATTTTGGCTCGATCCATCACGGACTACAATGTCATCGTAGCTTGCTTTGAGCTTCGTCAAACCTTCGCCATCTTTAGAAAATCTGAAGATTACAATCTTATTTCTCGCAGCCATAGATGTAAATCCACCGGCCACCGTAATTCCTTGCAAAAGAGTCGTCTTACTCTTCAAGGGATACTTCCCAGGCTTATTAACTTCTCCAAGCACGTATATTTGGTAACTGTTCACCTCTTTAACCAAAATAGATATTGTAGGACTTTCCATAAACGATTTGAGCCCTGTTGAGATCTCCTCTGTCAATTGAACCGGAGTTTTTGCAACCGCAGAAATATCTCCCAGCAGTGGGAGAGAGATTCTCCCGTCTGGCCGTACCTGCACCTGCTTAGAGAGATCAGCATTCTTCCATACCGTAATTTCCAAGATATCCTCGGGACCAATTATATATTCCGGCGTGACGGTCAAAAGCGCTTTGTCTGCTGCACCTGAAACTGCTTTCGATGAAACTTGGAGCTGCCTCATCGTATCCTTATCCTGCGCAACAGCAGAAGTTATTGCAATAAACATGCCCCCTGATACCAGGAAAATCACGGAGAAAGACATACTGCGCAATATGCTCATTATCCCAGCAACGGTTAGTGAAGTGCGAGACAAGCTACCGCCCATCAGAGGCCATACCTCTTAGATGATACCGTAGAAATGACTTCGACTACCACCTATTATATATTACTATACGGCTTGTGAAAACCGTTCAATATCAGAAAGCTTTACTATGGCGCGGCCCTGATAGGATAACGCCCTCAATAACACCACGACTCGTTCTTCCCCTGATCGGCAAGAGTCAAACATCCCTTCGACACCAGCTAAAGGTCCATGGCTAATACGAACAACTTCGCCATAGGTCGGTCTCCCTATATTAGGGATAATATCTTGCCGACTCAACCCGCTACGTATATCATCAAGTAATTCTTGCTCAACCTCTGCTGGAACTTGACCAAATGTAACGATCTTCTTCACACCTCTGCAATAAGATACCGTCCGATACTGCTTGTCGTGGTCAAACCTCGCAAAGAAGTATCCGGGAAAGAGGCCAATGCGCCGCATACATCGTCTTCCCTTGACGCTACGGCATTCATTAATTTCTGGATAATAGGTCTCAATACCCAGTTGTTCTAAGAAAGATACAGAGGTCTGTTCTCTCCGAGGTTTTGCCATTACAGCATACCACTTTTTCATTTCCTGTTTTCCTTCAGAATTGATAAGCGATTACGCCAGCGATTACGCACAAAACACTCTCTCTTGAGAGTCCTCCACCCCTCCACCTCAATCAGCAACACTTCCAATGTCTATGACCTTCCCCCAATTCCGTGGACACCTGGTTGAGCCACTAATGTCCTCGCTTCGTGCTCGGCCGGGGAGTGATAGCCAAGGGTCGAGTGCCGGCGCTGCCGATTATAGAACACTTCAATGTACTCAAAGATATCCCGTGTCGCGTCATCACGGGTGGCATAGTGCCGATGGTACAAGCTTCCGCTTGAGTGTCCTAAAGAAGCTTTCGATGCAGGCGTTGTCCCAACAATTACCTTTGCGACTCATGCTTACCGTGACGCCGTGGGTGGCGAGTAATTGCTGATAGCTCGTGGCGGCATACTGACTGCCGCGATTCGAGTGGTGCAGGAGCCCTGCCCTGGGTCTCCGGTTCGCCAGCGCCATCATGAGGGCACGCTCGGCTAGATCCACGGTCAGACGGTGGCCCATCGCCCAACCGATCACGCGACGCGAGTAGAGAGCGAGGATGACGGCGAGGTAGAGCCAGCCTTCTGTGGTCCACACGTAGGTGAGGTCCCGGGCCCAGACCCGATTCGGAGACTCGACCGTGAACTGACGATCGAGGGTGTTCGCCGCCACGGGGAACCGATGCTGGGACTGGGTGGTGGCACGCCACTTCTTCACCGTCTTGGCTCGGAGGCCTGCCTGACGCATCAGCCGCGCGACGCGATGCTCGCCGACGCAGTGTCCCTGCTTGAGCCGGGCGTCCCAGATGCTGGGGGCTGCCGTAGGTTTCACGCGACTCCTGGTGGATCACCTGGATGGCCGAAAGTACGGTGCGGGCGGACACCGCCCGGTGGCTCTCCAGCCGTGAGCGCCACGCGTAATAGCCCGCGGGCGATACCGCGAGGGTACGGCACATGAGCCGAATGGGATAGCGACGGTCGTGCTCCTGGATCGCGCGGTCTCTCATGGGGATTCTCTCGCGAAGAACGCCGCCGCACGTATTAAAAAATTCCGCTCCTTCCGTAGCGTGTCGTTTTCCCGTTTCAGTCGTGTCAATTCGTCCTGCTCCGCGCGCACGCCCAGGCGTGTGCGGCCCTGAGATTCTACGGGCACTGCTCGGTCCTCCAGCGGTACAGCACATTGTCTGAAATCCCAAGTTCCCGCGCCACCTGGGCCACCGGTCGACCCGATTCCCGCATAAGCCGAACCGCCTCGGACTTGAATGCATCGGTAAACTGACGTCGCGTGGTTGTGGCCATGCTGACCTCCAATTTCATCATTCTCCCACGTATGGAGGTATCTGTGAAATCAGGGGAGGGTCCTATCCTGCTTTACCATCATCCCTTTTACTTCAGACCACTCTTGGCCAAGGTAGCACAGGTCATTGGGTCATACGAACGTGTGGGGTGGCGAGTTACCAAACCCACCACACCCGACCGAAGGAGACCCAACGCGAACGGATCATGCAGCCTGTTCATCCGGCTCGGGCAGGCCCATTCAACAACAAATATCAAGGGCGGGCTGAAGAACTACAAGAGCACGTCGATCCACTTGGAGGTCGAAACTCCGAACCCACCCCTTACTGTCTTACACCAACCGCCACGGTCCATGGGAGTTGCTTGCAACGGCCTTCTCAAGGACGGTTCCAGTCAGAACATAAATTTGAGTCCTACCAAGTAGGGCCCAGTATCAGCTCCCTGCCAAAAAGGAACGCGCCTCGCCCATCGAACCTCGGCCAGCGTGGGTGTCTCTATAACGGTTATAGGTGTCGGCACATAAATTTTCAATACCTGATTTACATCAGGAACCTGCTCCATCAAAATTAGCATCCCTCCACTACTAATATTCAAGGAGAGCGCTTTCCCACTATGAGTCGACGTGGATTGAGCCTCTACGGATGTCGTCATCTCATATAATATTGGCCTCAACAGAGCCGCCCTCTCATTATGACTTTTTTGGCTATCTGTGATTGGCCATTCCCACCCTGTCTGTGCCACTCCGCTCCTCCTCTATATAGAAAGTGTTTCCGTCCTTAGTCCCATTAGACATTTCAGAGCTTCCCGAATGGGTAGCACGCCACGTTTTCCTGCATTATCTTGACCTCAACAGGCATGCGTCATCCCCTTCCGATTTTACTCATCATTCCATGTGAACTATAGATAGAGCGAACAACTGGGACAATACCGATGATGTAGGCCTGGCTGCGCCAAAAGTGGGTGTTGACTCCCCCAAAAGTGTTAGGTACTATTTCCACTATAAAGTTACGTTTCTCTAGCCCCTGTGCTACCTTAGCAGAAGCAGGTGGATTGTCTAGGGCCATCCTTGTTACGACTTCAAAAGCGTCTTTCCATCCCATGAATGAATCATCACCCTCCATAGACCAAACAGACACTCTCGCCGATCAACGCGTAGGTTCAGGAATTGTTGTCCTTTCTGCTGCCATGCAACTCCTCCATATGAATCGGCAGGCCTCAGAATTGGCTAAACTTATTAATGCAACCGAGCATGGTGGAGGGAGTCTGAGATCTGCTCATGGAGTCTTGCCAACTGCACTGACAGAACTCTGCGGAGAAATCATCAAGGCCTTGCATGTTCGAACCGAAGCAAAAGACTGGGAGCAATTTGAGATCAAACGCGTGGCAGGTAATCCTGAAAAACCAATTCTGTTACGGGGGTTCGGCCTACCAGACCGAGGGGGAATCCAGTATTCAAGACTCGTGGTCACACTCGAGGAGTTAGCACGACGACAACAGCTTAATACAGATCAAGCCAGGGAAAAGTTTCAATTGACCAATCGAGAGCAATCGGTCATTGAACATCTGGCAAAGGGATGGACGAACAAAGAGATTGCAAACGCCCTTCAGATCACCGAGCAGACAGTGAAAGAGCATATCAAGCACATCATGCGAAAAACTAATTCCACCACCAGAACAGGTATTCTCGTTCGCATCTTCAACTCGTAACCTACCACAGTATCTGTGTTAAAAGTACCATAGTGCGTTATCTTCACCACAGTTAGTTATTACAAACTAACGATATTTTTCATTTGTATTCAATAACTTATGCTTTAATTATTCTTCTTCTATTTGGCCTATTGCTTGCATAACACCTATCGTGTCGGATCATACAGATTGGATTAAGAAGTTTTTTTAATGCCATTAGAAAATGAGTCACGAGGTAGCATGAAGAGTCTCCTTTTAGTGCTTCTGAGTATCTTAATTCCAACGTTTGGGCTCATGACTGGCCAACCAGTTCAAGCGGCCGCCATCGATAACGGAAGTTTCATGAGTCTCTGGAATAGCTACTCTCATTGCCAATCCACTACAGATATTGACCAGCTACGAGAGGACGCATTGACCCTTGCAAGCGCTGCAGATGGTTCGCTTACCCAGGAAAGTTTTATTCTCCCGCTACCGAGTAAGCTTGAAGAGCTCGTATCAACCCCTGTCGCACGATTCGCGGTGGATGTGAAAGCGATGGCTGCAGCCTGTTCCCTGCGGGCCGGCTCCGCAGCTGTGGAAGCAAAACGAGTGGATATCGCCAAAGATCTCCTCCAGGCCATCCTGGCCTACCAACCCCAATCCGAGTATTCCTACTACTCCCTACAAGCAAAAGCGTTGCTTTCGGAACTCGATACGAGCGTTATTAAAGTTACGCTTAATCTTCCCTAGGCCTTGATGGACCTACTCGGGCGTTCTTAAGTCAGACGAACGCACTCTGTCCCGTACCTATCGAAATTTTTCTCTATGGCTCTGAGAGGTGGCTCCGGTTGGTTGGACAGTGTAGACCATTCCTTAAGTGGCGCCCGGCGGATTGCTGACTACGCGGCTGTCCGCCGTGTCGTCAGATTGTCGTAGTACACCTGGTCAGGCGTCTGGCCGTCAAGCGCCTGATGCGGTCGGG